>Ga0137397_10001498_pt1 | contig 16303 bp, 11 predicted proteins | sample czorhiz116metaG_FD_106658 | JGI IMG/M metagenome (GOLD analysis project Ga0137397, IMG submission 106658) | Vadose zone soil microbial communities from Angelo Coast Range Reserve, California, USA - czorhiz1.16 metaG | ecosystem: Environmental > Terrestrial > Soil > Vadose zone | place: USA... | reverse complement strand
TGTTTGTGGGATCGGCACTGCGGCGCCAGGACAGGAACGGGGTGCACCCGGAGCGGGTCGCGCGAGCCGAAGCGTTCCGCCGGTTCCGGCGGACGGCGGCGGTCGTCATGAATCACGACGCGTTTGCCTTCGTGGTGCTGTGCCTCGCGACCCGCAATACGTGGCACCTGGCGTTGCCCGCAGTCGCAACAGTTGCCGGTGGCGCTGTCCTGGTCATCATCGGCCTGGGCACGAAGCTGTGGGCCGCGCGCACACTGGGGAGCGACGCGTACTACTGGCACAACTTCTTCGATCCCGCCGCGGCGATAGGGCCGGTTTCGAGCGGTCCGTACCGCTTCATTTCAAGCCCGATGTACACGATTGGATATCTGCAGACCTACGGGCTGGCGCTGATGGTCCGCTCGCTGCCGGGACTCATCGCCGCGGTCTTCTCCCACGCGACGATTCTCGCTTTCCATTTTCTCGTCGAGAAGCCGCACTTCGAGCGTCTGCACGGCTCTAGCTGATCCCACTTCCAGCACGTCTATTCTGGCGGCGTGGCACGACCAAGCGAAGACCAACCGGTGCTCGCCGAGTGGGCGCGCACGTTACAGCGCCGGATACGCCAGCGCGGCATCGACGCGTTCATCCTGCACGGACCTGGCGTGCGCGACATTCACCCGCTCGGAGCGCGGCGGCACGGCACAATCGGCGACTTCCTCGGCGAGGTCATGTTCTCCGACCGCACCGTCATCATCCTCTATGACCGCGGCTCGGGGATCCGGTTCACCGATCCGCAAGCTGAACAAGACTTTCGGCTGGTGCTGAAGGCGTACGACAAGGTCGGCGGCACCAACCTCGCCCAGGTCCAGCCGCGGGATCCGGACCGGGCGCTGCAGGTCCTCGAGACATACCTCCAATATCAGTTGAAGGAGAACCCACGCTTCTCGGCCGCCATCATCATCGACTTCGCGGAAACGCTCGCGCCAGCCGGTGATCCCGGGCAGCTGCCCGTAGAAGATCGCAACTCGATTGTGACGCTGCGGCGGTGGTCGGCCGACCCGTTGTTTCTGCAGCGGCAGGTTACGTTCTGCCTCGTGTCGGAAAGCACGGCCACTCTGAACGAAGCGCTTGTCGCCGATGCCCGCACATTCGAGCTCAACGTTCCCGTTCCGGACGAACGCGAGCGGTATGCGTATCTGGCTGGTCGAGGAGCCACCCCCCAGACGTTTTCGCGCATCGATGCCCGGAAGGTTGCGACCCTGACGTCCGGCCTGACGTGCCTGCATCTGGAAAGCCTCATGGCCGAGGCGGATGCAAACGGGGTGGCGCTGGACGCCGAAGCACTCACGCGGGAGAAGAAGCGCCTTATAGAAGAAGCGAGCGGCGGACTGTTGTCATTCCTCACCAGTTCGATCGGACTCGATGCCGTGGCCGGCAACGACGCCGCGAAGGCATTGCTGCGGGAGACCGCGGCGGCGCTCCAGCAGGGGCGACTCGACGTCGTGCCGATGGGTTTTCTTGTGTGCGGACCGGTCGGAACAGGGAAGAGTTTCATGGTACGCTGTTTCGCGGCGGAGATCGGCATTCCGGTCGTCGAGCTGCTGAACTTTCGGTCGATGTGGCAAGGACAGACCGAGGCGAATCTCGAACGCATTCTCGGCCTGCTCGACGCCTTGGGGCCGGTGGCCGTCGTCATCGACGAGGCGGATGCCGCGCTCGGCAACCGGGAAAGGGGCGGTGGCGATTCGGGCGTCTCGGAGCGGGTTTTCGCATCGCTCGCCGCGTTCATGGGCGACACCCGGCGGCGGGGCAAAGTGATCTGGTTTCTGATGACGTCTCGCCCCGACCTCGTGCCCGTGGACTTGAAGCGCCAGGGGCGCGCGGAAGAGCACATCGCCCTATTTCCCCCGGCGACGGCGGAGGAGCGCGCCCGTGTCTTCGAGAGCCTGCGGGCCCGGCTGCAGATTCCGCTCGAGCCGGGAGTACAGGCCGCAACGCTGTTCAACGAAGTACCGCATCCGATGTCGCCCGCCGATATCGAAGCCGTGCTGGTGCGCGCCAGCCGCCGCATGGCCATCGCCAAGCAGCCGGCACTCTCGGCGAAACTGTTGCAGGAGCTGATCAGCGATTTTCAGCCGCCCGCCTACCCGGTGGAAATCGAGTATCAACGGCTCATTGCGGCATTTGAATGCACCAGCCGGCAGCTGCTGCCGTCCGATCTCGCCGCGCTGCCACACGCACAGATCGCCGCGCGGTTAACCGAACTGCGCGACGTGCTGGGACAGACGAGAGGAGGGCGCTGATGCGACGCGTTGCCCTTCTACTATATGCGTTTAGCGGCGACAATCCCTGGAACGCTGGCCACCACGAGCGTCGCTTGACGGTCTTGCCGGCGGGCGGTAGCACTAGGGCGACGGTCACTCCCCACAGAGGCATGAATATGCGACGAGTCGGCAAATTACTCGCGTTTCTGCTCATCCTGCCGGCGCTGATGCTGGCGCAGAATGGCGTCGTTCGGGGCCGCATTGCGGATGCCGCGGGCGCGCCTCTCGCGCGGGCTATGGTCGCGGCCGAAGGCAGCGGCTTGCACGCGACGAGCGACGATCAGGGCCGCTATGAGATTCGCGGCCTGTCCTCCGGCGCCTACCTGCTGCGCGTCCGGCTGCTCGGCTACCAGCCGCGCACCGCGCGTGTCGTTGTGGACCAGGCGCCCGTCACCCAGGACTTCGTCCTCACCGAACAGCCGATCAGCCTCTCGCCCGTGGACGTGGTCGTCGGGTCGCGCGCGCGGCACACCGCGGCCGAGGAGCTCGCGGTACCGGTCGACGTCTTCACCTCCGAAGTGATTGCGCTGCAGGGAGTGACCGAGACAGGGCAGATTCTGCAATCGCTCGCGCCCTCGGTGAACTACCCGCATCAGAGCGTCACTGATGCGACCGACATCGTGCGGCCATTTACGATGCGCGGCCTGTCGCCGGATCACACGCTCGTGCTGGTCAACGGCTGGCGGCGCCACCAGACGGCGCTGGTCAACACCTTTGCGTACGGCACCGGCGCCGGGTCCAGCGGTGTGGACCTCAATGCCATTCCGTCGAGCGCGATCGACCGCATCGACGTGCTGCGGGACGGCGCGTCGGCGCAGTATGGCTCGGATGCAATCGCGGGCGTGGTGAACCTGGTGCTCAAGGAAGGCCAGTTCACGCCGTTCCTCAACACGAGCGCCGGCCGCTACCATCCGAACGACTACGCCGACGACGGCACGACGGTGAACCTGAACGGTGGGTGGGGCGTCGGGATCGGCCGCGGCTCGCTGGGGATCTTCGGCGAGTTTCTCGACCGTCAACCAACGAATCGCGCGTGGGCCGATCCCTATGAAGATGCAGGCACGGGGGTGACCGACTCGATCGTCGATGGCAAAGTCATCATCTATCGGAATCCCGTGTCGCAGCCCAACCATCACTGGGGCGACGGGCTCGAGAAGGACGTCATGACGATGGCGAACTTCCGGTTGCCCCTGAACGATCAGGGCACGACCGAGCTGTACAGCTTCGGCGGGTACAGCGTGCGCAAAGGGACGGGCAATGGCTATCGCCGGTGCGCGCTCGATTGCGCGAGCTTCATCCAGAACCGCGTTTGGCCGCAGATCTATCCGCTCGGCTATCTCCCCGAATTCGCGCCGACCGTCGCCGATTACTCGCTGGCCGGCGGGATTCGCGCCGCCACGAACGGCTGGTCGGTCGACCTCGGCACGTCGTACGGCTTCAACCGGTTCGATTACAACCTGCGGCACACGTTGAACGTGTCGCTCGGTCCGTGTCTCGATCCCGCGAATCCCTGCGCTCCGGGGCCGGACAGCATACCGGGTACGGGCGACGAGATCGCGAATCAGACGTCGTTCTTTGCGGGCCGGCTGGAGCGGAGCGAGATGCTGGTGGGCCTGAACGCGGCGAAGTCGGTGTCGCTCGGGTTGCCGGCGCCGGTGAACGTGGCGGTGGGTGCTGCGTTCCGCCGGGAGGGTTACCAGATCACGCGCGGCGAGCTGGCCTCGTACGTCGACGGCAATCATCTCGGGCCCGACAGCAGCGACGGGCGTCCGTTCTCGCAGGTGTTTCCGGGATTCCGACCCGCGGACGAATCGAACACGCATCGTACGAACGCCGCCATTTATGCCGATCTCGAAACGAGCCTGTCGCCAGAATTCCTGGCCAACGTAGCGGGCCGGTTCGAGAACTACTCAGACTTCGGCTCGCTCTTCACCGGCAAAGCAGCCGTGCGGTTCCAGCCGTCGCGCCACCTGACGTTGCGCGCAGCGGCGAGCACCGGATTCCGGGCTCCGGGACTGGGCCAGTCGCACTTCAGCCACGTGAATACCAACGTCATCGCGGGCGTCGTGACGGACGTGTTGATCGTCCCCGTCGGGGATTCGGCGGCCCGGCTGTTCGGCTCGAAGCCGCTGCGCGCGGAGAAGTCGGTCAACCTGAGCGCCGGTTTCGCCTTCAGCCCCAACGACAACTTCACGCTGACGGTGGACGTTTTCCACATTCGCATCAACGATCGCATTCTGCTCAGTGCGACGTTCGACGACAGCGTGACTCTGGCGATCCTCGCCGCGAACAATTTCAACAACGTGGGCGGGATCCAGTACTTCACGAACGGGCTCGACACGCGGACCCAGGGTCTCGACTTGACCGCCGAGCTCCGCCGTCAGGCCGGCTCCGGGACGATTGATCTGACCGGTGCGGTGAACTACACCAACAACAAGATCCTGCGTGTCGATCCGCTTCCAGCCATCCTCGCCACGAAACCGACGACGGAGACCGGCATGATCGATTCGGTGACGTACATCGGGATTACCGAAGAGCGGCCCGACTGGCGCGCGACGCTGACCGGCCTGTACTCACTGGGTCGCGTGCACGCTCTGGTTCGGGGATCGTATTACGGCAAGTTCTCGTCCGCGCAGCCCGGATACTGCGATCTGTGCCGCGAGCGGTACGGCGCCAAGACGCTGTTCGACGCGGAGATCGGTTATCGCTTCGCCAGCGTCGACCTGTCGCTCGGCGTGCGCAACCTGTTCGATACCTATCCGGACAAGCCGAGCTCGCAGGTGATCGTGGATTCGTTCAACGATCGCTCGATGGATTTCAATAACAATTTCGGCACGTTCCCCTGGGCCGCAGCGTCGCCGTTCGGTTACAACGGCCGGTATTTGTACGCGCGCGCGGAAATGCGGCTAAACCAGTAATGACACTCTTCTCGGAGGAGGGTTTTATGGTCAGCCCCGCAAGCCGTTTCCTGAGCATCGCCGCTCTCGTCGCCCTGTTGTTCGGGGCCCCCGGGACGGCGCTGGCCCAGAACGGTCGGATCAGGGGTGTGGTGCGCGACGCGCACAACTCCCCCCTCTCGGGTGCCGTTATCCGCGTCACCGGTCCCGGTCCCTCCCGTCGCGCTACGACGGGGGACGACGGGAGCTACGTCATCACCGGCCTCGCCCCGGGCAATTACTCGGTCTCGGCCTCGCTGCCTGGCGTGCGCACGCAGTCGAAGGAGCGAGTGAATGTCGCGGCGGATGCGGAGGCGGAGGTCGACTTCGTGCTTCAGGCCCTCGAGCTGGAAGCGATCACGGTCACCGCGATGAAGCGCGAAGAGCAGCTGATCAACGTGCCGCTCTCGATCGCGGCCCCGACAGAGCAGGCGCTGCGGGTCCGCGGCGTCGACAACATCGAGCAGGTTGCGCAAAACGTCGCCGGCTTCAGCGTTCAGAACCTGGGACCCGGGCAAAGCCAACCCGCGATCCGCGGGGCTTCATCGGGCCAGATTTCGCGCGACCAGCCCGGCGTGAAAGAAGAAGTCGGCGCGTATCTCGATGAGTCGGTGATCTCGCTCTCGCTGTTCACGCCCGACCTCGATCTGTTCGACGTGGGTCGAGTCGAGGTGCTGCGCGGCCCCCAGGGCACGCTGTTCGGCTCGGGATCGCTCGCCGGCACGGTGCGCTACATCAGCAACCAGCCCGAGCTTGGTAACAGCAGCACGTTCGGCGAGGTGGGGGTGAGCGCCATCGACGGCGGGGACCCCGGCAGCACCGCGAAGCTCGGATTCAACGCGCCGATCGGCGACAAGGCCGCATTCCGGATCGTGGGCTTCAGCACGCGCACCGGCGGCTACATGGACGCGGTGCAACCGAATCTGCGCGTCAACCAAAACGTCAACGGCAACGACCGGACAGGCTTGCGCGCCGCGTTCCGGTTCGCGCCCAGCAGCCGTTTCAGCATCACACCGCGGTTAGTCTATCAACGCTTGAAGGCGGACGGATGGAACCGTATAGACGCCTTTAACATCCTTGCCAATCCATATACAACCAAGCGACCGAAGGTGACGCTCGGCCCTCGGCAGCTGTTCACGCAGATCGAGGAGCCCGTTACCGATAAGTTCCTGCTGGGCGACGTCAACCTGCAGGTCGATCTCGGGGCGGCCACGCTGACGGCCGTCACGTCGTACACGCACCGCAACATCTTGGTCGTTCGCGATGCGACCGCGCTGTCTGCCAGCGTCACTGGCGGGACTTTCCAGCTTCCTGAGAATATTTATACGCTCGATTCGCCGCTCTATGACCACACGAACTCGATCGTGTGGACCCAGGAGGTACGCCTGGCCGGTAGTCGGGATCGGCTGCACTGGCTGGTCGGCGCGTTCTACAGCAACAACAAACGGGGCTACGGGCAGGACGTGTATGTCAGAGGGTTCGACACCCTCGCCGCCCCGATCTGTTGTCCACCGATCATACCCAACCCTCCTCGGCCTAACGGTTTCACCGCCGGCCCGCTGGCGGCAAAGGACCACCTGTTCTTCTCGGATCTTCATTACAGCCTGAAACAGACGGCGGTCTTCGGCGAAGCGACGTTCGACGTCACGCCGAAGCTCGACCTCACCGGCGGCGTTCGCTGGTACAATTTCGACGAGAATCGCACCCAGTTCTTCGATGGATTCTTCGTGGGCTACGTGTCCCAACCCGGCACGACCAAAGCGAACGGCGTGGTCCCGCGTTTCATTGCCAGTTACAAGGCGTCCGACGCGTTGACATTCAATGCCCAGGCCTCGCGCGGCTTCCGGCTCGGCGGGATCAACGACCCGCTCAACAAGCCGATTTGCTCGCCTTCGGACACGATCACGTTCGGCGGGAGAGGCTCCTGGAAAGACGAGACCGCCTGGAACTACGAAGCGGGGATGAAGTCGAGGGTTTTGGGCGGCCGTGGCTCCCTCAACCTTTCCGCGTTCTACATGGATATCAAGAACTTGCAGCTGAATCTGACCGCCGGTACCTGCTCCTCGCGTCTCGTGTTCAACGTCGACAAGGCGAAGAGCCAGGGCCTTGAATTGGAGGTCACGGCGTCCCCCAATGAGCATTGGGATCTCGCGTTCTCCACCGGTCTCAATGATGCGAAGCTCCTGTCTACGGTAACAACCACGGATACTCTGGGCGTAACGACCGTAGTCGGCGGCGTGAAGAAGGGAAACCGTCTTCCCAGCGTGCCGCGCGTCCAAGGGAGCGGCTCGATCACGTATTCGTTGCCGATTCGCGTTTCGCGCGTTTCCGTCAGCGGCAGTTTCCAGTATGTCGGGTCGCGCTACACGCAGATCGACGATCTGACCCCCGGCATCGGCACCGTAAACATCGCGTCGTTTCCGGGTACGATTGGCGGACCGCTGACGCAGAATACGTTCACATTCAATCCGCTGCTGCCGGCCTACAGCCTCTTCAACATCCGTGTCGGGTTGGCGCGGTCGAGCTGGGACGCGGCGGTGTTCATCAATAACGTGACAGACGAGCGCGCACTTTTGGCGTTGGATCGCGAGCGCGGGCTGCGCGCGCGGGTAGGGTATCTGACTAACCAGCCGCGTACCCTCGGGGTGTCGCTCCGCTTCAATTATTGACGTATCCCGGATGCAAACCCGCCGGACGGCTCATGCCGCCCGGCGGGTTTGTTTCGTCGATTCAATTCCTACATCCGGGCGCCCATCCCCGCGCCGGCGCCCATTCCCGCTCCCATGCCGGCGCCTTCCATGTAGAACTTGGCGCCCACCACCACCGCCAGCGGCCATTCGACAAGCGGCACAAGCGTCATGATGATCGTGAGGTTCTGCGGCATCAGAGCCATTGGCCACATGAAGAGGGTAGGCAGTAGTGAACCGAGGAACCACGCGGCGAGCCCCGCTTTGACCGCCGTTCCCGGGCCTGCGCCAAAGCGCGGACGCATGGCTGCGTAGAGCCACACGATCGCTACGCCGCCAACAAAGTCGAGGAATACAAACCAGGGAACCTGCGCGTTGGTCATGGCGGGTTTGCCGAGTGCCTGCATCGCCGCGGCCATTTGCGCTTTCAGCACCATGCCGAACATCACGAAATCGATAACATTCAATACCAGGCCCGCAACCAGACCGCCGATAAGCACCTTCTGCATGTTGATCTTTCCCATCGAGCACCCCCTCGAGCGAGAGGACAGCATCGAACCGGGCCAGCCTGCCGCCGCCACGCTAGGGAATCGGACGAGAGTCGTCAAGTCACAGCACGTTCAGGACCGCGATCAGTCCCCCCATGCCGTCCGAAATGGTGGCCACGCCACCGGGCACAACCCATTCTCGTCCATCGACTACCAGGTTGAAGTAGTAGGTGCCGGGCGGAAGGCGCAGCGCCGCCTCCCAGATGTCGTCGCCGAGGGCGTGCAAGGGCGAGGGCGTCCAGGCATTCCAGTTGCCCGCGATCGCGACCGACCGCGCCGCAGGCATCCTGACGCGGACGACGACGGTGTCGCCCCTCCCGCCCCCCCCGCGGTGCGCCGCGACCAACGGCTGCAGTGCCGGTTGCACAGCGGCTGTTCGCACCATGGCGTCACGATGCGACGCGAACACGCGGACGCCCCCCGCGACGAAACCCGCCCGCGGCAGTCCCTGGAATGCGTCACGCAGGTAATTGCCTCCAGACGCCTCGATGGCAACGGACGGTGTCAGGAAGTACTGGAGCGTCGCGCTGGCGGCGCCAGTCGATCCGTAGGTCTTGCTGAACCGCCCGCTGACCCAGACCGAGCCGACTGTGCGTGCGCCATCGAACGTGACGCCGCCAACGACGTCCGTATACCAGGCGCCGAGGAACCGCGTCGCTTCGGTGGTGAGTGAGAGCTGTGCCGGCGCCGCGTTGAGTTGCCACCAGGCTCGGCCGCGTAGCCGCAAAGCGCCAACGCCTGGCTCCTGTTGGATCACACCCGTCACGAATCCCGCTCCCAGCGCGACGTTGCTGCGGACAGCCTCGATTACGGCGACCCCTGATCCGGCCGCGACGCCGTCAGAGCGCGTGCTGCCTGATATCGTGGCACTCACCGCCGGTCGGATGCCGCCGGTCCGGTGCGACAACGCGGCCCAGACGTCCGCCCGAGCCTGGCTGGCCCAGACACCGCCCTCGAGCAGCGATATCGATCCGCTGACGCCGAGATATGTCGATGCCGACAGACGCTGCGCGGCCGGAGAGACGGTCAGCGCGCTAAAACTCGAGCCGCCGGCGTAGCGAACGATGCCCGTACCAAAGCCCAAAGACGCCTGCCGTTGAGCGCAGAGCGTGAAGGGGATAACGACGAGCAACACGAAAAACGAAACCGGTCCCATGCGCATGGGACCGGTAAGATACAGCGGCTAGAGCACCGTCCCGTTCAGGGCCGGCGGGGGTTGTTTCCGCGCCCCTGGCCTCCCTGGCCTGCGTGGTCGGGTCGATGCGAGGGAGATGCCGGTACCGCGGGGGTGGCAGGCTGGGCGGGAATCGCCCGGGTCGCCGGACCGTCGCCCGGATGGGGCGTTGCCGGCGTCGCCCGCGTCGCGCGAACCGCGGATGTGGCCGGCGTTACCGGACGGTTGTCAAGGCCAATGGCCTCACCACGCACATGCGTCGCGCGGCGGGCCATCGCCGTCGACCTTTTCGCCCTGGCGATATCGGCCGCGCGGGAGTTCGGCGTCGTCGGCGTCTGCGCCGCCACCAGTGCCGGCACCAAGAGCGCCGGGATCAACAGGAGTACTCGCTTCATGCACCCTCCGAATAGACGACGAATCTTCCGGATCGCTGGATTCCGCCAGCGCCAGCTCGGCGCGCGACAGCTCTCTCGCCATGTCGCGCAGCCACGTCCACATACTCCGCCTCAGCGGCAACCGCTCGGCGGCAAACCACAGTTGCGTAAACACCTCACGCACCACACGCTCTGCCAGCGAGGAGTCGACCACCATCCCATAGACCTGCGCGTACAGCGAAGACCAATGGCGCCGTTCTACTTCGATCAGCGCCGTCGAGTCCCGCTGCGCGAGCCGCTGCAGCAGGTCCGCCTCGGAGACTACCGGGCGCTCTTCATCAGGTTGGGGTGGGTGAGGCTCTAGCATCGCGGACATGGCTTCGTAAAGATTGCGAGCGGGGTCGAAGGTAACGCAGGTCACACTGCAACGGCGTTGCAACCGTTACCAATTGTCTACGCCACAACTCTTTAGCGGGAGAAGCAGTTGCGCCCAGCATCTCAGGCGGACGGCGAAATCGTTCGGGCGGTCCTCGCAGGGGATCGCGAGCGCTATGCCCAGCTGGTCGAACGGTATCGCGACCGCTACGCGCGTTATGCCACGCGGATGCTGGGCTCCATGGACGCAGCCGAGGATGCCGTGCAAGACGCGTTCGTGCGCGCCTATGATCAACTGGCACAGTGTAAGGATCCCGACAAATTCGTCGGCTGGTTCTTTCTTATCCTGCGCAACCGCTGTTTCGCCGAGCGTCGCCGCAACCGAACATCTGCGTCGCTGGAAGCCGCGGATGAAGTGGCCGCGGAGGATCGCACAGAGGGCGTCGTCGAAACGGCCGAGCGCCGCCGGGCGCTGCAACTCGCGCTGCTCGAGCTGACGCCGGATCAGCGCGAGGTGTTTGTCCTGAAGCATGTCGAAGGGTTGTCGTACACGGAGATCGCGGAGCGTTTGAGTACGTCGGTGCCGTCACTGAAAATGCGGATGCATCGCGCGTATGATAAACTGCGCGACGAACTGAGAGACCATACATGAGCGGGCACGACTTTCACCCTCTGATAAAGCAGCTGCTGGACGGCGACGTCACACTCGCCGACCTGCCCGCCGAGCTGCATGCGGAGGGCGAAGCGGCGTTGCGCCTCCTCGCCGCCGTGGATCGTACAGACGTTTCGATGCCGGCCGTCACGTGGCGTGTCATGGCGGCGCTGGAACGCCGGCGCCGCCGGTTCCTGCCGTGGCTGCTCGCGCCGGCCTTCGCGATCGCCGCGGCGCTCGTCATCTGGCTCCGGCCAGGGACACCCCCGCCATCCGCCGCGCTGGTCACTGTGCGGTTTGTCCTGGTGGCCCCAGAGGCGAGACAGGTGAGCCTCGCGGGCACGTTCAACCAGTGGGACCCGCAGGCGACGCCGCTGGTCCGCGCCGGGACAACCGACGTCTGGACGGCGACTCTCACGCTACCGGCGGGACAACACCAGTACGCTTTCGTCGTCGATGGCGCACGCTGGGTCCCCGATCCTGGAGCCCCCGCTGTGGATGACGGCTTCGGCCGGCGCAACAGCGTGCTGACGTTGTGATGATCGCCCTCGTTGCAATTCCGCTCACACTGTTGAGCATGCAGCAGGCCGGGCGGGGGGTCATCGCCCAGCGGCTCGCCGGGCGCGTGTCACCCCAGATCGCATCGCTCGTCGAAGAGCTGGGGGCGGCCGCAGCCGCGCGCGGTCTCCCGATCGATCCCCTGATTCAGAAAGCGATCGAAGGAAACGCGAAGGGTGTTCCCCCCGAGCGCGTCGCGACCGCCCTGCGCCTCGTCGCGATGCAGCTGGATACGGCCGCCGCGGCGCTGCGGGACGGCGGGGGTGGGCTTGTCTCCGACACACTCGCCATCGCGGCCGGCGAGTTTGCGATCACGGCGGGATTGAGCAGGAGCGATATCACGGCGCTCGCGCGGACCGGCGCGAACGCAGCGGCGCTCACCGTCGGACTCCGGGTCGCAGGTACGCTGGCGGCTTTGGGCGTGCCGCCCGCCGAGGATATTGGACTCGTGAGTGTGGCACTACGCTCAGGCGAGCCGGCCTCGAGTCTGCTCTTACTGCCGGCTAATGTGCAGTCGGAAATGGCGAAAGGTGTTACACCGGCACAAGCCGCTGCGGGGCTCGCTCGGGCGGCAGCGGCACAGGCCAGGCATGGACCGCCGCCGGGCCACGGGGGCGGACATCCGCACCCGCCGGCACCGCCCCATCCGTAGCTGTCTATTACTGCAGCAGGCCGGGCCAAGTACCGTAAAGGCTTAGAACCCGGTAAGATTCCCTTCCTCATATGACAACCGCCTCGATATGACAACCGCCTCGAATTTGGGCTTCCCCCCCCTCGGCGCCGCGCGCGAATTGAAGCGCGCCACCGAGGGCTATTGGAGCGGCAAGGTGACTCGCGCGCAGCTCCTGGCTACCGGCGCGGAGCTGCGTCGCCGCCACTGGCAGTTGCAGCGCGACATGGGCCTGGACCGCATCCCCGTCAACGATTTCTCGTTCTACGACCGGATGCTCGACACCTGCGCGCTGGTCGGCGCGGTGCCGCCGCGCTACGGCTTCAACGGCGAGTGGGTCGATGCGGACACGTATTTCGCCATGGCGCGCGGCAGTCAGGGCAAGGGCCGCGACGTCACCGCGATGGAAATGACGAAGTGGTTCGATACCAACTACCACTACATCGTCCCCGAGCTCGAGCGCGGCCAGCGGTTCCGCATGGCGTCAGCCAAACCCGCGAACGAGTACCGCGAAGCGAAGGCCCTCGGGCTCGACGCGACGACTGTACTGCTTGGACCGCTGACCTTCCTCCTCCTGGCCAAGGCGAAAGGCGGCGCGTTCGACCGCCTGTCGCTGCTCGACGGACTGCTGCCGGTCTACGGGGATGTACTCGAGTCGCTCGCGGCTGCCGGGGCGACGTGGGTGCAGTTCGACGAGCCGTCCCTCGCGCTCGATCGCAGCGCCGCCGAGCGCGACGCGTACAGGCGCGCGTACAAGTACCTGGCGTCGCGTGCTGGGAAGCTGCAGCTCCTGGTCGCGACGTACTTCGCGGGACTCGGGGACAATCTCGCGACGGCCCTCGCCCTGCCCGTCCAGGGGTTGCATGTCGACCTGGTCCGCGCGCCCGAGCAGCTCGATCCGTTGCTCGCCGCGTGGCCGAAAGGGCGCGTCCTGTCGGCGGGTGTGATCGACGGTCGGAACGTGTGGCGGGCGGATCTCGAGAAGCAGGCCGCGTTGGTCGAGCGCGCGGCAGCGAAGGTCGGGAAGGATCGGCTGTGGGTGGCACCGTCGTGCTCGCTCCTCCATACGCCGTTCGACCTCGATCTTGAAACCAAGCTTGATCCGGAGCTGAAGAGCTGGCTCGCGTTCGCCAAACAGAAGCTGCAGGAGGTTGTCGCACTGGCGAAGGGCGACCGGAAGGCGGTCGAGAGCAGCACGCGGGCAGCGAAGTCGCGGCGCGTCTCCAAGCGGATCAACAATGCCGCGGTACAGCGCCGCGCCAGCTCGGTGACGGAAAAAGACCGCGTGCGCCGTGCGCCGTTTGCCGTGCGCCGGAAATCACAGGTCGATCTGCCTCCGTATCCGACCACGACTATTGGATCATTTCCCCAAACGACGGAAGTGCGGGCGGCACGGCGCAAGCTGAACGACAATCTGCTCAGCGCTGACGCTTACGATCGCTTCATTGAGACCCAAATCGGGAAAACGATTGCGCTGCAGGAAGAGATGGGCCTCGACGTGCTGGTGCACGGGGAGTTCGAGCGCAACGACATGGTCGAATACTTCGGCGAGCAGCTCGCCGGATTCGCGTTCACCGAGCATGGCTGGGTGCAGTCCTACGGTACTCGCTACGTGAAGCCGCCGATCATTTTTGGCGACATCTCACGCCCGAGCGCGATGACGGTGCGCTGGAGCAGGTACGCGCAGTCGCTGACGAAGCGCCCGGTGAAAGGCATGCTGACCGGCCCGGTGACGATCCTGCAGTGGTCTTTTGTGCGCGACGACCAGCCGCGCGCGGAAACTGCCAAGCAGATCGCGCTCGCCATCCGGGACGAAGTGATCGATCTCGAAGCGGCGGGCATCCGCGTGATCCAGATCGACGAGCCGGCACTGCGCGAAGGGTTGCCGCTGCGGCGCGCCGATTGGGCGGCCTACCTCCAGTGGGCCGTCGACGCCTTCCGGCTGGCGACGGCGGGGGTGCGTGACGGGACCCAGGTTCACACGCACATGTGCTACAGTGAGTTCAACGACGTGCTGCAGGTGATCGAGCGCATGGATGCGGATGTGATCTCGATCGAAAACGCCCGCTCCGGCTCGGAGCTGCTGCAGGGCTTCGAGCACTACAAGTATCCCAACGAGATCGGCCCCGGCGTGTACGACATCCACTCGCCGCGCGTGCCGCCCGTGGCGGAGATCACCGGCGCCTTGAAGAGTATGACGCGAGTGCTGGACGGCGCTCAGATCTGGGTGAATCCCGACTGCGGGCTCAAGACGCGGGGCTGGGAGGAGACGCTGGCGGCCCTCAAGAACATGGTGGCCGCCGCGCGAGAGATGCGGAATGGCAGCGGCTGAGATCCGCATAACCGCCGAGCCGATCGACAATCAGCGCTGCAAGTTCGTCGTAAGCGTCCCGGTGCTGACGGGCGGCGTGCGTCGGTTCACAGGAGCCGACGAGGCGAAGGGTTCACCGCTGGCGGAAGCGATTTTCGCGATCCCTGGTCTGGCCGTCAGCGAGCTCATCGTGTCCGGCAACATCATCACCGTCGTCAAGCAGTCACCCACGCCGCCGTGGCAGGCGCTCGGGAAGCCGATCGGGGCGGCAATTCGCGCCGCCTTGGCGAGTGATGTGCCGCCGGTGGCTGCCAGCCCGAAGCCGCCCGGTGCGGTCAACGATGACGCGCTGTACGAGCAGGTCGCGAAAGTATTCGACGAACAGGTGAACCCGATGGTGGCGCGTCACGGCGGCCGCGTCGAGCTGATCGACGTGCAGGACGCCGTCGTGATGCTGCGCATGGGCGGCGGATGCCAGGGCTGCGGCATGGCCGACGTGACTCTGCGTCAGGGGATCGAGGGGATGCTCGCGCAGTTCGTGCCCGCGGTCCGCGGCATCGTCGACATCACCGATCACACCTCGGGCGCGAACCCTTACTTCCAGGCCTCCAAAAAATAGCCCCTCGCCTGCTGCTGCTGCTGCCCACCACGACATACCGCACGACGGCGTTCGTGGAGGCTGCGCGGCAGATCGGCGTCGAGCTGACCGTCGCCTCCGAGCAGCCGAGCACGCTCGAGGCCGCCAACCCGGCAGGTTTTCTCACTCTCGATTTCGAGCAACCTGAGCGCGCCGCCGATGCCGTGCGCATGTTCGCGAAGCAATATCCCGTCAACGGTGTCGTTGGCGTGGACGACAAGACGGCGGTCGTCGCGGCCGCCATTGCGACGAAACTGACGCTCAGGGGGAATCCCGTTCATGCCGCGATCGCGGCGAGCGATAAGTACCTGCAGCGTGAGCTCCTGGCCGAGGCGGCAGTGCCGATCCCACGTTTCCTGTTACGTAGCCTCGAAGACGATCCCGCCACGGTCGCGAATTCGATCAGTTACCCATGTGTCCTGAAGCCGGTGCGTCTCTCGGCATCGCGTGGCGTGATCCGGGCCGACAACCCTCAATCCTTTCGCTCCGCGCATGAGCGGCTGCGCGCCATACTCGCCGAGCCCGAAACTGCGGCGGCCTGCGGTGATCGGGCGCGGCAGTATCTCATCGAGGAGTTCGTACCGGGCTACGAGGTTGCGCTCGAGGGATTGGTCGTGAACCGTCGCTTGCATGTGCTGGCAATCTTCGACAAACCCGATCCGCTCGATGGGCCGTTCTTCGAGGAGACGATCTACGTCACGCCGTCCAGCGTGCCCGCGGGATTGCAGGCCGCGATCAAGGACTGCGCCGATCGCGCGGTACGCGCGTTAGGGATTGTCGATGGTCCGGTGCACGCGGAGGTGCGCTACAACGAGCGCGGGCCGTGGCTGATCGAGCTGGCCGCCCGGCCCATCGGCGGCCGCTGCTCGGCGGTGCTGCGTTTCGGCGATCACGGGATCTCGCTCGAGGAGATCATCCTCCGCCACGCACTCGGTATGCCGATCCCGTCATTGCAGCGGGAGCGGCTGGCCGCGGGGGTCATGATGATTCCGGTTCCAGGCGCCGGCACCTTGCAGGAGGTGCGCGGCGTGGGGGACGCGAAGCTCGTTCCGCTCGTCGAGGATGTGCAGATCAC
>Ga0137397_10001496_pt1 | contig 16318 bp, 17 predicted proteins | sample czorhiz116metaG_FD_106658 | JGI IMG/M metagenome (GOLD analysis project Ga0137397, IMG submission 106658) | Vadose zone soil microbial communities from Angelo Coast Range Reserve, California, USA - czorhiz1.16 metaG | ecosystem: Environmental > Terrestrial > Soil > Vadose zone | place: USA... | reverse complement strand
GTGCGTGTGTGCGTGTGCGTAGAAGCTCTTCTTGATAATTGAACATCAGATCGACGGGGGACGCGATATATGACATGTAGTGTACAACGAGGCTGACGGTCGGTCGAAAGTCCAACTTTTTCACTTTCAGAGGGGTTTGGAGTGGGTGTGGGGTGCAAATGGGGGTAAACTATTCGGGCGCAAAAAGGGTGACAAGAGTGACTTACTACCAAAAAACGAACCCACAGACTGAGACGAAGGAAAAAAAAAACACCCAACACGCACGACAATCAAACCCGATCCGCATCTAGGGCCTGCGAAGAAGCAACACTGTGAGGTTTTTTGGGGGAGTATTCATTCGGCTGACACCGACAAGGAACGGCGCAAAGCAGCACCAGGACAGGACCAGGAGCAGCGCCAACAGCTGTAGCTGTTGTTGCCGCCACGGCTTCTTTCTCCAACGGTGCATGAGAAGGTGCTCTGCACTCGCACTCGTAAGATGTGTCGAAAGAAGGCGTGCCAAGCACCTGAAGATCTGGTCCCAATTCCCCCCCCCTCCCCAGCCGTTCACTCTTCTTCTGCTCATGTCCGACCGATCAACCCCCGTAACCAGCTTCACCCATGCTTCTCTCACCTAGACGAAAGGGCTGGGGGTTGTTTCGAAGGGTTTTGTCGTCCGCCTAAGATGGGAACCCCCATTACCTCCAGCTCGCACGCGCGTTGCCTTGCCCTTTTGTCTCGCTTGGACACTTGTTACCGCCTGGGCATATTCGGAGCCTCACCAAAGGCGTGGCACGCGGCACCTAGTGTGAAAAGGGTGGTTGAGTCCTTGGCTCCTGGGTCCTTCTGCGGTGTTCTGAGACGTAATTTGCAGCTTTTATCCGAGGGCATGATGGTTGGGCAAAGTGAAATTAGGAGTGAAGACGACGCATCGCGATGACTACCGCATTCGCCGATGATCGCCACCCGAAGCGCGCCCAACATTGCTGTGCGGATCATTGGGAGGAGGAGGGGGGAGAGGGGGAGGGGGAAAGACCTTTGGAGGACTGCGCGTCATAGATTCGGGTAGCTGCATCGTGGGCGCCGGCTGCATTTGCATGGTATGTATGGGGCTCGACGCGAGCGCGATCTGCTCTACATCCCGCGGATCCGGCTCTCCATAGCCGCTGTAGGGCTCAGTGCTCGACTCGGAAAGCCACGTATGCGCGGGGCTCTTTTTTCTCCGAGCGCGCACGGCCATTGGGGCAGAGAGAGACGTCGGCTGCGCATCGGCGCGCCGCGGTTTGAGGGTCGTCTGAACGGCGGTCAGTTCGTGTTCGGCTTCGTCACTGGCCGTGCCGGTAGTCGAATTCGGTATACTGTCTATTGATAGTCGCGACATGATCTCATCGCGCGTAGACGCGTTTATGGGCAGGATAGAAAACAATGAGGAGAGCGCGTTGGTCGCGCGAAGACCAGATGATAAGTTTGGCCCTCCTCCTCTGGAATGCGTGCCGACGGTGGCAGGCGAATGCGAACGAGAGTGGAAAGGGCTCGTGGGTGATGATACGGAAGCGAACGGTGGTCCGGCCGGTGGCGGCGTGCTCGAGCGCACCGATGATGGCGGAGGAAAAAAAGAGAGGCTCGCGCTGGGTATCCTTCGAACGAAAGACGAGGAATCTGAAGTCCGTAGGTCGAGGTTGACTCGGAGATGGGGTCCGGGCGCCGTGTTAGGGACGATGTCTTGTTCGCTGTCAGCTCTCTGCGCTAACAACGAAGCCACCGTCTCCAGGTCGGCATAGCGTGCCTTGTCCAGGGGGACGTAGAGGACCTGGCGAAGGTGGATCGAGTCCGAAGCCCAGAGCTGGTTGGCACGGCGGAGGTCAGTGACCGAGATCCCGTATCTCAGGGCCACGCCGGCGAGCGTGTCGTTTGGCAAGACCTATAGTAGAATAAGGATATGTAAAGTGAGCCCGCGCACCGGGGAGAGGGACCAGGGGGGAGTAGAGGGGGAGAGAGACAGAGAGCAACCAAAGAAAATGTTTGTGGCTTACTTACCTTGTGAGCGAGGACGGTTCGATGCGATTCCGCTCGCTCGGGCTGCAGTGGCGGATCGTCGTCGAGCGGCCTGGCAGAGGCGAGGACAGGCTCGCTCGGCGAAAGCAAGCGGGACAAACGCGGTCGGGTGTTGCCTCTGTCGTCGTCGTCGGACCGCGCCGTCCTCGGGGTTGTGCCAGACCGACGGCGAGGATGGGGCTCGGTGGGACGGTCCATGGAGGGTGATTTGGGGTGGTGGCGACTGGAGCTGTCCCGGGAACTGGGAAAACCGCCATCTGAGCGTCGCCTTCGCAAAGCCGTTGTTGGTCGTAGGAGAGGAGGGAGGGGGAAGTCGAGAGCGGAAGTAAATGGCGTCAAGTTTGCCGCGGCGGATGAGGCTGAGCGAGCTGCAGTTGCGCCGCCCATTTGTGGATCAACATTGGAAATAAGCGTCCTAGAGGCGGCCTGCGAGGAAGAGTTCAGGCCGACTATGGATCGCATTCCCGGACTCGTTGTTACGGACGAGTAGAGAGCATCACGGCGAACTGTCACTTTTCATGCCACGCTCGCTCGCTGTGCCATAAAAATATAGTTTGATTTACATCTTCGGCTCACTCGTTATGCGACTACAAGGTCATAGTGTTCATATCGTCCACCTTATTTCCCGACGCTGTCGACATCCTCCCTCACCCTCTTGGCACTCCCGCTTGCTGGCACAGCTTGATGCTGCTGTGTTGCGCCCGCACCGGTGACGCCAACGACGAGGCCCTTCAACCAACCGTTCTCTCTCCTGAGACCTTCGCATTCACGCTCGAGCTCGTTAACGCGAATCTCGAGGTCTTTCGATTTCCTCTCCAACGCGGCCTCGCGCTCCTTTTTCTTCATCCGGAATCGGGCCGACGCCGCCGTGTTGCGCCGTCGCTTATCCTCCGCCACCGAAACTGGCGCAACGGCAGAAGCGGCAGGAGTTGGTGGGGCAGAATCGTTCGCAGAATCGCTCGTACCCGCAGTCACCGAAGGTCTGCGCGCACGAGCGCGCTTGGCCGCCGGCTGCTGAGTGCTCTGTTCTGCGGAGGCTGAGGCCGGTGGGGGAGGATATGCAGCGTGGGGATATAGCGACAAGAGCTGGGCGAGGGAAGGAGAGGTGTACGTGGATTGCACAGGAGGTACCATAAAAGGGTCGATGCCAAAACCGGCCAAGATGCTGCCGATATCAAACGTGTTCACGGGATTCGGGGGCGTATGGGGTTGTGTGGATCGGGGGGAAATAGGATTGGCCACCACCACGTTGTCATGATTATCCGGTTGAGCTGGCTGCCCATCATTAGCGTCTTCTTCTTCGTCGTCCTCCGCTGAGTGAGTCGAAGAGGTAGGTTCATCTCCACCCGATTTCTTGTCACCATTCAAGTCAGCAGGAGGTTCATCTGACTCGAAGGCCAGATTGGTCCAAAGCCCCAATTGGGCGCTTAGCTCGGGAAAGTGGGAAAGATTGAGAAGATCTTGAGAGTCGTGTGAGTCAGCAATGTACGAATCCGATGGTTGGATTGGCGGCATGAGATTGAGGCCTTGGAGATTGGAGGGGCTCATGTCGAAAGAATATCGGCCTTAGAAGGCCTCGTCAAGGGGATTATGGACGCTTTTCCAAAGGGCGAACAATACGAGGAGGTGGAGAAGATAAGATGACTGTCCTTTTCTGAAAACTTTCAATGCCCGCTTGTGTCACGTGGCCTTGATGACAACTCGATTTCTGAGCACCATCGTTACAACCGCACTACGATGATGGCTTCGACAGAGGCAGTCGCAGTACCTTTTTTCAAGAAAAAGAGAGCTAGACCTACCACGACTCGGCAACGTACGCCTTCTCCGCCTGCAGCAGCATCTGCCACATCTTCCAAGTCACAGGTCGTCCTCCCGCCCCGAAAGGCAGGAGGGAATCTGCTCAGTGCCGGAACAAAGCGAACGTCCTCACAACGCCGTGCCGACGATCTCGATGAGGAAGAGATCGACGAGGATACACGAGACGGGCCAGGGATCAATTGGACATCCATCGGTGGCCACGTCAACAAGGCGTTGGAGATCCTGGAAGGTGACGAAGCCGAGGAGATGCTGGCGAAACGTGCCAAGAAGGTCGACACGGCTGAAGAAGATGACGTACCCGACGATGGCCTGTACCATGGACAAAAGTCGTACAAGTCGCACATAAAAAGGGACCAGGAAATCCCAAAGACGATGCGCAGCGGTCCTGTACGGAGTAACAATAGTACCATCCGGACCGTGACCATCGTGGATTATCAGCCAGATGTGTGCAAGGACTACAGAGGTGCGTCTACTTCCTCTTTTTCTCACGTAGGACGCCTTCTCACACAGACATCCCTCTTTCAGAAACCGGGTTTTGTGGCTTTGGAGACACGTGCAAATTCTTGCACGACCGAGGAACCTGTGCGTCACACGTGCTTCGTCGTGCGTAGGCTGATGGCTGATCCGTATGACCATAGACCTCGCAGGATGGCAACTGGATAAACTGGCTGCCAACCCTCAGAAGGAAGCGGAAGACGCGTCGGACGATGATGCTTCTGACGCCGACATTCCATTCGCTTGCCTCATCGGACGCCATCCCTTCACAGACCCGATCGTCACTCGATGCGGTCACTACTTCTGTTCATCTTGCGCGATCAAGCGATTTGCAAAGACGCCGAAGTGCGCGGCCTGCGGAGCGCCCACCGGTGGGATCTTCAATCGCGCGGATAGAGTCATAGCGAAGATGAAGAAGACGCAGGCGGAGGGACATTCACCCGATGACAGTGATGGTGAAGAGAACGTACCGACGAATGCGCAGATTGAGGGGCTGAAGCTGGACGAGAGTGACCCCGAACGTAGTGATTCAGATCAGGAGGATTGACATAGTAGGTCGTCGGGTCATTTTGTTGTACCCCGCACTCCCTAATTTATCCCAGCAAATACTTGTTCAAGAGCGTCCGTGAGTACATGAAGCTTACAGTTGATCCGACATACTCGTCCTCTTCGACGCTGCACACTCGCTGGCGCGGGTGCACCGCGCTCGTGACCGTGCTGCCGGTCGTTATCTCATTAAAGATTTCCGGGTGGAAGTAAGCCACACATCGTCTACCCGGTGAGGTCGTCGCGAAAATGACGGGCTTTCGTACCGATACAGTTTTGGTCACCTGTTCTCAGCACGCTTCCCCCCTTCCCCTTCCCCTTCCCCTCCCCCGCTTTCCTTTTCTTTTTCCTGATTGGTGTATCTGACACTCATAGAGAATATTCGAATATTCTTTTGCGATCTGGCCCGCACATGGCGCTGCCAGGAGTCCAGACGAGAAAAGAAATTCAACGAATAAGGACAAACCACGTGGATGGCTCGAAGAATATTCTCTGTACCAATGCTGGCGGCTGAAGGGGGGGACTCCTGAGTTCTGGCTGCAACAAGCGCGATCCACAAACAGCGCACTAGACACCAGACCGGGCTGAAAAGAAAATGATCACCAACGAGAAGAGAACCCAAGAGTCTGTATCACGGTTCGGAATCTGTTCTACAGCGGCCCAGTCCAAGTTGAGTAAAGGGCTGGGAGTAACCTGGTGATCACGAACGTGTTACAGTTGTTGTCGATTGGAAGTTGGCCGACGGGCGGGACGATATGCCGCACTGACGCGCTAATACTGGTTGATCATCTCGTCTCACTAGCGCGCGTGCGGTAGAACCAGGATCGCAGGCTACCAATCTCATCTCTCTCTCCATCAAAGCAGGGAACAAGCGCTGTGAGTTCCCGTCATCGAAGCTAGGGAAATCCCGAAGGGGAGGGGGAAATGTTGTTTCGGGATTGGGGGAAGAGGGTGGGTCACGGTCAAGTCGGAAATGTGTGCGCTGGCAGGTGTCGCCTTCTTCTCCGGCCGCTAGAACTATAATACAGTACTGCACCGTATCGTACTCCATTGAATTGTGTTCGAAAAAGTCGACGTCAAGTCGGTCGCGTGCAAAGTGTTCGAGAAAACCCAGGGTTTGGCAGGGTTCCTAATACTAGCGTGCGGCATCGCCCGCTCAGCGCTCAGTATTCAATTATTATATTGGTCGCCCAAGTTCTTCCAACTGGCGGTCACACACCAACGTGCTATCGACAAAGGAGGTCTGTGAGCGAGAGCAAGAATACGTAAAAACGCGATTGACCCGTTTGACAAAGAGTGAGGGGAAAAGGAAGAGAAGGAAGCTCGATCGACAATCCGGGATAGATGCGAGCCCAGAACGACTGGGCGTGGGGCGGAGATGCATCGGTGATCCCGCCTTTGTTGTTTGTAAGTTCACTTCATTCACACAGCTACGGTCCTGATGAAAAAAAAAAAAAATAGATAAAGAAGTGTGAGAAGTGGGCCCGCTGTATGTGTTGTTTGCGTTTCGACTTTTTGGAAGAGAAGAGTGTAAATGTCACGGTCACGGTACTACAAGTAGAGGAGTAGAGTTGGAACACCGCCGATGAAGTAACGGGGTTAAAGCATTCACCCACAACCTCCACACTGGCACGCGCTCGCTACGCTACTACCACTGCTGTAATATCACAGCCAGCACCAACCGCTAATTGAAGTTCCACGCATCCAGAGTGCACAATCGCCGGAGGGGGGTGAACAAGTCAGCTTTTTCATACTAGTCCAAAGGTGACTAAAGTCGCATTTCATTGAATTGACAATTTGTCAAACGAATCAGCGCTGCGCACATGCAACCAAACAATTTTTTTGTTAAAATAAAATAAAATAAAATAAATTCACTTTTTTTTTTTTTCTTTTTTGCGTTGGTCATTTCCATGGCACGGCATGGCAAATCATACATCATGCATCACGCATTCAGTTGGTTTCTCAAACAATGGCTTGATGTCACCGTGACGGCTCCTGATCGAATCGAAATCAAGGGGGGGTGTACCGCACGTACTGTACTGGTGGACGATCGCACAGGCAATCGGACATTCTGTCGTATCGTGTCGTGTCATGACTGCTACTAGTACACCAACTTGGTACTCTAGTTCCCTCCTCCAATCTCGATGCGACGCAGAAGAGAAGCAGAAGCCCCCCCCCCCCGCGCCCCGGCACTACGCTAATAGTACGCCTGTACCAAAAAGCGATGATGGGTGATGGGTGACGATGCCATAACCAGTGGGGGTGGCACAATGATATGATTCCGCCCGAACGAGGAGGATCCTCCCAGCTCCAAAACTCCCAGCTCTAGCCCCATTCAATCAAGACAAGAATCAAAGATCAAGATCGCGAGAACCACGAGATCGCTCTCGTTTTGCGTGCACGAAGGAGTCACAGTGGGTGAAGTGACTGGGGCTGGCTGTGGACCACCTGATTATGATCTGATCGTTTTCCTTTAGCGGTGTGTGGGTGTTGTTTGATGGTGTGGTGCGGTGTGGGGGGGATGGATTCGCATTATCTCCAACTTTCTAACCTCGATAGGATCGTGATCAGCGTCCGACCGACCGTCCGCTCTAGTTCTAGAGGGCGATTTACTGACCGGCGACCGACGATAAATGCGTTCCAGGCCCCCGCATTAGGAAACCTATAAATTGAATGAATGGAATCTAGAGCCCTGCTACTACTGCAGCTATCGTACAGTGCTGTTAACACGCGGTCGAAGCCATACAGTCCATACAGTATACAAGCAGCATTCATCTGGTCCCGTGTCTTTCGGCGGCCGGTTGTCTTCCGATAGCTTCTCGGTAAACTGATATGAAGAAGAAGAAATGTAATAAATATACGGAAATATATATTATGATATCGTATCTGCGCGACAGCAAAACAGAGAGCAAGAACATTGTCCAGAATTACAACACTGACGTCTAATTGCAACAATCAAAGCGATCGGATATTCACCAACGGAAGATTCCCTGTCTCGAGCAGGGGTCAAGCGCCCTTCTGTGCGGATTGAGGCATCTTGTCACAGGGCCTGTCCAAGTGCCGTTTCAACGAGTCCACGCGCGCGTAACTCTTCCGACAGTACTGGCATACGTGTTCGATCGTTGTGTGCTGGCTTTCATAATGACGCTTGCGGTCGTGTGGTCGTGTGAACGTAGCACCACATACGTTACACGCGTGGGGCGAGGAAGAAGATGAAGATGGTGGCGAGGGGGACCCATAATCGATAGGCGGTGATGGGCTGTTGGCGGGGTTCGAATATTGGGCGTGCCCACCTTGAGTCTGTATCGCTGGGTTTGGAGGATTTGGATAAGGTTTCTGCGGGCTGACCAGATGTGCGTCGTATTGTGATGGGACGACAGGCTGCCCACGTTCAATCGGGCGGTAATTCTGGTAGTGGACAGGGACTCCGGGATTCAACAACACTCCGGCCTGATGTGGATCAACGGCGTAGTGCTGAGGGGGATATTGGGGGTTCACGGATGACCCCGATTGTTGAGCGATAGGGAGCATTGGTACAGCAGCGTGGTTGCCGGCAACTATAGTTGTTCGCATCGTGTGAATGGAGATCAACCGAGATAGGGGGGGAGTGCATACCTGGGTGATGGGGATCTTGGGTGTGGCCGTAGGCTGATCTTTGTACTTGGGTATTCTGTGTGACAGGATGGTACCCCATGGGCTGGCCATTATGATCTACGTAGTTGGGGGTATGAGTAGGGGGCAGCGAGGATTGATGGTGACGCTGGTACGAGTAACCGCGGGAGGCGTCATGGGAGTGGGACTGCATGTTGGAGGGAGCGTGTTGGACTGCCGGATACGCAAAGTGGTAGGAGACTTTATACTCTTGGTGCTCTTCAGAAGGAATAGCGAAGTTTGAACGGCGTCAGATTTGTTCAATATGGCCAGGACCACGCAACGACCGGCGAGGAGCGGCACCAGAGATCCGGCCCAGTAGAAACCAAAGGGGTAGCGCTGGGAGAGGGCAAGTTGGGACCGAAGTGAGTGAGGCAAAAACCTTTTTAGGTTCCGAAGTCGAAGGCACTTAGGGTTTCGAGCCGCATCGTTGCACGATCAGAGATGGCCCTCTCTTGGACGGGAAAGGTAAACCGTTTTCATTTTTCATGCACTGCGTCCCGGTATTTGATATTCAGATGAGTAAACTTGAGAAGCGATGTGATGAGCATCGCCTGTCTGTTCTTCACACATGCATCTTGAGGTCCTGTCGAAGTGACCGCAGTCTAACGTCACTTTGAAAAAAAAAATGAGGATTTGATCTAGCAACCACAACTGGGCGCCTTTCTGCCCTAAGCGTATAGGCACTCGGCTCCGCCCAAGTAAAGTTGAAATGGATTTGCGATATTATCTACTTTGAACGTGATCTCGTAGCCGATGAACGCATTTTCATATAGAGATCGGGCCTCAAAAATCGTGGGAGCTTCTTCTATCCGCAGAGAGAACGTGCCATAGATAGACGCTACCTGCCAGGGACTGACAACCTTAGGGTCGACATTGGGTGGAGCAAAAACTCGAAAAACGTACTGGAGGTGAGTGGACGATCATCGCGTCGACGTGCGCGGGTATCGTGTCAGCAACAGGGCTTATGGTTATGAAAAACCCGGTTGAAAGAATGGATATGGTTGTAAAGGGTGAACCAGAGAGGATGCGCATCGGGGAGTATATGCCGAAGGAAGATCGCGATGATTGTACGTCCATCGTGAAACGAGTGCAGTGAAAAAAATGGGGTTAGTTTGTGGTCAAGAGTTTCACAGACCTCGTTTCCTTCGTGACTGGAAGGATGGCCGGTGAGTGCCCTCACATCAGACACAAAATTTTAACACAAACGAATTTGACATGGATGATAACCTCCGAAACAATGCGGCCTTGCCCCATGACCGAGCGTCCAGAGGTGTGGAGAAGCGTGAGACACGAACGATGTTCGGAGGGCCATGTTGAGAAATGAAGGGACGAGAACGCTCCAAGGTGTTTGTGCGGATGTTCGTGCGAAGCTGCGGGCGAACCGGAAGGGAATTGCTTACAACACGCTGGCCCGGGAGCAAAATACGCTTGTTGCGAAGGGCCCGGGGGGGATCACTGACGACAACATAAACAAGCACCGCAAAATGAGACACGTTGAGGGGCGAAAGGAACGCGAGAGAGATGAATCTCATCAATGCGGTTTGCCGAGTTGTGGGGATCAAAATTGGCCAAGGTGTCATATCATGCTTACCGCAGTCTGGCCCGGGGATACGAAAAGTGGAGAAGACCGGAGTGGCTGAGTTGCAAGTCGGGGATTTTAAGGGCTGTGCAGGTGCCGATATGACACTTTTTTTTACAGAGATCATTGTCCGGATGTCGGACAGATGGTGGGCGGTGCTGTTGTCTGACTGTGCCGACCGAGGCAAAGACATCATGTGGGCGTGGCGCGAGAAGTGCGCAGTTCGCAGTACTGGTTGAGCATCAAAAAACAGAGAGCAATTAATGTGATGTTACAAGATAAATTAGCTACGCCAAACAAAATGTCCGTATGCAACTAAACCACGGAACCGACGGGTGATGAGCGGGCTGTGCACAGCTGTTTGGTTTGTGCGCGCGGCTGTATGCGCGATGGTCGGCGTCGTTTGCGCGGGTGTTCGGAGATTAGGTCACGTGTCGTCCGCGCGATAAGCGACGGTTGATGCGATTTACGATTGTTCTGTCATATGGCTCATGGCTCCCTTCGATCTCGATGCATGCATTCAACAACTCCTTCACAAGCAATTGCTCCACGAAGCCCTCCTGCGCGAAATTTGCGAAAAGACAAAGGAGGTCCTCATGCGAGAATCCAACGTCGTGCACGTCAGTGCGCCCGTGACGGTGGTGGGCGACATTCATGGGTTCGTGCTTCTCCCTAAATGCCCATCCATGCGTTTCGGTGACGCTTAATCATTTCTCAAGCCAGTTTTATGATCTCATAGAAATATTCCGTATAGGTGGTTACGCCCCATACACAAATTACTTATTCCTCGGTACGCACTGGCGGGCTGTGTCCGAGTCATTCGCACGCGCGCCAATTCCTTACCCCGCTTTGGTGCTTCAGGTGACTACGTGGATAGAGGGCTCTTTAGCGTTGAGACGATATCCCTCCTCACATGCCTCAAGCTCCGATATCCTGATCGTGTGCAACTCATTCGAGGGAATCATGAATCACGAGCTGTCACACAAGTGCGTTTTCTCGCTCCAACCCTCCGCCCGTCCTTTACAAGGTTCCAGACATACGGATTCTACACAGAATGTGTTCGAAAATATGGATCTTCGCGCGTCTGGACGTATTTCACAGACATGTTTGACTTCTTGACACTATCGGTAGTCATTGACGACAAAATATTTTGCGTTCACGGTGGTTAGTCCACTTTGGCATCGTTGGCTTGATCATTTTACCAGGGCCCGCTTAACGTGCCTTTGTTCTTCTTCAAGGTCTCTCTCCGTCTATTCACTCTATTGATCAAATCAAGGTCGTCGACCGATTCCGAGGTTGATATGCTTTAATATCTCTGCCGCGTGGTGCGCTTACCCTCTTATGACCACGTCAGAAATACCACACGAGGGACCCATGGCAGACCTTGTATGGTCAGATCCCGATCCGGAGAAGGAGGACTTTGCAATATCACCTCGGTAAAACCCTTCTTTCGTTCGGGACTTTCCAATCGCTCAATAGGTATGGGTGGTTACAGTGGCGCTGGATACACGTTTGGTTCCGGTGTCGTGCACAAATTCCTAGAAACGAACGGCATGACCCATATTCTACGCGCGCATCAACTATGCATGGAGGGCTATGCATCGCTCTTCGACAATCACCTGTCCACTGTGTGGTCCGCGCCGAACTACTGTTATCGGTGTGGGAATTCCGCAAGCATACTAGAAGTCTCGCCAGGGGGTAAGATGTACTTCAACGTGTTCGAAGCTGCACCCGAAAACGAACGGGACGGGCCGAGCCAACAGGCAGCACCGAACGCAGGAAGGGTGAGCGTCAACCTTGATTCGGGTCTATTATAGATGGCGAAACCTAACTCCACTCATTTCCCGCTAAAGCTTCCCGAGTATTTTTTGTAGCATTACAAAATACGGACGCCATGTCTTCATGACCGATGACGACCTGAGTGCACGTAAACGTTTAGGGAAACATCTGTAACGCTAATACGCCACTGAGGGCGACCCTAGTCACGAGGATATCCGAGCAGTTCGCGGGCGTCTTGAATTGCATTGTCTCGATAGGCTCGGACTGCAAAGATTTCCGTTGTTTCACGGCGTGCACCGGCGGTGGGCGTAGTGGCCGCATGTCGTAATGATCATCAAAGAACTGTCCTTTCTGTGCGTGTATCATGACATCCATCGCTTACTCGGCCCACGCCGAATGAAAAACACGCTCCTCTTGCGTTGGCGCCCCCACCATCGCGCACAAAAGAAGGCGAAAAGGAGAAAAATGGACCACGAAACCCTCGACCTCCATTTTTCCCACCATAAAGCCGCGAGGGTGCGAATGAGGTCACGCTTCCGCCGACGGCCATAGCGTAGGTAAGGCAATGTCGCAGGCGTCTGCGAGTAGGGGGAGGGACCGATTGGGTAGCCGTAGAACGGATTGAAATGCGGCCGCGGAGAGATATGTTCGAGCGATGCGATCTTGGTGCGACCCGTGCGCACTGCACTGCCCTCCTGAGGATGGTGTGTGAGTAATGTGCCACTGTCCTCTTCCTTCAGAGAGGAGTGTGACATACGAGGGAAGTTGTTGGAATAGTGTGCTGCGCAGAGTCAAAGAGATTGGGGGTCTCCTGAAGAAGAGGAAGATACCCCCCGTACTCTGAAAGGAGATAATAATCGAAGTGCCTCTCTCGGAGGCTATAGAGCTTACCATGCGGGAGGCTCGAGGGACGGATGCACTCGTGTAGGACTTCCCTTGAAGGAAAGAAGATCCTATAATGAACTGACTCGGGGAGGGCAAGCCTAGCCAGGAAAAGGGATTCAGGGGGTGATGGGTGTGAGTTAGCAGTCTGGAACCACAAGAATGCGGACCTGATGACGCTCCAGATTCCGGATTGTGTCCACGAGTAGTTTATGACAAAGACTAAAGGGCGAGATGATGTGGCGTTAGAAGTGAGATAACATCTTGTCGATGAGAAGGCACACCCGTCCCGAATAGCCCAGGGTAACGAGGTGCAACTTCATTTTTATACCAAGTCAGCAGGTCGAGGTTCTATCATCATCATCATGGGGGTTCAGATCAGAGGGGAATTTTCGGATATTAAAACCGGGTTCGGGACAAGGCGTACAAAATTACTCATTGATGCATCCACCATATCAATTAGCAATATATATTGAAGCACAGGGTCATCGCTGGTACTTTCCGAGAATGATGAGGCCGAGGAGTTGATATTGTGAAGATTGAGACGGAGCCCCTCGACCAAGCGTAAGATATGTTCCCGGGGGTCGGGCTGCAGAGTGGCAAGTTTTGCAAGTCTCAGGACCAATATGGGCCGCCTAAGAATATCGGATGCCGGCGGTGGGAGGATATGGAGCGGAGATGGCGAAAAGGCGGCCAGACCTTGACTTTTCAGGTGAGTCAGGCGCCAGGTGAGGATCAACCTGAGAGACTCGAGGGCAAATGCCTTTGTGAACTTGTGCCTCTGGAGGAATAGGTAGCATCCACTTCAGTTGCCGCGCGCAACTAACAGTCAGGGAGTAGTCACCCTCACCTTCAGGGTGCGAAATATAGACACTATAGTTCGTAGAAAGAGGAATTAAAAACGCAGGGCTGATTACTGGGCCAAGAAGGGACGTACGGTCGTCTTGGAGCCATTCTTGTGCCCAGTCGCGTGCGGCATCACCTAGACCGAGTTCGTCGATCACGTTGGGAAGGATCTGGGTAAGCAATGCACTCCGGAGCTGCTGGACTGTTTCCCTGTGCTGAAAGTAGAGGTCAGTCAAGCCGGCGTTGTGCTTGCGTATTGCCTGAGAGACGGAGTGAGAGTGAGAGGGCATGTTGCCGACCACGTGCCAGTGCGAGGCATGTGATGCGCCAGCTCGGTTGATCGTGAAACCACGCATCCATGCATTCAGACTCACTCTCGGACTTGGTAGACTGGTTCACCGCGCACGACGGAACATTTGACTGCTCTGCTCTGACGTTTGCGCAGATTGAGGGCCTCGGCTGGGGTGCTTTCGCCCTTCGCGATCTCCAGGTACAACCTTTGGCCATCATCGCCATCTTTTTTTTTTTAACCTTTCGCTTCTTGTCTGCTGGAAACACGGTGGACTCAACCCGCTGTACTGCGACTGTAGCAAGGTCATACGCTGCTCACATTACCTCGCCATCTCACCCTCTCGACCCGCACCTCCTCTCTGCCCTCTCTAGTCGGCGAATCTGACTGGAAGAAGCACGGCCTCCACACCGGATGGCCTGGCCTCATCTTTTGTCTCATGTGGGAGGCCGCTCAGGGCTCCTCCTCAAAGTGGTCAACGTATCTCGGTATGGATGCGCGCATTCCATCGATCTCTCTTATCATCCGTTGACTCGATGGCCAAAGCATCGCTACCGATCGTGTTCGACACACCTATGTTTTGGAGCTCCGAAGATCTTGAGCAGCTGCGAGGCACAGCCGTCTTAGGCCGGTCGCCTAGTTTGAACAGCCAGCGCTGAGTACTGACGCTATATTTTCGTAGACAAGATTGGAAAGGAGCAGGCTGAAAATGACTATCTCGAGCACGTCGTGCCTATACTCAAAGTGCGCAATCCCACTGCCGAGCAATTCAGGGCGTAAATCGATGCTTGTCCCAGGCCAGGACAGATGTGTTTGGGGAATACCCTAATACCTCCTTTTCTTTAGATGCCTATCATGTCATGGGAAGCCGCATCCTCTCCAGAAGCTTCCAAGTCGAGGCACCGTCTGCAATTACCAGCACCGACCCGGGCCAAACTCCGACACTGGAAGACTCGGAGATGAACTTAGACGCAGCCTCACCACATTCACCCGATAATAATGGGTTGAGTGACGTTATAGACGATGATGACAGTGATGACGACGATGATTCTGCAAATGTGGCTATGGTCCCTCTGGCTGATATGCTGAATGCGCGGTACAGATGTGAAAACGTGCGTGTCCACCGCCGTTGAGAGCTTGAGAGGATCAGTAATGATTGATCGCCCAGGCCAAGCTTTTCTACGAGGAAACCAACCTTCGAATGGCCACGACCAGATCTATCTGTCGAGGTGACCAAATCGTGTGTCCTCGTTGACATAACACCGAGACCTGGTTCTCGTATGCTTACGTGTAATGATAGTGGAACACTTACGGTGACCCTCCCAACTCGGACTTGCTTCGCCGCTATGGGCACGTCGATCAGGTTCCACTTGCTAATGGGGGCGGCCTTGGTAACCCTGCGGACGTTGTTGAAATTCGCGCTGATCTTGTCATGTCAAGCTTTGAGCCAAAAATTCCCGAGCACGCATCCCCGCGGAGCTTAGAACGCGTGGACTGGTGGCTGGAAGAGGGTGGTGACGAGTGCATAACCCTCTACACGTGCCATTTCGAGGGCTCTGATCGTTGCTCTGCAGTGTCTTCGTGGTGGACGACTCGAATGAATTGCCAGAAGAAATGACATCTTTCGTGCGCCTTCTGATGATGTCAGTACCGGAATGGGAGAAAGCGAAGGGCAAGTCCAAGTTGCCAAAGCCTAAGGTTGACGATGTCGTGTTGTCCGTGGCCGCTGACGTCGTGAGAAGGCGATTGGGAGAATATCCGACCACCCTGGAGGCCAGTCCACCGGATGCTATTTATTTTTCATTAACGTATTGTCTTTTAGGATGACGAAAGTTTACTCGGAACGGAAAAGGAGAAGCCCCTCCCGTTGAATTTAAAGAATGCGGTGATAGTGCGACTGGGCGAAAAGCGCATCTTGCACGACCTCCTGCAAATGGTGACTCGGGATTCTCGGTCTGGTGGTGAAAGCAGGAAACGCAAGGCAGATGGGATGAGCGTGGATGATGGCAGGGCAGCGAAACGATCGTAGACGATGACTGCGCAGCTGCGCGCCGGTGCCCGAGGCACGCCGACTAGAGTACCTGTAGTCGTTGCCTCTTGCTTGCATCCTCACAAACAATGTCCGATGAACCACATCTACCTGGCTATAGCGTCGACGACGACGACCCGCATGGCGAACCTCCGATCTCTGAGCCAGACAGTCCAGATGACGTGATATTGGTAGCTTCCAGTGCTGGTGCCCGTGACGCCATCGCTGCAAACACCACCGTCTCTCCTTCGAGTCAACCAGTCTCGACGCAGCCAACGCCTACCCCTCCGGCCCAGCAACAGGCGGAGGAAAGGGGACTCAGAGACACGAACACCGCCAGCACGAACGTCCCTACGACCTCTGCTAC
>Ga0137397_10001495_pt1 | contig 16324 bp, 16 predicted proteins | sample czorhiz116metaG_FD_106658 | JGI IMG/M metagenome (GOLD analysis project Ga0137397, IMG submission 106658) | Vadose zone soil microbial communities from Angelo Coast Range Reserve, California, USA - czorhiz1.16 metaG | ecosystem: Environmental > Terrestrial > Soil > Vadose zone | place: USA... | reverse complement strand
GCTGGAAGAGCACCTACTGGAAACTGCGGCGCCGCGGTTCGTTCGACTTCCCCGTATTATCCATCGCTGCCGCTGCGCGCCTTTCCAGGCAAGGTGTGGTCGAGGATGCGCGAATCGTAGTAGGCTCTGCGGCGTCCCGTCCGCTGGTTGCAGACGGGGCTTCGAAATTTCTGCTGGGGCGTTCCTTGAATTTGGAAACTATCGCCGAAGCTGCCGCGCTCGCGGCTCGCATCGCCAAGCCTTTGGACAACACCGATTTCGACATGACCTGGCGCAAGCGAGTCACCGCTGAATTTGTGACCTGCGCCCTCCGCGAATTGCGCGGTGATGACGTGCGTGTCGAGCGCGAGAGCCTCACGCGTCACTCCTGCGAATGAGAATACTTTTGGTCACTCCATGAAACAAACACGAATCGCACTCGCATTGTTGTTCCTGCTTGCCATCGCAGTTCACAGCGCATCCGCGCAGGGCACGCAAAACTCGCTCGCCGAAAAGCTGGGATTCCCTCGCGACGCGAAGCTCCTGATTGTCCACGCCGACGACGTGGGCGTAACTCATTCCGTAAACGCCGCGACGATCAAGGGCCTGGAATCAGGCCTCGTCAATTCCGCCAGCCTCATGGTCCCCTGCCCGTGGTTCCCGGAAATTGCCGACTACGCCAAATCACATCCCGGTGCTGATTTTGGTCTGCATCTCACCCTCACCAGCGAACGCGTCTACTACCGCTGGGGACCGGTCGCTTCGAAAGACAAAGTCCCGAGTCTCGTGGATGAAAATGGTTATTTCCATCACGACTGGAAACCAACCACGCGCATCAACCCAAAAGAAGTCGACCTCGAACTTCGCGCGCAAATTGACAGGGCCTACGCGATGGGTATCCGTCCCACGCATCTGGATTCGCATCAATACCGCCTCTTCGATAACGGCAAGGATCTGTTCGAAGTCCTCATTCGAATCGCCCACGACTACAAGCTTCCGGTATTCGTCGCCCGCGACTGGTTCGCGGAACGCCCTTATCTCGAAAAAACTCTGGGCCCCGCCGATATCGTCATCGACCATACAATCACAATCGATCCCAGCGTGGCACCGGACAAGTGGGCCGATTTCTACACGGGGGCACTGAGGAATCTGCAACCCGGTGTCACCGAATTCGTGATCCACCTCGGCTTCGCAGACGATGAATTGAAATCCGCCACGCGCGAACGCGACACTTGGGGTGCGGCTTGGCGCCAGCGCGATTTTGATTTCTTCACCAGTCAGGAATTTCGCCAATGGCTCGCCGCGCAAAACATCAAGCTGGTCACCTGGCGCGAGATAGCCAGCACCATCAAGAAGTGAGTTCGGCCGGCCGCGCGTTCGCGGCGTGTTTCCCTCGGACGCTGTTTCGCGCTATTTTTTCAATGGAAGCTGTTTCATTTTTGGGGTAACCATGCCGGCTGAACCGGAAACGCAATCCAAGCCTTTTTTCAGAAATCCCACGCTGTACACCTCAGCGGCCCTCGTCGTTGTTGTGTTTGTTCTAGGGTGGATTCTTTTTTCGCGCTGGCTGGAAAATCGCGCCATTGAAAGCCGCGCGAAAGAGGAAAGAACGCAAAAGCAACAGGAGCAGGATCGCATCACCCTGGAACAACTCGGTGGAAAGGAGCTCGCTATCCAGAACTTCTACGCCACCCCCGGCGTGATCCGTCGTGGCGAAACCGTCCAGATCTGCTATGGTGTGGCCAACGCCAAGACCGTGACGCTCAAACCTCAGCCGAATGCCGTTTGGCCCTCCTACTCGCGGTGCGTCGATGTAAAACCCCAAAAGACCACCACTTACACGCTCACCATTGCGGATGCCTCCGGCAACGCCAAGAAGCAAACACTCGAAGTCAAAGTGCGCTGAGAAAATTTCAAACCTCCCTTTAGCGGCAGTCCGGAGTCTGGCCTTCTGCTAAAGCCAGCGAAATCATGTCTTTACAGCAATGTTGCGTTCCCCCTTGTGACTTCAATTCACCCCCATCTATAATGTTGGCTTGAGCGGGGTCCGGGGAACCATCCTTACTTCCCGGACTCCGCAGACTTTTTTAGCGAACTGACGGCTGACAACCATGTCCGATCCACTGGCGAAGATTAAGAAAAAGATTCAGGACGAAATCGACCAACTTTCCCACGAGCTCAGCGTGGAGCTGCCGAAGGAGATTGCCGTGGCGCGTGCGCACGGGGACTTATCTGAAAACGCGGAATACAAGTTCGCCAAGGAGCGCCAGGGCTACGTCAACGCAAAGATCAGCCAGCTCAAGAAACGCATGGGCGACCTGGGCATGCTGAACCTCAGCAATATTCCCAAAGACCGTGCAGGGTACGGTTCGCGGCTCACCGTACTGGATACGCAACGCGACGTAAAGATCGAATACAAGCTCGTAAGCACCGAAGAGGCCGACGTCGAGAAAGGGCTCATTTCCACGACATCGCCGATAGGAAAAGCCCTGCTGAACAAGAAAGTCGGCGATGAAATTGAAGTCGCCACGCCCGCGGGCAAGAAAGAATTCGAAGTCATGCGCCTCGTGACCATTCACGACGGCGAGTAACCATTTTGCGGTTCCAGGCGTCTTATTCAGCAAGTTGTGTCGGCCGCCCGTGAGGGACTATGTATTGGGGAGCAGGCTCGGCGCTCGGGCTTCTAACTTTCTTCGGGTACTTCCTGTTGGCCACGGGTGCGCTGCTGGTGTGGCGCAATCGTGACGATTTCTCCGTCTGGTTCCAGGACGAGATTTCCGTCTTGCGCCGCAGTTTCTCTCGTTATACGCCGGTCGGGCCGTTTTACATGCTTCGCGAAGATTCCCGTTTCAAGGCTATCCCAACCTCGTTTGTGCGCAATCTCACGCGGCTGCCGCGCAGCCGTTTCAATGGCGCGGCTGCGCTTCTGATGGCCGGCATGATGCTTTTCCTGCTGGACTTTTTCCTCTGAAGATTTTCTCTTGCCTAGACAAACCGGTAGCCCTTTGCGATTCTCATCCCGATGAAACCAGCCCTGATCGTTCATGGCGGCGCGTGGGATATTCCTGACGAAGCCGTGGATGCTTGCAAGTCCGGCTGCCACCGCGCACTCGGGGCGGGCTGGACTCTCCTCACTCACGGCGGCTCCGCGCTGGACGCCATCGAAGCCGCCATCATGGTTCTCGAAGACGACCCCGTTTTCGATGCGGGCTACGGGTCGCATCTCACTCTGGATGGCCGCGTCGAGTGTGACGCCATCGTCATGAACGGCGGGACACTCCGGTCCGGCGCGGCGGCTACGCTACAGCGCGTCAAGAATCCTATACAGCTCGCGCGCAAAATTCTCGAAAGCTGTCCGCACATGATGCTGGCCGGGGGAGGCGCCGAGCGCTTCGCCAAAGAACAGGGAATCACCCTTTGCCAGCCGGAGGAATTGGTCAGCGAAGCCGAGCAAGAAGCCTGGATGAAGTGCAAAGCGGACAAACACGCCGCCGAGCATCATCGCGGCCACGAGCAGGGAACCGTCGGCGCCGTCGCCATTGACCGTGAGGGCCGCCTCTTCGCTGCCACGTCGACCGGCGGAACTTGTTGCAAACTGCCGGGCCGCGTCGGCGATTCCCCGCTCATTGGCTGCGGCTGCTACGCTGACTCGGAAGCCGGCGGCGTTTCCTGCACCGGCTACGGCGAAGCCATCATGAAAATCGTGATGGCGAAGACGGCGGTGGATCTTCTGCGTTCCCGCGTGACCTGCGTTGATCCCACTGCGGCGGCTGATGCCTGCGAGCTCCCTTCCGCTGATCTCGCCGCGCGCGAAGCCGTTCACCTCCTCGGCAAGCGCACGCACGCCACCGGCGGCCTCATCCTGCTTGACCGCCACGGCAACCCCGGCTTCGCGTTCAACACGCCGCGCATGGCCTACGGCTACGTGGCCCTTGACGGCAACTTCGTCACGGCGGTCTAGAGGCGTCCCCCTGCACCGCCCATCCGATAGATGAATGTCTGCGCGTGCCCCGCATTCAAGGCCATGAGAAACCAAACACCAGCGGGCGCCACCAGCCCGCCCGTTTTTGGTAATCTGTTGAAGATTTCGTTCGACAATGAGATCCGGGAGAGATCACCGTGAAGGTCACATTACAGGGCATGCATTGCTATAAGAAGACGGAAAGCGGCGAAGATGAAATCTATTGCGTGGTGACCACCGGCGGCGGCGCGAACCGGCGCGAGCTAGCGCGGTTCGAAGTAGGCAACTTTGAGGTGGGAAGGACCCTTCATCCGGGGAGACTGATTTGGGATGGAACGAGCTGGCCTGACGTGACGATCACGGTCATGGAAAGCGATGCGAACGAGCCGGGGCACGGCAGCGATGACTTCATTGGAGAGGTCGCGGTGAGTGCGGACGGCAGCTGCAAGCCAGGCCGCGGGACGCTCGACGAAGGGTATGACGAGAGCAAACGATACCGGCAATTCAGCATGACAGGAAGCGCGGCGCACTATGTTCTGCACCTGGAGGCACGGGCCTAGATTTTGTCACCAAACACCAGCGGGTGAACCATGTCACAGACGGTCGTTCCGATGATTCAGGTCCCGGATGTCAGCGCCACGGTCGATTGGTACACCTCCATCGGGTTCCAACTACTCCGAGTAAACGAAGAGGATGGCGAAGTCAACTGGGCGAAGATGTCTTTTGGAAGCAGCGAAGTCATGTTCCAATCAGGCGGGAAACCGAGCACGGGGCACCGCCGCGAGGTCGGCTTGTGCATGCTCACCGACAACATCGATGACTTGCACCGGCACCTCCAGGGCCGAGTTCAAGTCCTAGAAAATCTGCATGATACCTACGGCATGCGTGAGCTCACCACTCGCGACATCAACGGGTTCTGGGTCACGTTCGGACAACCCATAGAAATGGCGGCGCACGGAAAGGAATGGTGATGGCTCCCACGCTTGCGAATGGAAAGATCTGTTACATCGAGATGCCCGCCACGGACATTGCGCGGTCGGCTGATTTCTACAAGAAGGTCTTCGGCTGGCAGAATCGCAAGCGTGGCGATGGCAGCACGGCGTTTGACGACTCGGTGGGGGAAGTGAGCGGCGCCTGGGTGCTCGGGCGTCCTCCCGCGGCAAAGCCCGGGCTCCTCTTCTACATCATGGTGGACAGCGTGGCCGCGACCATTGACGCGGTGGTCGCCCATGGGGGCGAAATCGTGCAGCCGATCGGTGCGGACGCGCCCGAGATCACGGCGCGGTTCCGCGATCCGGGAGGAAACGTGATCGGCCTCTACCAGCAACCCGCCTGAAGCCAATCGTTTCGGTCGATCCGATGGCAGGCAAGGGCTGCCGCAAGGTGGACCTGCTTCCGGGTGCCCCATACGGCGGGGGCGTTTAGCCCGACCAGGTTGGGGCCTGGGGGGTTTTTGATTCTTCTACGGTCTTCTTTCTGCCTCCTCTTTTTCGAAGTTTTCCAATTTCGCGCTCCGGATCCCCATTCCTCGCGACCAGGCGCGAGCTGTTGTATCATCCCTCGGCGCAAGCGCTTGGAAATCGAGGCTCGGATGAGCGCGTGACGGGCTGGAAGGGGCACGGCGTATCGTGCCCCTACAAGAAACGGGGGCATGAGGGGAATCATGAAACGATCATTTTTGCGGCTCGCCACCTTGGTCATGGCCATTCACCGCGGGGCCCTTCCGATAGGAGCCTTCCTGCTGGGGACCTCCCTGGCCGCTACGGCTGCGGGGCAAACGCCGCCGCCGCTCCTATCTCCCGAAGTCCACGCCGACCATCGGGTGACGTTCCGTTTCCGCGGGCCTAACGTGAAAGAAGTCCTGGTTTTCGTCGACGGCACGGCCAAACCGCTTCCCCTCGAAAAGGACGACCAGGGCGTGTGGAGCACGACGACGGATCCACTTGCTCCGGATTATTACAACTACTCGTTCTCGGTGGACGGGGTGAACTCGTTTGATCCGTCCAACTTCGCGACGGTGCCGAATTTTCTCTATCGCGAGAGCTCCGTGCACGTTCCCGGCCCGCCGACCCTTTCCTGGGAAACCACGGACGTGCCGCGCGGCGAGGTTCATCATCATTTCTACAAGTCCGGAGTCGTGGGCGACGATCGAGGCTTTTTTGTTTACACGCCGCCGGGATACGATCCCCGCGGCAAGCAGCCGTATCCGGTGCTCTATCTGCTGCACGGCTTCAGCGATGACGCGAATGCCTGGACGGTGGTGGGCCGCGCCAACGTGATCCTGGACAATCTGATTGCCCAGGGCAAGGCCAAGCCCATGATCGTGGTCATGCCGCTGGGCTACGGCGCGCCGGAGGTTCTGCTTCCCAACTCCGGCGTATTCCACGATCGCGCGCTGACGGAGCGGAACTTCGATAAATTTCGCGAAGCGTTGCTCAAGGAAGTGATCCCGCGCGTCGAAGGCGAGTATCTGGTGGCTAAGGACCGCAACGCGCGCGCCATCGCGGGGCTTTCGATGGGCGGCTCCGAGTCTTTGCTGACGGGGCTGAACACCCTGAACCAGTTTGCCTGGATCGGGGCTTTCAGCTCCGGAGGGATTACCGAAGAGTTCGACAAGGAATTCCCGGGGCTGGACGCCAAGGCCGCGCAGCAACCGCGCTTGCTTTGGATTGCCTGCGGGACGGACGATCGTTTGATCGACATCAACCGCAAGTTCCGCGCGTGGCTGGCGTCGAAAAAGATTCAGCACGTGGACATCGAAACTCCCGGCGCGCACACCTGGCTGGTCTGGCGCCGCAATTTGACGGAGTTCAGTTCGCTGCTTTTCCGCTGAGGGAGCCATGAAAAAGATGAACGCTATTTCCCTAAGAACGACGAAGATGCTAGTCGGCCTCGCGGCGTTGGCGCTCCTGCTCGCCGCCGCGGGCGCAACATTGCAAGGCCGGGGACACGGTCAGGGGCAGACTGCTGCTCACGGAGTGGTCACACCGCTCGCCAGTGCCAATCTCGTTTTCGACGGCGAACCCGCGTGTCTCAAAGTTGCCCGCGAGAACGGGGACCCGGATAAGGGCGCTTCCACATTTCTTCTCAAAGCTCCTTCCGGGTGCGTGGTTCCCGCGCACTATCACACGGCCGAAGAACAGTTGATGGTGGTCCGGGGCGACCTGCTCACCGGGATGGACGGCATGGCGGAAGCAACGCTGGGCCCCGGCGGGTTCGCCATGATGCCCAGCAAAGCCATGCACTGGTTCACCTGTAAATCGAAGGGCGCCTGCCTGATGTTCGTCACGTTCGACCGAAAGTACGATATCGTCTGGGCCCGGTCAGCGAAATAGCAGGCAACGAAATTGACGCCGTTTGCTTCTGCTCTTACGATGAAAGAGGCACATAGACTTCCCGCGGAGCAAGGTGAACGGATACCCCATGAAAGCTAAACCCCGTTGGTTTGCGATTTTCCTGCTGCTGCCGCTCGCAGCGAGCGCGCAGACCGCCGACGAAATCGTGAATAAAGCGGTGGCCGCGCGCGGAGGAGCCGAGAAGATCAAGGCGATTCAGTCGGAGCGCGTCACCGGCCGCGTCACATTCGGACCCGGACTGGAAGGCTCCCTCGTCGCGGAGCTCAAGCGCCCTCACAAGCTGCGCGTTGAGATCATGGTCGAGGACCAGAAAATCATCCGCGTCTATGACGGCAAGTCCGCCGGCTGGGTGGTCAATCCATTCGCAGAGAAGAAGGACGCCCAGCCCATGTCCGCGGAAGACTTGAAGAGCGTTTCCGAAGAATCCGATTTCGACGGTCCGTTCATCGACTACAAAGCAAAAGGCAACCAGATCGAATTGGTGGGCAAAGAGGACCTGGAGGGCAAGTCCGCCTACCGGATCAAGCTGACGAGCAAGAACGGGAATATCCGCTTTTACCTTTTTGACGCGACTTCATTTTTGCCCGTGAAGTGGGAAGAAACGCGCGTCGTGGAAGGCAAGGAAATGCCCTGGGAATCGTTTTTCTCGGACTATCGCGAAGTGAATGGCGTGAAGTATGCGTTCAAGATTGATTCGGACAGTCCCGGCACGGACTTGAAGCAAAGCGTCGCCGCCGAGAAAATTGAGATCAACGCGCAGATTGACGACGATCATTTCACCAAACCGGTTGTTCCGGAAGTGCAGCCTGCGGCGGCACCATCGTCGAAGCAATAGCTGATCGAGGATTCACGAAGCGCGGCCGCCGCCTCGCGGCTTTTCATCGCCAGTGCTTCAGGCAAACCAGCTTGAGCGGCCTGCTCACCTAATTTTTTCCGGACCGCCGCGCCGCGCGCGGATGGTACAGATCGGAAATGGCGTACGTGAAACCGACGAAGCCCACGATGCGCGGCAGGTTGCCGTACACGGTGACGTACGCGCCGGAATCCAGGACCAGCCGTGGAGATGGACTGTACGTTACCGCGCCGAGGACAACCATCGATGCCGGCGTGCTGGCATTCGTCCAGCTGAATCCTGCGACTTCTCCGGTCCAGCCCCATTTCCCCTTGATGGGGTGCGCGTAGGAGAACGAGGAGAAATAATTCCGGTCGAATCCACCTACTACTGGACGTCCCACGAATTGCACACCCTCGTTCAGATCAATATGGTGCTTGCCGAAATCCTTGCTTAACAGGAGTTGGACGGAATGGCCAGTCGCGCCGGTGCCCAGGCCCGCGGTCGCGGTCGGCAGCGACGCCGTGTACAAAATCGAAAAAGTCGGGCGCGCATCCTTCTGGGGAAATACTTTGAATTTGAATCCCGCGCCGGAATCGCTGAGGCCAGCGACACCACTGTCGCGTTCGAAAGGATTGTTGGCGAGGCGCAGCTCGAGATTCTTGAAGAGGCCAAATTTCAGCAGGCCGTTCATGTTCTGGCGGCCGTCGGCGGCTTCAAATCCGTATTCGATTTCCAAGACCCCGCGTTGCACTGCTTCTGCCGTGGTCGCAAACGTGGGCCGGTTCGGGACGGCCACGATTTCCGCTTGCGCCGCCTGTGCGTGAAGCGGTGCGGGCTGCGTGAGACCCGCGAGCAAGAAGAAGGCCAGGGCGCAAAATCGTCTGGTGGATGCTCTCAATTTGTCCCTGCTAGAAAGGCGAGCACCGGTGGGCGCTCCATTCGCGTTTCTTGCCCTTTCCGCGACCGCTGTTGCAGCATTGCGCCGCCGCAGGCGATCTGAAGTTTATTAACTATAGTGAATCTTATGATGAAACTACGCTTAATCTGTTTGCATGTCAACTGCATCCCGGCCATCGGTTGCGGCAGTCACAACATCCTTAATTCGCATGATCGGCCATTGCCGGCTTTGGGAGAGATGCCCGATTGACTCGTTGACAAGGCCGCCGGCCTTTCACTTGCGCTATCCTGCCCAGGTGCCACCGTCGCCCGAAAAAGAGGCAGGCCCCTGCGCCGCGGGCCTTTGCGCCGCTTGCCTGCATGCGCGCCGCATTGAATCTTCACACGGCTCCGTCTTCTATCTCTGCGAACTCTCCCACACCGATCCGCGCTTCCCGAAATATCCCCGGCTTCCCGTTCTCTCTTGCGACGGTTTTAGGCAAAAACCGTAGCGACGGCGGTTCGAAAGGCGTACACATTTTCCCTGATACCGCACGCCACTTTATGCGAGGTCATGCGACGAATCGTCCATCCGGCGAGGTTTTTCATGGCCTGCCGGTCGGAAATTTCAATCTGCGCCGTCTTATTGCTGCTCGCCTGCCCCGCGCGTGGCGACGCTGATGAATTGCAATTCACAAAACAACCCGTCAGGATCACCTAAAAAAATGCGGCAGAGCGTCCGATCGCGGAACGCTCTGCCGGAATTAGGCCGGTTCTCTATTGCAAAGGTTGCTGTCGTAAAGGCTCGTCAGGATTCGCCGGCGGGCTGACGGGAACAGGGCTCTCTACCGGTATTTTCTGGGAAGCGGGCGTCAGGCTTGGAGTAAGCTCCGAATTTCTGTATTTCGGGGCACTTACATAACCTTGTACGCGGTCCCTGTCAATTTTGTTGATGACCACTTGCACGGGTTGCGGATCATCCGTGCGGTGGATCCAGATCGGCTCATAGAGGTTCACTTTTTTCTTGCTGAGTTGGTTGTCGTCAACGATCATCGCCAGATCGAAGCTCTTGTGCTTGGTGTCCGCTTTGCGCAGCGAGAGCATCAACGGCCCGTAGCGCTGGAACTGCTTCGATTTCGGCAGGTTGAATTCGACGTAGTTCCGTTCCCCCCGTTTTTGCAGGGCCACGAGTTCGTCGTGAGTTCTGGCGATCGAACCGTTCAAATCGTCCCGCGCCGCGCTCAGATTTCCTTCCAGGTCCGTGCGCGTCCTGGCGACTTCCTCTTGCGTATCTTTTAGCTGCTTTTGCTGGTCTTCCATCCGCGCCTGGAGTTCTTTCAGCCGCTTGTTCTCCGCAGCGCTGCGTTTGCCGGCGGCCTGCTTGGCCGCTGGCGTGCTCGCTTGTGCAGCCGCTGCTGCCGCGGCCTGTTGTGCCGTAGAGACTTCATTGAGCTTGCCCGTCAGCGATTCGATTTGCCCTTGCAGCTGGCCCACTGTCGTGCTCATCTGTTCCTGCTGTCCCGCCAGCTGGCCCACCAGCGTCTGCTGGTGGTAACCGTAGCCCACTGCAAGACACGCGGCCACGATCGCTGTTCCCGCTGCAATGACAAGCCAGCGGGCGGTGTTTGTGCCTGATGGATTTTCCGGCTCTTCTCTTTCCGTTCTGTCTCGATGCTCTTCCATAGTGACCCTCCCGTGCCTCATTCTTCTGGCTGAAGATGGGCGAATCTTCCTTGCAAACTGCCGCAACAGCCGTTCTGTCTTCCTTTTCGCAAAAGGGTTGCCGTGGCGTGCCTATTTCGCCCTTCTGTAAGTCTCGTTCTGCCAACACTTAACAAGGCTTGTTCGCTGCGCGCGGCTGCTTGCCCGGTACTAGTCCCGGCATTTTTTCCTGGCAACCAGCCGACTCTTACCGGGTGGCGGCTTGGCAGAATTCTCCGGAGTTATCTCCTAGCACGTTGCTCCGGCTCTTTCCCTGTGCTAGCATCCGCCCGCTAGGAGATCGGACCAGGGCCATCTCGTTAGGACCTTCGCCCCCGCCCCATGGGGACGCAGGTGCAGGCCACGCTCTCCTCCCTCAGTTCCAACTTGCCCGGCGCAGGCCCGCGCCCGAATTCTGCTGGACGGACCTCGCCGCGCCGACCGCATGGGCGGCCGCCAGAGCCAGGAGGCTTTATGAAGAGCTATCTCACCAAGGACATTCGCAACGTTGGCATTGTCGGCCACGGCGGCACCGGGAAGACGCAACTGGTGTCGTCGTTGCTTTACACCGCGGGGATGACGCCGCGCTGGGGAAAAGTTGCCGAAGGCAGCACCACCACAGACTGGGACGAAGAAGAGATCGCGCGCAAGATTTCCATTCAAACCGGTCTCTCCTACGCCGAGTGGCCCGCTACACCGACTACCCCCTCCGGCTCTTCTGAAAGAGTCAAAATCAATTTGATCGATCTCCCGGGCTATTCCACCTTCATCACCGAAACGAAAGCGTCGCTGATCGCCGCGGATGCCGCGCTCATCACCGTGGACGGGCACGTCGGCGCCCAGGTCACCACCGAAAAGGTATGGGACTACTGCACGGAGTACGACATTCCCCGTGCCTTCGTTCTCACCTGGATGGACCGCGAGCTCTCCAGCTTCGAACGCTCGATGGAGTCGCTGGAGCAGGTTTTCGGGCGCAACGTCGTGGCACTGCAGCTACCGATCGGCGCGGAACGAGGATTCCGAGGGGTCATCGATCTGGTGGCCATGAAGGCCCATATTTACAAGCCCGATGGCGACGGCAAGCCTACGATCGAGGAGATTCCCGCCGCTCTCGCCGATGACGCCAAGGAAGCGCACGAAAAGCTCGTCGAGATGATCGCCGAAGGCGACGACGAAATGATGGAAGAGTTTTTCCGTGAAGGCACCATCCCCATCCACGACTTGATCCCTGCGGTCCGCAAAGCCATCGTCGCCGAAAAAATATTTCCCGTCTTGATGGTCTCCTCGCTTCACAACATCGGCACCGCCAGCCTGCTCACTTTTCTTACCGACGCCTTTCCGCATCCCGATGAGCACGCCCAGGTCGGTTACAAAGAACCGAATGACAAAGGCGACCGCGTCGAGCGCAAGTATGACGACAGCCAGCCGCTTTCGCTTTTTGTTTTCAAGACGCTCGCCGATCCCTTCGCCGGCCGCATCAACTATTTCAAAGTAAAAAGCGGCGTGCTGAAAAACGATGCCACGCTCAACAACTACAATCGCGGCATCCAGGAGCGCTTCCAGCACATCCAGGTCGTCCAGGGCAAGCAGCTCACCGAAGTCGGAGACCTGCACGCCGGGGATATCGGCGCCATCGCCAAACTGAAGGAAACCACCACGGGAGAAACTCTCGGCGATAAGACTTCGACCATCTACTACGGGCCCGCGCGATTGCCGGAGCCTTCGATCACTTTCGCCATCGAGCCTAAGACCCGCGCCGATGAAGACAAAATCGGCGTCTCCATTCACAAGATTCTCGAAGAGGATGCGGCGCTGCGCTTCATGCGCGATCCGCAAACCAAGGAGTTTCTCCTCGCCGGCTCCGGCCAACAGCACATTGAGGTGGTGGTTGCCAAACTGCACAAGCGCTATCACGTGGACCTTACCCTCAAGCCGCCGAAAGTTCCCTACCGCGAAACGATCCGCGGCAAAGCCGATGCGGAAGGAAAGCACAAGAAACAGTCCGGCGGCCACGGCCAGTTCGGGGTATGCCGCATCAAGATGGAACCGATCGAGCGCGGCAAGGGCGTCGAGTTTGTGGACGACGTTTTCGGCGGCGCCATACCGCGGAACTGGATTCCGTCTGTCGAAAAGGGCATCCGTGACGCCGCTGCGCGCGGTTATCTCGCGGGCTTCCCGGTCGTCGATTTCCGCGCCGTGCTCTATGACGGCAAGTATCACGACGTGGATTCGTCGGATATGGCCTTTAAGATCGCCGGCTCGCTCGCTTTCAAAGAAGCCATGAAACAGGCGCGGCCCGCGCTCCTTGAACCCGTCATGCACGTAGAAGTGTATGCGCCCGATCAATATTCCGGGGACCTGATGGGCGACCTCAGCTCGCGCCGCGGCCGCATCGCCGGCAGCGAAGCCCGCGGCCACAACGTCATCATCAAGGCCCAGGTGCCGCTTGCGGAAATGCTTTCCTACGCCAACGACCTCACTTCCAAAACACAGGGACGGGCCACGTATTCGATGGAGTTTTCACACTACGACTACGTGCCCAACGAACTCGCGGAAAAAGTGATCGCCGCTCACAAGGCCGCGCACGGCGAGCAACTCGTCGAAGAAGAGGCTTAAGCCGCGACGGCGCGCAGAAGTTTCTGCCGAGCTGCCTGCGTTTCGATTCGGGCGTCATTAATCCGTGTCAGGGAAGGCATCGCATCCCGAAAGAACGGATGCAGCGTCTTGGCCGATTCTTGGATTGTTTTCAGCCGTTCACTCGCCGTATCCGGCGGCAGCCGCAATGCCTCTTCCGCCGACGCCATTAGCTTGCGAAACGAGGTAATTTCGGCGGCCGTGGGAAGGACAAGATTCTCTGGTGCGGGTCTCCCCGTCATTTCTTGGTAGTAGGCGGCAGGGCTCGCTGCTTCCGCCATTTGCTTCACTCCCGCATTGAGGGGATCTTCCTCGTACCGCAGCGCCCGACCCCAGTCCAATCCGGTATCCGGCAGCGCACGCGTCGCGGCTTCAATTTGCCGCTTCTGCGCAGAGCTCAGCACTCCACTCTTGGCTGCTTGAGTCAGCGCATGAAAATTGGAAAGCAATCCCATTTTGGCAACCAGCGAAAAAATAAGACTGCCTCCGTTCGCGAGATGCCGCGAAAAGCGGATTCCCGCTAGCCAAGTATCAACCGCCTTCTGTGTCTCCCCCTTGGCCGCCAGCCTCATCCCATGCAATGTATTCAGCCGCGCGAGAACACGCGCCTTTGGAACATAGGCAATCGAGGCGCGTGGCCCAAGATCGTATTCCAAGCCCCAGTCGCATTCCGGAAGCTGCGTCGCTCGTTGCATTCTCCAGATTGCCGTTTCATTCTTGTCGAGGATGGACCCGAGCTTCGCTTCATCCCACGCTGCTTCTCCCGCGGCTGTTTTCTCCAGCAGGTCCATGGTGGGCTGGTCCCCCGGCGGATCCTGCAAATCCGCGAATGCCAGCCAATACCGCAACGCCGCATTCCGTGTTTCGCGAGGGAGTTTCATTTGGGCGCGCGATGTTACCGCCACAAAAAGAAGTATCAACACGGCTACAACTCTCTTCGCTTGCACAGACATTTTCAATTCTCCTGGATGGCTATTCCTTTGTGAGCACGCGCAACGTGCTTTCACTGCCTCGGAAATCGGGAAGCACTCTTTGTGAAGCTCTCGCCAATTCGGCATCGAGTTGTTCCGGGGCCTGCAGTGCCAATCGTGTGAGCGGCAACAAAGACAATGGTTGCGGCACTAATTTCGATTCCGGAATGAGGGCCGTATCCTTCGCAACAACTTCTCCGCCGCTCAATTCATTGTTCTCCCGCACGAGCCACAGCGAAGCGCCCAGGGCGATGGTAAGCGCCGCTGCCGCGGCGAGGCGGCGCGGCCAAACTTGCCAATGGGTGGCCGGCTCCGGCAGGGCGCGCGGCCGCCGCGGCTGAAATTCACCCAAATAATTTTCAAATTGCTGGTCCTGGTTTTCCACGTTTAATCCCCTCGCTCCTTGCGGTACGGCTGAAGTTTTTCCCGCAACTTCTCCAGCGCATATCGGTAGCGCGATGCGACAGTGTGGAGCGGTGCTCCGGACGCTGCGGCCACTTCTTCCAGCGTCATTCCACTCCACACTCGCATGATCACCACTTCGCGCTGCTCCTCCGGTAATTCCGTCAAAGCCTGCTGGAGCGCGAGCCCCGATTCCCGGTTCCCGTCACGGCGTTTGAAAAGGGTGCCGTTCGAATCGAGCGGCGCGTCCCTCTGCCTGCTTCTCCGCGCATTCAAGGCGGCGTTTCGAACGGCGCGATACACGTACGCGACCGGCACATCGGGCACCGCGATTTCCGCGCTCAGCAAGCGCAAGAAAACCTGATGCACCACATCCTCCGCGGCGGCAGCATCGGTCACGAACGAGCACGCATACGCCACCAGTGCCGGCCCATGCTGGTCATAGAGACGCCGGACGCCTTCAGCGCTCAGTTTTCGTTCCAGCAAATTTGCCGCCTTGGCCAAGACATCTTCTATTCCAATGACACATCAGCAGCCGCAATTTGTCTAAGGCAGGATGAAGTCCGCCAAATTGGAGCTTGCCCGCAACAGGACCGCCACCAGAATAGTGGGTACTATGAAAAACGGAGCCATGCGCAAACTGGGCCCGCAAACAAAAGCCATCCACGGCGGCGAACCGAACCGCCGTGGCGTCAACGGCCCGATCGTCACCGAAATCATTCGCTCCTCTACGTTCACTTTTTCTTCCACCGAGGAAATGAAGCTCTGGGCCGAAGGCAAGAACAAAGCGTACATCTATACCCGTTACGGCAATCCCACGCTGACCGTGGCGCAGGAGAAAATCGCCGCCCTGGAAGGCGCGGAAGCCGCGATCGTCACTTCTTCCGGCATGGCCGCCATTTCCTCCGCTTTGCTCGCAGCACTAAGAGCCGGCGACGAAGTCATTTCCACGGCGCAGCTTTACGGCGGCTCATACCGCTTGATGCGCGACGTGTTCCCGAACATGGGCATCGTCGTGCGACAGGTCGGCACGGATCTCGCCGGCATCGAATCTCTCGTCACACCCCGCACGAAAGTCCTCTATGTGGAAACACCGACGAATCCCACGCTTCGACTCGTTGATATTCATAAAGCGGTTGCTTTCGCCAAGAAGCACAAGTTGGTCTCCATCATCGACAACACGTTCGCCACTCCCGTTCTGCAAAATCCTATCGCCCTGGGCTACGATATGGTCGTTCACAGCGCCACCAAGGCTCTCGCCGGCCACTCGGACATCATCGCCGGGGCCGCCGTCGGCAACGCGGTTTGGATGGAGCGCGTACGCCAGATGATCATCTATCTTGGCGGCTCCATGGATCCCGGCGCCGCCTATCTCCTGATCCGCGGGATAAAAACGCTTGGCGTGCGCGTCCAGCGCCAAGGCGAAAACGCCGCGGCCGTCGCCAAGTTCCTTGAAAAGCATCCGAAGGTTGCCCGGGTGCACTATCCGGGTCTCGAGTCCCATCCGGATCATGCGCTCGCCAAGAAACAGATGCGCGGCTTCGGTGGAATGCTGGCATTTGATCTGAAAAGTGGCCTGCCGGCAGCGCGGCACTTCTGTGATCGTGTG
>Ga0137397_10001494_pt1 | contig 16335 bp, 8 predicted proteins | sample czorhiz116metaG_FD_106658 | JGI IMG/M metagenome (GOLD analysis project Ga0137397, IMG submission 106658) | Vadose zone soil microbial communities from Angelo Coast Range Reserve, California, USA - czorhiz1.16 metaG | ecosystem: Environmental > Terrestrial > Soil > Vadose zone | place: USA... | reverse complement strand
GCGAAAGCCAAACACGGCTATTTGGTCTACGATCCTCTCGGCGTCATCGCCATCATCTCTTCGTGGAACTACCCGCTGGCGATCCCCCTCAGCCAAATCATTCCGGCGGTCGCCGCAGGAAATGCAGTGGTATGCAAGACCAGCGACTTCACGCCACAATGCGGTGCGATGATCGAGAGACTTTTCATCGACGCAGGTTTCCCAGGAAATCTCGTCACCGTTGTCCAGGGTGGTGGGGAAGTCGGCCAGGCCTTGATCGAAGCGTCGCCGGACAAAGTGCTCTTTACCGGAAGCGTGGCGACCGGCCGCCGCGTTGCCGAAGCTTGCGCAAAAAAACTAATCCCCTCCGTGCTCGAACTTGGCGGCAAGGATGCCATGATCGTTCTTGCGGATGCGGACCTGGAGGTGGCCTCCAGCGCGGCCGTCTGGGGCAGCTACACGAACTGCGGGCAGGTATGCCTTTCCGTGGAGCGGTTGTTCGTCGAGCAGACCGCCGCGGAAAAATTCATGGCGCTCTGCGTGGAAAAAACAAAGAAACTGCGAATCGGGCCGGGAAGCGATCCCGCCACCGACGTCGGCCCGCTCATCCGGCCGCAGCACCTGCAACGCATTAGCGATCTAGTCGGCGACGCTGTTTCCCGAGGTGCAAAGGTTTTGTGCGGCGGCAACTCGCGCCCTGATCTCGGCTCCAATTTCTTCGAGCCCACGGTCATCGCGGGTGTCGATTCTTCCATGAAGTTATTTCAAGAAGAGACGTTCGGCCCGATCCTCGCGATGCAAATCGTGCACGATGCTGAAGAAGCGGTAGCTCGTGCCAATGACTCACCCTTCGCGCTGGCAGCAAGTGTTTGGACCAGCGATAGACGGCACGGCGAAGCGATCGCGCATCGTCTCCGCGCCGGCGCCGTCATGGTGAACGATGCGATCAGCTATTTCGGCATTGCGGAAGCGCCGCACGGCGGCTGCAGAGCGAGCGGCTGGGGCCGCACCCATGGCAAAGCAGGCCTCCTCGAAATGGTGCAGATGAAATACGTTGATATCGACCGCTTGCCCCATCGCGAAAAGCCTTGGTGGTACCGCTACGGCGCGGATCTGGAACACGCCGCGGATGCTTTTCTCCAATTTGAATTTTCCGGCGGTATCGGGGCGAAGTTGCGTAACGCCGGCAGCGCCATGAAAACGTTTTTCCGTAACCACGGATTGTAGAGAGGAGCTCCATGCCCGAAGAGACTGCAGCGTCACCGAAGATCAAAACGCGCAAGCCCAAACAGCGCGCCTGCGACGAAAAGAATGAGAAGGGCAAGCTCTGCAACGGCCACTTGAAGCGCTACTACGATTACCCGAAGGAAGTCGCCGCGGTCATCGGTTCCAAAGCAGAAATTTATCGCTGCGAATTCTGCAAGACGCTCTATCGCCCGGATCCGGCGCAACAGCCGCAAAGTTATACTTTGCGGAATTAGATCGATCTCTTTCGAACCAAACGAGGCCCGCTGTGCAGCAGAACGAATGGATCCACGACTGGAACGTCGCCACGCCTCCCGCGATTCCGCCGGGCACGCGCGTGTTGATGAATGACGAAACGCTGCGCGACGGTTTGCAGAATCCTTCCGTCTTCGACCCCAGCATCGAAGAAAAGATCGAAATCTTGCATCTGATGGAATCGCTCGGAATCGACGCGGTCAATATCGGTCTTCCCGGCGCTGGGCCCCGCGCCTATGCGCACACCGAAGCGCTGGCCCGCGAAATCGTCACACACCGGATGAAGATCAAGCCCAACTGCGCGGCGCGCACGCATGAAAACGACATCCGCCCCATCGTGGAAATATCGCAGCGCGTGGGTATTGCCATTGAAGCTGCAACGTTCCTCGGCTCTAGCCCAATCCGCCGCCTCGTGGAGGACTGGACGGTCGAGCACCTCGAGCGCACCACCGAAAAAGCAGTGAAGTTCGCGGTCGAGAACGGGCTTCCGTCCATGTACGTCACCGAAGACACGATTCGAACGGATCCCGATACCGTGAAGCGGCTGTACTCTGCCGCTATTCGAAACGGCGCAAGCGCCATAGTCCTCTGCGACACCGTGGGACACGCCACGCCCAATGGCTCTTTCAACCTCGTCGAGTTCGTCATCGACGCCGTGGTGAAACCCTCCGGCGAGAAAATCCGCGTCGACTGGCATGGGCACAACGATCGCGGCCTCTCCATCGCCAATTCGCTGGCGGCCGTCGCTGCCGGCGCGCACCAGGTCCACGCGGCCGCCAACGCGCTCGGTGAACGCGTCGGCAACACGCCCATGGAATTAATGCTCGTCAATCTTCGCCTCATGGGCCTCATCCAGCAGGACCTCTCCCGGCTGAAGGAGTATTGCGAAAAAGTGGCCAAGGCCACGCACACGATGATTCCGCCGAACTATCCGGTCGTCGGCCATGACGCGTTCCGCACCGCCACGGGCGTTCACGCCGCCGCGCTCATCAAAGCCTTTCGAAAAAATGATCTCGCGCTGGCCAATGCCGTTTACAGCGGTGTGCCCGCGCACCTCTTCGGCCTCGACCAGGTTATCGAGATCGGCCCGATGAGCGGCAAGTCCAACGTGCTGTTCTGGCTCGAGAAGCACCGCATTCCGGCAGACGACGCCGTTGTCACGCGCATCTTTGACGCCGCCAAGCAGTCCCCGCGTGTCCTATCTGATGCGGAAGTTCTCGCCCTGTGCACCGAGGCCGCACGCCATTGAGCGGGAAACGGCCTTGCAAGCCGACGGTGAAACGCGCCCTCGTTTGCGTTATTCTTCTGGCTATGCCGGTTCGCTCCGCCGCTCCTTCCCACGCACCACGCCAGGCCCAGGTTTCACGGCTCCCCGACAACGCGCGGGTCCGCGCCGCTCTCGATTGGTTCACGCCCAATATTTCCTGGGTCAACGACCAGCAGGCACGCATCACGGAAATCCCGGCGCCGCCTTTTCAGGAAGCGCAGCGCGCAGCCGCGGTCAAAGAGTTGCTGGCCGAAACCGGCCTGCCGGCGCACATCGACAAGACCGGCGACGTCATCGGGGAACTGCGCGGTTTGAATGAAAAAGAAATTGTCGTTATTGCGGCGCACCTCGACACCGTTTTTCCTCCCGGCACAGACGTGAGAGTTCACCGCGAGGGCAGCCGCATGGCCGCCCCAGGAATCTCCGATAATGGCAGCGGTGTGGCGGCGCTCTTGGCGCTGGCGCGTGCCGTGCAGTTCGCGCACCTCAAGCCGCAGCGCACCATTCTTTTCGTCGGCGACGTTGGCGAAGAAGGCGAGGGCAATCTTCGCGGCATGCGCGCGATTGTGGATACCTACCGCGGGAAACTCAAAGCAATTGTCGTGCTCGACGGCTCCGGCACCGATCACGTGACGACGAAAGCGCTGGCTTCTCGCCGGCTCGAAGCCCTGATCACCGGTCCAGGCGGCCATAGTTGGTCCGACTTCGGCATGCCTAATCCCATCAACGCTCTTGTCCGTGGCTCCGTGCGCTTCATCAACACCAAAGTTCCAGCCAGCCCTCGCACCACGTTCAACATTGGCCAGATCGAAGGCGGCACGTCGGTGAATTCCGTCCCTTATGAGGCGCGCCTGAAAGTCGACATCCGCTCGGAGAGTGAAGACGAACTAACCCGCCTCGAATCCGCGCTTCGCGAGTGCATCGCCGCCGGCGTGCGCGACGAGATGGATTCCGCGCGCGACCGTTCCAAAGGAAAACTGGAATGGAAGGTCGAACTGCTGGGGAGCCGCCCGGGCGGGGAATTGGCCTCGGATTCGCTGCTACTGGCTGCGCTTCGCGCCGCCGATGAGTTTGTCGGCAATCAGTCGCGCATCGAACGTTCTTCGACAGACGCGAATATTCCGCTCTCCTTGGGGATCGACGCCATTTCCATCGGCGCGGGCGGCAGTGGCGGCGGGGCGCACTCGCTGCAGGAATGGTACGATTCCGCGGGCCGGGAAGCCGGTTTGAAGCGCGCGCTGCTTACTCTCCTCGGAGTTTCCGGAGTGGCAGAGGAGAAATCGCGATGAAAATCCGGACGAATCGCGTTCGATTCCTTGCCGGCATTGTGTCTCTCGTTGTGCTCGCGTTGGTGGCCGCATTTCACGCGAAAACGGGCGTGGCGCAAAAAGCTCCTAGCACGACCTATTACACTCACGGGCGCATTTACACAAATGACCCCGTGCATCCGTGGGCCGAGGCCATGGCCGTCAGCGACGGAAAGATCAGTTGCATCGGCAAAATGGATCACGTCCTGCTCGATTGCGGAGGCGGCCAGGAAGGCGTGGAGACGGTCAACCTCAAAGGCCAGTTTGTGATGCCCGGCTTCAACGATGCCCACGTGCATCTGGGTGGCGCCGCCGCGGACGAACTCGCGGTCCCGCTGACGGGCGTGCCTTCCGCGGAAGAAATGCAAAAGCGCGTCGCCGCCGCCGTTGCGCAGCACAAAGAAGGGGAATGGATCACTGGAGGTGGCTGGGACCACACGCTCTGGCCTGACAAAAAATTCCCCAATCGCCAGCAGCTCGATGCCGTCGCTCCCAAGAATCCCGTCATTCTCACGCACATCTCCGGTCACGTGGCCGTGGCGAATTCTCTCGCGCTCAAGAGCGGGGAGATCGACAAGAACACTCCCAATCCGCCGGGCGGTGAGATCGAGCGCGATGCGCTCGGCGAGCCGACGGGAATGTTGAAAGAAGACGCGGCCATGTCCCTGGTGAAAGCGCGTATTCCCGATCCCATGGTTGAGCGGCGCCGCAAGGGAATCGAGCGGGTACTCGAAAATGTCGCGAGGAACGGCGTTACTTCCGTCCAGGATTTTTCAGAGTGGGCGGATTTTCAGGTGTACCAGCAACTGAAAGAAGAAGGCAAACTCACTGTTCGAATCACGGAGTGGCTCCCGTTCAATCTGCCGCTCAATGAGCTGCAGAATATGCGCGCGCAGGGCGGCACCAAGGATCCGTGGTTGAAGACGGGCGCCCTGAAAGCATTTACGGATGGCGCCATGGGTTCGCGCACGGCTGCGATGCTCGAGCCCTATTCCGACGATTCCTCTACGAGCGGAATCCTCACCAACGATCCGGAAAAGCTCACGGCGATGGCCATTCAGCGCGACAAGGCCGGTTTCCAGTTGGCCTTCCACGCCATCGGCGATCGCGCCAATCGCATCGCGCTGGACGTTTTTGAAGCCGTTGCCAAGGCCAACGGCCCGCGCGACCGGCGCGACCGCATCGAACACGCGCAAGTCGTCGCGCCCATGGAGTTCGTCCGTTTTGCGGAACTTCACGTCATTGCTTCCATGCAGCCTTCGCATCAGACCACGGACATGCGCTGGGCGGACGACCGCGTCGGGCCCGAGCGCGTCCTGGGCGCGTACGCCTGGGCCACCATGCTGAAGAACGGCGTGACGCTGGCGTTTGGAACGGACTATAACGTGGAGCCCATCAGTCCCTTTCGCGGCTTGTACGCCTGCGTTACGCGCGAACGCCCCGATGGCGGCCCGAAAAACGGATGGGAGCCGCAGGAGAAAATCTCGCTCGACGATTGCATCCGCGCGTATACCTCGGGTTCTGCCTACGCGCAGTTCGAGGAAGGCAAGAAAGGCGAACTGAAACAGGGCGAGTACGCCGACTTCGTCGTCCTTTCGAACGATCTCACCAAGGTTTCCCCCGCCCAGTTCACCAAAACGCGCGTCCTGCGTACCGTCGCCGGCGGCCGCACGGTGTATCAGCCAAACTAAGAGTGCCACGTGTTTTGCCTGAACTCGAGTTCGATTCTGCTAATTCATTTGCAAAGTTAAACGGCGTGCGGCAAGAAAATTTTTCCTGAAGACCGTATCCAAATCGGGGTGTTGCTTGACTTGCTGAAAACCTGAATATATAGTCCCGGTCAACACGGCTCGGCCCGTCAAATCTCGCATTTGCATGGTTCATCGAATCGGCGGTTTTGCAAAGGAGATGGTCATGTTCTCTACGCGTAAATCGTGGACGTGGGTGATGGTGTTTTCTTTGCTTTTGTCGGCTGAGGCTGTGGGCCAGACCTCGCGCGGGGGCATATCGGGCACGGTGGAGGACAAGAGCGGGGCCGTCGTTCCGGATGCAAACGTACAAATTGAACAGAGGGGAACCGGCTTAAAGCTCAGCGCGCCTACGACGGGCGGAGGCATTTTTTCGTTTGTAGACTTGCCCGTTGGCTTCTATACCGTAACGGTCAGCCATCCAGGTTTCCAAACGCAGAAAATTAATGACTTGGAAGTGCAAGTGGGGCGAATCAGCAGCCTGACGGTCACCTTGGATGTGGCCCAGGCGAACGAGACCGTTGAGGTGGCCGCGGCAACTGCGACGATCGAAACCAGCGAAAGCGCATTGAACGCCGTGGTTGGTGCCCGCTCAATCCAGGAGATCCCCCTAAACGGGCGGGACTACCGGCAATTGCTCCAGCTCACCCCAGGATTCAATCAGGCTTCCTCTATGAATGGCAACCGCCCGAACCAGAATAACTGGCAGATCGACGGCGTGGACAACAACGACTTTTGGCACAACTCTGAGGCGGTAAATCAGGGCAGCATTTCGGGGATTGCCGGCGTCCTGCTGCCGATTGACGCCATCGAGGAATTCAATCAGCAGAGCATAGGAAGCGCCGACTACGGCCGCAATCCTGGCTCGATGGTCAACGTCGCGATCAAGACCGGGACGAACGACTTCCACGGCAGCCTGTACTACTTCCACCGCAATGATGCTTTTGCCAAGGCTTCACCTTTTACCGATTACGGAAAGCTGCGAAACCACAATTATGGGGGCTCAATAGGAGGCCCCATCTGGAAAGACAAGGCTTTCTTCTTTTTCACGTTTGAAGCGCAGCGCTTCATAGCCGGAAACTCTCAACTCGCCACCGTGCCCTCAAACGCCTGGGTGGCGCGGGCCGAGGCCAGGTTGTCTGCGCGGGGGATAGCCCCTAACCCGGTAATGGTAAGCCTCCTCGGTGCCCTGTGGCCCAGTGTCATAAAGAGTGCGCCTGCGACGACAGACAATTTCTCCAGTCACGCGAACAACAACTATCGGAGCAACAATGGAGTTGCGCGCGTGGATTATTCCTTCAACGATAAGGAGCGCCTCTTCGTTCGTGGCATTGTAGGCAGCGGCGACGCCACTGCGTTTGCCGGATCGGTCTATCAGGACTACTTTCAAGCCGTGCCGAGCCGCCAGCAGAACTGGGCCGCCGTGCTGAACAGCACCTTCTCTGTCCGACTCACCAACCAGTTCCTGTTTGGAGTGAACTATTTCCTGCAGAACTTTGACGACTCGAACCACACTCAAGATGTAGTGGCGCTTGGCTTCAACACTGGCGCTACTTCCGCGAGTCTTGGTGCGCCAAACATCGAACTCAACGGGTTCAATAACGGCGGCGTCGGCGAGACGCCCAACCTCGGTCGTACGGATACAACCTGGCACCTTACGGACGATCTCAGTTATACCTTCGGCAGACATGCCTTGAAATTTGGCGGAGAATTTCGTCGAGCAAAGCTTTTCGTACATTACCTCCGGGACATGCGCGGACTTTTTCTTTTTGACGGTTCGGCCGTTACTGCCGTTAACCCAGGTGTTGCGTGGGGAGGGAACCAGGAGGAAAACTCTTTGGCGGACTTCCTGGCTGGGTATATCGGCAAGGAGAACGGTACGATTGCCACCGGCGACCCTCGCCGCGACTACTACGTGAATTCTTTCTCGTGGCACGCCCAGGATAGCTGGCAGGTCACTCCGCGCTTCAATTTCAACTACGGTCTGCGCTGGGACTACAACGGACCGATGTACGAGCCGAAGCACACCATTTCCACGTTTCTTCCCAGCGCACCAAATGGGCTCGCGTTTCCGCCGCAGACGCTTGACCGGCTCTATCCGCGGGATTTAAACAACTTCGCCCCACGCCTCGGTTTCGCCTTCACGCCGACCCGCGGCGGCAAGACGGTAATCCGCGGTGCTTGGGGCATCTACTATGACGTCCCCAACGGCAACCTCATTATCGACAATCGCGCATCGCCTGGTGGCCGGGGCGTGGCGCGCAACCCCGGCGGGTCGAATCCGGTGTTCTCCGTCACGAATCAGGCTCCCATTAGCGTGGTTCAAGGCCAGCCCATATTCGGAAGTTCCACGCCGCAACCGCCGTTTGGCGTTTATGGGATCAATCAGAACTTGCGCTCGCCCTACGTGCAGAACTTCAGCCTCAATGTGCAGCATCAGCTCACACCCAGGATTGTCGCTCAGGCCGGATACGTGGGAAGCCAGGGCCGCAAACTGATCGTTACGCGCAACATAAACCAACCCGCACCTAGCGTCACGACCCCGAATCCCAACCCGAAGCCGTTTGCTTCGCAGTTTCCGAATTTCTCGGGAATCACGCAGATATCCAGCGCCGCCAATTCGCAATTCAACTCCATGCAGCTCTCCGTGCGGGCCACGTCCTGGCACGGGCTAAGTGCGCAACTTGCCTACACGCTGGGCCACGCTCGGGACGAGTTCTCTTTCGCTCGCAACAATCGCCCCACCGACAACTTCAACCTCAAGGCGGACTACGGCAACGCGGATTTCGACACGCGTCACAATGTCAGCGCGAATCTGATCTATGACGTGCCCCAGCTCGGCCACTCTCTGCCGAGGCTCACCAACGGTTGGGAATTAGCTTCCTTGTGGGCCTACAACAGCGGTTTCCCATTCACCGTGTACGCTCAGACCGGCTCTGATAACAGCCACACCGGCAACAAGAAGGATCGAGCAGACCTGATAGGTAACCCCTTCAGTGGGGTTGTTCAGCCCGCGGGCGGTATCAGCCAGGGTGTTCAGTGGATTAACCCGGCTGCGTTTCCAAAACAGTGCCCCACTTGTAACCCAGTTTCTTATGCGAACGCCCCCGGAACCTTCGGCAACTCCAAACGGAACCAGTTCTACGGCCCGCACTTCAAAACAATGGACTTCTCCGTGATTAAGAACACACCGATCACTGAGCGAGTGAAAACCCAATTCCGTGTGGAAATGTTTAATCTCTTCAACGTCCTCAATCTGGCCCAACCGGGCGGAAATGCGCTTGGTGGCCCATCATCCATGTGCGTCTGTGATGGGGGCTCATTTGGTTTGCTAAGCGGAACTGTCCACTCTGGCGATGCACCAGGCATCGGTGGCGGCGAGCCGTTCAACGTCCAGTTTGCCCTGAAAATCATCTTCTAGGCCCGGCGGCCGCGAGCCGCAGGAGAAAATCTCGCTCGACGATTGCATCCGCGCGTATACCTCAGGCTCTTCCTACGCGCAATTCGAGGAAGGCAAGAAAGGTGAACTGAAACAGGGCGAGTACGCCGATTTCGTCGTCCTTTCAAACAATCTCACCAAGGTTCCCCCCGCACAGTTCACCAAAACGCGCGTCCTGCGTACCGTCGTCGGCGGTCGCACGGTGTATCAGGAACGCTGATGCTGATATTGTGACTGCACGTTTGCCTACTTTCCTTCCGCCTGGACACGAACAGAACTTTCAGGACTCCTAAAGCACGCCACTCAGTGATAGGAACCAATGCTGCTGGGCCGTCGTGCTTGGGGACTCGCATATCTAGTGCCCGAGTTTGGGTGCTCCGGGACCTTCTGCAGGCCACGGCACGGCAGACTGCTCCCGATTCCCAAGCACGATTTATATATAGTTTACATAGGCTGGATATTTCCTTGACAAAAATATCTCCAGGGTGTTAATTGGCAAACCATCGGGCCTCTCTAAGTGGTGGTTGGTTCGTGAACGTAGGTTTAGACATTATCAACCAGGTTGTTCAGATCTCAAGTCGTCGTCCGTAGGAGGGTGGACTATGGGTAGACAGAGGGTGTGCTTCAGTTGTTGTTTGGCTCTAGTTTTGATCTGCTCGCTGACGCTCACGATGCTACCGGCAGCGTTTGCGCAGGAAACCACGGCAGGCCTTCAGGGAGTGGTAAAGGACCCGACGGGGGCGGTTATCGTAGGCGCAACCGTAGAAGTCTTGAGCCCAGTTCTGATTGGCGGGAAGAAGTTGGAAACCGATCACGCTGGTTTTTATCGGTTTGTTAATCTGCCTCCAGGTGAATACACGCTGACGGTAAAAGCCCCTGGATTCCGTACCCACAAGGGCACTGGCATCGACCTTGATGTGGGCCGCCTGCCAAACGTGGATGTAACGATGGAACTGGGCATAGCTTCGGAGGTCGTGGAGGTTAGCACCGCGGCCCCCATCGTTGATACCTCGACCAGCAAGGCCGCAGTCAGTATTTCTGAAGAGCTCATTAAGGATGTGCCTAAGACCCGCCAATTCTTCAGCCTGGTGGTCTTCGCGCCGGGCGCTCGCCAGGAACCGCTGCAGTCCAACAACCGCGGCAACAATGGGTTCCAGATTGATGGCGCTAGCGACGGCGAGAACACTTACTTGATTGAAGGCATGGACACTACGGACGTGCAGAGCGGCGGCGTCGGCCAAGTCGGCAATAGCTACAACATGGATTTCGTTCAGGAAGTTGAGATCAAATCGAGCGGTTTTGAAGCCGAATACGGCGGCGCGACGGGCGGCGTGATCAATCTGATCCAAAAGCGCGGCGGGGACTCGTGGCACGGAAGTCTTTTCTATTACTACCGCGGCGATCAGATCACAGCCAGTGATCACCCGTACCTGCGCCTAGCCCCCGGCAGCGTACCCAACTACACGACGGATCCGACGAAGGGGCCCATCCTCATGGGTCAGACGCCGGAGTACTATCAGCCGCGCCAGGACAAGTGGCGAACCGTCGAGACCGGGTTTACCGCTGGAGGAGATTTGCTGAAGAGCCGCCTTTGGTTGTTTACTGGCTTTGACCCGCAATTGGACCGGCATCACCGCACGGTGGTGTTTCCTGTCGGCCCGAACGTAACACCGGCAAACTCCGGGGCGCACACTTTCAATACGACTGATGATATTTATAACTGGCAGACCAGGATTGACGGCAGCCTGACCAAAAATTTGCACTTGTTTGGCTCGTGGGTCTATGCGTATCGGAGGAACGTCGGTACTGCCGTGCCACTACAGGACAGCCCCTTCGGCCAGTCCAATAACTCCAGTAACACCGACCCGACCACATTTCGTCAGGACACCGGCGCGGTGCGTCCCGACTCGGTGTGGACTTTCGGGGGCGACTGGACGGTCAATTCCCGGCTGATCGTGAGCGCCCGCTACGGATATTGGTTTTACAACAATAAGGACATCGGATTGCCCAGCGGCACCAAATATACGTACGTGGGCACTGCCGTTGGCGCTAAATCGCTAAGCGGCCAGCCTGTACCCGCTGCCTACGCGAATCCGGATACGTTCACCAACATAGGACCGAACTATAAAACCATTTACGACGCTTACAAGCGCAAGTCGGTGAGCGCTGACGTAAGCTGGTTCAGGTCGTTCAAGGGTGCGCATAGCTTCAAATTCGGATACGCCCAGAACAAGCTGTCAAATGATCTGAATCAGGGCTATGACTCGTCGCTCGTACTGCTGTACTACGCTCAGCCATACACGCCGAACGGCCCGGTAGGAACAACCAACTGCAACAACCTTAAGCCAAATCCGTGTCAAGGTCAGTGGGGCTACTACACAGTGCAGGATTTTTCGCGCTTTGGGCATGCCCAGGGTAACAACTACAGCATTTACGGGCAGGATTCCTGGACACTGGGCCGCGGTGTAACTCTCAACGTTGGCGTGCGCTTTGATAAGGAATACCTGCCACCTTACACACCGCGGGCGGGCCAGGTCGATTTCGGTTTCACTGACAAGGTCGCTCCGCGGCTTGGCGCGGCCTGGGATGTACTGCACAACGGCAAATGGAAGCTCTACGGGAGCTACGGCAAGTTCTTCGACATCATGAAGTTCTCTCTGCCGCGTGGCTCCTTTGGAGGCGACTACTGGCACGATTGCAACTACACACTTGATGACCCCAATTACAATCTGATCGTGCCGGCGCGTAAGGGCGATCACTACTGCAACAACGGCGCTGGGGGAACGGCGCCCGGCACAATCCTGGAAGAATTCAACTGGCGCGCCGTGATCATCGATCCGACCAACCCCGGTGTCGATCCCAACCTCAAGCCCATGCAGCAACACGAATTCGTGGTGGGTTCCGATTATGCGTTGAGTTCGGCAGTGGGTATCGAAGTTCGTTATGTGCGCAAGCGGCTGGACTATGCGATCGAGGACAATGGCGTGGACATCGCCGGTGCGGAGGTGTACTTTATTGGTAACCCCGGCTTTGGCATCGTTCGTGATCTGCTCCAAAAGCCGGTGAAAGATTCCACTTCCATCCCGTTCGTTACCTACCCGGCGCAGTGCCCCACCTGCCCGTTCGAACCCCGCGCTGAGCGCCGCTATGACGGTCTGGAAGTGCGAGTAAACAAGCGGTATGGCCGCAACTGGTTTGGCCAGATGTCATACACTTATAGCAAGCTGTACGGCAATTATCCCGGCCTGACCAGCACCTTCTTAACAGACGCCGGCGGCGCGAACAACCTAATTGGTGCTGGCGGCGGGCGTCACGATCCCAATAACAACCGCTCCTTCGACTTGCCCCATATGCAGTTTACGGCCCACGGCAAGCCATTTGACGGGCCTCTGCCGACCGATCGTCCGCATACTTTGGCGATGATCGGGTCCTACCACCTGAAGTGGCTAGCGGGTGAAAGCACGCTCGGCCTCAGCCAAGTAGTCTTCTCCGGCTCGCCGCTCAGCACGGCTTGGCCGGCGATCAGCACGAGTTCTGCTGTCCAGTTTGTCGAGGACCAGGGGAACTTCGTAAAGATCCACCGCGATCCCGCAACCGGCGCCTTCGTCTCCGACGGCATTATCCACGGATATCGCACCCCGCTGTTCACGCAGACCAACGCTCAGTTTGGGCATGACTTCAAAGTCAGCAAGAACAATGAGAAACTGAAGCTCGGTTTCACGTTCAACGTGCTGAATTTGCTGAATCAACACAACAAAATGGCGGTGGTGGAAAACCCGTTCGGCAAGCGCAGTGACCACACTGAGCCCTTTGATGCCTCGGGCAACGTTGACTGGTTGGCCTTGACCAAGACAGGATGGGACTACATCGCTTCCGCCAATGGCGGACTCGGCAACTCGCGGCACACCGTCAGCAACCTGTACGGACTGCCATCGTTGTTCCAGCAGTCCAGGGCGGCTTACGTGGGAGTGCAATTCACGTTCTAAGTGCAAAGTCAAAGTAAAAGACGTTTGGGCCGGCTGAAAAGCCGGCCCTTTTGTCTTAAGGAGGTGTGTCCGGGCGGCGCCGAGGCCGGTTCGCGGTATCATAGTCAAGTGAGGAACGTGTCCCTTCCCGTCGTCTGCCCCTAGGAGGGACTTTGAAAGTGCGGAACTTTCTTCTTCTCGCCCTCTTTCTCAGCCTGTCGGTTCTGGCTGCCGGTGGCACCTTTCTGCCCCAGGGGTTGAATCGGCCCCGCCCCGCCCGGCTCCGTGTCGTCGTCACCTATCAAGGTGGTCCAACAAAGGTTCAGAATGCGACCGTGGAACTAATGGACGCAGTCGGAGGCAGTTCCGCCCTGGACAAGCAGTTAACGGATCAGAACGGCCGAGTCGAATTCAATACCATTACGGGAGGGCATCGCATTCGCATCACGGGCGATGACATTCACCCCTATGAAGGAGACTTCGAGATTGTTCCCACAGAGACCTACCACATCGAGAATATCGGTGTCCGGCGCAAGCCAGAGGGGAAGACAACCGGCGCAGATGCAATGAATACTGTCCCCGCCATTCGCCTGAAGATTCCTGACAACGCGCGCAAAGAGTTCGAGAAGGGGAGTAAGGCGATGGAAGAGAAAAGATGGGGCGAGAGCCGGACGCATTTCCAGGCCGCCGTGGATCTATATCCCGACTACGACCTTGCCTACAACGGCTTGGGGATTGCCTGCTCACAATTGAACGACATACAGGCTGCCCGCCAAGCCTTGCTCAAAGCCACCGAACTTAACGACAAGTTCGCAGGAGCGCAGCGCAACCTGGCGCGCATCCTGCTGTCGGAGCGGAACTATCAAGAAGTCGCATCACTCCTGAACCGCTCTTTGGATGTCGAGCCGATGAATGCATGGGCATTGACGAACACTGCCTATGCCGAACTGCAGCTCCACAGGTTTAAGCAGGCCGCTGAGCATGCGCTGCGGGTGCACGGCTTGCCGCACGACGGCCTGGCAAATGCGCACGTCATCGCCGGTTATGCGCTGGAGGGCTTGGGGCAGCAGCAGGAAGCGGCCGAGCAGTGGAATCTCTATCTGAAAGAAGATCCCAAGGGCCCAAATGCCAAGCGCGCGCAGGAGGCAGTGGCACGACTGACCAAAGCACCGCTATCCTGATCGATGCTATTGCAATACGCAGTCCGCGCCGTTGCCAGTTCTCTCTTAAGCCTAAAGACTGCATGTTCTCGATCCCCGGGAAGGACGCACTAGCGATGACCAAACGCTTGCGCGCGGATCTGTCTCTGGCCCTTTGCTCTCTGCGGTGGGGGCGACGTTTGTCGTCGTTAAAAACGCGTTCGACCATCGCTCAGTATTCATTTTCCTCTCGGTGCGCTTCAGGGCGGCGCTTGTCCTCAAAACTGAAACTGCTTCACCGGCCGTTGGAGTAGTACTTCACGTCGACGGTGTCGTACATGGTGGCGGTGGCGGCGTGGGTTTTCTCGTAGGAGGTGATGTCGGGCTCATGCTGCATGGTCGTGCCGATATCGTCCAGGCCCTTCAGCAAAACTTCCTTGCGGGACGGGGCAATTTCAAATTTGAAGATTAGGCCGTGTTTGTCGGCGATGGTTTGGTTCGGAAGATTGACGGTCAGCGAATAGCCTTCCTCTTTTTCTGTGCGCTTGAAGATCTCGTCCACCTGCTCTTCGGAGAGCGTCGCAGGAAGAATGCCGTTCTTAAAACAATTGTTGTAGAAAATGTCCGCGTAGCTCGGCGCGATGACGACACGGAAGCCGTAGTCTTTGACGCCCCAGGGGGCGTGCTCGCGGCTGGAGCCGCAGCCGAAATTGGCGCGCGCCAGCAAAACCGATGCGCCTTTGTAGCGCGGAAAATTCAGAACGAACTCCGGATTTGGTTTTTCGTCGGGAAGATAGCGCCAATCGTAGAAGAGGATCCGCCCAAATCCTTCGCGCGTCAGCGCCTTGAGAAATTGTTTCGGCACCATCTGGTCGGTGTCCACATTGACGCGGTCGAGCGGCATAACCATGCCAGTGTGCGTTGAGAACGGTTGCATGCGATTCAGTCTCCCAAAACTTGAAATTTTTCAATTTCGCCAAAAGCGGTCCAATACGCGGCGCCCTTGTCTCTCTTTCCATCTGAACGATTCGTGGAAATCAAAACGTAAGTAATACCGCAGCAAGGCTCGGGCTTGGCACAAACGGTCAGCTCATGAAGACGAATTTCAAGCAATTCACCGTCTGCAAGCCCAACGCGCATTCGCTTGCCTACGTGCCCCTGATTCAAACCGCGCGTGTCCACCGGCATGTCCATCCAGGCTACTCGATGGAGGAAACGTCGTCGAGAGAACGGACGTCAACAAAATGGCCGGCGATCGCGGCGGCGGCGGCCATGACCGGGCTGACGAGATGCGTGCGGCTGTCTTTGCCCTGGCGGCCTTCGAAGTTGCGATTGCTGGTGCTGGCGCTGCGCTCGTGCGGCGGCAGGACGTCGGCGTTCATGCCGATGCACATGCTGCAGCCAGCGTCGCGCCACTCGAAACCGGCCGCGGTGAAAATTTTATCGAGGCCTTCTTTTTCGGCTTGTGACTTGATGCCGCGCGAGCCGGGGACAATCAGCGCTTGCTTGATATTTTTGGCGACGTGCTTGCCTGCCACAAAATGCGCGGCGGCGCGGAGATCATCGAGGCGCGAATTGGTGCACGAGCCGATGAAGACGCGGTCCACGGGAATATCCACGATGGGCGTGCCGGCCTTGAGGCCCATGTATTTGAGCGCGCTTTCGGTGGCCTTTTGATCGTTGAGATCCTTGAAGTCGTGCGGATCAGGGACGCGCGCGGTGACGCTGGTGACCATGCCGGGGTTAGTTCCCCAAGTGACTTGCGGAGCGATTTGTTCGGCGTGGAGCTCGACGGTCATATCAAATTTCGCGCCGTCGTCGGTCTTGAGTTGCTTCCAGCGATTGACGGCTTCCTGAAACGCTTTGCCACGCGGGACAAACGGGCGGCCTTCGAGATAAGCGAAAGTGGTTTCATCCGGGGCGATCATGCCGGCGCGCGCGCCGCCTTCGATGGTCATGTTGCAGACGGTCATGCGTCCGTCCATGGAAAG
>Ga0137397_10001492_pt1 | contig 16349 bp, 6 predicted proteins | sample czorhiz116metaG_FD_106658 | JGI IMG/M metagenome (GOLD analysis project Ga0137397, IMG submission 106658) | Vadose zone soil microbial communities from Angelo Coast Range Reserve, California, USA - czorhiz1.16 metaG | ecosystem: Environmental > Terrestrial > Soil > Vadose zone | place: USA... | reverse complement strand
GCCAGAATCCCTGGAGTTCTTGCGGGCGGTGCCGAGCACTTGGGACGATACAATTCCGCTGGATGGAAAGATTTCCGAATACGCAGTGGTCGCGCGGCGCACCGGGAAGGATTGGTATGTCGGTGCGATGAGCGATTGGACCGCGCGCGATTTGGAAATTGATTTTTCTTTTTTACCTGCAGGAACTTTCACGATGGATGCTTATCGGGACGGCGTGAACGCGGACCGGATGGCGAGCGATTACAAGAAAACCACAACAACTGTGACGAAGGCGACCAAACTCAAAGTGCATCTCGCGCCGGGCGGCGGGTGGGCAGCGCGGGTTCATCCATAAGCGTTGATTCGCAGTTTTGGATGGAAGAGGCGGGCCAAAGTTCTGGAGCGGTGATTGTTCGTCGGCTCGATCGAAGAGAGATTTCTCTCTCCACGAACCAACCGATTTCTCAGAAGGAATCGGAAAAAGCAAAAGCGTTGGTTCGTTCCGTTCGAAATGACGGGCGGTGGGCTTGTCAGGTGGTGGATCGTGGATTGTATTGTTGATTTGATTCCCAATGTGTGAGCAGCCTTTCGACAAGGCCATTCATTTTGGTTTTGAGGAGGAGACAATGCCGGATCCTTCTCGGATGGTGAGGATCTGGTTGGCGGGGACTTTGGTGAAGCGTTCGATTTTTTGGGTGGTGGGCCATTTGACTTCGATGAGATCGATGACGGTGGATTTGCCAAGGCCGAAGTGGAGACGCAGGTCGGATTGGGACATGACGCTTGCGCCGGAGTGAACTTCGTCCATTTGTGCGTGCGCGCCGGTGACGACGCGAACGCGGGCGCCGATCGCGGTGCGATTGCAGACTGTGCCGATGAGTTTGAGCTTGATCCAGTTTTGCGCGTTGCCGCCGTCGTTGCGGAGGAGAGATGGCGTGTCGCCCAGATTAAGGACGAGCACGTCTATGTCGCCGTCGTTGTCGTAATCGCCGAAAGCAGCACCACGGCTGGAAAATTTTTCCGAAATGCCACGCCCCATTTCTGTGGAAACATCCTTAAAACGCCCTTCACCTAAATTACGATAAACAATCCGCGGATTTTTGTAGGTTTGCCCAAGGGAATGACCATCAATTTGCGGATAAACGTGGCCGTTGATCTGCATGATGTCGGCCCAGCCGTCATTGTCGTAATCGAGAAACGCGCAGCCCCACGCGACGTATTGGTTGTTGACGCCGATGCCAGATGAAAAAGTGACATCACTGAAGGTGCCATCGCCGTTGTTGTGATAGAGGTTGCAAGTGTCATCGGCGAAATTTGTTTTGAAAATATCGAACCACCCGTCGCAATCGTAGTCGGCGACTCCAAGTCCCATGCCCGCTTGCTCGTGGCCGTTGTCACTATAGGCGCAGCCGGCGATGACGGCGACGTCGGTGAACGTGCCGTCGTGATTGTTTTGGAAAAGGATGCTTGGCTGCGAGTCCACGGCGACGTAAATATCCGGCCAGCCGTCGTTATCAAAATCGTATGAGACGGCAGAGATGGAATAGCGGGCGCCTGGTTTGAGGATTCCGGATTTTTCGGAAACATCGGTGAAGGTGCCGTCGCCGTTGTTGCGATAGAGGACGTTGGTGTCGCCGGTGAGGCCGCGCGGACCGCACATGACGGGAACGCCTTTCCATTGGCAGAGTGGGGGGCCGTTCGGGTCAGGAGTTATTGCGGGATCGAGCTTGATGTAGTTGCAGACGAAGAGATCGAGATTGCCGTCGTGGTTGTAGTCGAGAAATGTGCTACCGGCCCCCCAGCGAATTTCGTTGTTGTAGAGGCCGGCTTTTTTTGTGACATCGGTGAACGTGCCGTCGCCGTTGTTGCGAAAAAGGATGTTGTGGCCCCAGAAGCAGCAGAAGAGATCGTCCCAACCGTCGTTGTTGTAGTCGCCGACACAGACGCCGGTTTGCCAGCCGGCACGGCCAATTCCGGATTTTTCGGTGACATCGGTAAAGGTGCCGTCGCGATTATTTTTGTAGAGATGCGTGGTGGGGGCTTGTCCGGCGGGCCATTCTTTGCCGAGTTGTGTGCCATTGGTGAGATAGATGTCGAGCCAACCGTCGTTGTCGTAATCGAAGAAAGCGATGCCAGAGCCTTTTGCTTCGATGATGTAACGCTTGGTGTTGGAATCGCCCCAAACGTTGGGAGCGGTGAGGCCGGCTTCACGCGCGACGTCAATGAATTGGACGAGAGATTTGGTTAGGTTGGGAGATGGTTTGGGAGTGAGAGTTTGTTGCAGGAGAAGAGAGGATTTCCATTTCCAAAGAGGGGTAGCGAGCGCGTCGAGGAGGGAAGCGCTGAGCATTGCGAAAGAGGAGCCGAGGAAGCGGCGGCGGGGGAGATTCATTTCGAGAGAACCTTGGGGAAATTGCGGGGGACGATGCCGACGCCTTCTTTGATGGCGGTGATTTTGTCCACTGGGACGTCTTTCAAACGGTCGATTTGGCCGCTGGGCCAGGTGATTTCGAGCAAATCAATTTTCGCGCGCTTGCCGAGGCCGAAAAGGATGCGTGAGTCGCTGGCTGACATATAGCTCATGCCGCCTTTGGATTGTTCGACGTGCGTGACGCCTTCGGCTGTGAGTTTGATGGAAGCGCCGATGCCGTCGCGATTGGATTTTGTGCCGATGAGCAAAATTTCGAGCCAGTGATTGGCATTGCCGCCGTCGTTGCGGAGGAGCATGGGATAGTCTCCGCGATTGTTGATGGCGATATCTATGTCGCCGTCGTTGTCGAAGTCAGCAGTGGCGATGCCGCGGCCAGGAACCGGGCGGCTGAAGTCGGGGCCAAACGCGTTGTCCTGAATTTTCGCGAATTGCCCCTTGCCAAGATTGTGAAACATCAACAGAGGCTCTTTGTACGTGACTTCACTGTGATAGAGATGGACGTTGTCCACCATTGCGCCATTTAGCTGGACGATGTCGGGCCAGCCGTCGTTGTCATAGTCGAGGAATTTCATGGAGACACCGCTCAGGAGAATGGCTTTGTTGCCGATGCCAGAGCTGAAGGTGGCGTCGGTGAATGTGCCGTCGCGGTTGTTTGTGTAAAGACGATTCAATTCGAAATCGAGATGAGTGATGTAGATGTCCTGATAGCCGTCGCCATCCACGTCCGCCGCGTCGATGCCCATGCCGGCTTCATAGCGGCCGTCTTCGCTGGCGGCGATACCGGAGAGAAAGGAAACGTCCTTAAATGTTCCGTCACGTTTGTTGACGAAAAGAAAATTCGGCCAAGTGTCGTTGGCGACGGCGATGTCCGTCCACCCGTCATTGTTGAAATCAGCGAGCACGAGGCCCATGCCTTTGGCCTCCGGCTTGGAGATACCGGAGGTATCGCTCACGTCAGTGAAAGTGCCGTCATGATTGTTGTGATAGAGCTTCAGATGCTGGCCTCGGTAATTTCCGGGGCTGCAATAGGAGCGATAGCCGGGACGTTTTTCACCGCACCAGAGATTATTTCTCGGTGACCACTCAATGTAGTTGAGAACGATGAGGTCGAGATAACCGTCGTGATCGTAGTCGAACCACGCGGCGCTAGTTGACCATCCGCCTTCGTCGGCGACGCCCGCTTTGGCGGTGACGTCAGTGAGCGTGCCGTCGCGATTGTTGTGATAAAGAATCGCGCGGTTGTATCCAGTGACGTAGATGTCGGGATAGCTGTCGTTGTCGTAGTCGGCTATAGCGACACCCTGGCCGTAGTGATTTTCAGCGGCGACGCCGGCTTTTTCAGTGACATCGGTGAAGGTGCCATCCCCATTGTTGTGATAGAGCGCGGAACGCATGGGGTGATCGGGTTTGTAGAATTCGGTCGGGCCGGACTGAACGAAATAGAGATCCATCAGACCGTCCTGGTCGTAGTCAAGCCAGCCGATACCGGTGCCCATAGTTTCAAGATAGAGTTTTTCTTCGGTTTGTGTGGAGTCCTGAAGGAATGTGATGCCCGCCTGTTTGCGGATGTCCGTGAAGCGAACGGCAATGGGGGCGTCAGATTTTTTGACAGTTTGGCCGGAAAGAGAATTTTGGTGGACGGATGGGGAGAAAAGAAAGCCGAGGGCGAGGGGAATCGTGAAGCGAAGAAAGAGTGCGCGGGAGGTCATAGGGTACGGTCGGCGAGAGAGAGCGCGATTAGCAGAAATTGCTGTCGCGCGGGGATGGGTAGCGGTTGCGCCGTTGAAGCGGAGATTTGCGGAGCGTTAGCGAGAGCTTGTTCGATGCGGTCCATGCTGAATCCGCCAGAAGAATGGCTGCCTTTGAAGCGCGAAAAAACTTCACGCGCTTTATCGTACCGGCCGGTTTGATAGTAGAAGACTCCGAGCGTGGAGTAACCACCGGACCATTCGGGAAGAAGATCAACGGCGCGTTCGAGGCGTTCCGCCGCCTGGGACGAGTCGCCGCGGAGCGCGGAGATTATTCCGAGTCCCCAGAGAAGTTTTCCTGAACCGGGAGCGCGCTTGCGTCCCTGGTTCAGCGTGGATTCTGCCTCTGCAAGATTGCCAGTGCGAAGCTGCGCGAGACTTAGGGAAAGGTAGTACTGATCGTTGTCCGGATTGCGGCGAATCGCATCCTGAAAAATTTGGGCGGCTTTAGTGGCATCATTCAGGTGGGAATAGATGTCGCCGAGAAGCGCGAGGTAGGCATCATCCTTTTGCCCTTCGCTGGAAACGGATTGGGCTGTTTCCAGCGCTTGCGCGAATTGTCCTTTTCGAAAGTAGGCATCGGCTAGATCAAATTTTACGTCGTCAGAATCCGGATTCGCTTTTGCCGCGGATTGAAAATGTTGAATGGCGTCGTCATAGAGGCGGTAGCGCGCGAGCAGGGCGCCGATTCCGGCCTGCATGCGGAAGTCATCGGCGCTGATTTCATTGAGTTGCGAAATGACTTCGCGCGCTTCCGAGGCTTTTCCCAACTTCAGATTAGCTTCGGCGAGCGCATATAAATTCTGTGGTTGGCCCGGATGGGCTTTGATCTGATTGGTAAGTTCGGTGAGATCGAGTTGAGTACGCTGTTGCGCAGTAAGCGCGGCGCGGTTGTCTAGATAGTCGAAAAGATGTTGGTACGGATAAGGCCCCGGCGAAGTGTCTTTCGAGAGCGTTTGGAAAACGTTAAGGTCGCGCTGGGCTGCTTCAAATTGTTTCAGGCTGCGCTCCACCATTGCAAGTTTGTAGTAACCCGAGGCAGGATCGCGGCTAACTTTGACGTAGCGGCGCAGCAGCTCCGCGGCTTCCAGAAAACGCTTCGCGTCCATGCGAAGATTCGCGAGCTCAAGAAGCGCATCAGCAAAAACAGGATTGACCTTCAATGTCTGCCGAAAATAGTTCTCGGCTTTTGTTTGATCTCCTTGACGGCTTTCGATATATCCCAAATTGAATAAACAAGGAGCGTTTAGAGGATCAAGCTTCCGGCCTTCCTCAAAGTATTTGCGTGCTTCGTCAAAGCGGCCAAGATGGCGGTAGGAGAGCCCGAGGAACGCGTACGAGCGAGCGGTCGGATCCATTTCGACGAGCCGTTTGAATTTTTCAACGGCCTTTTCCGTGCGGCCGGACATGAAATAACTCTCGCCGAGCGCAGCGTGGAGGTCCGCGCGGCGCGGGGCCAGTTTGATGCCGGATTCTAGGAGGGGAATGGCGTCTTCAAAATAATTCTGCGTCATGCTGACACGCGCTAGAGAGAAAATGATGTTCGTATTTTCAGGTGCGAGCTTGTGGGCGCGAGCTAAAAGTTCGAGAGCGTCAACGGAGCGCGATTGATCTGCGTAAACCTGCGCGAGTAAAAAGAGAACGTCCGGAGAATCTGGTTTAACGGTCTGAACGCGCTTCAGAACCAACTCGGCTTTGGAGTACTCACCGGCGCGGAGATAAACTTGACCCAAGTTGAAAAGAATGTCGGGGTCTTCAGGTTGAAGTGCGTTTGCCTTTTCAAATTCCACTTGTGCGGATTTGTATTGTTTGCTGGAAGCTAAAAGCACGCCGAGTGTGGAAAGAAGTTGAGCGTCTTTTGGATTGCGCGAGGATAAATTACTGGCGACCGACTGCGCTTGCGTATTACGGCCGGATTGAAGGCAGGCACGCAGTAAATTAATCTGTGATTCCGTTGTTTGTGGCGCCACTTTTTCGAACAGTGGAATTGCTGCAGCGGGCTGACCCTTGGAAAACAGAATGAGCCCTAGATTGTAGTTTGCCTCGGAGTTCGCAGGTTCGGCGCGCAAGACTTCGTGAAATTCCTTTTCCGCGAGCTCGAGCTTTTGTTGGGAAGCGAAAAGGTTGCCGAGGTTGATTTTGGTGCGGGCTGAGGCGGGATTCAGTTTGAGCGCCTGCTGAAATGCTTCCAAGGCACTGTCGAAGTTTTTCTGAGAGACCTCGATGATACCCAACAAATTGTAGCCTTCGACGCTCTTCGGGCTCTTTGTCAACTCATCTTGAACTTTTTGCTTCGCTTCGTCGGTGCGACCCTGCTGCAGAAGGTTTCGCGCTTCTTGAAAGCGCGAATCATTTTTCTGAGGGGATTTGGAAGCTGATACTTGTCGCTCTGCTTGCTGTCCAGGCGCAGTTGTGGCTAAAGACGGCTGGCAGAGCAGAAAGATCCAGCTGCCGAACATAAATAAGACAGATTTGTGAGCCCTTAGCATCGAAGTCTCAATACCGTTCCCGTTTTTGCGAATCACTCCCGGGAACTGGCTGACCGAACGGGAATTTTTCTCAATGTAGCATCTCCAGTGCTTGCCGGGCCAATTTGTGTTGCGGCTGAAGTTTGAGAAGTGACTCCAAGGTTTCCCGAGCTTTGTCGTTTTCTTTTTCGATCATGTAAAGCTGAGCGAGGTTTAGATAGGCCTGATCGAAGGCGGGAGCGGCCGAAATGCAAGTCTTGAACTGCTGTTCTGCTTCTGCATTCCTTCCATCGCGAACAAAGAGTACTCCCAGATTGTTTATAGCGTCGGGGTAGTTTGGGCGAAGTGCGGAAGCCTTCTGCAAGAGTGATTCGGCCTTTGCTGTCTCGCCTTGACGAGCGAAAAACATGCCAAGACTGTAATTTACTTCTGCATTTTCCGGTTCGAGTTCGGCGGCCTGGTTCAATAATTTCGAAGCTTCGGATATGTTGCCCTGCCGACGAAGCAGGTTTCCCAAGTTGAGCATTGCGGTGACGTAGTTTGGACGTTGTTCGAGAGAGCGCCGGAAATTCTGAATGGCTTTTTCGATGTCGTTCTGTTGTGCGGCGATCATACCGAGATTGTTCCATGCCTCCGGGTAGTCCGGTTTCAACTTGATAGTTTGTTCCAGAAATTTTCGAGCTTCTTCTTGATCATTCTTGCGCAGATAGAGCGTGCCCAAATTGTAGAAGGCCTCCGGATTGTCCGGATCGGATGCCGCGACTTGCCGAAAAGAATCGGCTGCCTGGTCGAGATAACCGTGCTGGAAAAGTGCGACACCGTATGTGAAGTCATTCCGCCGGAAGCGTCCGTTGAAAAAGTTGCCTGGAAAGGGAAGAGCAGAAGCGACCAACGATTCGTAAGTCGCCGGAATTGTGGCCGCGTCCGCGAGGGCTTCAGAAGGATCAAAGACGCCCTGATAAAGCCTCACAATCTTGGCGCTCTTGTCGAGCAGGAACGCACATGGCAGAGGCAAATCTCTTCGGCGGTCAAACAAGTAGCGATAGATGATGTTGTGCACGCCGGCCACATCCTGTGTTCCGAGCAGGATGGGAAAGCGTAGATTCTCTTTCGAAGCGAAATCACGAAGCTGCGCTGGATCGAGATGCGCAGAAACATCCACGGCAATAAGTTGCAGTCCTTTTGTCAGGAGCTCAGTGTAGTGTTTTTGGAGAGATCTTATTTGAGCAATAAAAGATGGAGTTGAAGCTGCACAAAAGTAGAGAAGAATCGGGTTTCCTGAAAAAGAGGAAAGAGCGATGGAATTCCCCGACAGGTCGGGGAGAGTGAAATTCGGGGCGGAGAGCGGCTCCAAGAGCCATGTTGTTACCGAGGTTGGAAGGACTTCCAGCGAAGGTTGCACTGGCTGGGGATTCGCCGTGAATTTTGGCTGAGCGAAAGGTGCCGAGGAACAATTTGACAGTCCCTCTTGCACGGTGATGCGATGGTTTACAGGAATATTCTGAAATGATTGTATGAGCCCGCTGGGCCAACGCAGTGTAGCGGAGATTGAAGCCGCGTGTTTTCCTACTCCGAAAAACAATTCTTTTGTGTGTTGTGAAAGAAAGCCCGTGCCGGCCTGGAGATATTTGGTTTGACGAAGTCCGCCTGCTTGAACCGTTACAGCTGCACCGATTGCATCTCGATTGCTTTTTGTGCCTCGCAAGCGAAAGCTGATCGAACCGCCAATTTCCGGCATTACGTTTTGCAGAATTCGCAACTGCGGAGCCGTGCGGTTTTTTAGAACGACTTCGAGGCGTCCATCGTGATTGAGATCAGCCAACGCGAACGCGCGGCTGTCATCCAGAAAATCGAGGCCTGAGACGCCGGACACTTCAGAGAAGGTACCATTGCCGTTGTTGGAATAAAGCGTGTTTCGCTCGTACCCGCTCCAGGTGTGATCGGAACGGATCAGCTCATTGATCGCATTCCAGCCGCGCTCGTAAGGTACGGACGGCGTTGCCGTGGCGGGAGAATTTCCGACAACTTGACGCCAAAAAAAACTGGAAAGCTCTTGCGGCGCGGTTCCGGAGATGTAGCCGTTTGTGACGTAAAGATCGGCAAAGCCGTCGTGGTCGAAATCCCAGCTGTCTGAAGACCAAGCCCAGCGGCCCATTTCGACTCCGGCTTCCGCGCTGACATTCCTGAATTTGCCGTCTCCCAAGTTTCTGTAGAGAGAGTTACCGCGCGCATGACGACGATAGTTTGACTTGATGTTCGAGGGATCATCCGCATGAAAGTTTTCCAGTTCAGAAACGCGCTGGCCAGTAGCAGACCACATGTTTGATACGTAGATGTCTTGCTTGCCGCCATTTTCGATATCCAGCCAGCAAGCACTCATGCCGGCACCGACGTCATTTGCGCTTGCTTCGTCGGACATGGCTGTAAACGTTCCGTTCCCATTGTTGCGATACAGATTGCTTCGACCGAAATCATTAGCAACGTACAGATCAGGCCAGCCATTGCCATTGGCATCACCCCATGCACAGGCAAAGCTGAAACGGTCGTTTTCGGCATTGAGGCCCGCGGCATCGGTCCGCTCAACGAATTTTCCGTTTCCTTCATTGTGGAAAAGGAAATTGGGCGGGCCATTGCGCGCGTCAAAGTACGGAGAAGGATAGTGATATTGATCAAGGCCCAGATAGTAGGTGTAGAGGCAGAAATAGACGTCTAGGCGACCGTCACGATCGTAATCGGCGAGAGCGGCGTGAGTGAAAGTTCCTCGCGGAGGTTTGACGAAAGAAAACGAGTCAGGTTGATACTCGAATGTTCCGTTCCCCCGATTCAGAAACAGCAGAGGTCCAGAATCGCAAACGACGAGCAGATCTTGAAGTCCGCGATTCTGGAAATCCGCAAAGAGGGCGCAAGAAGTTGCGTCGAGGACAGCAACGCCGGATTTTTCGGTTGCATCCTCGAAGGTGCCATCGCCACGATTGCGATACAAACGGTTTGGAAGGCCGGATGGCTGGCATATGTACAGATCGTCGAAACCGTCGTTGTCGAAATCTCCCGCGGCAACTCCATTGTTGCCGTACACGCCAATTCCGGATGCGGCATCGAGAACGGTTCTCCAATAATCCGTGCCGTGGAGCAGTTGAGTTTTGTATGAGTCGCAAGAGCCGAGCATGGAGGCTGTGACTTCTTCAAAGAGTCGCGCTTTTGACCGAGAGATTTTTTCTTCGAGGAAATTCCATTGCTCGACGAAGAACTTTTCGGAGCCGTTCCGAGACCAGGTGAGTTTGCAATGGCCGGTGCGTTCCTCGCGGCGTCCATCTCCACGTTGGCCGAGAAGTGTATATCGAATTTGTGTGTCCAGGGTGAGTGGCTGAGGCGCGAGTTGTTTCAAATTAGTCAGTTCGAATTCGACTTTTTCGAGTTGAGAGAAAACTGAAAAATAGTTCTTGAGTGCGGACAAGAATTCCGCGTGCCCTGCTGAAGTCCCTTCGCCGAACCGGCGCGACCCAAGTTCCAGCCCTGGCGTAGAGCGTTGCAAGGTCTCCTTCGGCAATTCTCGAAGATTTGATTGGAATTTTGGCAAAAGATATTTTGCTAGCGCAGCAGCTTGAGCTGGTTTTTCCAGAAGGAGCGAACTCCACTGGCGCAGTGTGCTTTGTATATCCGCCGCGAATCGCTCCGTCGGGTATGCGTCAAATCCCGGCGGAACAAGCTTGAGGACTTCGTCCAAAGGGGATGCGGACGGGTAATGCGGGGTATACCGGGTGTCTGCAAATGGGGGAGCTATGGGCGGGCCGTCCATGCCTAAACTCGGGTGCCGCATCCAATTCAGCAGTGGGGAAGGCAACAGGAGGGCAGGCGTCCATCGCATTCGCCGCAGGAATTCACGGCGCGACGGCAAAGTGGGTTTTTGCAGATAACGCCGCATGATCAAGGTCGTGACTGGACAAAAAGGAATCGTAGCATCGTTAACGTTCAGTCAGGAAGGATGGTTACTACCAAAACGTTCTCAGCGTCATCCAGCAAGCCGCTAAAGCAGCGCGGGCGGGTCTATGAGCCCGAATAGGGGCAGAAAGATCCGAAAAACTCGAAAATTCGGAAAAAAAAGGGACATACCTTCGAAAAAAGTGATGGGGAGCACAAAAATACTTGACAGGGGAAAAGGGGCAGTGATACTCCTTCACACATCGTAGTAGGTTCGTATTAGGGGGTGCTGCAAAAAGTAAGCGTTTACATTTAACTGGAGCGCTCTAGCTAAACTCAGGTGCTGTGAAGGCAGGTTGAAACACACCTTTGCCGCTCTTTAGAAACGAGCGAAGTTGCCCCGCGTAGTGAATGTAAGCGTTTACCTTTCGCGTGCCTGTCGGGAAAAGGCTCCTACTTCATGTGGGATCACGGGCGTGGCTCTGAGGAGGAGGTGGTTATGGATCGGAAGACCGTTCGTTTACGGGGTGGACGGCTTTTAGTAGGAATATCTACTTGTTTGATTTTGTTGTTGATGGCGGCTGGTTCGGCTTGGGCGCAGATTGATACCGGTTCGATTCTCGGAACGGTTTCGGATTCATCGAGCGGCAGGGTCAATGGGGCGACGGTTACGTTGACGAACGAAGGCACGAACGCCACGCTCTCGACGACAACAGGGGAGGACGGAGGATACAAATTTACGCCTGTCCGAATCGCTTCGTACAAACTCACGGTGACGACGCAAGGATTCCAGACCGTAACGCAGCACGGCGTTGTTGTGAACGTGGGACAGAGCGTTGTTGTGGACTTTTCGTTGAAACCCGGCGCGGTAAGCGAAACAGTCGAAGTGACGGCGACGGCTCCCGTGCTGCAGTCACAGGACGCTTCGGTTGGTCAGATCGTCGATTCACGGAACGTGAATAGCTTGCCGCTGAACGGGCGAAACTTTACGTTCCTTGCGCAGCTCGCGGCCGGCGTAAATACGCCGCAGGCGGATACGCGTGGCAACGCCGCAACTGGCGCTTTCGCTGCGAATGGTCTTCGCCCTGCGCAAAATAACTATCTCCTGGACGGCATTGACAATAACTCGGACACGGTGGACTTCCTAAACGGCACGAACTTCGTCGTTTTGCCGCCCGTGGATGCTATTGCTGAATTTAAAGTCCAGACCAGCGGCTTCAGCGCGGAATTCGGGCGATCGGGCGCCGCGGTTTTGAATGCAACCATTAAGTCAGGCACCAACGAGTTTCACGGCGCAGCCTGGGAATTCTTCCGGAATGACAAGCTAGACGCCGCTGACTTCTTTGAGAACGCAGGCGGGACTCCCAAAGGAGCGCTACGCCAAAATCAATTTGGTGTATCGGGTGGCGGGCCTGTGATCAAAAACAAGATCTTCTTCTTTGTGGACTATGAAGGGTTCCGCCGCCGTCAGGGAACTGTGTTGCAGGGTACTGTGCCCACTGCGGCCGAGCAAGCAAGCTTGGCAGCAGTGGCTAATGGAACTAGCGCCTTTGCGAACTTCTCTGATCTCTTGAGCCAGGTGGGGAGTACGAGAACAGATGCCTTGGGGCGCAGCTTCCAAGGCGGGACGATCTTCGACCCAGCGACCACGAGAGCAGCCGGAAGCGGTTTTGTCCGCGATCCTTTTCCTGGAAATCTGATCCCCGCAGGCCGAATTGATCCCAAGGCAATCGCGTTGCTTGCTCTTTTTCCGCTACCTACTTCGGCCGGAGTGACCTCAAACTTCACCACCTCGCCGAAGTTGAAAGAGGACCGCAACGCATTTGACACGCGGCTGGACATCAACTTCAGCCAGAATAACCAGCTCTTCTTCCGTTTTAGCTACGTCGATGATCCCCAGTTCATCCCCGGCATTTTCGGAGGAGTCCCCGATGGTGGCGGTTTCCAACAAGGGAACCAGACTGCCAACGCCCAGCAAAGCGCGTTGGGTTATACCCACACTTTCTCGCCGACTTTGGTCAATGAGTTTCGCGTAGGTCTGAACTACCTCCATACCACGCGGGTTTCGCCGTCGGCAAACGACCTCAGCGACATTCCGGGGAGTTTTGGCATACTTGGCATCCCTCAAGACTCAGAAAATGGCGGTTTGCCCGCATTTGGTTTCGGTGGACTACAAACGCTGGGCAGCAACGCATTTTTGCCGTCGGATGAAGTTTCTTCAACGTTTCAGCTCAGCGATAACCTGACCAAGATCTATGGGAAGCACACTTTTAAGATGGGGTTTGAATGGCAGCACGTGAAGTTTTCCACGTTGCAGCCGCCCTGGTCTCGCGGCCAGTTCAACTTTGACGGCGTATATACGGATATTCCGGGTCAAAACAATAGCACCACCGGTATCGCACAGATGCTGCTGACGCCGGTTGCTTCAACCGTTGGCGGCCCAGCTTACGTGGGTGGACCGAACAACGTATTTATCTCTAACATCGCGTTGACTGATAACGGCAAGAACTACTACGGAACGTATATCAACGATGATTGGAAACTGACCAACAAGCTGACCTTGAATCTCGGTGTGCGTTGGGACTACTTCCAGCCCGTTTATGAGCACCATGGAGGCCAAGCAAACTTTGTTCCAAGCGGTCCGCCGACCGGTCAACCCCTGTACTTGATTCCTAATGGGCCAAACTCTGGAAACGTTTCCAGTGGATGTCCAACTTGCTTCACTGACTTGCTCACTACAGACGGTATTGGTCTTGTGGTAGGCAAGTATGGCAAGAGTCTCGTAGAAGGACAGAAGCACAATTTTGCTCCGCGGTTTGGTTTTGCTTACCAAGCAAATCCGAAGCTCGTGGTGCGAGGCGGCTTTGGAATCTTCTATAATGGATTCGAAAATCGTGGATACTCACCAAACCTGGGCGAGAACTATCCATTCCAATTTAACTTTAATTTCAGTAATCCTGACCCAAGCCATCCAATCAACAGCTTTGCGGGATGCGCGACGGCGACTCCTGCCGGTGGGCCGACGCTTGAGACTGGGTTCAGTTGCACATCGATCGATCCGGTAACCGTGAACGCAAACGGTCTTCAGTTGCGCGGTATTCAATTCAAGTACATTACGCCTTACTCCATGGGCGCCAATCTGACCGTCCAATACCAGCTGGCGCCTTCTCTGTCACTCCAGGCGGGATATGTCACCTCGCTGGCTCGGCATTTGGAAGTATTTCCGAATAGCAACGATATCAGCTCGATTCAGCCCACCACCACTCCCAATACGAACCTTGTGCCATTCCCTCATTTTGGGCACGCAGCAAGTTACGCGACCACCGAAGGAAATAGCGCGTACCATGCCTTGCAAACCAAAGTGGAAAAGCAATTCAAGGATGGCCTAAGCTTCCTTGCTACTTATACGTATTCCAAAGTAAGGTCGGACTCGCACGACCTTTTGAATGGAGGGAGCGTAGGATTTGGCAGCGGAGCTGTCAACGGCTATCGAGCTCCAGGAGTTCCTGGCCTGGGCGTCAAGTTCGACTACGGTTTGGCACCCTTTGATATTCGAAATGTTTTTCATTTCAGCGGTACCTATGAACTTCCATTTGGCGAAAACAGGCGTTTTTTGTCTTCCGCGAGCGGCATAGAAAACCACATTGTGGGCGGCTGGAGCATGATGTGGATCGCCACGCTGCAGGATGGACAGCCCATAACTCTGACTTGTCCAACCCTGACGGCCCAGTCGCTCTCCTGTGGCGACCTTTTCACGGGCCAACCCCTAAAGCTTGGATTGCACACCGACGCTAAGGGCAAACTAAACTGGTTTGGCAATCCCGCTGCTTTCACGCAGCCGGCACCCTGCGCTACTGCTGGCGGTTGTGACGCGAGTGTTCTGGGCGGTATGACGCAAGTTCCAGGGCCAGGTTTCCACAGGCTGGACTTCTCGGTGTTCAAGGACTTCAAGTTTAGCGAGAGGTACCGCCTCCAGTTCCGAACGGAAATCTTCAATATTTTCAACCATCCAAACTTCAACGCTCCCGGATTCGGCGGTAATGGCGTTGTGGCTATTTCAGGAGCGACCGATTTTACCAATAAGAATTTTGGCGAAATCGGCTCAACGCGTGACGCCCCGTATGATGCGCGCCAAATCCAGTTCGCGCTCAAGTTCTACTACTAAACGCAGCAACCACCCCAACCGGGAGGCGCTTCGAAAGGAGCTCCTCCCGGTTTTTTTGGCAGGCAGGCAGGTGCTGGAGGCGGGTGCTAGAATCGGGGCATGGGACGAAAGAAATCACTCACGTTTACGGCCGCTCTTATTTTCCTCCTGTCGTGGGTGACTTTTGCCAATAGCCAAGAGAAGCAAAACAAGGACCAGTTGTTTCAGTCGGCTGTATCGCTGTATGAAAGCGGAAAGTACGCGGAAGCTGTGGCTCCGTTGGAGAAGCTGGTAAAAGAAGTGCCGGAAACGTTCGAAGTACGAGAGTTGCTTGGGTTGGTCTACGCAGCACAATCGGAAGACGCGAAAGCGAACGAGCACCTCGCGAAAGCAGTACGGTTGAGGCCGAATTCCGCGGAGGCGCGTTCGAATCTCGCGGCGAGTTATGCGCGACTAGGAAAAATAGACCTGGCCCAGGAGCAGTTTGTCAGAGCGGCCGAGCTGGATCCGGACAAATACGAGACGAACCACAATCTCGGCGAGATTTATGTCCGGCGCGGCATGGTGCCGAAAGCTTTGCCCTATCTGGAGAAAGCACAGCGACTGAATCCTTCGTCGTATGACAACGGGTATGACCTCTCGTTGGCGTATCTGGTCGTGGGCCGGCTAAGCAATGCGCGGACCTCCGTCCAGCAGTTGATGAAGGTTAAGGAGACGGCAGAGCTGCATAATGTGCTGGCACAGATCGAAGAAAAGGATGGCAACTTTGTAGCGGCGGCGAATGAGTTTCAGGCGGCCGCGCATCTGGAGCCGAGCGAGAATAACCTGTTTGATTGGGGTGGGGAACTGCTGCTGCACCGGACGCTGGATCCCGCGGTGCAGGTTTTTGAACAAGCGACGCAGCGCTATCCGAATTCGGCGCGGCTCACGGTTGGGCTCGGCATGGCGTACTACGCTCGTGGGAATTACGATGACGCCGTGAAGGCGTTTTTGAAAGGCGCAGACCTCGATCCGGCGGATGCGCGTTGCTATAAGTTCTTGTCGCGTGCGTATGACAGTTCTCCGAGTCAGGCGAATGAAGTAATCGAGAGATTTCGCCGCTACGCCGAGTTGCAGCCGAACGAGGGGCACGCGCTGTATTATTACGCGATGAGCTTGTGGAAGGGAAAGCGGACGCAAGATTCCACGCTGGACCTGAAGCAAGTCGAGTCTTTGTTACAGCGTGCAGTTCAGGCCGACCCAAAACTGGCGGAAGCCTACGTGCAGATGGGAAATCTGAATTCAGACCAAGGAAAATTTGCCGAGGCGATTCCGCAATATCAAAAAGCGCTGGAGCTCGATGGAGACCTGGCAGACGCGCACTACCGGTTAGGCCAGGCGTACGTTAGAACGGGCCAAAGAGACAAAGCGCAGGAACAGCTCACCGTTTATCAAAAGCTGCGCGAACAACATCTGGCGGACTTGGAAAAACAGAGGGCGGATATTCGCCAGTTTGTGTACGGCAAAAAGGACTCTGCTACGCCGTAGGTGCGCGGGGCGATGTTTGAGCAGATCGGACGCGCGAGGACAAAGCCGATGACGAGGTTCTCGCCTAATACTCTGGATCGAGGGTTGTCCTGGAGCCGGCGCGAGTTTCTCCGCGACGCCGCTGGCCTTGTGCT
>Ga0137397_10001490_pt1 | contig 16352 bp, 18 predicted proteins | sample czorhiz116metaG_FD_106658 | JGI IMG/M metagenome (GOLD analysis project Ga0137397, IMG submission 106658) | Vadose zone soil microbial communities from Angelo Coast Range Reserve, California, USA - czorhiz1.16 metaG | ecosystem: Environmental > Terrestrial > Soil > Vadose zone | place: USA... | reverse complement strand
TGGTCAGGAAGTGCGGGAAGCGCTCTGGCTCCCGGACTTCCTGGTCAGGAAGTGCGGGAAGCGCTCTGGCTCCCGGACTTCCTGGTCAGGAAGTGCGGGAAGCGCTCTGGCTCCCGGACTTCCCGGTCAGGAAGTGCGGGAAGCGCTCCGGCTCCCGGACTTCCCGGTCGGCATCTGCCGCGAGCACTCTGCCTCGCAGTCGAGGCGGCGCCCGGCATTGTTTGCCAGAAAGAGTGGCGCTGGCCCGGATCATTCAGAAATTCGGGCACTTGCGGCGGCAGTATCGCCACTACTGATTCCACTCCTTGAGAAGGGGAGTAACATATTTGACTCAAAAGCTTTCGGATGAAACCGGAAAAATGATTAGTGATTAATGATTAGTGCGCTTGGCCAAATGAAGCGATTGTTCCATCTTCCAAGCGCATCAATCATTAATCACTAATCATTTCTCCGGTTTCACCCGAGCAGTGAACCGTATTGGGGCTAGGGGGCTGCGGATCTCAACGGAACGTATCGGCAAAGTTGCGGGTTCCGTCCGCAGCGAAGAAGCTGATGGAATTGGAAAACCGCAGCGCCGCCGGGCTGGCGGAAGCGTCTTCCGTGCTCGGAAGATTGATCCCCTGGATCAGGTAAAGCCGGCCGCGGTTGAAGAACATGTTGACCATCAGGCGGCTCTTGTCCGGGCATTCGACTCCAGACGTGCTCTTGAACCAGGCGCGAATCGTATCCGCCGTTTGACCGAGGCCGTCGGGAACGCGACCGCTCCGGCAATCGATCGTGATAAAGCGTCCATAGATCGCCGCCCGGCCCGGTTCGACGCGGGACGTGGACATCGAAGTAACGTCGCCAAGCTGCGTGATCAACGACTCGGCCTCGCCGAGCAGGGTGGCGCCTTCCTCTTTGCGATCCAGAAGATCGATCACGCTCGCGACGTACAGCGCGTGATCTTCCTTGACCGAATAGATATAGGCGGTCGCAGAGGGAACGAGGGTCGTCTTGTAGTTGCTCGTGGAGACTGCCGGATCGGACGGAAATTCCACGACGAATCCGAGCTGGGGTTGAGGGTATTCCTTCCAGGCGGCTGCCGCCGGAATGGACACGACCAACGCCGCCACAATCATCAAACCTGTTGGGCGCAAGGTTGACCTCCTGCAGTTATGGTTCGCTTCGGAAGTCATGGTATAAGAATGTGACCAAACCAGGAAATACAATCGAACCGTTGCCGCAAGGCTTCGCTCCGGGGGAAACGTCATGAACTTGAAAATCGCCGGCTATGTCGCCGTCGCCGTCCTCTCTTTCGCTCTTCAGGCTCTGGCTCATCATTCCTTCTCGATGTTCGACCATGAGAAGACGATCACCGTCTCCGGAACGCTAAAGGAATTCGAATGGACGAATCCGCATTGCTGGTTGCATGTTTCCGTGGTGGATGCCACGACCGGGCGCAGCCTGGATTGGGCATTCGAGATGGGTTCGGTCGGTCAGGTCGCTGCCCAGGGATGGAAAGCCGAAACGGTAAAACCGGGTGACAAAATCACTGTCGAGGGGCATCCCATGAAAGACGGGTCCCGCGGCGGGCAATATCAGTCTGCGAAACTCGGCGACGGGCGTACGTTTTCGCAGAACAACAACGGGCGGTAAAACAAAAGATCTGACCAATGCTCAATTCCCAATGCTCAATTCTCAGCCGATGAGAATTGAGCATTGGGAATTGAGCATTGGTCAGATCTTTTGTTTTACCGCCCCAACTGCGATGCCATCCGCGGCTATTTCCCCCCGAGGTGAAGCGTCACGCCCACCGTTAGTCCAACCGGATATCCAGGCGTCCCGTGTATTCGCTCGACTGCCGGGGCTGTAGGGCTAACCCGGGATTCGAAAAAGTTCTGGGTCTCGTAGTACGCCTTGTTGGCTACGTTGTCGATATCGAGATTGAAATCCATCCACAGGCGAAGCGCCTTCGTCACCGCGAAATCCACCACATCTAATCCCGATGCTCGGATCTCCGGATCCAGACCGTCGAGGCGGTAGTTGCCCACGTGACGATATCGCAATGAGCTGTAGAACCCATGCCAGCCTGAAAGCGTTAGAGCGGCGTTGCCGACCGCGTGCGGCGCGCTCTCGATGTACACGCGCGGAGCCGTGCCGCGGTAGAACGCATTGTTCACCTGTGTGAAGCCGGCGCTGAAATTGACGTAACGAGTGACGCGAATCGAGGTTTTTGCCTCGTAGCCATAAGACCGGCTCGGGTCCTTCAACTCAAACGTACCGTCATCGGGAATGTACACCTGCTCGTTGGAGCGGTCGATCAGGAACAGATCCGAACTCAGCGAGAACCGCCCCCTCTGATACGTCGCGCCCGTCTGGTAAAAGTCCGTAGTCGCGATTCGCGGGGAATCGGGGCGCTCGATGATCCCGCGCGCATCCTGCGTGTTGATGCCGCGGCCATAATTGAAAATGGCAATGATCGGAACGGCGGCAGACGGCTGATAGGACATACCGAACTTCGGCTGTACTTTCGCGGAGCCAAGCGCTTCATCGATCTTGAATCGGAAGTAGTCCCACCGCACACCTCCCTCGACGTGAAGGCGTCCATGCATGAAGTCCACGCCCTGCTGGGCGTACCCCGCCATATTGGTCACGTGCGCGAATGCCTGCGTCGTCACACCGAATGGCACTCGCCCCTGGCTGGGATAAAGACCGACATTGATTTGATTCTCGTGAAAATTGGCGCCGGCCGTGAGGAGCGCCTGGCTGCCGAAAATGCGGTAAGGGTGAAGATACTGAGTGTTGACGCCTTCCTGAAGGCGCGAATCGTGTTGTTGAATTCCGTCGCCGTGCTTGGGATCGTTCAGGAACAAGGTGAAGTTCGAGTACAAATCGAACAGGGAGCGGCTCACGAAGCCGTCGGCCTTGAAGCTGTCGCCGGACTTGAGCGTTTTGCGATACAGAAGGCCGGTGGTGCCGATGCGGATCCGTCCGCCGTCTGTCGGATCGATGAAGCCGAAACGAGACAGCTGTCTTTGGGCAACAAGGTCGAGAGGGATCTGGCCCGAAGAGAAAAAGTCGTTGCGCCCGAAGTTGAATTTGAAACCGATGGCCTGAGTGTCATCGAGATGGCGTGTGTAGTTCCCGGTCACGTTGTCACGCCGGTAGCGCAGCGGGTTCTCGAAGGGGCCATCCGTGCTCGAGCTCTCGTGCGCGATGAACGAATCGGCCTTATCCAGCGACGGACTGTAGGAGAAGAATGTTCGATAACTGCCGAAGCGGCCCGCCTGAAAACGCACTGTTCCCTTGTCGGCAAGGCTTTCTTTCAAACGGATGTGCACCACGCCCAATCCCGAGAAGTCGCCGTACTCGGCGCTGAAGGGTCCGTTCAGGATATGAACTTCGTCCACCAGCTCCGGCGTCAGCGTCTTCAGCGCGCCCAGATAGCCCTGGCCGTGCCCCTGCGTTCCCTGATTCTGCTGGACGTTATCCACAAGGACTTTGAGGCCTCCATTGACTCCGCCGTGGTCGAGATTGAATCCGAATCGCCGGATCTCCAGCGACTTGCCGCTGCCTTCATGCTGGCCCGCGTTGATTCCGGCGTTGAGTGTTTCGATCAACTGGTCGTCACGGGCAAAGAGTGTGTTCTTATAGACTTCGTCGCTATGGGTCTCCACGCCAGGTTCCAGCGCCGATGCCACAATGACGATGCTTTGACGAATCGGGGGAACCACAAATTCGACCTCTACGCGGAGAACCGTGGCGTCGTTTACGCCGATCGTCCGTTCCTGAGGACGGATGTTCTGCCCTTCGAACCTCAGCGTAACGTCCTGATTTGGAACATCGAGCTGAAACCGGCCGTCATTGTCTGTCACGGTGCGTTGCTCGCCGGTACTCGAACCGGCGATCACGGTAACGCCATAAACTGCCGCGTCTTTTGAGGTCACGACCACGCCAGAGATGGGCCGCATGCCTTGTGCCTGCAAGGGTAATACCGCGCTCAAACACCACAACGCGATCAGGATTTGCATGGTCATCTTCATAGCCATTCGCACCGCCATTTCCGTAGTCGGAGGTAGTACGTCTACGAGATGCGTATCAGATTGGAAAATCCTGACAAAAACTTCAGAAAATCTTCATTTTTTAGCGGCCGCTTCAAAAGGCACCATGGATGACGAGGAAATCAGAATGTTTATACGCAGGTGCTTCATTCTTGGACTGATATTGACTATGAGGGCCGCAATCGGATAGGCCCAGAACGATCCCGGCAGTTCACAGTCCAGTTGCGGTACCGGTTCCATTTGTAGAACGGCCGCAACGAACGGAAGCCAGACGCGGGCCGCGCAGCTGATCGGGCTGCATCCGAAATCGTTGTATCGTCTGCGGCGCAAGCTTGGCCTATAGTGCCGGACTTAGTGGGTCATCGCATAGATCATGAAGTTCAGCCCCATGCGATAGGCCTGACCGGAGTACTTTTCGGGATAACACGCCAGATCCATGTACTCCCACGCATCTCCCAGATCCGAGTTGTATGTAACGACCACCATGATCCTTCCGGCATCATCCGCGATTCCATAGACTCTCGGTTCCGTATCGTCCGATTGTTGCCATGTCGGGCCGCCGTAGCAGGCATTTCCTCGGCCTGGAATCTGCATGACGGTGTCGATGTCAAAGAAGGTGTGAAATATGGGGTGCGTCAGTGGCAGAACCTGAATCGGCCGATCTGGAAACACTTTTCTGATCTGGGCATCGAAGATCGACTTTTGCCGGAGGCCCCAGAAGTCGTCAACATGAAGAAAGCCGCCCCGCAGCAGGTATTCCCGAAGGCGCGCAGCCTCCTTGTCACCAAGGAACATCTGCCCGACCTCCACCGCATACACGTAGGGAAACTTGAAGAGGTCGTCGTCCATAATAGAGACCACGTTTGGATTGGGATCCACACGCATACCCGTCAAACGGTGAATGCCGCCCATGAACTTGCAGTCGGCGCCGGGATAGTCCGTTGCCCAACCCCAGCCCTGACGAGGGAAGAACCTGCCTCCGCCGAACTCCGGACAAGTGAACTGCACTTCAGGCTTGGCCATCGTGAATGACCTTCCGAAACCGAACCCGCCTCGTGCCGCGGTGTTCTGGGTATAGACCAGCCTCGTGAAATAGAACTCGGCGGGTTCCTCCTGGTCCGCCGCGAGAAGCGCAGAAATCACTCCGACCGACAGTATCGCGACAAGAATCCAGGATCGAAGAAGCAGCTTTTCCATTTTTGCCCCACCCAATATTCACTGTCCCATTCCTTTAGGTCAAGTCGGAGAGCCGCACCAGCGGTATGTCAAATATGAGCGAATCTGATCGCGCACTTTGCGGAAGCGTTCAGGCGCTGTTCTTCAGAGCCTTCTACAGCGGCCGGATCTTCAAAATTCTGATGAAGCCGGTTTGTATGCCCCGGATATATCGGACGAACGTCAGAATAAGCGCGGCGAGCATGACACCGGTCGTAATCGTGTTTGCGAGAAGCGCGATCCCGGCGTTTCCGCCACTCAGCCGCTCTCCCATAATGCCGGAGCCGACGACCGCTGCGAGCAGCAGCGCGGTGCCGAGCGCTTCCGCCGTGAGTTTCCTTGCAAAGCTCATGAAGCCGGGACAATGTAGTCGCGGGCTTTAGCCCGCGCCCCGGAGTCGGGTTTCGTGGCGCGAATGAATGCGCTCATGAACTTGCCGTCGATCTGCGGGGCAATCGCATCCACGTCGATACCCTGTCCACTAAGAAATGCGCGGGCATCGTCAATTCGGTAAACACGGGTCGGTTCAACATTGACGCTTTCAAAGCCGGCGGCGGTGAGCTTCGACCGATACTCATTCTCTTCGAGAGCGCCGGCGATGCAACCGACCCACAAGAGCACGCGCTCACGAATCTCCGAAGGCATTGGGCCGCGCGTCACAACGTCTGAAACGGCAAACCGTCCACCGGGTTTGAGCACACGGAATGCCTCCTGCAGGACACGATCTTTATCAGCGGAAAGATTGATGACGCAGTTCGAAATGATGACGTCTACCGAGTTGTCGCCGAGCGGAATATTCTCGATCTCGCCTTTGAGGAATTCGACGTTCTGTACGCCGGCCTTCTTTTGGTTTTCCCGCGCGAGCGCAAGCATCTCGTCGGTCATGTCGAGACCGTAGGCTTTGCCCGCTGGTCCGACACGGCGAGCGGACAGCAGCACATCGATACCACCACCCGAACCCAGGTCGAGAACTGTTTCACCGGGATTGAGCGTCGCCAGGGCCGTAGGATTTCCGCAGCCCAATGAAGCTTTCAATGCTTCTTCAGGAACCTGATTGGCCTGGGCATCGTTGTAAAGGCCTGTTGTGATCGGATCTGCTTCGCCTCCGCAACTCGCCGTGGCTCCACAACAGGAACTTCCACCCGTTATCACGCGAAGCGCAGCTTCTCCGTATTTCTCTTTCACCACTTCCTTGATGTTTGTCGTACTCATGATGTTTCTCCTATTTGCAGCAGACGATCTTCTGCGGTTCGACAGCCTTGTTTCGGGTGCAACACTCGGCATAGAGGAAGCCAAGCAGTTCCTGCAAGGCTTCCGCGTTCGCCGAATACCAGAGAAAAGTGCCTTCGCGGCGAACTTGTACCAGATCTTCGTTTTTCAGCTTTTCCAGGTGGTGTGAGAGCGTCGAGCTGGGAATATCCAGCTCATCGCCGATTTCTCCGACAACGAGCCCCGTTGGGTGCGCCGAAAGGAGAAGCCGCATGATGCGCAGCCGGGGTTCTGTTCCCATAGCCGCGAGCATGTCCGCATAACGCGGGATGTTTGCCGACTCTTTCTTGGAAGTTGCCATTCCGTCCCTCCATCCACATTTCTATATTTCGATAATAATAGAAATATGGAAGGTCGTCAAGAACTAGCGCGCCGGCCTTTCAAACACGGAGCCGAGAAGCCACACGGCACGGTGAGCGTTTTTACCGCGAACTTCTTCGAGACCGACCCGCATAAGCTCGTGGCCGTCGCGCGGCGTTGGGTTGAACGTGCCGAAGATGAGGTCGAAATCTGAATGCTTTCACCGTTTCTCAAAATCCACTCCGGAAAGTTCATCGTGATTCTCCTTTGTCGACGACGATACGAAAAGGAGCGCCGCAGGGCATTGACACGATCGGACGAATTCTTTGATCTATTGCGCCACCCTGGCGCACGTGGCCGCTTCCCGGCGGATCAATTTGGTTTTAAGCGGGCGGACTGGCGGAACTCTGCGGGTGTTTGGCCCGTCCAGCGGTGAAATGCGCGATAAAATGCGCTGAGTTCGGAGAACCCAAGCAGAAAGGCAACTTCAGCTATCGAAACGCGGGCATCGCCGAGATGGCGAGCGGCCAGCTCTTTTCGAAGTTGATCGAGCAGTTCGCGGTAAGTCGTGCCTTCACCGGCGAGATGACGATTCAGGCTGCGAACGCTCATCTTGAGCCGGGCCGCGACTTTGGACGCTCTCGGCTCGCCACCACGCATTTCTTCCACTAAAGCCGCGCGTGCGCGATCGGCGAAGGTGCTGCCGGCGGGAGCCTCAGCCAGAAGATTGGCCGCGTAGCGGTCGAGCACGGTTAGCAGCGCGGGATCACTTCGAGCGCCCGGCGTATCGAGCAATGCTGCCGCACAAACCAAAGTATTTTCTCCTGTCGAGAACCGGATGGGAGCTCTGAAAAAGCGGGCGTGGTCCAGTGCATCGGGCGGCTGTTGGTGGGCGAACCGCACCTCGACCGGCGCCCAGTCCATGTTGGTGGCGACTCGTCCCGCTCGGACCCACGCGGCAAGTATGAACTCTGCGGACTGCCGGGGCGCGGCGAGACCGCCCGGCATCCGATGGCGCAGCGTTGCATGTTCGCCCTTCGTCGTAAGGTCGACTGCCGTGGAATCGTTAATCAGCTTCTGGTATTGAGACAGGCGCGCGTACCCGGCGCCAAGTGTGGGGCTCGAGACCATGATGTAGAAGAAAATGTCAAAACTTCCCAGCTCGGCATGCTGCGCCAGATGCAATCCGATATTCGAATCCGCAGTCTTCTCGGCCGCCACCGATAGCAGATGGACACCGGTACTCATCGGAACGCGCGCCTCCGGATCGTTGAGCAGAGCTTCGGTGATCTGAACCGCAGACAGGATCGGCGATGGATCATGCCCCAGAGCCCGCAAACCGGATACGAGCGGCCGGATCGCGCGGACAGTGAGTTGTGGCTGCAACTGGGGTTTCATTGAGTGTCCGAAGGGAGGACTTTAATCTGATTTTCAGCGGCGTTGGCGGTTTTTTTGTTCTGTTTTGGTAGACTTTCTTCCCTATGGAATACGTCAATCTCGGATCGACAGGACTGAAAGTGTCGCGCCTGTGCCTGGGCGCGATGACCTATGGCTCGAAGCAGTGGCGTCCATGGGTCTTGGAAGAGGAAGAGGCGCGGCCCTTCATTCGCAAGGCCCTGGAGCTCGGCATCAACTACTTCGACACGGCCGACATGTATTCGGTGGGAAAGAGCGAAGAGGTTCTCGGCCGCGCGCTAAAAGAGTTTGGGCCGGGCCGTGACCGGGTCATTGTCGCGACGAAGGTTTATCACGCGATGAGTGACGACCCGAACGACAAAGGGCTTTCTCGCAAGCACATCATGCATTCGATCGACAACAGCCTGCGCCGGCTGGGCACGGACTATGTCGATCTGTATCAGATTCACCGCTTCGACTACGCCGCTCCGGTCGAGGAGACGCTGAGAGCGTTGGACGACATCGTTCGCGCCGGCAAGGCGCTGTATATCGGCGCTTCGGCGATGTACGGCTGGCAATTCATGAAGATGCTCAGCACGTCGGACCGGCTGGGGCTGGCGCGCTTCGCCACCATGCAGAACTATTACAACGTCATCTATCGCGAAGAAGAACGCGAGATGCTTCCGCTCTGCCGCGCGGAAGGTATCGCAGTGACTCCGTTCAGTCCGCTGGCGCGCGGTTTTGTGGTGGGTAACCGGCGCAAGGAAGATTACGGCGAGACAGTTCGCGCAAAAACAGATGAGTTTTCCAGGAAGCAATATTATCGCCCCGAGGATTTCGCGATCGTCGATCGCGTGACGGAGCTCGCAAGGAAGCGCGATCTGAACAATGCCCAGGTCGCTTTGGCGTGGGTCCTGCATCAGCCGGGCATTACCGCGCCGATCATCGGCGCGAGCAAGCCGGGTCATCTGGAAGACGCGATGAAAGCGCTGACAGTCAAGCTGGATGAAGGCGAACTGAAATTCCTTTCCGAGCTTTACAAGCCTCGCGGAATTCTGGCCAATATGTAATATGCGCATGCCGGTTTTGTTCGTCGGACACGGATCGCCGATGTATGCCATCGAGGACAATCGGTGGAGCCGCGGCTTCCGCTCGTTGTCTGAACAGGTTCCCCGTCCCCGAGCCATTCTCATGGTGTCGGGTCACTGGTACACCAATGGCACCTTCATCACAGGCAACTTGCGGCCCGAGACCATTCACGATTTTTACGGATTTCCCCCTGAACTCTTCGCGGTTCAGTACCCGGCGCCGGGGGACGTGGATCTCGCCCGCCGGGTTCGGAAGCTGATTGGTGAGGAGAGGTCCGAGTTGTCGAGCGACTGGGGTTTCGATCATGGAACGTGGACCGTGCTGCGCTGGATGTATCCGCAGGCCGACATTCCGGTGATCCAGTTGAGCATCAACGCGAAGCTGACGATGGCGGAACACCTGGATCTGGCCGGATCCCTTGCACCCTTGCGAGACGACCGTGTGCTCATCATGGGAAGCGGCAACGTGACGCACAACCTGCGGGACCTGATGCGCCAGATGCCGGCCGGCGATACTTCGCCGCCTGACTGGGCTTTGAGTTTTGATGAGGCGGTTCAGAAAGCCGTCACGGCGCGGGACCGGAAGAGCTTGATCGATCTGTGGCCACACGCTCCGGGCGCCCGTCAAGCTCACCCGACGCCGGACCACTTTCTGCCGATTCTTTATACAGCCGCTGCAGCCGACCCTGCGGATCCGGTCCGCTTTCCTGTTGAGGGCTTCGATCGTTCGTTTTCCATGCGAAGCATTTTGTATGGGGTGAACGCGGGCTAAAGCCCGGTGCTCCATGGAGACTAAGGATGGCGTAAAGGAACATTTTTTTGGCCGCGGATTACGCGAATTACGCGGATGGGGAATCAGGAGTCAAACAGCGTCGTCCCCATCTGCGTAATTCGCGTAATCCGCGGCCAAAAAAATGTTCCCTTTTCAGTTATTTTTTGGGGGCCGCTTTCTTGTCGTTGGCTGCGGGTGGAGCGACGACCTGCACTGCGTACAAGGTCTTGAAGTCGCCTTCGTAGACTTTCGCCGTGATCTGGTCGCCGGCTTTCACGGTTTTCAGCACTTCGGGTTTGTCTACGGTGTAGCTCATCGACATCGAATTCATCCAACCCGGGACGCTTTCGTTCTTGACGGTTACGCTCTTGGCGTTGGCATCCACTTTTTCGACCTGACCTTTGAAAGTGAATTCCTTCTTTCCGGCCTTTTCCGCCTGACCGTAGGCTAATGGCAACAGCAGGCAAAGGATCGCTGCCACGACAATAAATCGAACGTAATTTGTTTTATGCATTGAGCCTCCAATTTCATAGAGAAGCCCTATGATACCCTAATATCGCAATGAAGACCCTCTGCTCCATGATGCTGGCCGTGGTGGCCCTTCACGCGGAATGCCGTGCCTTGTGCTTTGCGGGCCACGTCCCTGCGAAGCCGCAACCGGCCTGCCACGAGAGTTCCAGTGGTCCGGACGGCGAGCGTCCCTCGCACGGTGACGACGCAAATTCCTGCGGCCAGGAGCCCGGGATCCAATCCCGGATCGTTCCAGTTGTGAAATGCGGGATGGAGTCGGTTGCGCTGGCGCCCATCGCGCCCATCGCCCTTCTCCACGATGATATTTCGACTGCAACCTGCCCGATTTGGGCGGAGCCGTCACCGGACTCGCCACCTCCTCTTCTATTTTCCGTCCTTCGGATCTAGGTTCGTTCTCCTCCTCTTCCATACAAATCCTGATTCAAACACTGAGGAGAACATGTGTCATTGCATTCATTTCCTTTGGGCAGTAATGCTGTTCCAAACTCCGAACATGCCGGGAATGGAAAACAACGTTGGATTTCTTTCCTCGGGAACAAGCATCGAGCCAAAAACGACTTCCGAGTCGAAACCGATGGTGGTCAGTTCGCGCGGTAACTGGACATTCATGTTTGACGCGAACGCCTTTCTCGCCAATACGCAGCAGTCCGGTCCAAGAGGCCGCGACAAGCTGTTTTCGACAAACTGGGTGATGCCGATGCTTATGCGGCAATTGGGGCGGAACACCATCACGTTCCGAACCATGTTCAGCCTGGAACCCGCAACTGTCACCAGGCGGAGGTATCCGGAACTCTTCCAGACAGGAGAGACCGCGTACGGCCTTCCGATCGTCGACGGCCAGCATCCACACGAATTGTTCATGGAATTGGCCGGCCGTTACGATTTCAAGCTTAGCGACCGGTACCAGTTATTCGTCTACGGCGGACCGGTCGGCGAGCCGGCATTGGGACCGACGGCATATCCGCATCGTTCGTCGGCCTCGGAGAATCCTGTCGCTACGTTGGGCCACCACGAACAGGACTCGACGCACATTGCCAACAGCGTCATCACTCTGGGTTTCACAGGCGGCCCTTTGCAGTTGGAAACGTCCACCTTCCGCGGACGCGAGCCCGGCGAGAATCGATGGAATATCGATACGGGGAAGCCGGATTCTTTCGCATCGCGCCTGACCATCGGCGTGAATCATAATCTCTCCGGACAGTTTTCCATTGGCCGGATCAATAACCGTGAAGCACTCGAGCCGAACCTGGATACGCTTCGCACGACCGCGTCCATTCACCATAATCGACAATTCTCGTCCGGCCACATTTCGTCCAGTCTTATCTGGGGCAGAAACAAGGACCTGCACCACGACAGGCCCCGCATCTTCAACTCCTACACACTGGAATCGACCGTGAAGTTCCTGAAGCGAAATTGGGCCTGGACGCGTATCGAGAACGTTGATCGGGATCGAACGCTGGTAACGGGAGAGACCCCGGCTGCGCTAAATACCGAGGAGGATCCGATTGGACGCGTGCAGGCGTATACCTTTGGGTATGAAAGGGACTTGCCGATAGGCGTCTCATACTTGAATATTGGGCTCGGCGTGCAGGCCTCAGCTTACGGTGTTCCGCCGGCGCTAAAGGCGGTTTATGGGAATCATCCGGCCGGAGTAACTGTTTTTTTGAGACTGCGGCCAAGCGGCAATATGATGGAGCACATGCGGCAGATGCATCACCCGTAATATGAAACTAAATCGGACCAGCTATGTGCTCTTATTCCTGATCCTGATCGGCCTCGCCGCGGCGGGTTGGTATGTGATGTCTCGCGGTTTCAGCGCGAGAACTCAACCGACTTCTGCCGAGGCATTCATTGCTCGACGGCTGCGGGCCATTGCGATTCCCCGCGGCGCTCGAGAAGCGAAGAACCCGGTCGCCGCAAGTCCCGAGGTGTTATCCGAGGCCATGGCTCACTTCGCCGATCACTGTTCGACGTGCCACGCGAATGACGGAAGCGGCAAGGCGGAGATAGGCCAGGGCCTGTATCCAAAACCTCCGGACATGCGACAATCGGATACGCAACGCCTGACAGACGGCGAGATCTTTTACATCATTCACAATGGAGTCCGCTTTACCGGAATGCCGGCATTCGGCGACGAGAGTAAAGGCGGACAGGATGAAGACAGCTGGAAACTTGTCCATTTTATCCGGCATCTTCCCGCGATCACTTCGGAAGAACTGGCACAAATGGAGCAGATGAACCCGAAAAGCCCGTCGCAACTGAAAGAGGAAGAAGAGATCCAAAGATTTCTGGAGGGTGGTGACGAACCATCCACGCACAAACATCATTAGTTAGGGAGAAAGACCAATGTTGAAAAAACTCGCAGTTTGTTCACTTGCCATTCTGTTCTTCGCTGCTCTCCTGCAGGCTCACGGCAACGCGACGCACCTGGCAGGAACCGTTACGGCCGTCGACGGCAGCCACGTTACCATCCAGGACAAAGCCGGCAAGTCCATCGTCGTCAAGCTGGACAAAACCACAAAGTATTTGAAAGCCAAGAAACCCGTTGCTGCTTCCGACATGCAGGTGGGTTCGCGCGTGGTCATTGACGCCACAATGGATGAAAAAACGAAAACGTATTCGGCCGAGGAGATTCAGGTCGGCGTGGCTGCAGCGACGGCTGCTGCGAAGCCCAAGGCAGCGCCTGCGCACAAGTAGTTTCAGGCTTTGTCCGAATAAGAACGAACGGCCACGATGAGCTCACGGCGGATTTCGTCCATCCGCCTTCATCGTGTTTCATCACTCCCGCGATTCCACCAAAACCGAATTGATTTTCATTTTCAATAACTTACCGTCGTTTCCAATATTGACACTGAACGAGGTGCTGCTTATAGTCGCTGCATTTTATGTGCTTCCTTATCATCGCCGTGTTGCTCGCTTTATCGACGGTTGCTCATGCTCAGGCGCCGGCCGCTCAGGATGCGACGAGCGAATTGAAGCTCGATACCGGCCAGGAAATTTTTGAGGCAGCCTGCATCGCATGTCATGGTCCTCGAGGGACGGGACAGCCGCAGACAACGTTGGGATTCGAGCCGCCTGCCACGTTTCCCGATTTTACCGATTGCAATGGCAGTGTGCGCGAGAAGACCTACGACTGGAGGGCGACGATTCATGAAGGAGGGCGAGGCCGGGGATTCTCCGAGATCATGCCTTCATTCTCCGAAGCGCTCACTCTGGATCAGATCAACAAGGTCGTTCAATATCTGCGCACCCTCTGCGACGATCGTGCCTGGCCTCCCGGTGAACTGAACCTCCCGCGCCCCCTGATCACCGAGAAAGCGTTTCCCGAAGACGAATGGGTCCTCGCCACCACAATCAATGCCAGTGGTGACGGTGGCGTCTCCAGCGCACTGATCTATGAAAAACGGTTTGGCAAAAGGAATCAGCTCGAGTTCGTGGCCCCGTTCAATTTTCTCCAGCGGGACAACAAATCGTGGGTTGGGGGCATTGGAGATCTGGTTCTGGGATACAAGCGAAACGTGTTCCACAGCATTCGCTCCGGCTCGATTCTGAGTTTGCAAGGCGAGGTCGCAATGCCGACAGGAAACAGGCTCCGGGGTCTCGGCACAGGCGTTACAACCTTCGAGACCTTTGCCGCTTTCGGCCAGCAGCTGCCGGGTCGCGGCTTCGTTCAAATCCAGACCGGCGCAGAGTTACCGACCGATACCTCGAAGGCTCCACAAGCTGCTTTCTGGCGGACGGCTCTGGGGAAAACGTTCGCTCAGAACCAGGGTTTCGGCCGTATTTGGACGCCAATGGTGGAATTTCTCGCCGATCGGGATCTGGAGACGGGCGCGAAAACAAATTGGGACGTCGTGCCGCAAATGCAGATCGCACTCAGCAAACGTCAGCACGTTATGGCCAACATCGGCGTTCGCCGGCCTGTCAACAACACTTTCGGAAGAACAACTCAGGTCATGTTCTACGTGCTCTGGGATTTCTTCGACGGCGGCCTGCGCGAGGGCTGGTAGGAGATCACAATGAGGAAAGCCGCAGCCGTCTCGTGGCTCTGCGCAACGCTCGCAGCATCATCCATCCTGCTTGCCAAAGAGGATCACAAGATCAGGAAGGAATTGTTTCAGACATCGGATCGATGTTTCGCATGTCACAACGGGCTTTCGACATCTGCGGGCGAGGACATCTCAATCGGATTCTCCTGGCGTCCGACAATGATGGCAAACGCGGCGCGCGATCCTTACTGGCAGGCGGGCGTGCGCCGTGAATCGATCGATCATGCCGAGTCCAGGGCGATGATCGAGGACGAGTGCGCGAAATGCCACATGCCCATGGCTCGCTACCAGTCCAAGTTCGATGGACACGAAGGCGAGGTTTTCTCGCATCTTTCGTTTGGCTCGGATGACCGGCTGGACCTGATGGCTCAGGACGGCGTTTCGTGCTCGCTTTGTCACCAGATCACCAAAGACAAGCTGGGAACGCGCGAAAGCCTGGTCGGCGGATTTGTCGTGGATACGGTCCGCAACCTGGGCGAGCGCGAAGAATATGGTCCGTTCAAAATCGAAAACGGACAAAACCGGATTATGCGAACGTCGTCGGGCGGATACCGTCCGACCGAGAGCGACCACGTCCGGCAGTCGGAGCTGTGCGCGACCTGCCACACGCTGATCACGACGGCGCTGGGACCGGGAGGGCAGAAGATTGGCGAGCTTCCCGAGCAGATGCCGTATCAGGAGTGGCTGAAGAGTGACTTTCGAGAAAAGCAGAGCTGCCAGAACTGCCACATGCCGGTCGTGGAGGAACCCGTTCCTGCCACGAAAGTTCTGGGCGTGCGCCGTGAAGGTGTGTCGCGGCACGTCTTCGTTGGCGGTAATTTCTTCATGCTGAGGTTGATGAACCGTTATCGCGGTGACCTCGGTGTGATTGCCCTGCCTGAAGAATTCGAAGCGGCTGCAGCACGGACCATCGAGCACTTGAAAGCGAAGACAGCGCAGATCTCGATCGACCGCGCCGATGTGGTGATCGCTTCGACAACAGGCGGCGCCCGTCTGGATGCGGACATCTCCGTGCAGAATCTGACCGGCCACAAGTTTCCGACCGCCTACCCGTCGCGGCGGGCATGGCTCCATGTAACTGTGAAGGATCGCAACAATCGCGTGGTATTTGAATCGGGTGCGCTGAATCCGAACGGCTCGATTCAGGGGAATGACAACGATGCCGATCCCAACCGGTTTGAACCGCACTACGCCGACATCAACAGCGCCGATCAAGTGCAGATCTATGAAGACATCATGGTTGGAGCGAACAACGTGCCGACAACTGGACTGCTTACAGCGGTCCGCTTCATAAAGGACAACAGACTCCTGCCGAAAGGCTTCGACAAACGAACGGCGGAGCAGGAAATTGCCCCTCAGGGTGGCGCGATGAATGACGCGGATTTCATCGGCGGCGGCGACAGGATCCGCTATTCGATTCCATTGGGGGGAGCCGAGGGGCCTTTCCAGGTAGAAGCCGAATTGTGGTTCCAGCCGATCTCGTATCGCTGGGCCAACAATCTAAAACCCTACAATGCCATGGAGCCGCAACGGTTCACTCGCTACTACGATGCCATGTCGTCGGGCTCCGCCGTGATGCTCGTCCGGGCAACGGCAAACGCGAGGTAAGGAACCACAAAGGCACAAAGACACAAAGAAGGGGTAATTCGGGGACAGACGTATAAATCACCTAATTAGCATTCGAAGCGGA
>Ga0137397_10001489_pt1 | contig 16366 bp, 23 predicted proteins | sample czorhiz116metaG_FD_106658 | JGI IMG/M metagenome (GOLD analysis project Ga0137397, IMG submission 106658) | Vadose zone soil microbial communities from Angelo Coast Range Reserve, California, USA - czorhiz1.16 metaG | ecosystem: Environmental > Terrestrial > Soil > Vadose zone | place: USA... | reverse complement strand
GCTCAGATGGCTTACCAGGACTCGGCTCAGAGTTTCGTCCGCGCTCTTAGAGCGCCAAACGATCCTCCAAGGCAAGGCGACCCTTCAAAAATCGACATAGCGAGTGCTGCTTGGCGTGAAGCTTCTTTCCATGTTCCAAGAAAATCAGAGGTCATCCTGGAGTGGTGTCTGACGCGTCTCTTAAAGGACGGAACACGTCACTCGTGAGTCCCTCGGGTTTCTTTGCTTCTGGATCTTATAAATGACCCTAGTGAGTCAAATCCGGTTTTGGATCTGCGGTTCTGGACCCTTCTGCAGGATATACTTTTATTTTTGAGCCCAGAGCACTCAAAACCGAGATCTGTCCACAATACGTGGTTAATACCACTCCTGAATCGCGTGCCGCTGCTACCTATACTCCTTTTGTTGCTGTCTAGCTCTCTGGATCTGCCCACGCAGAAGCGGGGCGAGCTATATCTCCACTCATCGAAGTGTCTTGCACTCGTTTGGACTCTTGCGGCTCCAAAGTTCTCGCCCGATAATCTACTAGAATGCTTTGGTGCCGTCTTGCGAGTCTTAGTAAGGGAGGCTGTGGGGTCTGGCGAGAATTCGGGCCTCACTACGGTCTGCACGTTGGTTACTTCCTCCTTGCATAGTGTTTTGTCTCATTCCTCGAATAAAAAGAAGGTTCGTCTCACCTTGCACAATTCATCCTTATGTGTCTACTGACACTAGTCGCAGTTTAGCCAAGCATTTATAACGAAGCACATAGACGCATGGCTAAACTTCGTTTCCAATGAAAACGCTGCTTGTTCACATACATACACAGATATTTGTGACATGGGGATCGAGTTACTCTTCAATGTTGACAATCTCAAACTTATAGCCGAAGCACCCCGTACCGACCCTCTCTTCGATGCTCTGAGAACCCATATATCCTCATCCCAACCTCAATTACTCTCTACGCTCCCATTTCTCATGGCTGGATTCACGGATGCCATGAAGAAACGGCGCCCACTTCTCCCTTCAGGAAGCGCTTCCACCTCGGACACCCACTCATTAGTCACGTGGTTCTTCTCTTCCTGTGAAGCAATACTGCATGGTGTCGGGGACTTGCAAGGGAATCAAGTGTGGCGCTCGAGATTGGACCTGTTGAAGGTAGTAGAAGACGAGTCGCTATTCAGCCTGAGGAACGAAAACATGGCGGCCCTCCTGCAGGAAGAAGTCGATGCCTGCGTGGGATGCTTGGATGCAGTAGATGGTAAGTTCCTTTGGTGACGCTTGCATGCCCGAAGATCACCTGGCCATTAGGTGAGACTGTCCAGATAGCAATACAATGCCTCTGCGTGCTCTCTCGCATAGATTATGATCTCGTGGAAGCCACTACAAGTCGGATCCTCCCGAAATTTCTCACCCGCCACCAGTCATCGCGTGGAGATCTTACGGCAAACTATGCGCACGAATTCCTCTCGCTCTCCCTTTCGTTCCATACGAAGACGCGTACACTGCCTGTTCATATATCTCACCTGATAGACTCATGCGCCCAACTCCCTCCACATCTCTCTTCCTTCTCGATACGAGCGTCCTATGACGGTCTTGTGGCATCTCCAGCTCTTACTATGAGCCATCTAAATAAGCTATCTAGGGCCGTGCGAACGTTTATCACACCAGGCCAAACCCTGGATACAGCGAGGCAAGTCCTTGCTGCGCTGCGGGAGATCTGGGAGCACTTCCGCGATATGGAAAATGTGGCAGCTGCTGATCGTGGACGGGGGGCGCGCAAGAAGAGGCGAATATCTGAAACTTCTTCAAACGCCGGAAAAGCAGACCCTGACGTTGGCGCTGTAACTTTCATGCTCGCTGCGCGAATTGCTATGACAGTGTTAAAATCGCTGCCTCTACACACCATTACCGAGGCAGAGCAAGCACAGGTGAAGACTACTGTAGCCGAGTCACTCGCCGGCTTCGTTCGAGAGGCAATACTTGCGGGTACAGGTGCAATTATCTCTGGGAGTAGTGAGCGCGAGCGCGATGCCTGGGCAATACAAGTCGTAGCTGCAGCCGCTCTACGACTCAGTTATATGTTGCAACTGTCTGGGCGTGTTCGGTATGGTCATAATGACCAGAATGACTTGGGTGAACTGGCAGCTGCTGGTCTCAAAGTTGACGATTGTCTACCGGAATATAACGTCGAAATTGTGAGTTTAACGCACTGGGCTCTTCTCAGCGTGCTTATAGGGTTTAAAGCTCCGTTATCTGTTGCAACATGAATCTCATAGGGACGTCCACCAGCAGCAAATCCTTCTTGACGTCGTTCTGAATTTCTTAGAGGTTCACCTCCCAACGGATGGTCCTGCGTTTAAAGTTTGGTCAGGCCGGTCCTCCCAGCTATCATTTGATGAGGATGGTCGTGCTCTTTCTGCTATCGCTCTTCTGCGACTCCTACTGGACAGAAATCTAGAGGTCATTAAGTGAGTTTTTCTCCGGGTACTTGATGCGATGTGACTGATATTCTCTAGCGCATATGGCTCTCCGAAGCAATTAGAACGTCTCGTAAATATCTTGCACCTCCCCTGCGTCGAACTCGGGCATGAATGTGGAGAACGGGGTTTATCATTCGTAACAACTGTCCACGAATGCCTCCATTCGGCGGACTTTTGGGAGCAAGGAAATATACGATGTGAGGTGACATCCCTGGCAGTTTCTTTCAAACGTTATTGACGTCCGCAGCATCATTTTTTGCTGTTCAACACGCCCGATCCGCCTTCTTGGACGCTGTCGATGTGGCGAAATTACAGAAGACGAAGAAACGTGCATCTGGCCACCCCTCAGAGAATCAGCTGCGGGAAGCTGTGAAAGCCTATATTCTTCTCCTTTATCCGTCGAGCGAGTGTATTCCAAGGTCCTTTCGGAATGATCTCCTCAGGAGGGCCGTGATTCTTGACATACTCCTTGGCTCTGTTGCTGAGACCTCGATCCCGGCCCTTCAAGTTGTCAGGACGTTCCTCGCCAGAACACTTAGCTTCTTAGGGTCATGGGAACATGAAGCAGGCGTACAGTACCTCCACTTTTTGATGACGTCGCCGGTCCCTGCGTCCTCAGAACAGGTCACTATAGATTTAGTGCAGGGCCATCTCCGGTGAGCAAGTAACGCTCGCCTGAATTTTGTTGATATCAATCAATGCCGTAGTGCTACATACCGAGCAGCTATCAAAGGAAGCGCGGACGCGGTAATCGATGCTATTCAAATCTGTAGAACGCAACCACTCGGGGATTGGCTTTTGTCGAAGGACTCAGGCATCCCGCTCCGAGGTTCTGCCCTGCTACTGATGGATGTTGCCATGAACGACTTTTCATTTTCATCGTAAGTCCTTATCCTTGAATCGCGTAGACCTGACGAATCGATCCGTGACAGGTTTCCGCCGGATCTAATGGACCACATGTCGTCTCTGTTTGAACATGTCTTTGATCAGCTACATCCTATCATCGGTCGTTTAGCCTCGCATCATGTAACGGAGCGAGATGAGATATTGCGGCATTCTGACATCTTGCTTCTATGGGGTCGGGTCATCACCTTTGGGAGACATCTTAAACACCCCAGTACGGGTTATCTCCAACGCTTGTCATCAATGTCTGACGACTATCTTCGTACACATTGCAGGAACACCATCCCCGGGTCTTGGCGCACAAATTTTGCAGGTTGTTGGTCCATCCCTCCTCCCCTGGGATTCAAAGGATTCGAATATCCTTACGTTCTGTGATGCCATGCACGTGATCTTGGTGTCAGAGCTCCAGCTGTTTTCCAGGGAACAAGGACGAGAAGAACGAGAGTCTCATTTACAACGCATCGTCACAACATACATGGTTTTCGCGCCTTTGTCGATGTCTGGTACGTCTTGGCACGGGTAAGTCAGTTCTCCTGCTTCGCACTGACACTCAATACAGAGCAGTGTAACCTTGACGAGAACATGGCGAAGTTATTCCGGACACTATCACCGTCTGAATTTTCTTCGTGTCTGCGATTCGTAATTGAGGCCTTGTCTCTAAACGGGGTTGCGTCAGATGACTTCGCACGTCTCGTTCGCCCCATCTCGCTCGCTTTGCTCAACGCTCCAGAAAGTCAGTTCTGTCTTCTATTATGAGTCCAAAGGAACAGCTCATACGAAGTGTACACAGACACACTGAAGATTGTCCAGGCGTATGTCAAGGAATGCCTGGACGCCTTTGTGAACGAGAAGAAGCTCTCCAATGACTACGTTATCCGCTTGCCGGTATTGACCTTCATCAGTGACCTGTGTTCCAAAAGAGTACGTTACTAGTCTCACCAACTCAGACATTCCATTAATCCCTGGCAGCCCGCCTCAATTCGACCGCAGAACGTAGTTTCCATTTGGGTCCTGCTTTCAAGACTTCTTGCCGGTTCGAAGGCACACGATCCAAAAACGAATAATGCAGGATTTCACGAGATTGTCACGATCGTCGGCTCCCTCGTTCGGCTACGAAGAGACCTCGTCGTCACCTCACTTCCACATCTAACCAGCATCATTCGTCGTTTGCTATTCGCTTTGCGTAGCCCGCGTCCTCTCCTCGGTGGGAAACAGTATACCATCGTCGCGGACTCATTTCCTGCCTGGGTAAACCCATCTCAACCACTTGGGGCAGAAGAGAGCAAGGGCCTTTCCCGCCTCCTTACGTCGCTCTCAGCGAAAACCTCGATTCGAGTACACGGCCCCTCTGCAGAGCCGCACAAGCAAGAATCACTCGCGCGCCCGCTATCCAAGCATGTCACATGCGTGATCCAGGCTTATCTTGAAGTTCTCAATGACCCTCTCTGCATTCTACCTGCGGACATACGACGAGAATTGCAACCGGGGTTGTTTGTCTTGTGTGACATGCTCAACGAGCACACACGAGATGCGCTCATGGTTTCTGCTCTCGACGCCAGTGGGAAGGCAGCTATGAAAAGCCTATGGCGAGAGTACGAAAAGCAGAGGTACACAGGGAAAGGTTGACATCGTTCCGGGTCTGCTCTTCGTTCGGGTGTGTCTCCTGGTTTATATTGTCCTAGTCGAATTGCTGGATTACATCGATCGTGTTCAAGTTGGTTTAGATTCATTTCATGTGCGCGTACATGTCCTTGTGCGAGGTATTTCTAGCCTCTTTCACAGACCTCACAAAGCCAGCTGCCTTTTTCTCCTCAGCGAGACTGCGGATGACACCGAGGAAGTCGTCAATGGCTTGCTCTGTTGTTTGTATGTGGACGACTAAGCGCGCGGCCGCAAGTGACAAGGGCTTGGGGAGTTTCTTGCCACGCTCTGCGATCTCCGCATAACTAGTTCCAACTGAAGAAGGGTTATAGAAGACCTTGTTTCGAGCGGTTGATAAGTCCTTGCTCTGAGTAGTTGCTGGGGGGGGACGTACCATGCATGTCTCCGCACTGCCGGTGACCTCTACGCCAAGTTCCAAAAGCCCGTGTTCCAGCTTCCGGGCAAGGTCATGGACCGCGGAAAGTTTGGGAAAATTATGTGTGAGAGCATAGGCTGCGGACGCAGCGAGGAAGCCCGTTTGTCGCATTCCTCCACCAAAGCCCTTCCTGAACCTGCGCGCGCGTGCAATGAACTCCTTGCTCCCAATCAAGCAAGAACCAACGGGGGCACCTGGAAGCGGGCTGGTTCAGTGTGTCTGATCGCGCACGCGTACGTGTTCAGACGCGCAAAGTTGCACTGACCGAGTCCCTTGCTGAAACAGACACTGATGGAGTCGAATGGTTCACAGAGCACGTCGAGCGTCGTGCCGGTCTCGATGGCAACGTGCCAGATACGCGCACCGTCGAGGTGCACCTTGATGCCGCGCTCACGCGCGTACTTCGAAATGCGAATTATTTCTTCCTGTGGAAATATGCTCCCATTGAGCGTATTCTCTAGCTCTATCAGTTGGGTAGGACAACTGTTGCGAGTTCAGCGAAGTATAAGAAATGACCACAGAGAGAGCGTAATACAAATGAATGTCCTCGTCCAAAACGATGAAGTTGGAAACGTCATCAAGGGTCAAATGCCGTCCTTTGTACCGGGTCAGGTCAGTTGGCATTTGGTCCAGCAGTTAAATAGATGGTCGCCTGCCGTTGGACGGAATGACCGGGATGACCTGAGCACCGGAGTGATAAGCGAGCCCGCCTGCTTCGCACAGGTAGACATGGGCGCGATGATCACAGAGAACGGAATAGGGCGGCTGTTTGAGGTGCGTGCGTACGGCCAGTTGGTTGGCCATTGTACCAGAAGAGACGAACAGGGCGGCTCCCTTCCCACACAATCGTGCGATGTGTGCTTCGAAGGCAACAGTATTCGGCTCATGATAGACGTCGTCGCCAAGGGAGGCCTGGATAGCGTACTCGTACATCTCCTTAGAGGGAACTGACAGTCGTGTCGCCACTCAGACCCGTTTGATGTGCTTTGGAAGGAGGAGCATACCTGTCACCGTATCCGCTAGGTTTGGGCGTGAGCAGGAGGCTTACGCGTATCGGTAGACTTGGACCCACAGACGAAAGATCTGGACACCTCCACCCGTTGCCGTTCATTATCCTCAGCTTGGGTAGTGGCAATGACGTCAAATTTGGCGGGATCGGTGACACGATGTCTTGAATCGACGGAATTTCCTGTCATCCTACTGTTGGACTATGTGGTATAGACGCAGACCTGTATTTTAAACGCGCAGGTGTGGGTAAGTTATGGTGATTGTGCGTGTCTCTCCGCTCTCGCGGGCCGGCGTATCCGTTGCGCATAATAATATTATGCCGGTCGCCTTGTCTGTGTTCAATAGGTTTTCGTGTCTATTGTTGTCCACTTGTCAGTTCTTTGGTTTGTACCCTGTGGTGGAATGGGGAGCGGGAACGTAGGACATCTTTTACCAGTGTTCCTACGCATCGCCTGATGCTGACAACGTACAGGGCGCCAAGGCCAAGCAAGCACGCCAGCGCAATGGCGAAAAGAACGCGGCAAAGAGTCCTGCGAGTCAGATCAAGTCGAACGAAAAGGCGAGGAACGTCGTTTGTAAAATCTGTAGAAATCCCTTCGTGAGCTTCTTTCCTCATTTCTGATCCAATGTCAATTTTATAATGTTGCCACAGCTCCTGACTGCTAGGGCACCAGAGTATGTGGTATTCTCTCGGATCACTGGGCGTATCATTTCTAACTCACTTTCGTGCGTTGCTTCAGGCTTGAGCAGCATGCACAGAACAAGCACTCCAAAACGATGGCGGAATGCTTCCCAAGCGTCCCAGGGTGACAGACGATACCCTAGTGACGCTGGCAAAGTGGCATAGCATTAAGAGATGGGATATTGGGGTTGTATGATGCATCTACTGCTACCGCCCGACTGTGTAAATGGTAAATGGGCATTCTTGCTGGAGGAATGTGTTTGCGTCACCCGTATGGAAGGCGCAATGGACAAGGGCGAGTCGGAAGTGGCTTGTAGCACAGTGTCTCTACAAACCGAATGCCCCCGTAGCTCCACTTGTATTTGCGCCAACACCCTGTAACCGATCTCCGACCTTCTTGTTTGCCTCAAAAAACTTGGCTACGCATCGGTCGACGCAGACGCTCTCGCCCTTGTTGAGATCGCCCTCTGTATACCGCGTGCTGATACACTTGGCGTGGCATGTCCTGAAATCAAGGTATAAGGATAAGGGGTATGAAGCAAGGGCTGGTCAAAACACTTGCGAGACAATACGGTTAAAAATGTCGGTGACCATGTCCAGCCTGAGCAGTCGGATTAGAGGTGGCAGACGACATACAAGGAAGGGAAGACGAACTCTTGTATGGCCATTTCCATACGTTCTGGGTTAACTGCACCAGAAGGCGCGCTAGGGCCTCGCCCGAACATTGACATGATTTGACGGGCAAGAGTTGAAGGCGTGAAAGTGAGTGTGTAGTTGTGTTGTGAACGGTGGACGGGATGCCACGTGCCTCGGAACTCAATTTTGTCGCGTCTCGAGCGCTCTTCGCGATACTTTGCGATGGGAGAAACGACGACTCTATCGGTCCACAGATGTCGCTTCGTGGACTTCACACCCTCCTCCATCACTGCACTCGCGTTTCCCCCTCTACCCTTGCCTTCAATCAAGCGAAAGGGCAAAAATAAGGTCGCTCCAGCGGGTCGCGTACCAAACTTGATCGTGGGTCACGCTAATGGCAACATTGAAATCTATGAGTGGACTGGCTCGACGGAGACCGTCGAAGCACCTCAGGCCTGGGTAGTGAGGAAAGTACGCGTTCAATCGTTCACTTATTGGAGCGTTGCACTAAAGCAAATTTTACCCCAGACACTGTCAGGTCCAAACCCATCCAAAGTAGATTCTCTTGCTCTTGCCCTCAAGCGTCCGGACGATCTCAAAGAGAATGATGTCCCCTCGCTTACCGACCTTCGCTTGTTTAGCAGTGGTGGCGGTAGCGAGTTGACGGAGTGGGATATGGTCCACGGGGCTATCCGCGTGGGTGACAAACCCATATTTCGCATGCGCTCCTCATGTCTCCTCTATTCAGAGAACGTTGTCCTCACAAGGCGGGGCTATTTGGTCAATTGGCGCAAACCCTGCTTCCACGGTTCTTGCACTGGGTTGCGAGGACGGTTCCATAACTCTTTTATCCTTGGAATTCGACACCCTTCAACATCTTCGCCGTCTCGACCGTTCAAAGAGTCGTATCTTAGCACTGGCTTGGGGACCACCATTGCCGCGGGAGAGTGGAGGGCGTACCTCGACTGTACACGAGGAAGGCGACAGTAGTGACGAAGACGAGGACGTGTGGCAAGATTCTTGGATAGTGGCAGGGTGCTCGGACAGCAGCCTGAGGAAGTGGGATGTCTCTTCTGGGAGAATCCTTGACAGAATGGGAACGGACAAGATCAGGGGGGAGAGAACACTTGTTTGGACGGTTGGCGTCTTGGGGTGAGTTCAAAGCATCTCGTTGGTTTTCTCGGATGGTTATTCGTGCTGTTCAGCGATGGGACGATCATCTCCGGCGACTCTCTTGGCATGGTCAAGTTCTGGGATTCACGGACATGTACCCAACTTCAAAGTTTCGAGGCCCATGGCGCGGATGTGCTCTGCTTAGTAGTCGGACCGGTACGCGAGATTGGAATGTCGTACTTCGTTGACTGATGAGACGCAGGATGGGACTTCAGTGTTTACATCTGGAGTAGACCAGAAAGTGACGCAGTTTTCGTTAATCGAATCCTCGTCATCAAAAAGTGACTCGGTTCTACAATCCCCCACAAGGTGGGTACGAACAACGTCCAAACGAATGCATTCCCATGACGTGCGTGGATTGTCCATATGGCCGCCGTATACTCCCTTGCCTTCACTCCACCGACGGTCCTTTCCGACCGATGTTGCCCCTCTCCTTGTCTCTGGTGGACTGGATATGTCCATCATCGTCACCCCAGCTGCTAACCCTCGAAAATACACTGCGCACATTACCAACCCTCTAGCAACGAGTGTAACTGCCACTTTCGAAGACGCGTACCAAAGAAAAATTGCATATTCTTCTGGCGCTCACGGAACGGTCGGAGTACACTTGGCGAAGCGTGCTCGGCTTGTGTTGAGTACTAGTGATACTGTCCTGACAGTGTGGCGCCTTCCAGGGAAGCCTCCGCTCGAGGAAGAACAGTCTTTGGTATTGTCAGGGGAAGGCCCTGGTTGGCATAAAATTCTCGAGATGAGTCTACGTGTGCAAACGAACATCATTGCTAGCGCAATATCAGACGACGGGCGCTGGCTGGCTGTCTCTGACGCTTATGAGGCCAAGCTTTTCTGGCTCCAAGAAGGTGATGTACGTATCTTCCAGTTGGTATTGCAAAGCGACGTTGTTCATCTTTCCCGTGAAGTCTTCGGTAAACGACCTGAAGCCCAAGCGTGTTCGTGACCTCCAGACATTACTTCTAGAACACCTTCCTGATACACCGTCTGCGTGTGGAGCTTCTGCCCTGTCCTTTTCTCCGGACTCTTCGAAACTCATCATAGCCACAACAACCGCCTTCGTATTAGTGCTCGATCTTGCGTCCGACTCGACCTCCGCGCGAGTGATTCGCAGGTTCGATCAGCACAGAAACAGGGGCTCAATAGTCGAAGGACGTGCCCTCACCGGACGACGAAACGACGAGGAGCACGGAGCGGATGAACCGGAGCAGGACGCCGAGGAGTCCGATGCGGAAAGCATCGTGGTTGATCATGCCCAGCCCACCCTCGAGGCCGCCGGCGCCAACAAGCCCACAGCAGCCACGGTCACCCGCATGGCCATAAGCCCCGACGGGCAGTGGCTCGCAACGACGGACGACCACCGACGGACGCACGTCTTCAACCTCGACGCAGTACAGCACCACACGTCCCTCCCCTCTTTCCCTCAGCCCACGCACGCACTAGCCTTCGCTCCGAGCACGCCATCGCTGCTCGTCCTCGGCTTCGCAAACAACACCCTCGAGCTGTACGACGTCGAGACGCGCCAGTTCCCGCCGTGGTCGCGCGCGCTGTGCACCGCGCTCCCCAAACGGTTTACGCACCTGCACGACGCCATGCTCGGCGTCACGCTCGCACCCGTCGTGCAGGAGGAAAACAACGCGGACGAGGAGGGCGGCAGCAGCGGTCGAAACGTCCTCGCGCTGTTCTGGGGTCCGACGTGGCTGTGTAAGGTGCAGTTTGCTGCGCCCGTGGGATGGGGAGGTTTTGAAAAGAAGAAGCGGCGGAGACGGCGCAGCGGAGACGTCGATCATGGCGCCGAGAGGGATAGGAACGCAATTCACAACTTTAAGCTGGTCACTCAGTATCGGCAGATACTACTTGCCGAGTTTCTTGCACCCGGAGAGCTCGTGGTGGTAGAACGCCCGCTGACTGATCTGCTCGTGAATCTCCCGCCTGCATATTACAGACCAAAATACGGGGCGTCGTAATTTATTGACAAAAAAGTACTTTTTATTAACACTTTACGGTAATGAACCCAGTGGCGTGTTTCCAGATGACAAAGTCACCTATTGGTATCAGATGCGTAATGTTGAGACTGAATGGGGAGACAGGTTGTTGGAAAGGAGGGATCGCTGATTATATTATATAATGGGTGGTGGGTGAAAGAACATGAGGGGTGACGTCGTTAGTGTGTACTGTAGTTGTCAGGATAAGGCGTCTATGGTTGTTGCTCGAGAGTCTTCAGACCGTCTTCCGCGTCTTGTTTCTTAACCTCCCTGTGTCGACGCGTATCGGGTCAGTAACAATGGATATCAGCAAAAAAGAAAAGAAAAGCTTACGCAGCATTAAGGAGAGACAGGTAGAGCGTCCAGAACACGCCACAGGTTTGTTGAAATGGAACGCGGTAGGGCAAGGGCATGAACCAGAAATTGATAAACTGTCGCACCACACCCACGCCGCCTGTCAATAGATGCCGAAATATATGAAACGTAAAGTTGACGACGAACCTGCGCAGCAGGCCATATCTTCCAGTTGGCCAACAATGCTGGAGAATAGATGTCCTCGAATCTGGCACGGATGTGTTTCGCGTCTCGGCCTTCCATGATGCCCATTGAACTAAGGAATACGGAAAGCTGTGGATCGCATATGCGGTCAACGTCACTAAAGAAGGGAGATAGGGCGGTCGGCGTGGGACCCACCCCGATAGGCGCCATGATGATTTGATCGACGGCGACCCTCTTGGAAAGCGCGACAAAGCTGGTCGCGTTCTCTCTGCGCGTGCGAAGGGGGAACCTGTGTTCGAGATACTTGTTCCAGCGACCAATGGCGGGACCTGATAACGCCTTGTCACGAGAACTCCCCTAGAAAACATGCAGGGGGCACTTACTTATGCCCGCTCCAAAGAGAAAAAAGCGGAGAGTGCGAGCGACGTCGTAGTAGGATCTCTGCTCATAGTTATCTTCGGGTGTAATCTAGACAGAGCGTTTGAGATGTTATCATATATGTATGATGGTGAAAACACACGAGCTGTTGCGACAGCTGGGCAACGACATCGCCGAGGGCAGTCAAAGCACCGCCCGCGATTGCGAGAGTGCAATGGGGGTATGCCTCGAAAGATCTCCGGTAAGCGCGAGCGAGAGCCATGCTTGACATGGTCGCAAGTCAAGAAGAATGGAAACGTGTGCTGTGAGATTAGGTGTATACACTCATGTGGACGGCATGGAGTAGAGTGGATGTTGTTCCGCTGAACACCGACGATTTCAAAAAGTGAGGTATGATATTGCCACCAGTTATGACGACATCTCGATTACGACACTACTTGGACATGTGATACTGTTCTCCTTTCACGACAACCACGATAATCCCTGAAACGGCGTCAGTTAATGAATAAATCCAGGACGAGCCCCAGCCAATTCCCTCGACAACCACTTCGATGGGGCCATCTTGTCGTAACTCGTCCCCAAGATCGCGTAAACACGTACCACCGGTGGGTAAACCATAATTCTTCCGGCCTATCGCACGCAAAACTCCATTGATCCACCCGCTATGCGCTGTGACTGATATATCTATAAAAAAACTGCTGAGGTTTTGTTACTTTGGAAAAGCAAGGAGCGACCGCACAGGTATCGTCGTGGTCGTTCTGGAATACTCTATCCAAAACCAGTTTGGCACGCCTCTCCACGCTTTCATAGCTTTCGCGCTCCGGGGTCCACAGGATGTCGTCTTCTTCGAACCCATTCTCGAACACAACGTTGGGAAACTCAACTTGTACTTCTGACCGTGTCCCGCGCTTGTCACAACTGTGCGCGCCATTCATTTCGCGACAGTTCTGAGTCGGAAATACGTTGGCCAACGCGCGAGTCACGGTGAAGGAGCGCACAACAACGTTACCTCGAGTATGACGGGTTTCAGGTGCGTCGGAAGTATATTTTCAAACGTGAGCTCTAGGGTACGGATAGCTCTTGTGAAAGGGCTGCAATAGAATTTCTGCGGTACCGGAGCGCCGTTGAGCAGCTCGCGTTCCCATGCAGCGTGGGCACTGCGGGCTTGTTCTTCGCCCATGGGTGTGAGGCGAGGATCAGCTACGAGAATTCAATTGCAGGGGAGGAACAGTCGATTAAATTACGTACGCCCCCATGTAAGTTCACCATCTCCGTCTAGTAGGGACCATTTCCTTTAGTTTAGTTCTGACTTCAAACAACCCAAATGGCGACATTACACTGAAAACACATACTCATCCCATGCCTGCCAAAGTCATTCAAAGGACACGGTATCCGAAAACAAACCCACGTACTTTCTGTCCATACTTAGTTATGGCAAAATTATCTGAATTGGAGCCCAGCCAGTCAGCCATTGCAAAGATGATTCACAACAAAGTCGACCCAACGGTAGCCTTCACCGTGTCTTCCAAGGAAGAGAACCTTGTATGAGACGGACTCGGAGCGCGTCGAGAGCAGTCGATCTATTTCTGTCACAAACTCTGGCCATGATTGCGATACGAGGCCAAAAAAATCAGGAGTCTATTCAGAGGGGCTGAACAGTCTGCAGCGAAGTTCTACGCCTGGGCTCACTGGTCCAATGACTATCGGCGTGGCCGTCGGCGCGTCTTGCACGAAAAACCCCGAAATGGCCTGAAAAAAAAGGAAGAACCTGAGCGAGAGAATGGTGTGGATTCCGTCTCCACCTGCATATACCTCATATGTTCTCGCAGACATGTTGGTGACGATGAACTTCGATGATGCGGGATCACACTGGCACTGCTCACAAAGCGAACCCAAATCAGACAGGGAAAGCGCGTTAAATTTAGTAAACCTGTTTGCACGTAATCAATCATCATCATTCTCCTATTATAAATACTTGTGCCTCCATGCAAGTCGTACCGGCGTCATAACTTAGGGCCATCATGAACCTATGTACCCCAAGTCAATCGCGAGACTATGTTGCAATTTCTGATCATGCCCTGTGAGCTCGTGTTTGATTGGTATTCTGACGCCGTAATCTTGAATTTGTATGCTTCGTGTACGATAGGATCGGCAATCTCAGAACTGCTGCCTTAGTAAGTATCATCTCTACACAAAGCTCTTGTTCTAATGACCTTGCCCAGGTCAGCACCGACGGGTCCGGTGAGAGTCGACTCTCTGGCAGTTCCATTGGTGTCCTGACCCCTTTCTTCCTGGTTCCCATCCACAGTCGAGAGTTATTGTATCCCTAACTTTGATTCTCCCTCCGTGTTTGCGCGGATCCTTGACAAGGATAAGGTAGCTATGCGTTATTCATATGAGCTATTGATCGTTGATCTTTGTCCAGGGTGGCCATTTCTCGATCTCACCGACGATTCCCTTTTCCACGAAGCAGAATTATCTTCCCAGTTCAAATGTAGGGTCCTTTTTGTGCTCTATGCGCCTTGCTCATGCGCTCATACTTGCGTTTTCAGGTTTTGCAAACCAAGTAATTAGAATCCGCTGTTTCTGATCACTTAGTAGTCTGAAATATTGGCCAAATTACAGATTTCTGAACGAAGAAGGCGTCGTCAGCGTCACTGGTGAGTGTTTCAACTGCATTTGTGAGAAATGTCCACCGGGTAGATGACTCCTTTTCTAGATTTTCTCCCTCGTAACCCAGCGGCGACTGCGCAGAAGCCTCTCCTGCATTGGTTAATTCGCCGCATCGAAGTTCGCGTTCACCATATGTATAGCATCGTTTCAGCACCTTCTAACCTGTATCACGTAGGTGGTACGCGGCAAACAGTCAATACGTGTTGAATGTGCGCCCGCATTCAACTATGCTCTACATGAGCATCGCACCTCGCTCATTTCCGACGACTCAATCCCCGCAAACGGCGAGCATGGCCGTAACAAGCAGAAAAAGGCGCTTTTTGAGTCGAGCGATCTTACTCTCGACTTCCGTTTCATTGCGGAATCAGTCATCGATGGCGTCGCGACGCCTATTGTCGAACTGTCTACTCTTGACCTAAGGCCACAGGGTCATAAGGGGATGAGCATTAGCGCGGACCTAGACTTAGTCGAAGGCCAAGTCGTCACATTTGTCCTTCGCACCCCGCCTAAGGCCACAAGGGAGCATCATATTCCCAATCCAACCAACGACCAAGCTCAGCGACTAGGTATTTCCTACGACCGTGAGTCACATGGCAGTTATGAACCAGATTCTTGGGTGTTACACTTGGCCTACCAGAACTGTTAAAGGGAACTACCAACCTCCGTAACAAAGAAGATCCTCTACTTACGAAGGTATTCGTCACCCCTTTTAACTTATTCTGGGTATGACTCACGTCTCCGAAGAACCTTCTTCGAGATCTGCTACAAGGCACCAATGACTACTGGAATGCTTGGATCCGGAGGTCCACCTATGAGGGCTCTTGGAAAGAAGCTGTTCATCGCAGCGCCCTTGCGCTGAAGCTTCTCATATATGAGCCTACAGGTTCGTTCGTGCTAGATTCGATGACAAACCTTCAATTTTTTGACAGGTGCTGTGGTCGCTAGCCCAACGTTCAGTCTACCGGAGTTCATAGGTGGAACCAGAAACTGGTGCGTGTCTGCCATTTAGTTAGTTGCGCGCAGATTAATGAGGGACGACACAGGGATTATAGAGCATCGTGGATTCGCGATGCTTCATTCACGCTTTACGCCTTGCTTCGGCTTGGTTTCACGCATGAAGCGGATGGTATGTTGACTGTCCACTTGTCTGAATCCTGATCTTACGTCCCCCCGAAGCCTATATGGAATTCATCTACGACAGATTGAAGGACAAGAATCCTGACGGTTCTTTGCAGATAATGTATACCATCCATGGTGTGCTTATGCCATTCTCCAATCGAATTCACTCTAATGACTTTTTATTCCCAAAGGCAAGAAGGTTTTTCCTGAGATGGAGCTCACACACTTGGACGGGCATAAGGGCTCGAAGCCGGTCAGAATCGGCAATGGCGCTATAGACCATATTCAACTTGTGAGGACATTACATACATCTAACGGAAGGAGTTGACCTTACGGCGTTTTTCAGGATATCTACGGCGAATTGTGCGACTGATCAGGATACTTGTAGGGTGAATGTCAACTAATCCAGATCTCCATTAGGATGGACTGTATCTATCTCGGGCAGAAGGTGCGCAACGCCAATACATCTCTCCGCTGGTTTCTGAAATCTTGAAGTTTGGAAAACCTCTGGCAAGTAGATGGTAGCTATTCGTGAGATTAGACTAATGCGTCAAAACCCCGGCAGTCGTATGATACATGGTAACAGTCGCCCCCAGTATTCTGCGTAAATATTACTGAGAAACACCTTGTGCTACAGGGTTGCGGTTCGTGAAATGTACGTCTATTATGACGCTCGTTGTGCGTCCCTAAATCTGACATATCAACGGATAGAGTGGATTGTAGGTATTCCGTCATTGTTTGGCCATCTATTTTAAGTGAGGTT
>Ga0137397_10001487_pt1 | contig 16375 bp, 12 predicted proteins | sample czorhiz116metaG_FD_106658 | JGI IMG/M metagenome (GOLD analysis project Ga0137397, IMG submission 106658) | Vadose zone soil microbial communities from Angelo Coast Range Reserve, California, USA - czorhiz1.16 metaG | ecosystem: Environmental > Terrestrial > Soil > Vadose zone | place: USA... | reverse complement strand
GGCGGCTAATCTATGCCGGGGCGGGAACGTCAGGTCGTCTGGCGGTCCAGGACGGGGCCGAATTGATGCCGACCTTCAGCTGGCCCGAACAGCGCCTCGTGCTGTTAATGGCCGGGGGACGGGAGGCACTGTTGCGGTCGGTTGAGGGGGCAGAGGATGAAGTGGGCCTGGCGCGGTGCCTCGTCAGAGATCATGCGATTGACCGCAATGACGTTGTCATTGCGGTCGCGGCGAGCGGTACCACTCCATTCACACTCGCCTGCCTGCGCGAAGCCAAGGCGCGGGGTGCGTTAACCATTGCAATTGCCAACAATCCCGCCACGCCGCTGCTGGCAGAATCCGATCATCCCATTTTGCTCGACACCGGCGCCGAGCCGATTGCGGGCTCGACCCGGCTCAAGGCCGGCACTGCCCAGAAGATCGCGCTCAACGTGCTGTCCAGTGTCCTCATGATCCTGCTTGGCCGCGTCTACCAGGGCCTCATGGTGGACGTGCAGGCGACAAACCGGAAGCTGGTCCAGCGCAGCGAGGATATGCTGGTGCGGCTCACCTCCTGCAGCCACGAGGCGGCACGCGACGCGCTGCGGCGCGCCAACGGCAGCGTCAAATTGGCGGTGCTGTTGCTGAACGGCTGCAGTGTGGATGAGGGCATACGTTTGATCGAGCAATCGAACGGCCGGCTGCGTGTGGCCCTTGCGCGAGTTTGTCGGCCGGGCAGTGATGGAGAGTGAAGGTGCATGGAGCTGCGTGTGACGTCGCGCTGGATCAGAGCAGACCGTGGCTAGTGGTCCGATTCTAACATTCGCATCCCTTCTCGGCGGGCTCTCTTGCAAATGTTAGAATCAAAGGACCACTAGCAAGCATAGGTTTCTAGTGGAGCTTTGCATTTGACATTCGCTTCTCGAGCCCGCGGCTGGGTGGGTAGCGAATGTCAAATCCGCTCCACTAAAGCGGATTCCGATCAATTTGATGCACTCGCGGTCCCTCCCGGCCTCATGGTGAGGAGCCGCGATCTTAGGCCTACCCAGGTTCCGCAGCCCTCGTGCGCGGCGTCTCGAACCATGGGGCCGCCCCATCCTTCGAGACGGGCGCGACGCGACATTGTGTTTCTCGGTAGCGCATGTACTTGCGCCCTCCTCAGGATGAGGCGGATAAACGGCCAGCACCTTGTCATCTCGATTCATTTCCAGCGGGAACCGCTTTAGCGCAGTACCCAACGAGCGCCACCCATCGTCTGTCAGCGCATGGTTGACCGAGCGTTAATTTCTGTCGCACGCCCATGTTGCAGGCACCCCAAAGCTCGCGTCTTGAGCGGACTTGTTGACCTGGCGTAAACCAATATACGCCGATTTCTTGTTAAACGAACGCATCCTTGCACCTTTTCGGTGATGCTCCCCGGCTGTCCCTTGGGAGCATTCTATGTTGGCCAAGCCCTTTACCTGGCGCGATGCGGCCTCGCTGGCTCAGCGAAGCTCTGGGATCCGTATTGCTGTGATCATGCTGCCAATCTTCTGGCTGATCTATCTCCTGGGCATATCGTTGGAGCAGCGCCGTGCGGTTCAGCAGGGAGAACTGCAAGTCTCCAATGTCGTGCGGATATTCCAGGAAAACAGCGAGCGAATCTTCCTCAGCGTGGACGGAACCATGCTGCTGCTGCGTCGACTGTATGAGAGCAATTCTGGGGAGTTCAATCTCAAATACTGGGTGGAAAGAGCCGCGTTGAACTCAGGGAGCCTGATTCAAATCAGCTTGATCGGAGTGGACGGCTACATGACGGATACAACGACGGACTATCGAGGTCCGCGGTTGTACCTCGGCGATCGCGATCATTTCACACATCTTGTCAACCAAAAGAGCGACGCGCTGTATGTCGCGCCTCCGGTTCTGGGACGAGCATCCGGCAAGTGGGCCATTCAACTTGCGCGGCCCTTGCGCGGCGGCGATGGAAACTTTGCAGGTGTTATTGTCGCTTCACTTGATCCCGACCACCTAGGGGCGTTCATCGAAAGCGCACGACTCGGGGAGCATGGAAGCCTCATTCTGCGCAATGCTGACAATGTTATCCTCGTCTCGCGCGGCACATCGACGCCAACAATGGGTAAGAAAATTGGCTCCCCGCATCTTGATGCCGGGCTGAAGCAGTCACCCTATGGAACCTACTGGGGCGGTGGCCTTGTCGATGGAGTCAATCGGCTTGTTGCCTATCGCCAATCCGATATTCTTCCACTCGTCTTCACGGCGGGCCTCGCCGAAGAGCAGGTCTTTTCGGAATACCGGCGACATCGGCTCGTCTATTTTCTCCTGGCGACGGTGCTGTCGCTGATCCTGCTCATTGCCGGATTGCTCGATTATCGGCATCTGTCATGGCTCACTCAAACGCAGCAAGAACTGAAAAGCATGGCCATTCGTTTCAGGTCCGCGGCCGAAAACATGTCGCAGGGTTTGACCATGCACGATGCAGATGGACGGCTGATCGCCTGCAATTCAAGGTACCTGCAGATGTATGGCCTGTCGTCTGAACAGGTCAAGCTCGGTACCCCCATTCAGGACGTTCTCGATTTGAGGCAGGCCGCAGGGACCTTTAAAGGCAACAGCGAGCGTCATGCCAAGGAGCTGATGGCGATGCTCACAAGGGGCGAGCGGGTCGAACGCACAGCGCCGTTGCCCGATGGCCGGATCGTGCACCTCATCCACTGTCCGAAAGATGACGGGGGGTGGGTCTCGACCCATGAGGACGTGACGGAGCGCAAGCGCGCGGAGACCGAGCTGACCAACGTCAAGTCGTTCCTGGACAGCATCATCCAAAGCATCCCAATGCCGATTGTCATCAAGGATCCGCATTCGAGGAAGTTCATCTTTGTGAACCGTGCTTACGAAGCCTTCATGGGAATTTCCAGCGAAGAGGTTCTCGGCAAGATCGCTGACGAATTTCTTCCCCAGGAAGTTGCCGCTCTGGTTGAAGATTGCGACACGCGGGCGCTCAAATCCTTTGATGAGCTTGTCAGCGGCGAGTTCTCCGTCACCACGAGAGCCGGTGATCGGCGTGTCGTTACCGTAAGCAGGACCGTTGTCCGTGATAGCAACCAGCAAGCGCAGTATCTGGTTTCGCTCATCGACGACATTACGGAGCGGAAGAACTCTCAGGCCAAGATCGAGCGTCTCGCCCTTTACGATGCGCTGACGGATCTGGCCAACAGAAGCCTGTTTAGAGAAAAAGTGGAGGAGAGCCTGGCGCGGCTGCGACGCGTAGGCAACGAGTTTGCCATCTTTCAGCTTGATCTCGACAACTTCAAGAGCGTGAACGACACGTATGGGCACCACGCCGGCGACATCCTTCTCAGGGAGGTCGCGACCCGCATCAAGGCGACCATTCGTGAAGTCGACATTGCAGCCCGTCTCGGTGGCGACGAGTTTGCCTTGCTCATTCTGCTCGGACGGGAGGCGGAAAAAGGCGGAGCCGAGAAGCTCGCCGGGCGGCTGGTCGAGATCCTGAGCGCGCCCTATCACATTGAAGGGCAGGCGGTTGTTATCGGATGCAGTATCGGTATTGCCTTTGCGCCCAAGCATGGCGATCGTGGCGACGAAATCCTGAAGAATGCCGATCTGGCGCTCTATAAGGCGAAGAATGAGGGTCGCAAATGCTTCCGCGTCTACGACGAGAAGCTCAAGACCGAAGCGGACAGCCGCAATGCGCTGGAGAACGATCTTCGCCAGGCTGTCTGGTGTGATGAGTTTGAGCTCGTCTATCAGCCGATCATCGAGAACAAGACAGGGCGTATCAGAGCCGTTGAGGCACTGGTGCGTTGGCGGCATCCGACCAAGGGTATGGTCGCCCCAGCTGACTTCATCCCTCTGGCCGAGGAGACCGGGTTGATCATTCAGCTTGGCGAGTGGGTCATGGCAAAGGCGTGCCATGACACGATGAAGATGCCCGGCGAGATCAAGGTCGCGATCAATCTTTCGCCGGTTCAGTTCGCCAAATCCAACATCGTGGATGCCGTGATTTGCGCGCTGGTCGACTCAGGATTGCCGCCGGAACGCCTGGAGATCGAAATTACCGAGAACGTGCTGCTGAGGGAAACCGAGCTCAATCTGGCGGCGCTGCATCAATTGAAGAACCTTGGCATATCGATCTCGCTCGACGATTTCGGCGTCGGCTATTCCTCGCTCAGCTATCTCACGTCATTTCCATTTGAGAAGGTCAAGGTCGACAGGTCGTTTATCGAAAAGATCGACCGGCCGGAGGCCAAGGCGGTCGTCGCGTCAATCGTTCAGTTGTCACGGACGTTGAAGCTGACGAGCTGCGCGGAAGGTATTGAAACCGAAAAGCAACTGCGAGAGGTGACGTCGCTCGGGATTGAATTCGGCCAGGGATATCTTTTTGGCGAGGCCATGCCGCTGGGTAAAATCGATTTTTCAGTCATTCACACGAAAGACGACACGACCAAGGCGGCCTAGAGCATGATCCCGAAAAGTGGAAACCGGTTTTCGGAAAAGATCATGCTCAAGAAAAGCGAGACTTTGATCCGATTCAATCTGGTCAGATCAAAGTCTAGCGGTCCGACGGCAATCTGGTGAAGTGCCAATCTGGTGAAGTGCAATGGAAAAGATCCTACAAGGGCTGTCAACGGAAATGCCCACGGCCCTGGCCAATTCATCCACGGCATCGGCCGATGGCTTGTGCGGCCACACGGTCCGGGAACGAGGTCGCGTTCTCCGAGAGACGGCAGATCTTTTTCTGAGCAAGTCGGCCAGTTATTCGGACCAGCACATCACGCTTTTCGACAACGTGATGTTGAAGTTGCTCGACCACGTCGACCGTGAGGTACGAGAATATCTGTCAAACAGATTCGCGTCCCTCGACGGCGCCCCGCCAGGGGTCATCAGGCATCTGGCGAACGACGACGCCATCGTGGTGGCCGGCCCTGTGCTGCAGCAATCACCCTGTTTGGATGAGGAGTTTCTGGTCGGCTGTGCGAAGAGCAAGAGTCAGGATCACCTCGCCGCCATGTCGTTGCGGCCGACCATCAGTCATCAACTGAGCGATGTCCTCATCGAGAGAGGCAATGACCAGGTTGTGCTGAACCTGGCGAAGAACAGTGGGGCCAAACTATCAGACCATGGATATTCGCTGATGGTCGATCGCGCCCGGGATAGCCAGCAATTGGCATGCGCGGTGTTCAACCGGGCGGACATCCCGCGTGAGCACATGCTTGCACTCCTCAAGAAGGCGTCCGCCGCGGTGCGAAACGAACTCCAGCTGGAAGCGGGGAGGAAAGCCGAGGAGGTTTCCGAGGCTTTGAGGCTCGCCAGCCAAAGACTGCAGGAAACGACACAAGAGGACTCGCGGCGCTATGCGGACGCCAGGCTGCGCATTTCCGAGTTGCAGCAAGCTGGTTGTCTCTCCGAAAAGGAAATCTTGACGTTTGCGCGCCAGGGAAAATTCGAAGAGGTTGTCGTCGCAATTTCCGAATTGTGCTGCCTGCCGGAAGCTCAAACGGAGCGATTGATTGTTGAAGAGACCTGCGACCGTCTGTTCATTGTCTCAAGAGCAATCGGTTTGTCGTGGCCGTGCGTGCGACAACTGCTATTGATCAATTCAACCACGCCGAGGTCTTCCGAGCAGATGGAACATTTGATGTCAACCTACAACGCGATCCCGCGGGGATCCGCGGCGAAGACCTTGCAGGTTCATCAGCTCCGAGAAAAGGCTCGCGGAGGTCTGAAGGGCGCGTCGCATTAGGCTCTGTGTGATTATTGCAACGCCTCTGCTTCCATTCATCCACAGTGCCTCATTCACCACTTCCATACCGTCGGGAAACGTGCTTAGCATCCGGGTAGGGGCTGGGGCCTCTGGGACATCGCTGTTGGTGCAGAGCGCGGTTACGTCAGTAACCGCGATGGGTGAGAGTTTGCGCGATGGGGAGAGTTTGCGTATTCGCGGGATTGGCTGTTGCCATTCTTGCGCTCGGTGGCTGTTCGAACACGGTTCAACGCCTGGATCTCGGCGAGTGGCACAAATACATGCCACAAGAACCATCGACGGGGGACGACATCTCCCGCAGCCTCAAGATGTCGGCACCCACGCCACGAGCGCCGGTCGCTCGCGATCTCATCAATCGAGCGGAGCGGGAGGCGGTCGTTTCGCGCTCTGAATTCAGGCCCTGGGCCAGGGTCGACACGAAAAACATCGAGCCGCTCGAGGCTGATGACGACGTGCAAGGCCGCCAGCAGGCAGACGCCAGCCGGAAGACTTGCCGGGGATGCTGACCGGTTGAAAGTAGACTCCAAACGCAGGACTCATTTTGTCTCGAATAGAAGCTCAGGAACGCTGTACGCAGGCATCAATGGATGCCGTCGACGCGCGCGCGGCCGGAGCGGATTGGACGAAGACTTTCAGCCACTGCGTCATAGATTGCCAACGCATCTAGCACGCGGCCCTCGTGGCAGACGATGCGAGCGTGCATCATCTCAATCAGAGCGTCGCTGAGCTTTTCAGGGGGGACCAATCCGGAAGCCTCCTGCTCTTCGACGAGAAAAAGGATTTGCAGATCGCGCGCCGCGCATCCACGCGTGAATGAGCCGGCCATCGCTCCATCAATCATCAGTCCGACACCGATGGCGGCAAGGATCCATGTCCTCAAGCGCTTCGGGAATATCGTTTTCATAGCAGCCTCCGTAAGCATCAGGGTTAAGCGGCATTCCAATGTCCGTTTGATCGGCTCGTGGCGGCCAGCCGCACGGGCTGGCCGCCAGTTGCGCGAGTCATGGCAATCAATTGCCGACGTCACGCGCGATCATCGAACGGACGGTCGGATCGGGATCCGAGCCGAGATACTTGCCGCTGGTGTCGAACACGTCGTGCGCGGGATTGGTGCTGTACTTCTTCGGAGCGGCGAGGGCGCCTGCAGTAGTGCCGACGACGAGCGCGAGCGCGAGCGCGGTCTTGATGAACATGGTGGTCTCCTGTTGGTTTGTCTGTCACACCTCATCGGGTGTGAGGGCATCTAAGCCGCGGAAGGCACGCTCGTGAATCAGCCGGATGTCCCGCGACAGCTCGTGTCATGAGGCGCCAAAGCGTCGCGTAGCGAGAAAATAGGATTTGAAATCAAGGAGTTTGTTATTTTAGAACTGGCGGTAGCGGGCGATGCATTGGTCCTGGTGATGAAGTATCAAGATTGACCCTTGCACCATGGCGCCTAAAATCAATTGGGCGACTCCAACGGCGTGGCGCGATGCAACTTCGCCTCGTCGACGCTGATTGAGGTGCCCGCCAGATGGACCAATCGCGGAAAAGCAACGCCTTTATCGGCAGGCCCCTCGAGCGCATCGAGGATCTGCGGCTGCTGCGCGGACGTGGCCAATATGTCGGTGATCTAGCGCCGGAGGGCGCGTGGCATGCCGTGGTCCTGCGCAGTAGCGTCGCCCACGGGGTGATTCGGCGCATTGACGCCGGAGGTGCGCGCGCGCAGCCGGGGGTGCATGCGGTCATCACCGCGCAAGACATTGCACAAGACATTGCACAAGATTTGGCGGCGCCGATTCCGGTGATCCCGATGCGACAGGAGCCAACGCCGCAGCTCAAGCCATACGAGCAGCCAGTCATCGCTCACGGAAAGGTGCGCTATGTCGGCGAGCCCCTGGCTCTCGTGGTGGCCGAGAGCGCCGCGATCGCCGAAGACGCGCTCGATCATATCGACGTTGACATCGAGCCGCTTGCCGCGGTCGCCGATCGCGACACGGCTCGCTCGGGCCGAAGCATCCTGTTCGATGCGACCGGAACCAACCTCGCCATAACTGTCACGGCGATCCGCGGCGATGCGGATGCGGCATTCAACAATGCGCCCTACACCCGGTGTGAACGCTTCACGGTGCAACGGCATGCGGCCGTGCCGATGGAGCCGCGTGGACTTGTCGCCGAATGGGATGCGATCAATGAGCGGATGACGTTGTCGGGAGCCGCCAAGGTGCCGTTCAACAATCGGCGGATCTTGGCAAAGATGCTGGCACTGCCGGAAACCTCTGTTCGACTCATTGAATGCGATGTCGGTGGCGGATTTGGCGCGCGTGGGGAATTCTATCCGGAGGATTTTCTCATTCCGTTTGCGGCACGGCTCATGAACCGGCCGGTGATGTGGACCGAAGACCGCCGCGAAAACCTGCTCGCCACCAACCACGCGCGCGACGCCGAATGCGAGCTGGAGATCGCCTGCACGCGCGACGGCCGCATTCTCGCCCTGCGTGGCCAGGCCTTTACCGACGTCGGCGCCTATTTGCGAACGGTCGGAGCGACGGCTTCGCGCAACATTGCACAGGTCATGTCAGGTCCCTACCGCATTCCCGATATCCGGATCGACGTGTCGTTGCTCGTGACCAACAAGACCCCTTCGGGGACCTACCGGGCGCCAGGTCGCTATGAGGCCGACTTCTTTCGCGAGCGGCTATTCGACATCGTGGCGCGGGATCTGAACATCGATCGCGTGGAGTTTCGCCGGCGCAACCTGATCGCCGAGGCGGACATGCCCTATCGGCTCGCCAAGATTGTCAATCTCGACATCGAAACCGAGTGCGACAGCGGCGACTATCAGATCACGCTTGACCGATGCCTGAAGGAGATCAACTGGACCGAGGCGCTCAAGGGTCAGGGTCGCCTGATCGATGGCTGCTACCATGGGGTCGCAGTCGGTTGCTATCTTGAAGGTGGCGCTTCGGGCCCCAAGGAGACGGCACGGCTCGCCCTTGAAGCCGATGGTTCAGTATCGGTTTATGTTGGTTCCTCGTCGGTCGGCCAAGGTCTGGAGACGGTCTGCGCTCAGATCGCGGCCGACGCGCTTGAAATTCCGATCGATCGCATCCACCGGGTCTTCCATGGCTCGACCGACTACGTCAGTGAAGGCGTTGGTTCCTTCAGCTCGCGCTCGGTTGTGATGGGCGGTTCCGCCATCGTGGTGGCGGCCGAGCGGCTGCGGGATGCGCTGAAGGCGGCTGCGGCGGAGCGTTTGGGCTGCGCCAAGGAGGACGTCACGATTGATGATGCAGGCGTCATTGGTCCGGGCCGGGCGGCGTTGCCGCTGCGCGAGTTTGCAGGGATGTCGGCCGAGGGCGTGTTTGCCAGCAGCAAGCGCACCTACAGCTATGGGGCGCATGCCGCCCATGTCGCGATCGACCCAAAGACTGGTCATGTGCGGCTCATCGACTACGTGGCGGTCGAGGATGTCGGTCGCATCATCAACCCGCTGACGCTCCACGGCCAATGTATCGGTGCTGTCGTGCAGGGTCTCGGCGGCGCGTTTCTCGAGCACTTCATCTATGACGAGCAGGGTCAATTGCTGACCGGCTCGCTCGCTGATTATCTGATGCCGACCGCAAGCGACTTTCCAAACATCCGCGCCATCGCGCTCGAGGACAAGCCTTCGCCGAACAATCCATTGGGCGCCAAAGGCGCAGGCGAGGGCGGGGTCATTCCGGTCGGCGGGGTGATCGCGAATGCGATTGCGGCTGCGCTGGCGCCGTTCGGTGTCGAGCCGCGCGATCTTCCGCTCTCGCCGGAGCGCGTGTGGCGGCTCATCAATGCAGCGAAAGCGCCGTCGCCGAAGGTGTCGTCGAGTTGACCGAAAGAGCCGCGCGATGCTAGCTAACCAAACGTTCTCGCGTTGTTCGAAGGGAATGTAGCTATGAAAATGCCACCCTTCGACTACGCGTGTCCGACGACGCTTTCCGAGGCAATCGCTTTGTTGTCCGCGCACGATGGCGAAGCCAAGGTGCTGGCCGGCGGGCAGAGTCTCGTGCCGATCCTGGCCTTCCGGTTGGCGGCACCGAAACTGCTCGTTGATCTGCGCAAGCTCACTGATTTGCGTGCCATCAAGATCACCCCGGACGGCGTCGCATTCGGGGCCATGGTGCGTTGGTGCGACATCGAAAGCGATGCGCACTTGCGCACGGCGCATCCGCTTCTGGTCGCTGCGATTGCCCACGTGGCGCACTACCAGATCCGCAATCGCGGCACTGTCGGTGGCAGCATCGCTCATGCGGATCCGGCGGCCGAAATGCCGGGCATCGCGATGACCTGCGAAGCCGAGATCGCGGTCATGGGCAAAGCAGGCCCCCGCACCATCAAAGCCGCGGACTTCTTCCAGGGCGCGCTCACGACCGCGCTCAAGGCCGACGAGATCATCGTTGAAATTCGCCTGCCGCCGTGGCCAGCCGGACGGCGCTGGGGTTTTCAGGAATTTGCGCGACGTCGCGGCGATTTTGCGCTCGCGGCCGCAGCACTGTTCTACGACACGGACGTGGCCGGCAAGGCGGCGAATGCCCATGTCGGCGTGATCGGCGTCGCCGACCGGCCGCTGCGCCTGCCGAGCGTCGAGGCCGTGCTCAACGGAGCGGCCGTCGATGCTGCAACAATAGCCAGGGCCGAAGCGACGACGACAGCGGCCGTTAATCCCGACAGCGACATTCATGCCAGCGGCGCCTACCGCAAGGCACTTGCCGGCACCATGGTCGAACGCGCTCTCAAGATGGCGGCGGAACAGACGCCATGAAGGCTCGCTTCGAGGTCAACGGTCGTGAGGTCGAGGTTGCGGTCGAGCCGCGCCTGACGCTCGCCGATTGCCTGCGCCATCATCTGCGACTGACGGGTACGCATGTCGGCTGCGAGCACGGGGTTTGCGGTGCCTGCACGGTGTTGGTCGATGGCAAGGCTGTGCGCAGCTGTCTTATGCTGGCGGTGCAGGCCGAGGGCAGCAAAGTCGTCACTGTCGAAGGGCTGTCGAAGGATGAGGGCCTCACGCCGCTGCAGGCGAGCTTCCGCAAGCATCATGCTCTGCAATGTGGCTTCTGTACGCCGGGCATGATCACGACGGCACATGCGCTGCTCACCGCAGAGCCGGATTGCGACGCCGATCGGGTGCGCGAAGTGCTCTCGGGAAATCTCTGCCGCTGCACTGGCTATGTGTCGATTGTCGAGGCCGTGCTCGATGCGCGCGCCGCCTATAAGGGCGGCGCGTCATGAAGAACACATTCATCGGCACGCCGATGGAGCGGCGCGAAGACCTGCGCTTTTTGCGCGGACGCGGCGAATATGTCGATGATCTCGCGGTCGAGGGCCTGCTCCATGCGGTGATCCTGCGCAGCTCGGTTGCCCATGGCCGCATCGCTTCGCTTGACATCTCCGGGGCGTTGAAGTGTGCCGGCGTGCATTCGGTGATCACCGCCAAGGACATGCCGGGCGGCGTGCCGATCATTCCGATGCGACTCCAGCCGCTGCCGGAATTCAAGCCCTACGAGCAGCCGGTGCTGGCGCATGACAAGGTGCGCTATGTCGGCGAGCCTGTGGCGGTCGTGCTGGCGGAGAGCGTTGCGCTCGCTGAGGATGCGCTCGAGGCGATCGGGCTCGATATCGAGCCCTTGCCCGCCATCCCCGATCACGCGACGGCCGCGCTGAACAGATCCCTCTTGTTCGAAGCGACCGGCACCAACTGCTCGCTGGTTTTTCGCGCGTGCAAAGGTGACGCCGATGCGGCTTTTCGAGACGCACCCTATACGCGACGGGAGCGCCTCTCGACCGGTCGGCACTATGGGCTCACGATGGAGCCGCGCGGCGTGATGGCGCAGTGGAGTGCCGAAACAGGCCGGCTCACTGTATCCGGCGCCGCCAAGGTACCATTCTTCAACCGACGCATCCTCGCAAAGCAGATCGGGCTGCCCGAAACCGCAATCGAGATGATCGAGAACGACGTCGGCGGCGGCTACGGCGCGCGCGGCGAGTTCTATCCGGAAGACTTCCTCATTCCCTTTGCGGCGCGCCACATCAACCGACCGGTGAAATGGACCGAAGACCGGCGCGAAAATCTGATGGCCATGAACCACGCGCGCGAGGCGGCGGCCGATATCGAGATCGCCTGCGCGCGCGATGGGACGATCCTGGCGCTGCGCGGCGACATCCACAACGATATGGGCGCCTATATGCGCACCAACGGGGCGGTGGGGGCCCGCAATGTCTGCCAGTTCCTGGCCGGGCCCTACCGCGTGCCGCATGTCATGGTCGACTCCCAGCTTTGGATGACCAACAAGACACCGGTCGGCACCTATCGTGGGCCAGGCCGCTTCGAGTCGAATTTCTTCCTGGAGCGGCTGATCGACATGGCTGCGGCTGATCTCGGCGTTGATCGCCTGGAATTCCGCCGGCGCAATCTCGTCACGCAGGCCGAGCAGCCGTATCCGATTGCGCATGTGCAGCCGACTGACGCCAAGGACCGCTACGACAGCGGCGAATACGGAGCTGCCTTCGAGCAATGCCTCAGCGAGATCGGGTGGCACGAGAAGGCGAAGCTCTGCGGCCGATTGATCGACGGCCGCTATCACGGCCTCGGCATTTCTTGTTTTATCGAAGGCGGCGCCGCCGGCCCGAAGGAGACGGCGCGGCTCGAGGTCAACAATGACGGGACATTTTCGGTCTATCTCGGCACCACCTCCGTGGGCCAGGGTGTCGAGACGATCTTCGCGCAGATCGCGGCTGACGCGCTCGAAGTACCGATCGATCGCATCCGGCACGTCCACCACGGGTCGACCCACTACGTGAGCGAAGGCTTCGGAGCCTATCATTCGCGCTCGACTGTCATGGGAGGCTCAGCGCTGCTTGATGCGACAAAGAATCTCCATGCCGCCATCCGCGCGGCGGGAGCAAAACGGTTCGGTTGCGATGCGTCAACGATTGCGATCGACGGGGAGATGGTTTCGAGCCCCGACGGCCGCTCGTTTCCGCTCAGCGAGCTCGCCGGCCTGACCGCCGAAGGCACGTTCCACAATCACCACCACACTTACAGCTACGGCACACATGCGGCGCATGTCGCAGTCGACCCCAAGCTCGGCCATATCGAGATCATCGACTATGTCGTGGTTCAGGATGTGGGCCGCGTCATCAATCCGCTCACGCTGCGGGGCCAGGTGATCGGTGCCGTGGTGCAGGGGCTCGGCGGCGCCTGCCTCGAGCATCTGCAATATGACGATCAAGGCCAGTTCCTCACTGGTTCGCTCGCCGACTATCTCTTGCCGACCGCCTCCGACTTTCCAAACCTGCGCTGCGTGATCACGGAAGACTATCCGTCGCCGAACAATCCCCTGGGTGCCAAGGGTGCGGGCGAAGGCGGCATCATCGCGGCCGGCGGCGCGCTTGCGAATGCGGTGGCTCATGCGTTGGCCCCGTTCGGTGCAGAACCGCGCACGCTTCCCCTGACGCCCAGCAAGGTCTGGGAGCTTGTTGGGCGGAAGGACGCTTAACACGGGCTCGGGCCGTTGCAGGTGCACGCGCCCGGATACGCACGCATGGAACGCGTCGTGCAACACGCATGGAACGCGTCATGTAAAACGCGTAGGATGACTGTGCCGGAATGAGCGTACGGAACTCGTCGCTCGCGTCGTATGCGCGGGCTGTGTTCGTGAGGTTCGACATGCACCGCCGCATTCTCGCCTTCGCTGTCGCCGCCGTCGTGTTGAGCTTTTCACAAATCGCGCCGGCCGCTGATTGGCCGACCAAGCCGGTGCGGATCATTTCGCCGACCAGTCCCGGCGGCGTATCCGATACCTTCGCGCGGATGCTGGCGGAGGGTTTCGGCGACATGTTCGGCCAGCGTTTCTATGTCGAAAACCGCGTGGGTGCCGGCGGCCTGATCGGGGTTGCGGCGGCGGCCAATGCCGAACCGGATGGCTCGACTTTCGTGATCTCGGGGATCGCCTATACGGTCATCGCGCCGGCTGCATCGCCCAATCCCGGTTTCCATCCGATGCGCGATCTCACTCACGTCGCCTATCTCGGGGGGCCGCCCATCGTCTTTGTCGTCAATCCTTCGATTGGCGTGCGCTCACTCGCCGATCTTGCCGAATACGCGCGACGCACCGGCACCTTGAATTATGGATCGGCGGGTGTCGGAACGCTCGGCCATTTCATCGCCGAGCGGTTTTCGCGCGAAGCCAGGGTTCCGATGCAGCACATTCCAAACCGTGGCGGGTCGACCGCGATGATGGATCTCGTTGCCGGCACCGTTGGATTGGTGTCGACCGCTTGGAGCTCGGCGCTTGGGCAGATCCGGGGCGGCCAGGTCATTCCGATCGCGGTCTCATCGGAGGCGCGGTTGGCCGAGGCGCCGCAGGTCCCGACGCTCAAGGAGCTCGGCTATCCAAGCCTCGCGACCTCGACCTGGTTTGGTCTCTCCGGACCCGTCAAGATGCCGCGCGAGGTCGTCGAGAAGGTCAATCACGCTGTATCCGAGGTGCTCCGCCGCCCGGCCGTGCGCGAGCGAATCCAACGCGACTCGATCGAGATCAAGACGATGAGCCCGGAGGAATACACAGCCTTCATGGAAAGCGAGCTGCAGTCCTGGGGACCGCTGGCCAAGCAACTGGCGCCGCAGAATTGATACGTCCTTGCATGGCCGGAGGCGGCGATGGATGCCGAGTATGAATGACTCCGGAGTGCTGCAATGCTGCTTGATGCTCTGAAACTGCTGGGCTTGAGCACGCCCTTCGTCTATGCGGGTGCCACGTATAGCGTCTTTCTCTATCTTGACAATAAAGCGTCAAATAACGCGAAGGGAGCTATCGCGGGTTGGCTAAAACCTTTGGACTTCAACAAGGTCAATGTTGCCTCCGCAACGGTGGAATTGTTTGACCGCCTATACACGCAGCCCCTTCTTGGTTGGCGCGCGTTCATACGTTCTGCAGCATTTTCAGTCGTTGCATTTTTTTTGGCGATATATGAGTTCGGGTTAGTGGATGATTACTTCGGTAGCTTTTCGCTTGTTGAATACCGGGGAGAAGGGTCTTCCATCGTTGTTGTAGCCTTGGTGGCTAACGTTGTTTCGGACTATCTATCCCTCTTTGTTATTCGGGCGTGGCTAAACATTGCCGACCGTCATCCTGTGGTTTCGCTATTTGGTGGCGCGGTAATCGGATCTTTGGTCGTCGTTTTTATTTTCATTATTCGAGACAACATTTTAGCGGGGATTACATTCGGCTCGTTCGAAATTTCTCTCGATACCCTCAGAATAAGCAATCTGACATCTCGCCACAATTTCTCTATGTGGGCCGCGGTAGCAGTACATTTTTGGTTATTGCTCTTTGCGCTGGGGATTCTTGTGCTACGGCTCCTGAGTCCGCTTCTATGGGCAGCCGGCAAGGTGCAATGGTTTATCGAGCAAGGACAGCATCGCCCAGTGGAAGCAGTTGGGTATGTAGCAGCGGCTGTAGTATTCGTAACCACCGCGCTTGCTCATCTGATGCAGGGATGACTGCCCACGCCGAATCCTGGCTATTGCAGTGGGCAGCATAGGTTGCTATCGGCGGCCTTCCCGAGCATCATTGTTCGCAGCTTGAGCGGCGAGCGCGCATTGCGCCGACGCTGGAGGAATCTATGAAACTTCCCCGCCGCACATTCTTGCATCTGGCCGCCGGCGCCGCTGCGCTGCCGGCGATCGAGCGGATCGCCAAGGCGCAAGGCTACCCGACGCGTCCCGTGCGCATCATCGTGCCGTACCCGCCCGGCGGCACGTCCGATATCAGCGCGCGACTGATCGGGCAGTGGCTGTCGGAGCGGCTCGGGCAGCAGTTTGTGATTGAGAACCGGCCAGGCGCCGGCACCAATTTAGGTACCGAGGCTGTCGTCCGGGCAAGTGCCGACGGAACCACGTTGCTGCTCGTCACTGCGGCCAATGCGATCAATGCGACGCTCTATGGAAAACTCAATTTCGTCTTCCTGCGCGATATCGTGCCGGTGGGAGCGATCATCCGCGTGGTCAACGTGCTGGAGGTGCATCCCTCGCTACCCGTAAATTCGGTGCCCGAGCTGATTGCCTATGCAAAAGCCAATCCTGGCAAGCTCAACTATGCGTCGGCCGGCACCGGGTCGCCGGCCCATGTATCGGCTGAGTTGTTCAAGATGATGACTGGCATCAACATGGTCCATGTGCCCTATCGCGGAGCGGCGCCCGCGCTCAGCGAGCTGCTCGCCGGGCAGGTGCAGGTGTTGATTGACAACATGCCTACGTCGATCGAGCACGTCCGCGCCGGACGGGTGCGCGGCCTGGGGGTAACGTCTGCGAGGCGATCGGACGCGTTGCCGACGGTGCCGGCCATCGCCGAGTTCGTTCCGGGCTATGAGGCCACCTCGTTTTTCGGCATCGGCGCGCCGCGCGGCACGCCGGTGGAAATCGTCGAGCTGCTCAATGCTGAGGTCAAGGCCGCGCTTCGCGACGCAAAGTTCAAGGCGCGTATCACCGACCTGGGCGCCACCGTGTTCGAGAGTGCGCCGCTCGAATTTGGCCGGCACCTCGCCGACGAGACCGAGAAGTGGGGCCGGGTGGTAAAATTTGCGGGCATAAAG
>Ga0137397_10001485_pt1 | contig 16390 bp, 9 predicted proteins | sample czorhiz116metaG_FD_106658 | JGI IMG/M metagenome (GOLD analysis project Ga0137397, IMG submission 106658) | Vadose zone soil microbial communities from Angelo Coast Range Reserve, California, USA - czorhiz1.16 metaG | ecosystem: Environmental > Terrestrial > Soil > Vadose zone | place: USA... | reverse complement strand
AGGGCATAGCTGTCTCCGTTCCAGACATGCTGATCTGTGCGATCGCTTTAACTCGCGGCTGGTCCGTCTTTACAAGCGACCCTGATTTCGAGAATTACGAAAATATCCTTCAGATCAAACTCCATAAGGCTCGCAAATAAGCCTTTGCCATCGGGTTGGCTCAAGTACACTCGACCCTTCGCGCCGAGTACTTGAAACCTTTCCACGTTGGATGGCCATCTACAAAGTCTCAGGTAAGTGCGAGACGATTCATTTTCCTCGCTATGGGAACCTCACGGCACGACGCAGGCCATGAAGAAAAATCTTAACTGGACCTGTGGTATTTCGCATTTCGACAATCCAAACTTGCGTGGGCATCCCACCCGTTATCCACACGGGCTGACGACGAAACACAGCCCGACAAGTTGTTTTACCTTTTCTTTACCAGGCCGGAGTGTCGGATCCCTCGCCTGTTTTCGGTCGGCATCAATGAAGTTCACGACGACATCTGGCTCGTCAGCTTTATGGATTATGATCTGGGATACTTCGATCTTGAAACTCGCGTGCCCGAACCGCTGGAAAACCCGTTCGGCCCAAAGTTGTTACCCATGTAGCCGGTACGTTGTGTAACCCATGTCTCCGGTCTGGACCGAATTAAAATGGTCGGGGGCAAGCCTCTCATACTCAGGTCTCGAACTCGTGAAATATCCGCAAGTCCGTTGCAATGCCAGTAGACACAGACTCCCTGGGGCCTGTCGACTCGCGGGTAGCGCCTCCTCGAAGGAATACTTTGGCTCGCTACGAAGCCGCTTGTAGACGCATATGTAGGTTATCAAGATCACATCAGGTTGGTAATACGTGTTTGGACTTGACCGAATAGCTCTATCCCGATGGTGAAGCCGCGACTCTCGTTGCGCTGGCAGTAAGCGACCCTTCCCTGAGACCGAATGCCATTCTGGGGAAAAGTAACCAGCACGCGAGTTCCAGGCTGCCACCGCCGCACCGTTGTGACGCGCGCGCCCCGAATGCTCAGTTCTCCGTAAACGTCATTTCCTCAGGCACAGATTCGTCTGGGCGCGCAAGCTCTGCCGCCAATCTCTTCACGATACGCCTTTCGGATCGACCCTCGGATCGACGGGTTGAAACGGGCGTGGCCATGAGCCCTGGAAACCTCCCCGGACGGGCAGGGATGCCCCAAGCGCGACCGATTCTACTTATGGAATTCGCAACAACTAAAGTCAATAGAGTGTCTGCTGCAAAATCGGGGGGGGTTAACCCCTTTGCAAGAGAACTGCGAGAGCAGCCAGTCTAGCTTTTTGTCCATTGCGTCCATCCAGTCTATGAACTCGTCGACCTCTTTCTCACATTTCCATTACCGCCGTTTTGGCCAGGAATTAACCCGGGGGCGCCGGCGTAACGCTGGAAAGTGGACCAGGTGCTGCCGCCGTTTTGGAAACTCAATCCGATACAGTAGCGCTCGTCCTCAAGTTTCGCACAATAGGTCACCGTTCCGCGGATTGTGGTTTCATCCTTTAAGGAGGTAACCTGTGCCACTTCGCCCACCTGCCAGGGGTGGCGGGAGATTACGCGCGCGCCGTGAAGACTGATGTTATCTGTATAGGTCAGCTCTGTTCCGTCGACAGGCTGATCCTTTACCCTGGTGAGATGCACAACGATTGCGATGGGCAGGCGCTTTTCCATTTTCCCACGTACCCTTCAACTTTTTGAGGCCATGGATCAGGCCTTTGCCCCGGCTGGGAGCGGCCATTGTCCGGCGCGGGGCGGGCCGGATTGGGCCGCAGACGGCTAAGATGTCTAAGTCTTCCGCTCTGTTTCTAATTAGCACTGGGGAGGACTCGCTGCCAATCAGGAGAAGACCCTAAATTAAAGTCCCGAGGAACCATTAGGGTTGCCTTTGAGCCGAGCCGCCTTTGTCCGGTTCTCAATTGAATTACTATAGGCGATGGAGATAGTCTTTCTTCGGGGCCTTCCGGAGGCGCGAATGCGTTTCTTTTCACACGTCCTCTAAATTTGAGAGTTATTGGAACGCACCGGTGGGAGCCCTCTCGCAAAATTCAAATGTCGTAGGGCCCATCCTGTGAATTCGCTGGACAGAATCCGGAAACGAAACAAATCACACTGAAGCAGCTACAAAATCGGCTGGGCATACGGTGAATTCGATCCTTGATTTCATTCGGCCTTCGCACGGCCGCCTACTGCATTCCAGACTTTGGCGGAGCTTCCTTGGACTTGAGCGCCTGGAATCGCTCCAGCTCCGATTTTGCTTTCTCGAGGTGCCCCTGTTTTCGATAAATTTGGCCCAGCAGGTAATGCAGTACTGATAAGTCAGGGTCAATGGAAACCGCCACTTCAAGTTCGTGTCGCGCTTCAGGGAGCCGGTTCAGATTTAAGTACGCTTTACCAAGCACTTCGTGCGCCCGGATGTTTCGCGGAGCGATCGTCACAGCTTGCTGCAAAAGGGGCAACGCTTCCTCGAAGCGCGCCTGTTGGTTCAGGAGATCACCTAGATCAATGTATGGCTCGGGAGTCTTTTGGGCGAGGTTCTCTTGCATGGATATCGCTTTTTGCAAGGACAAGATAGCCTCCGCGCTTTGCCCAAGGCCGGCTTGGGAAAGCCCCAAGCCATCAGCGGCGGGCACGTAATCGGGACGAAGATCGAGACATTTCTGGAAAACTTGGATCGCTTCTTCGAATCGGTTCTCGTTGTACTTTGTTCTCCCTAGGTAATACCAGGCCTCCGCATCGCTGGGATCCCATTGAACAGAGAGCGTCAACCATTTGTCGGCGCTGGAATAATCTGCGAGGAGAATGTAGTCCAACGATACGATCTTCAAATCGAAGGCGGAAGGCCGCCCAAATTTACCGCCCTCCGTAAAAGCGGCAAGCGAAGCGCGAACCTTTGCATCGCGTGCACCCGCATCGATGACGGCCGAGGGAAGCTCACCCGGAACTAGATGCATTCCGATTGACCGGGCTTGCGACTGAATCTGTCGGAAGTAGATGAGTCCAAGTAGAAAATGGCCCTCGGATGATTGTGGATGCCGCGTTATGTATCGACGCACCGCACCTTCGGCCGCATCGAGCTCTGCTTTTTCGACTAACCCTCGCGCTCTTGCAAGTTCAGGGTCAGACGGCAACGATTCCGCGCTTTTGCCTTGCTGCGATCGAAGCTCGCGAGTCAGTGCGGTGCCGGAGTTCCCACCCAACAAGAAGATCGAAATCAACGCAATTGCGAATCGCATAATTCAGCCTAAAAGGGTATTGCATGGTCCTCAGGGCACAATGCCTTTCCCCTCAACCACTGTAAAGATTCGGTCGACCGACGGAACGGTAAGTTCCTGCTTCAAGCCGCTTGGCCAATGAATTTCGATCTTGTCGATCTTCGCCGCGGAACCAAGCCCGAAATGAACTCTGGGATCGGAATTGGAACCGTAGCTTCCACCAGAGAAGAGATCGGCGCGCTGTCTGACACTTCCAGTGGTCACGAAGATTTTAGCGCCGATGGCGTCTCTGGGACTCTTCGGACCGCCAACCAGTTTGACAGCGATCCAGTGATTGGCGATTTGCGCCACGTTCCGAAGTAGCATGGGCGTGGAGTCCACGTTGTTGACGACGACGTCCATGCGGCCGTCGTTGAACAGGTCGCCGGCAGCGGCGCCGCGTCCCGTGAGCAAAGCAGCCAGTCCGCTCCCCGTTGTGGGCGGGACTTCCTTAAATTTTTTGCCGTCGAGGTTGCGAAAGAGCTGAGGGCGCTGCGCCCAAGTGGTGCCCCAATCCTGTTGGTCGACGCCGGGATAGACGTGGCCGTTGGCGACGAAGAGATCGGTGAGACCATCGTTGTCAAAGTCAAGCGCCAAGACTCCCCAGCCGAGAAACGGAATGGTCGGCTCGCCGAGACCGGAAGGAAATGTCTTGTCGGTGAAATTGCCGTCGCCGTCGTTGATGTACAGCGCATTGTAATCGTCCGAAAATGCGGACACGTAGAAATCGACTTTGCCGTCGCGGTTAAAATCGCCGACCGCGATGCCCATGGAGGCTTGATCCCTGCCATCCTCGCTCAAGGCAAAGCCGGAGAGATAGCTGACGTCTTCAAAAGTGCCGTCGTGGCGATTCTTGTAAAGATAGTTGGGCGTGGAATCATTGGCGACGGCCAGATCGAGCCAGTCATCGTCGTCGACATCAACAAATACGGAAGCGAAGCCGTAGTAGCCCTTGGGATCGGAAACGCCTGCTTTCACACTGACGTCGGTGAAGGTGCCGTCTCCATTGTTGTGAAAGAGATGATCGGTTTCACCGACCAGGCCGCGAGGACCGCACATCACGTTCACACCGCGGAACTGACAGAAGCTGGATGAAACGCCCCCCTTGCCGGAACCGGGTGGATGGTCCACGTCGTATTTGACGTAGCCCGGAACAAAGAGATCGAGGCGGCCATCGCGATCGTAATCTCCCCACGTGGGGCCGGCAGACCAGCCACCGAGCGTCACGCCCGCTTTCTCCGCGACGTCGGTGAAGGTGCCGTCATGATTGTTGTGGTAGAGACGGTTTTTGCCGAAGTTGGCGACGTAGATATCCGGCCAGTCATCGTTATCGTAGTCCGCTACGGCAACTCCAAAGCCCCAGCGCTCATTAGCGACACCGGCTTTTTGCGTGACGTCGGTGAAGGTGCCGTCGTGATTGTTGTGAAAAAGCATGGCGCGCGGAGCAGGTTCTTTGCCCTTGAGCGCGGCGATGGTCGAACCGTTCAAGAGATAAATGTCGAGCCAGCCGTCATTGTCGTAGTCGAGTAGAGCGACGCCGGAGCCAGGCGTTTCGATAATGGTGGCTTTCTCGGGCATGCCGGAACGGTGATGAAATTTGTCGAGGCCAGCTTGCTTGGTGATATCAACAAAAACCACTGGCGCGCCATCCACAAATCCGCCGGCCGTGATCGGACGGGCCTTCGAGTCTTTTACAGGAGCGTAGATGCCGCCCGTCGTTACGCCGGAAGGCCTGGCAGGCTCTGGAAGCCGTGGCTTAGGCGGCTCCGGCTGCTGTGCATTCGCTGATTGAGCAAGGCAGAGGGACAGCGAAACGATGAAAGCAGAAGCCACTGCACTGCGGCGTGGAATCACTCTTTGGCCCCTGAGCCGATCGCCGGTGGATTGGGTTCGTCTATGCGAAGAAATTGATCGGCGCGAACGTTGTTTAGCTTCTGAGTGATGCCGCTTGGCCAGCGAATCTCAATGCTCAGGGCTTCCGGTTCCGAGCCCAGACCAAAGTGGACGCGTTTGTCGCTGGCGGAAAGATAGCTGCCGCCGGTGGTCACGATGGCGAACTGCGATGCTTTCGCGGTGGTCAGCTTGATTTCGGCGCCGATGGCGTCGCGATTGCTTTTGTGACCGGTGAGTTGCAGCGTGAGCCAATGATTCTTCGACGGCGTCTCGTTGCGAAGGATGTAGAGAGGGCCGTCGTTGGTGGTTACCACAACATCGAGACGCCCATCGTTATCTAGATCACCTATGGCCAGCCCGCGTCCGACCCACGCTTGCTGAAAGATCGATCCGGAATCCCTCGAGACATCCTCGAATCCCGTTCCCATGTTTCGCGCGAGCAACAGTGGTTCCCGGTAACGCAAGTTCGGCGAAGCCAACTCGATAGTGTCGAGGTCATGGCCCTGGGCGACGATCAGATCTTTCCAGCCGTCGTTGTCGTAGTCGAAAAAGCGCACGCCCCATCCAGAATGCATCATCGTAATCTTGCCAACTCCGGACGAGATGGTGCTATAGCTGAAATTGCCGTCTCCGTCGTTTTTGTAGAGCGCATAACGCTGATTGGCAAGATCGGTGATCACGAGATCAGGCAAACCGTCGTTGTCGTAGTCGGCAAAGTCCACTCCCATGCCCGCATAGGTGCGGCCATCGCCGTCGGCGGCCACTTGCGAAAATAGCCCGACCTCCTCGAACCGGCCGTTTCCCTTGTTGCGATAGAGAAATTGGAGTATGGAATCATTGGCAACGAAAATATCGGTTTTCCCATCGCGGTCGTAGTCGGCAATCGCGATTCCCAAGCCCTTTCCAGGTTTCGAGATCCCGCTTTTTGCGGTGACGTCCGTGAAGTGTCCAGCGCCGTCATTGTGAAACACGAGCGGAGCGATCGGCCTGAAGTAATCGGGATGACAGTAGGAGCGGTATCCTCCTCTGTGCTCGCCACACCAGATATCGTCGAACTCCCATTGCAAATAGCGGAGGACGATCAGGTCAAGCAATCCGTCGTTGTCCAAATCCATCCAGATCGCGCTAGTAGACCAGCCGTTGCCCGCAACTCCAGCCTTGCTGGTGACATCACTAAAAGTGCCGTCGCCATTATTGCGATACAGCTTGTTGCCGCCGTAAGCGGTCACGTATAAGTCGTCATTGCCGTCGTTGTCGTAGTCGCCCACGGCGACACCCATGCCATAGCCTGACCCTTGCAAGCCAGCTTTTTCGGTGACGTCTTCAAATGTGCCGTCTTTCTTCTGGTGAAAGAGGCGATTCCAATACTCGGGGCCAGTTTTTTGCGGAATGGTGCCCTTTGGGGTGGGGTCGGTCAGCGGCGCGCCGTTTATCACAAAAATATCGAGACGGCCATCGTTGTCGTAGTCAAAGAGAGCGACTCCCGGACCCATGGTTTCGAGAAGGTATTTTTTCGCCGTGTGCGACGATTGATATTGAAAATTCACGCCGCTCGCCGCGGTGACGTCGACAAATTTTCCGCCTCCGGCTTTGGCCATGGCAGCGGCGCCGGGATTCGCTTGCTGAGCCAGACAAAGTTGCACGGGCATGAGCGCCGCAATCAGAAGCAGGACCGCCAATGGAACCGCGATCGACGCGGCTGCGCATCCGGAATATTTCTGCCGGACATGAGAAGAAACTTGTCTCCAAGCTGGCGTCAAGGTCGTCGGTCCTGGCCGCTACTTGATCTTGTCTTGCGTCCCCGAAGCGGACCAGCGGAACGTGGCAACCGCGCCGCCAGGCAGTTTATAGGATGCGAATTTCCCGCCCCAGGAAATATTGAACCTCATGGGAGCACCGCTGCTGTTGAGGACAAGCAGAACGATGGAGCCGTCTGCATTTCGAAAGGCGACATCTTCAAGACTGCCCTGATCGAAAGAGTTCGACGCAATGCGGCCGGCGCCGGGCTTCAGGAATTTGCTCAGGTGCGCGAGCGCGGTGAAATCCGCGGTTGGAATGACCTGCGCCGGTGAAGCGGAATCATTCACGGTAACAACTCCGCGGCAATTTGTGCAGCCGCCAAGATATGGTTCGTGGTTTTGGTTCAGCGCGAGATTCCAGAGCACGACTGCCTTGGCCCAGTTTCGTGTCGAACCGATCAACAAGCGCACCTGTTGCTCGAGCAGATTCCCTTTTTGCCACTCGCCGCCGGAACATTCCGTCATCCAAATATCTTTCGACGGAAAGCGCTGGTGCAGTTCCAACTGCGCCGTGGCGGCGCCGCCGTAGCAATGCGTCGCCGTGCCGGCAGCGAAGGCGGCGGCTTTCTCGTCGCTCAGGACGCGAAGCGGAAACTCGATAAGGTCCCAATTATGATCGAAAATCAAAACCTTGGTGTGCAGACCGGCATCGCGGAGCGCCGGACCGAGATGATCACGCAAGAAAACGGTCTGTTCCACGGCGGTCATTCCCATGCCCGGATAGTTGCCGGGAATATTGAGGGGCTCATTCTGCATGGTGATTCCCCAGACCGGTACGCCCGCCTCAGAGTATGCCTTTAGGAATTTCACAAAATATTTCGCGAAAGTCGGATAGGCAGTCGGAAGCAACGAACCTTGAATCATGGACTGGGAAGTTTTCATCCAGCCGGGAGGGCTCCACGGCGACGCGATGATTTTGAGGTTTGGATTGATTGCCATCGCTTCCTTAAGAAACGGAATGACGTAGGCGCGGTCTTTCTGGATAGAGAAGTGCTTCAGATCGAAATCCTGCTCACCCGGCGGCATATCGTCATAGCTGTAGTCCGAGAGGGCAAAATCGCTCGCTCCCATGGGCTGGCGCAATAGGTTGAGGCCGATGCCTGTTTCAGGATCAAACAGCTTTTCAAGCCATTCCTTGCGCTGTTCGGTGGTTAGTTTTTGGGAAAAAAGCCAGGCCGACGATTCAGTCAGTGAAGCGCCGAATCCGTCCATCTCCTGGTAGCGGAGGGAATCATCCACGGTGATTGTCAGGGCTGGGAGGCGCTCTGAGCCGAATTGAATTGCCGGCTTGGCTTGCAGAGATGGCGCTTTCGATTCTTCGGACTGGACGACTTCAATCTTTGGAAATGGGGCAGCTTGGCGGGAAGCGATGTCCTGGCAGTGCGCGTTGGAAACGGCCGCGAACAAGCACCCCATCGCGAAGATCGCGCATGCTTGGAGAGTTGGACGAATTCCTGTTTGATGGGGCAGCACGTGGGCTCTCTTATTTGGGATTGGAACCTGGATCTGAAGGCTGAGCAACTTCTGGATCCTGTTGCGTCTTGAATTTCTTCAATTGCTCTTGGGACTTTTCCGCGTCTTCATTCTTCAATTTCTGGAACGTTGCCATGGCCTGCTGCGCTTCATTCATTCGATGCAGGCGCCGGTACACGATTCCCAGCTGATACCAGGACTGCTGCAGGACTTCCGAATCGGTTTCGCTGCTGGTGGCTCGCTGGAAATGCTGCGCGGCGGCGGCGTCTTGTCCCATGAGCATTTCTGCACGCCCCAGATTGTAATCCGCGTGGCGAAGTCCGGATTTCTGCTGGAGTGCGGCCTGGATCAGTGCCTTAGCGTTGGCGCCATCGCCCTTTTCGACGGCCAGCACACCGAGTTTGTATCGAGCCAGGACGTTGAACGGATCAAGCTCCAATTCGCGCAAAAACGCTTCCTCTGCTTCCTGTGGTTTCCCGGCATTCCGGAATTCGGAGCCCAATTCTTCGTGCAAGCCCGGCTGCGTGGGAGCCAGCTTGATCGCTGCCTGATACTCGGCAATGGCATCGAGGTGGCGCTCGGCGTCCGCATTAGCCTGCGCAAGCACCTGGCGGACTCGCCATGATTTTGGGTCGGCCTTGAACATTTTCCCGTAGCTATTTTTGGAGACCAGCAAGTGAGCCTGGCCGCGATGATAGAGAATGTCGACGTTATCCGGCGCGAGTTGCGCGGCTTTATCGAGCGCTGCAGCGGCTTCCTCCGGCTGATCTTTTGCCAGCCCGATAACGCCGAGCCACATCCATGCGGCGGAGTCCTTGGGATACGCGGCAGTTTCCTTGCGCACCGCGGCAAGCGCCTGATCGAAGTGATTCTGCTTGTATCGGGCGACGGCAAGGAACAGATTTGCACCGTGTAGGCGGGGCTTCAGCGTGAGCGCCTTTTCGAGACTGGCGATGGCTTCGTCGAGGCGGCCTTGTTCTTCACGGACCAGACCAAGATTGAAATGGGCCTCGGCAAAGCTGGGCGATGCTTTTACGACGGCGGCGAATCCGTCTCCGGCAGCGGTCAAGTCGCCGCTGCGCATCGCTTCCGAGGCTTGACGGAACTTTTCGGCGGTCTCCGGACCCAGTTGAGCCACGGCCGGCACGATGGCGCCAAGGAGCAACGCAATGCCGAGTGAAGTTGCCGCTAGAGCCGGTCTACAGTCCCACGTATGCACGTTAGCTCTCACGACTTGAAAGTTTATACCGGCCCTCAAAGAAGTGCGAAGCGTTCGTTGAATGAAAATCCTCCTACGCAAAGATAAGAGGCAGGAGGATTTTGAATGGCCGTGTTAAGCGAGGCCTCAGAACTGATACCGCAAGGTGATCTGAATCTGCCGAGCTGCATTGAGTACGCTGTGGTTTCCGCCGCCCGGCACACCAAATGTGCTGCTGCCAGGATTGCCGTCGATTCCAGCAAAGACATGGCGATTGAAGGCGTTGGGAATATCCAGTTTGAAGATGAAGCTCTGGCCTTCGGTGATGCTGGTGCGCTTTATGATCGCAAAGTCCTCGTTGATGTAGCCGGGACTTCGGATATTGCTGAACGCCACCGGGAGGTTTCCGAAGACATAGCCTTGCTGGGCAACCAAGCTGGCGGACGTGTTCGGGTTCAGGAGAGCTGCGCAATTGAAGAAATTGTTTGAGCTTTTGGGGGTGAAGGTCCCGTCCGTATTCGCATGGCAGCCGCTGTCCCCTCCGAAAGGATTGAACGACGAGGCGTTCGGGCTGATGAGCGGCATACCAGGAAGGATACTGAATCGGTAGTTGCCACCGGTGAAGTTGGGAGAAGTCGCGAACTCGTTGATGACGAGCGGAGACCCGTTCTGATACCGATGGACGCCGCTGACTTGCCATCCACCGAGGACCTTGCTGGCAACTCCGTGATTGAAGTACTTCTTGCCGGGACCAGCCGGGAGTTCATAAAGATAGCTGATCACGAAGGTGTGCGGAATGTCTTGGAAGCTGACACTCTTTTCGGCTTTCAAGTTGTAAGGGTTCTGGGCGCCAAAGACGTTGGAGTTAAACCCGCTGAACGTCGGGAAGCTACTGTCAGCGTCGGTCAGAGTTTTCGAATACGTATAGGAAGCGAGAATATTCAGTCCGTTGCGGAAGCGCCGCTCGAGTTTTGCTTGCAGCGCGTTGTAGGTCGACTGCCCGAGATTTTCCAGACAGCAATTGGTCCCGATGCTGGTAAATTGGGGATGCGGTCGGAGTAACTGGCCAACTCTCGGCGTTCCATTTGGATTGTTGGTCCACAGGGGCACGAACCAACTGGGCACAGTTACTCCCAGACTCGCGAGCGTAGCTTGTCCCTGAACGCTAGTAACGTCATCGTTAAGCTTATTGCCCAACGGGAGAAACTGCGGATTGATGGTGTTGATCTGTGCGAGGTTCGAGTGAAGCCGCGTGGAATGCGATCCGACGTAGGCGACGCTTAGAATGAGGTCCGTTGCCAACTGATGTTGTACTTCAAGGCTCCAGTTCTGGGTCATTCCAGGCCGCCCGTAGTCGGGCGCCACATAGTCCGGAGAACCACCGTTTTTCAGTGTCGGGTCCTGGGCGTTGGATGGCGGCGGGAAGCTGGGAAATCCTTGATCAAGCGATTGCTGAGGAGTGAACTTGTCCGCGGAGTTGAAGTCCGGGGTGGCAGAGGTACCACTGGTGAGATTGTTGCCGAAGTCCGAGTAGGTTAGCGCGGCATAGTAAATACTGTATCCGCCGCGCACCACGGTGTTGTCAAACCAACCGAAGAGCTTGGAAGGAGCGTAGGCAAAGCCGACGCGCGGCCCAAAGTTTTTGTAATAAGTGTCGGCGCCAGTGGCACCGCTTCCGAAGACCATCGCACCGAGAGTTCCTGGCGTTCCGGGATTCTCGGCGGTCAGATCGAGAACGGACTGCGCGCCGTGCGCTTCGTGCCGCGGAGTCTCCACTTCATAACGCAGTCCGAGGTTCAGCGTCAAATTCTTGCGAAACTTGAAGTCATCCTGGACGTAACCGGCGTAGTAATTCGAGCTCCAGCGCGGAAAGACGGAGTTCACCTGCAAGGTTTCCCTTTGAGGAACTCCTAGCAGGAAACTGGCAAATGGGTCGCCCGTTTGGCTGTTGTTTGGTGTGTAGGCGGTCTGGAAATTCTGGAAGGTATAACTGGGAGATTGCTGCGCCTGGCTCAGCCTGGAAAACTGGTAGGAGCGCCAATCGAATCCAAAGCTGAGCGTATGCCGGCCCTTTACCCACGAGAAGGCGTCGGCAAGAATGAGACCATTGGGGAGGTTGCCGTCGTCGTTCGCCGTGCTGAACCCCTGATAACCAATAGAGAGCGGGCTGCCCTGAAAACTGAATTGCGGGAAGACCGGGCCGCTGGCGCCGGTAATGCCCAGGACAGAATTCCACTCCGGCCCGGTAACGCTCTCGCCTTTGCTGAAATTGTTGAGGCGATTGAGGCCGATATTGAAGTGATTGACCATCGTGGAACTGATGGTGCGATCCCAGCCGAAGCGAGTGTAGTGGGTAAAGTTGGAATTGAAAAAGTTGGGATCCAACGGAGGAGGAAGTGACGGTGTACCGTTCAGAACTTCCTGATCGCGGCTGCTATAGGAAAAGAAGAACTTGTTGCTGGTGCCCCAGTTCTGATCGATTCGGAAAGTCATCGTGGTATCCCGAATCGGCTTGCTGGTTGTAAAGAGGAAATTGTTGACCAGTCCGTTCTGAAGACCAGGAAGATTTGGATGCACGTCCAGGAAGCCCAAAACGTTCTGCGCGACAGAACTGAGCGGCGTGGTGATTATGTTGCCGGGAAACGCGGTGCGGCATTGAACGCCGCCGACAGTTTGTGTCGTGGACGGATCAAAAATCTGGCCGGTCAAGACGGGAGAATTGTCACAGGGATTGATTGCCCCGGTCGGCGCACCGAGGAGCGCCGAGAAATCGCCGGTGCGTTCAGCATCGGTTGGCAAGGTGGTGACCTTGGAGGTGCCCTGATTGTTGCGGTACTGCTCCCAGGAAAAGAAGAAGAATGTTTTGTCGCGGCCATTGTAAAGCTTGGGAATCCGCACTGGGCCACCGAGGCTACCGCCAAAGTCGTTTTGATGATCGCGCGGCTTTGGTGCTCGGTGAAAATTATTGGTCCACGAGTTCGCGTCGAGTTTATCGTTGCGCAGCAAATCAAATGCCGTTCCATGGTAGGAATTGATGCCTGATTTTGTCGAGAAGCTCTGAACGCCACCGGAAGTCCGGCCGTATGCGGCGGTGAATGACGACGTCGCCACTCTAAACTCACTAATCGCTTCGACGGATGGAGCATTCTGATCGAAGGCCGACCCACTATCCGGCCGGGCGGTGCTTGCCCCATCTAGCAGGACTTCGGTGCTGAAGTTTTGTCCACCAGCGATCTTCGACTCAAAAATTCCGGAAGAGGACGAATCGCTGTTCGTGCCCGGACCCGCCGTACCCGGAGTCAAGAACACGAACGACTGCACGGAACGCAGGAAACTCTGTCCGTTGGCGTTCAGCGCCAATGGCAGCTATTCAATTTGGCGAGCACTGACGACCGTGCCGATATCGGAGCTTTCTACCTGCAAAGCCGGCGCATCGGCGACGACCGTCAGAGTTTCTTTCACGTCGCCCGGCTCCAAGGAATATTGAAGCGAGGCGATCGAATTGACTTGCACGACCACGCCGGTCTTCTCCGCAGTCTTGAACCCGGCAGCGGTGACGGTTACACGGTAAGCGCCGATGCGGACATCCGGAATACGGAACCCGCCAGTCGGCCCCGTGGTGGTGGCGTAGACGGTTCCCGTTTGGTCACCAGTCGCGGTGACTTGAGCGCCTTCAACGACGCCGCCGCTGGAATCGAGAACCGTGCCCGCAATGCTGCCACGGTCCGATTGCGCAAAACCAACCGCAGCAACGATGAGAAACAGAAAACCTGTTAAGAGTGGCTTAAAAATTGAAGCGATAACACGCATTCCGCCTCCCGATCGAAGATCAGCGAAACATCCTGACTTGGCACGCCCAAAGCAGCACAACAAACATACCGGGGTGGGGCAAGGGCATTTCGCGAGCTGGCCACACGCCTTGATTCGCGGCCCGCACCAGAGGCCCAATCCCCTCGACAGGAATCGGAAGACAACGCTTGTTTGGGAGCCAAACCGGCCCCACCCATATCGTTGGGATGTAATTTGAAGGATGAAAGATACGGTTGTCAAGAACAAATATTTTGAATAATGTTATAGACAATCGATTGTCTAGCGGTTTTTTGCGTCTTGCGACCGCTTTGCTGGTAAATCACGCGATTTCGCTCGGTGTCGAGCAGCTAAAGAGGGGCCCCTATGCCTGGAAAGCGTCCTCAAGCTATCCTTGTGCAGTCTAAGTCCTCGCCAATCGAGCAGTTTGAGGATAAGGGATCCGCGAGCCCCATGGCACCCACGAGGAAAGACAAAGACCGGCCGGAAAAGCCCGTCAGCCTGAAGATCCTGGCGGACTATCTGGGGCTGTGTCCTGCGACCGTTTCACTGGTGCTCAACAATGTGCCCGGACGCTCCATTCCACACGACACGCGGGAGCGGGTTCGGGCGGCGGCGCGAAAATTCAATTACCAGCCCAGCCTGCTGGCGCGCTCCCTGCGCAAACAGCGCACTTTCACCGTGGGCGTTCTGGTACCGGAACTGAGCGACGGTTACCACACCATGGTCATGAGCGGCATCGGCGATCACTTGATGCAGGAGGGCTACTTCTATTTCAGCGCCCACCACCGGCACAAACCGGACCTGGTCGAGGAATATCCGCGACTGTTGATGGGGCGCGGCGCCGAAGGAATCATCGCAATCGACACGGCGCTGGAGCACGAACTGTCGATTCCGGTTGTTGCAGTTGCCGGGCACAAAAAAATTGCAGGAGTCACCAACGTTGTTCTTGATCACCGGCACGCCGCGGAACTCGCGTTGCGGCATCTCCATCAACTCGGTCACCGGCATATTGCATTCATGCGCGGCCAGCCGTTCAGCTCGGATTCCGACGATCGCTGGCGCAGCATCGTTGCCGTTGCGCGGGAATTAAACATCGAGATTCGGCCGGAGCTGACAATTCAATTGGAGAAAGATCTTACGTCCCCGGAACTCGGTTATCCCGTTGTGCAGCAACTCCTCCAACTGAAACGCAGGTTCACGGCTCTAGTTTCCTTCAACGACATCGCTGCCATCGGAGCGATCCGGGCGCTGCGCGACGCGAATCTTGTGGTGCCCGATGATGTGTCGGTCCTGGGATTCGACGATATCAGAGCCGCGGCCTATCACAATCCGAGCCTGACCACGATCCGCCAGCCATTGCATGACATGGGGCAGAGTGCGGCTCGCATCTTGTTGCAGAGGATCCAGGGATTTAAAGACTATCCGAAAGAGTATGCTGTGCCTCCAGAATTGATAATTCGTGAATCCACAGCGCCTGCCACCGGGCGTTACAGCCACAAAACCTGATTGCTGGCCTTATTTGCCTCTTTTGCCCTCGTGCGAATTTGGTAGTGTCCATCCACCAGGAAGATGGCTGGTAGGGGCAGTGGGGATCGAAATTGCATCCCTAACTTCTAAGTCCTTCAGGGGAAACGGTTTAGCGCCGCCGCCGCATTCCAATTGGAGCCTTTTGGAGCCTTGTTAGACCGGAGGTTCGTCGGAGTTACGATCAGTTCGGATACAAACATGGAGGATCGACCCTCCACATGCGAATGGTAAAGGCAGCATAGATTCGGGGTGGGTGCCGAGCCGAGCTCGAAGTCCCACATCCTCAACGTCAACTTATTCTCCCGAACGCGGTGAGAGAATTGCAGTTAGGAGTCCCACTGAGTGATGCTAGAAGGTTGATATGCCGCGGCTAAGACTGCTGTCCTTTGCTCTTCTATTGCTTCTCACGATCAAGGGTACTGACGTTACCGCGAAGGTTCCCAGCGCCGAGGAACCGCCCTTCGTAATAGACCTAAGCACGCTGGGATATCCCACTCATCCGTCTGAAAACTTCTCGAAAACCTTTGGGGTTGCCCCAACGAGGCTTGCGTTCGCCGATTCTGAACATCTCGTAGTCACGTTCATATCCTCTGACCCCGGCACACCATCCGAGCGGGAAGGCAGACCTGACTCCTTTAGGTTGCGGCTCCACATAGTTGTATTCGAGATAAGAACCGGCCAAGTGGGCGCAAAGCGGGACTGGCCGACTCCGAACCCTAACGACGGCGTCGTCGCTGGACACGACGGGAAGATCGTTGTCCGCGCCGGGGATGAGCTCACGCTTTATGACACAACGCTGAAAGCCCTAAAAGTAACAGATACGGCTCCGGTCCATACGCCGCACCGAGGACTATTCAGCGTTTGTACCTCGCCCACCGGCCGTTTTTTGCTGCTTGAATTCAGCCCTAGTGTTCATACCCAATATAGTTGGATGAACGTCGACAACCTCGGAACGCTCCAATCATTTTCTGAGAGCCTTTTCCCCTTGAGCATCTCCGACACCGAGATCGGCGGTTGGAGAAATACGCAGGCACGCCAGTCTGAGTTTGTGATAAGGAAGCCGAACGAGCCTGGCCGAGTGATGGCCTTGCCGAATCATCGTTCGACCAAAGTCGCTTTTGTGAATGAAGATACGATTGCAATCGAATCGGGCTATTCCCCGATGCCGCTAGTTCGAACTGACGGCACGCTCATAGAATCGATCGCGCCTCACACTCACGAATGGTTCAGTCGAGTCACTCCTTCTGCAGAAGGCCATCGTTTCGCATTCACAGGGTCGAGAATTCGGAATATTTTCGAGATTCTCGAGCCTCACCGTACTTGGGAATATGTCCAGCGGGTCTATATCTATGACATGCCTACCCACACCTTTACGTGCGACGTAAAGGTTAAGCACTCAGCGAGAAACCGAGATTTCCCACTGGCTCTTT
>Ga0137397_10001484_pt1 | contig 16392 bp, 18 predicted proteins | sample czorhiz116metaG_FD_106658 | JGI IMG/M metagenome (GOLD analysis project Ga0137397, IMG submission 106658) | Vadose zone soil microbial communities from Angelo Coast Range Reserve, California, USA - czorhiz1.16 metaG | ecosystem: Environmental > Terrestrial > Soil > Vadose zone | place: USA... | reverse complement strand
CGACTGCTCTAGCATTTGGGAATCGTTCAAGAAGAGTGCCGATTCCAAACCAATGGTCTCCATGACCGTGTGTAATGTAGATGGTTGTCAGGTTCTTACCTTTCCCCGCAACCCAATCTGCCAAAGCATTGGCCTGCTTGACCGTCATAAAGGCATCCACCAGGACGGCGTCCCGCATGCCATAAATGAGGGTTGACGCCATCGCCTGAAAATATGCCTCTCTTAGGCCGGGAGGCAGGTCGCGAGTGACAATGGGTATGCCCGGCGTCACGAACACGTCCCAGTTTAGAAGTACGTTTTCCGAAGTCCGTTCCATGGCTATATCTCCAATGTTCCGTGACACAGATACCGCAGGCTTACCCAGCGAGAGGGGTACTTTGAAAATGAACAAGCCGGATCGAATCGCCCACGCGCGAATAGACCGCGATGAATCGAAAGTGTGCGCGACTCTCCATACGATTCCGTGATGTGACCGTTTTGCTTTCGCCGGTCAACACCGTTGTCGGGCCATAGATCCTACCCGTGCTCTGAAGAAGATCGATGGACTCAAAAGTCAATCCATTCGCACGCAGGTCGTACAGCACCTCCTGCTTATTCAGAACAGAACCATCCGGGCGCACAAGCATGTAATCGTCTGAATACAACTCTTCAAGCGCAGCGTAGTTCTGGCTCTTGAGCGAACCGTAGAACACGTCCGTGTGGATCTTCAGAACCTCCTCTTTAGTCATTCAGTCTCCTTCTACGTCTCATCGAGGAGCGTGCCGAGGAGTTCGGGCCACCGATGCTCGAAGTCGTCTTCCCGTTGGAGTCCGCGCTCTAACAGAGCCTGGATTCGCTGCTGCGTTTCAGGCCACGTCAGGGCGGTCTGAAAGGAGTTGAGGGCGTCGAGGAGCCGGTCGGCGGATGGCAACGAGACTTGGTTAATGAGATTCTTCGCCGCCGTGATAGCACGCCCGTCGAAGGAGGCGATCCGGCGCGCGAGCGCGTCGGCGAAGCCGTCGAGTTCCGCGTCCGGAAGTGCCCGGTTAACGTATCCGTATCGTTCCGCGGTGTCGCCGTCGAAGTCGTTCGCGCCGAGAACGATTTCGAGCGCGCGGCCCCGGCCGACCAGGTGCGGGAGGCGTTCCGCACCGCCGCCGCCGGGATGCACTCCTACTCCGACTTCGGGCTGGCCCAAGAGCGTATTCTCGCGCGACGCGAGACGCATGTCGCAGGCGAGGACGAACTCGCTGCACGCGCCTCGGACGCAGCCCCGGATCTTCGCGATGCTCACCACCGGTGACTTGGTAAGACGAACGAACGTATCGATCAGGATCGGAAGGCCGGAGGGGCCGACCGCAGTGAGGATGTTCCCGATCTTCCCCGTCAAATCAAAGTGAGCGAGATAGAAATCGGGATTCGCACTCTCAAAGACGGCAACACGCAGACTCGGGCTGGCATCCATTCGAGTGAGCAAATCCTGGAGACCTTCGAATATTGTGTCGTCCATCATATTGAACGGCGGATTATCGAACACGACCCTCCAGTACGCGGGCGTTTCCTCGATGACCCGCACCGTTCTCGCCGATTCGGTTTTATTCATAGGTAACACTCCTTAGATTTCGAAACCACGAGCCGGCGAGGTGATTTTCTTCGATTCATAGGAACGCATGCGCGCGAGACCGGCTTCTGACACGCACAACTTCATGAAGAGGTTCCGTTCAAGGGCCAGCCCTTCCGCCAGGGGCGTCTCGGTGGCATTGCGAACGAGGCGCTTAATGTAAGCCACCGATTCTGGCGTATGCGATGTCAGGCGATGCGCGATCTCCATTGCGCGATCAACAGCCTTGCCACTGACCGTCTCGTGCACCAGGCCCTTCCTTTCAGCTTCACGTGGATTGAGCGGCTTGCCCATGAGGATGTGCATCAACGCGGCCGGCGTCCCGATAGCGCGCGGCAGCCGTTGAGTGCCGCCAGCGCCCGGAAGGAGCCCAAGCTCTGCCTCAGGCAATCCGATCAGATAATCACCATCCTCGGCGATGCGAAGATCGCAAGCGAGCGTGAACTCAAATGCGCCAGCCATGGCTGTGCCGGAAATAGCCGCGATCACTGGTTTAGGCATGGTCTCACATAGGGCCATGGCACGGTCGAAGAACCCTCCATGGTATGCCGCGTTATCGGCCCACTGGCGAGCTGAATCGCGGACGGCTTCAGCGAACTCGATAAGCGCCGGAATACTGAAATGGCGATTAAAATAGCCAGGGGCGCCGCCGGTCACTACAACGACACGAACTTTGGGATCGCCCGCGAAATTCTCCAGCGCCGCAGTGAGCGCGTCACCCATCTCCGCGTCAAAGTACATTCGCTTTGCGCTGCCTACGGCAATGAGCGCAATTCCCTCTGCTACTTTTGTCGTCAGAACATCGGGGTTCATTGGGTCCTCCTGAAAATGATTGACGCGTGTAAGGTCAGCGGGAAACGCGCGTGTTCGCCGACTTGCCGACGGACTCGACCGCCAACGTGATGAGATCTGCGACCTCTTTAGGGTGAGACACCATCGCGGCGTGACTCGAGGCGACCTTCTTTACAGTCGCGCCGATTCGCTTCGCCATGAATTCCTCAGCCGGTGGAGGAATCATCTGGTCGTCTGTCGCAACCATGTACCACGACGGAATGTGTTTCCACGCCGGCGGTCCGGACTTCCCAGCGAATGACTTGACGCTCAGCGGTTTTTGCACTGCAGCCATGACTGCAGCTTCGGTGGGATCGGCATCGGCAGCGAAGGCCTTACCGAATCCGTCCCTGTCGATCCAGAGAAAGCCGTGATCGTCAGGACGCACCGCGGCGGCGCCCGCAGGCGGCGGTCCTTGCTTCCCCAGTGCCTCGATGCTTTCGCCTTCGTCCAGCGCAAACGCCGCGATGTAGACCAGTGCCTGAACATTCGCAACGCCATTCGCTGCACCCGTAATCACGAGCCCGCCGTATGAGTGTCCAACGAGAACGGTCGGGCCCTCTTGCGCGCTAAGGATTCGTCGTGTGACCGCGATATCGTCCTCAAGTGAGGTCAGCGGAATCTGCACTGCGGTGACGTTGAGACCTTTCCGTTGAAGAAGCGGAATGACTTTGCTCCACGACGAACCGTCTGCCCAGGCTCCGAGGACAAGCGCGACATTAGCGTTCGATTCCATGTGTTTCTCCTTTTCTCTTCGTTCATAAGACATCCATTTCCGGACATAGGGTGAACAGTGCTGTACTGGTATTCCGTCTGCTTCGCAGCCGTTCAAAAAGCGAATGCACTCGACGTCCACAAGACTTACCTGCGCCAGATCCAGCACAACCGGAGGTCGGGCGCTTCTCAGTTCGGCTTTCACTTGATCAATGTGGCCCGCGCGAAACTCCCCGCTTAAGCGAATCCGAGTCCTGCGCCGGTCCGAAGTACGTTCGATTCTCAGCGTCATCGATGATTTGCTCCGAGGTGCCGATTGGAGACGCAACCCAAGCGCCAATGGAAATGAGTTGAAACGGCGTGACTTAGAATCGCCGCTCGCCCTGATATTTAATGAATTCCTGACGGATCAGGAAAACGCGGTGGGATCTTTGAAGCGGGATTTCTTGATTTTCAGACGCTTGATTTTCGAATCGAGTGTCTGAGCCGGGAGTCCGAGTTTGACGGCCGCCCCCGCGGGTCCGGAGACGCGGCCCTGGCTTTGTGCAAGTGCTGCTTCAATCATCTCCTTTTCGTGACGGACGAGTGTGCCGCTAAGGGCAACTGTCGACCTGGTGAACCGTGAGGCCTGCGCGCTGAGCCACGTTTCATCAACGCAGAAAGTGTCGCCGTCGCTCAGGATGACGGCCCGTTCGATCACGTTCTGCAGTTCGCGTATGTTTCCGGGCCAAGGGTAAGACTGAAAGGCCTTCATTGTCTTTTTTTCGATTCGTCTAAACTTCTTTCCCAGCTTCTTCGCGAAACGATCGATGAAGTACTCCACCAGCAGAGGAATGTCATCCGCGCGCTCGCGCAGCGCCGGCATCTCGATGGGCACGACATTCAATCGATATAGAAGATCGGCGCGAAACTTTCCTTCGGCAACGAGGTCTTTCAAATCTCGATGAGTGGCAGCTACCACCCTCACATCCACCGGAATTGTTCGGTTACTCCCGACGCGCTCGATTTCCCGTTCCTGCAGGACGCGCAGCAAAGATATCTGGATCTCGGCGGGCAGATCGCCGATTTCATCCAGAAAAATTGTGCCGCCGTTCGCCGATTCAAAGCGGCCGAGGCGCCGTTGCGTGGCACCCGTGAAGGCACCCTTTTCGTGTCCAAAGAGTTCGGAAGCAATGAGGGAAGGTGGGATCGCGGCGCAGTTCACAGCCATGAATGCCCGCTCTGCGCGATTCGATCGCTTATGAATGGCCCGTGCGATTAGTTCTTTTCCCGTGCCGGTTTCGCCCAAAACCAAAACGGTGGAATCGGCGGGTGCCACTTTGGTCACTTGTCGAAGCACCTTGCGAAGCGCTTCCGACGAACCGACGATGTCTTCGAACATCGAATCTCGATCTATCTGCTCGCGCAACGCAAGATTCTCGTTACGTGTTCTTTCTTCCATTCTGACGCGTTCATGAATATCGGTACCGGTGGCATACCAGCGAGTCACCCGTCCTTGCTCATTGCGGAAAGGGTTGTACCGAATGAGGAACCAGCGGTACTGATTGTCTTTCCCAAGCGCGCGCATTTCGACTTCGAATGGAAGTCCGCGTTCCATCGCGGCCTTTCGCTCGCCGCGCAATCGCTCCAGGTCGTCCGGATGGAAAATCCGTTCGCGAAAGTTAGGAGCGAGCACATCTTCGCTCGTGCGGCCTGTGTAATCCAGGGTCGCTTGGTTGGCGTATATCGGCGCGCCGGTCGCGTCCAGAACAACGATTGTTTGCGGTATCGCATCCGTGATGCGGCGAAGCTCGCGTTCATCTTCGCGGAGCTTTTCTTGAGTCTGCTTCAGTGCTTCGATGTCGGTGCTTGTTCCATACCATCGAATGAGCTCTCCCATTTCATCGCGGAATGGCTCGACGCGTATGAGGAACCAACGAAAGACTCCGTCGTGTCGGCGAAGCCGGGCTTCGATCTCTCCTGCTTCGCCTGAAACCAATAGCTCTCGCCACTTTTCCATCAAGGACGGCAGGTCATCGGGATGGAAGACGGCCTGCCAGCCCCAACCATTCGACTCTTCCGGCGAGAGGCCTGTGTACTCGTGCCATCGTTTGTTGAGGAACTCGTTGGGACCGTCCGGCAGATTGCACCATGCAAGAGTGGGAATCGTATCGATCACCTGCCGAAGTTTCGCCTCCGACTTTTGCAGCAGGGCCAGCGCACTTGTGAGGGATTCATGCGATCGTTGTCGCTCGATTGCGATTCGCGCGATATGCCCTGCTGCCTCGATGAATTCGAGATCTTCATCGTTCGGAATTCGGGCCTGCGTATGAGAGATGCAGAAGGTGCCAAGAACTTCTCCATCTTTCGAAATGAGCGGCTCGGACCAGGCCGCGCAAACTCCATGGGCTATTGCCAGGGCACGCGCGTCGTCAGGCCAGCGCGGATCGTCGGAAATATCCGGAATGACTACTCGTTGTTTCGTAAACGCCGCAGTGCCGCAAGAGCCTCTGTTGAGACCGATCGGCCAAGGTGTGATAGCCCTCAGAAATGCAGACGGCACGTGAGGACCCGCAAGCGGCACAAGCTGGTTGCCCGCTTGATCCATCAAACAAACAAACGACGTTCCAGAAGAGTGGGTATCAATGGCGGCACACAACTCGTTCAGGACGTCGCAAAGGTTCACCCCATTCGCGACCATTTCCAATGCCCGCTTTTCGGCGGCGTGGAACGTCGCAATCTGCTTTGCGCGATCATCCAAGTGGCTCATCTTTCTATACGGACTTGGATTCTCGCATGGGAATGAAGCGTATCCAACCGCAGAACGATTTGACCAGTCAGGCAGGTCCACCACCGCTCACGAGCAGGTGTTGTTCTCCGAAGCCATGGCGAAAGGAAATCGTTTTGACAAACAGCGCCGATATCCGAAAACAACTGCATGCACTCCGGCGTGAATTAGGAGAGAGTCGATGTCAGAGAAGAGAGAATCGAGGAAATAAGAACCGAGTCCGGCGTCCTGCGCTTCATAAAAGTGATATCCCTCGATCAAGTCCGCTTCGGCTTCATCCAGGATCTCGATCTTCACCGAACTTTCTCGTCGAATCGAGGACCTTTACTGTAGCGAGTTTGCATGTCAAAGCAGCCAAAGTCGATGCTTTTTGCAAATTGTGCCAATTGTGCAAATCGTAAATTCAATAACTTACGTAGAATGAAGGTGGAACGGACGACCGAATCCCCCTTCCTCCGCCATTATTATGTAGTTGATGGTAAATGACTTATGAGTGCGCGGTTCGATCACTGTAGCGAGATTGGTCCCTGATGACGTGCTCAACGGCTCAAACGGCTCGGAAGAGGGCGGTCCTCTTATCCCCAAAGAAGTTCGGCTGTTTGCTCACGAAAAATAATCTGCGCGCTGACATCCCAAGCTGGATGTCGCGGGTTCGATCCCGTTGATCACTTTTAGAATCAATGGTTGGGCGGAGTTGGGTTGCCGCCAAATTCCATTACTTCCGTTAAGGAAATAGCCGCTCGCAGAAATCGTCGATTCTTTCTGACCGCCTACGCTGAAAACGGACAACTTAAGCTGGCTTCCGATCGAGTCTCAGTGACGACCAGTCTGCCCACGTCTAGGGGATGTTTTCGGAACGGATCGTCGCGGCGCTGTCCCGTGGAGTCGCGCCTTACTACCGCCGGGGTGGCCGAAACTCTCCACCTGTCTTCAGGCTTGGCGAGCGGCATTCATGAGGAAGCCCCGGCAAAGCAGGATCAATTGCTTTCGCAGTAATCGCACGATCCTTGGGGGCTTACCGTTTTCGAGAATTGCTCGCATAATGCCACCCATCGCTGAAAAGACCAAGAAACTCGTAAAGGTGAGGTCATCAAACTGTGCGTCTGAGGCGGTTGCCAGCATTGAGGCCAATGCAACTTGCGCTCGCTTTTCGACCTTTCGTACAAGTGCTGTTTCTTCACGCCCAGTAGCCAGCGCGTAAAGAGCCATGGATATGTCCGCTCGTTCCAACTTTGCATCCACGAAAGCGTGAACAACTGAATCGACCATCGTCGATACCGGTTCACCATGATTCTGGCGGCATGCCCACTCCACGGCATCGGCGACATGATTCAGATGTTGCTGAAGAACAGAAAAGAGCAGTGAGTGCTTGTTGGGGAAGTATTGATACAGGGTGCCGATCGATACTCCCGCCCGTTCCGCAACGCGTGTCGTGGTCAGTTGATCAGGGCCGACCGACAGCAAAACCTGAATGGTCGCTTCAGAAATGCTGTCTACGGTGGCCGCGGACCGCGCCTGGATGGGCGTCTTTCTTGGCTCCAAAGGAGCCCGTGCCTGTGCCCTCATAATGCGAATTGTAAAGATGAATAATACTTCATATTCTGGTCCAAGGAAGATTTTACGTTGCACGACAAACCCGTCGCCCTGGTCACAGGGGCTAATAAAGGAATCGGTCTTCAAATAGCGAAGGATCTCACGGCGCGCGGCCTCACCGTGATCGTCGGGACGCGAAACATCGAGCATGGTGAGGCGGCCGCGAAGAGCGTGGGGCCAGATGCCCGCGCGCTTGCTCTTGACGTAATAGATCAGGCCTCCATCGCCGCCGCTGCCGAGCGCATTCGGAACGAATTCGGTCGTCTCGACATCCTCGTGAATAACGCGGGCATCTCGCACGCTGGAAAGCCTGGCAGATCGCTCCAAGAAGTCGCGCAGTCAGGTCGCATGAGCGTCGTATCTCTCAACGAAGTGCGAGCGGTGTTCGAGACGAACGTGTACGGCGTCATCGCTGTTACGCAAGCGATGCTTCCATTGCTTCGTAAAGCGCCGGCGGGACGCATCGTCAACGTTTCGAGTACCAGCGGTTCGCTCACGTGGAATTCAGATCCTGCGAATCCGCATCGCAAGATGTTTGGTACCTACTCCTCGTCGAAGACGGCGCTCAACGCGATCACGCTTGCATTCGCCGCCGACCTTGAGTCGACTGGCATTAAGGTCAACGCTGCGTGCCCGGGCTTCACCGCGACGGACCTCAACAACTTTCAGGGCACGCGCACGGTTCAACAGGCTGCACGCGAACCCGTACGCCTTGCCCTTCTAGACGCGAACGGTCCAACGGGAACGTTCTCGAACGAGGACGGCCCGCTTCCGTGGTGATGTCGTTGGTCTTAAACTAACAGGAGAGATCAATACGATGAGACCAATCAATGTGCTCTTCATGCGGCTATCGACCGCTTCGCCGAGGACCCGATGACGGCGTCGCGAAAGTCAGTGGTCCTCGTGACGGGTGCCAACAAAGGCATTGGCTTCGAAGTCGCACGCGCGATTGCGAAGTCGGGTTACGTGGTTCTGCTCGGGGCACGCAATCCGACCACCGGCCGCGAGGCGGCAGATGCTCTCACCCGAGAACAACTCGACGTGCGGTTCGTCGAATTGGATGTCACACGGATGGAGACGATCTCGGCGGCGGCGGCGCGCATCGAGGCGGAATTTGGCAAACTCGATGTCCTGGTGAATAACGCGGGCATCGCCGATCCGAATGATGGTACGCCGAGCCGAGTGAGTGTCGATGTGATCGAGCGGGTGCTGCGAACAAACTTTCTGGGCGCGGTGGCGACGACGCAAGCGATGCTACCGCTGCTGAGGAGGTCCGATGCCGGCCGGATCGTAAACGTCTCAAGCGATCTCGGGTCGATCACAAGGCATGGCGACTCGACTTGGAAATATGCCCAGGTGAAGGTCTTGGGATACTGCGCGTCGAAGGCGGCGCTGAACATGTTCACTGTACAATTGGCCTTCGACCTCAAGGATCAGGGCATTGCGGTAAATTCGGTCAATCCGGGCTTCACGGCGACGGATCTGAATGCACACAGGGGGCAGCAGACGGTGGAGGAAGGAGCCGCGGAGATCGTGCGCGTGGCGCTCCAGGAGCATGGGCCGAGCGGAAAGTTCCTCGAAACCGGAGGTGAACTGATCTGGTAGAAAAGGGGAGCCCTACGAGCGTGAATCGCGCCCGGGAGGTTTGGGCGAAGGAAGGCCATGATCGCAGGCAAAGTAGTAGGAGGATGAATGGCAGACACTAAGACCCTTATCGAGCAGGCGTACTCCGCATTCAACAAGCGGGACATCGACGGTGCATTAGCACTAATGACGCAGGACGTGAGCTGGCCCAAGGCTTCGGAGGGCGGCAAGGTCCTCGGAAAGGAAGAGATCCGCGCCTACTGGACTCGACAATGGGGCGAGTTCGATCCTTATGTCGAACCGCTTGCGATGACTGAGGAAGATGGAGGCAAGATCCGCGTCAGGGTGCACCAACTCGTCAAGAGCCTTCAAGGGGATGTTCTTTCGGATAGCGAGGTTCTCCACGTATTCACCGTGAACAGCGATCTCATCGCAGCCATGGACCTTGGGAATGAGGCCGATTCTATCGCCGGTCCGTCTGCCGCATTCACACGTCGATCCTAACTCGCTATCCCCGTCCAGATGCTGCTGATCCGCCAGTCCTTAACCGAAAGCGGTCTACTCGGCTGTCGACCGCTCCGCGAGGACCGATGAGCGCGTGGTCGACGTAAATGTGCAAGGCGTTCTCTGGGGGATTGCCGCGGCGATCGCGCATGCGATCGATCACTCGGATGGAGTGGCTACTGCGATCGAGCGCGGGAGCGGTGGTGTTCGCTCACGCCACGGGACAATGAGCGCGCGACCTCGCCGGTGACGGGTCCCGGCGAGGACTGTGGCTGTAAACACAATGAGATTGCATTGCAAGCCACGATGGAACAACACTGGTCCGGTGCGCCGCTCACGGAAACGTGTCTGGTTCTTCGTCGTGCCCGGCTCGGACCTGCTCGACATCACTGGGCCATGGGAGGTCCTCCGGCACGCCAACGACGTGCTCGGACGCACCGCGTACGAGATCGAGCTCGTGGGCCCAGGTGGGCCCGCGCTACGGACGCGACACGGTCTCGTCATCACCGGGGTTCGACCGTTGCCGGCGAGAGTGCGCCGTCTCCCGGACGTCGCGGTCATTGCCGGAGGTTCGCCGGCCACGCCGCTGCCCCAAGCGGAAGCGCGGCTCGTGCAATGGCTTCGGCGGCATCATCGACGGATCACGACGATGGTGAGCATCTGCACAGGCGCCTTCGTCCTCGGCGAAGCCGGTGTGCTCCAGGGCCACCGTGCGACGACACATTGGCGTCATCTCGACGAATTGCGCTCGCGATATCCGGCATCCAAGGTCGTCGACGAGGGCATCTTCGTCCATGATCGCCGTCTCTGGACGTCCGCAGGCATCACCGCGGGAATCGATCTCACCCTCGCGCTCGTCGAAGGAGATCACGGACACGCGGTCGCTGTGGCCGTAGCGAAGGAGTTGGTCCTCTTCCTGCGTCGGTCGGGAAATCAGGCGCAGTTCAGCTCCACGCTCCGCCGGCAAGAGAAAGCTCCTTCCAAGCGCGATGACATCTACGCGTTCGTCCTCGAGCACCTCGACGAGCCTCTGCCGGTGGAGCGGATTGCGGATGGCACTGGAATGAGCCTACGCACGCTGAGCCGCTGGTGCCGCGCGCACCTCGACGAGTCTCCTGCCGAACTCGTACGCCGCGTCCGGGTCGATGAGGCGCGGCGACTGCTCGAGGAGACCGATCTCCCGATCAAGGACATCAGTGCGCGAACAGGACTCGGCGACATCAGCACGATGTGGCGCGTCTTCAGGCAACATCTCGGAGTCACGCCGGCCGAATATCGCGATCGCTTCGCAGTGGCCTAAATCGCACTGTTTATGTCCTTCAGGAGACTGCCGTTCGGTTTTACTATCGATCCTGCGATTCAAGTGGCTGTGGATCTTCGCCGTCATTTCGACCGACCTAGGAGGGAACATGTCGACCTCTCAAACGAGGCTTCCGGACACCGAGCTCTGCAACGCCGCCGTCGAGTACGCACGAACAGTGTCGGCCCCGTTCTTGTTTCATCACGTTATGCGCTCGGCCATCCTCGCCGACTCGATCGGTCGAAAGCGCGGCATGAGGTACGACCGCGAGCTCCTGTGCGTGTCGGCGGTCCTCCACGATCTCGGTCTGACGACGATCGCCCCTGTACAGATGCGATTCGAGATCGAAGGAGCGGACCTCGCGAAGGACTTTCTCGCAAGGAAGGGGATGAGCGAGCATCACGTGGAAATCGTCTGGGACGCCATCGCGCTCCACACGACTGCGGAGATCCCGTCGCGAAAATGCACCGAGATCGCGCTGTGTCAAATGGGCATCGCCGCCGATCTCGGGATCGCACCGCCGGACGCTGTCAGCGACGAGACAATCGACGAAGCGCTGGCCGCATACCCGTGGCTGGACATCCACGAGTCTCTGCTCACTACGCTCGTTGGCCTTTACCAGAAGAACCCCAAAGCCGCCTCCTCGAATGCGGTCGCGGAGGCTTGCGAGCGCCGAGTCCCGGGCTTCAAGCGCTCCAACCTGTGCGATCGCTTGATCAACAGGGAGAAATCGTCATGAACCTGGAAGGCAACACGGTCCTCATCACTGGCGGCAACTCGGGCATCGGGCGAGCTCTCGCCGAAGCCCTCCACGCGCGCGGCAACAAGGTCATCATCGCTGGCCGACGGAAGGAGGCCCTGGCGGACACGGTGCGCGCCAACCCCGGGATGGTGTCCTTCGAGCTCGACGTAACCGATCCATCGAGTGTCGCGACGGTCTCGGCGGAGCTTCTTCGCAGACACCTGCGTCTGAACGTCCTCATCAACAACGCAGGCATCATGAAGGTGGACGACGTCGCTCGGGCCATCGATGAAGAGCTGGTCGCATCGACCATCGCGACCAACTTGGTGGCGCCAATCCGCCTGACCGGCGCACTCCTTGAACACCTCAAGTCGCAGCCGAGCGCCACGATCATCAACGTGTCGTCGGTCCTAGGCTTCGTTCCCCTCGCGTGGTCCGGGGTCTACTCCTCGACGAAGGCCGCCCTGCACTCCTACTCGCTCTCGCTCCGCTACAAGCTCAGAGACACGAGCGTGAGGGTTCTCGAGCTCGTGCCCCCCTGGGTACAGACCGATCTTCTCGGAAGTCAGAACCGAAACGATCCGCGGGCGATGCCGCTCGACGAATTCACCGCGGAAGTGTTGCGCCTGCTCGCCACCGACGTCGAAGAGATCGTCGTCGAGAAAGCGAAGCCGCTTCGGGAGAACGTCGGGCCCCACGAGGGACAGATCGTCAACCGAATCAACGACCTTGTCGCTGCGGTGCACTGACCGGTCCATTTTCAATTCGAAAGAGGGTATCGCCATGACCAACAACAAAGAGCTCGTCCTCACCGCATTCGAAACGTTGTTCAACAAGCGCGACTACGAAGCTGCGGCGAAGTTCTGGTCGCCCGACTACATCCAACATAGCGCACACATCCCTCCGGGAAGAGACGGTCTCTTCAATCTCGTGAAATCGGCGCCACCCGAGCTGCGCTACGAGAATCACGTGGTCGCCGTCGACGGTGACTACGTACTCCTGCACGGCCGTTTCACCGGCAACGGCCGGCCGCGCGCCTGGATCGCGGGGGATGTTGTCCGCGTCGCGAACGGCGTTCTCATCGAGCACTGGGACACGCTCCAGGATGAAGTCACGCAGGAGGAGTCGAAGAGCGGACTCCCCATGTTTGGAGACCGGTTCTCGGCGGCGCAGCCGGAGCTGACCATGGAGAGGGCGACAGCGATCGTCGCGCCGCTGTACGATGCCTTGAACCAGCCCCAGAAGAAGGACGTTCGCGCCCCCCTCGCGCAAGCCGCCCACGCGGACTACAAGTCGTATTCGACCAACGAAGACTAGCTCTCGCGCGAGCAGCTCGCTGACGTCTTCAAACAGATCGGCGCGAGCGTTCCCGACCTGTCCTGGAGCGTCAAAGACGTCGTGGTCTCCGGCGATCGGGTCATCGTGCGTGGCGAGGCGACCGGAACTCCGGTGGGCGAACTCTTCGGCGCTCGGGCTACCGGCAAGAGCTTCAAGACGATGGCCGTCGACTTGTTCACGGTGAGGGGCGACGAGCTCGCGTCTGCCTATCACGTCGAGAACTGGGTTGGCGCCATTCAACAGATCCAGCGCTAGCTGCACTGCTGAAGGAAGGTCACAAATGCAACTCTCCTTGAAGGAAGCCCAGGCCATCGTCGAGCTCGCCCGCGCTCACGCGGAGAAGATCGGCGTTCCGATGAACATCGCGGTGGTCGACGGCGGCGGCTACCTGCTCGCGTTCGCGCGCATGGACAAGTCGATTCTTGGTTCAATCGATATCGCGCTGAAAAAAGCGAAGACGTCGGTCCTCTTCAACAATCCGAGCGAGGCCCTGTGGGAGTTCTGCAAGCCGGGCGGTCCCGCACCCGCGACCGAGGGCACGAACGGCGGGCTAATCCCCTACGCCGGCGGCGTCCCCATCCGCGACGCCGACGGATCGCTCGTCGGAGCGGTCGGCGTGTCGGGCGGCATACCCGCGCAAGATGGCGAAGTGGCGAGAGCCAGCTTGTCAGGACGTAAGTGAGCCAGTCGCCCTAACCAAATCACCAACACTGGAGAACGAGACCATGAAAAGCGTACTGATCACAGGAGCGGGCAGCGGTCTGGGTAGGGGTACCGCCATCGGTCTCGCGAGGGCCGGGCATCGCGTCTTCGCGACGACGCAACTCTGGGCGCAAGCAACCGATCTACAGAAGGAGGTCGAGAAGCTCGGCCTCGGCGACAAGCTCGTCGTCGAGAAGCTGGACGTGCTCGACGAGCGAGACCTGAAGCATGCGATGCGTTTGCCGTTCGACACGTTCTTGAGCAACGCCGGCATCGGAGAGGGCGGTCCCATCTCGGAGATGCCGGTCGACGTCGTTCGTCGCATGTTCGAGACGAATGTGTTCTCGAGCCTCGCTATCGCACAGCAGGTCGTCCGCAAGTTCATCGAGTCCAAGACTCGAGGCCGTATCGTGTTCGTAAGCTCGATGGGCGGAATGCTCACCGCCTATGGTTTCGGCGCGTATTGCGCGAGCAAGCATGCTCTGGAAGGAGTCGCAGCCGCGTTGCGCGATGAGCTCGCGCCCAGTGGGATTACGGTTCAGACGATCAATCCCGGGGCTTACGACACTGGGTTCAATGATCGGCTCGCAGACACGACCTATCACTGGCACGACGATGCTGTTCATCTCACGAAGGAGAGCGACATTCGCGCGACCTTCGCGCCCCTCTTGAGGGGGCAGCTCGATCCGCAGGAGATGATCGACAAGATGGTCGAGGTGGTAGGCGCGGCCGACGGCCTCTACCGAAACGTCTGGCCCCCGGCGATCGAGACGCTCATCAAGCAGATTCAGGAGGGTGCTTGGACGCTGCGCACGGGGCCGAAGTAGAGCCGGCGACGCCGGGACCGCCGCTGACATGGAGGTTCGAAATGGAACAGACGCTCGAAGAGCGAAACAAGCAGCTGGCGCTGAAGGCCTTCGATACGCTCTTCAACCGGCACGACTACGATGCTGCGGCCCCGATGTGGTCTGAGGGCTACATCCAGCACAGCACTCATATCGGCCCGGGTCGCAAAGGGCTCTTCGAGCGCGTGCGATCTTTTCCCGCGACGTTTCGGTACGAGAACGCCCTCGCGATCGCAGACGGCGACTACGTGGTCCTCTACGGGCGCTTCTCGGGCCACGGTCAACCGCGCCCAATGATCGTCGCGAACATTCTCCGGATCGAAGACGGACGGTTGGCGGAGCACTGGGACGTAGTTCAAGACGAGGCCACCGCGGCGGAATCGAAGAGCGGACTGCCGATGATCGGTGACCGTTTCTCGGTGTTCTGAGTCGCCGCCGGCGGAGGACCGCGAGCGACCGAGCGCTGGGCGCGGCGACGCGCCGGTTTGCGGAGAGAGAGGGATTCCAGGGACGCAGAGAACGAGGCGAATGCGAATTTCGGCTCGAACGCGAAGTGCAGCGGGCGGTCCCGCGGAGAACCATGAGGGACCAGTAGTCGTGACGACGAGCGAACGGCTCGTACGCAGCGTGCGCATGCGGTCCCCGCGGAAGCCGGGAGGGACCGGACGCTGGGCGCGCAGACGCCAAGGATCTTCAGTAGATACACTGGGTACCCAAGCTGATGCAGGCTTGCAACCGACTGGGTCTTCGCCGCACGCTCTGCCATCAGCTCTACCTCAGGGCCGTTTGTGAATAGCCCCCAGATCCCAGCCAGCGCGTGCGGCGCCAGAATCACAATTGTTAGTGTCCAATATATGCCGCGACTCTTTGTTTTTGCGTCATAGGACGTTCTCCAGCGTTGACCGGCACGACCTGCGAGACCGTCGGCGTGTGCTGCCTCGCCGATCGTCATCCGTAGTTCGAGGGTCTGAAGGGATCGATGATCGTGATGCAGCCAGCAGCCGGGTCGAGCGTTGTGATGTCCACCTTAAAGAGGTCGACTCGCTTAGGGGTATCGAGAAATCACCCTTTTGTTGCGACCGCGCGTTGATACGCTCCTGGCGTTACACCGAGCTGTTGCCTAACCGCCATCGGGGTGGAGGGAGAAAGCGTGCTCCTGCAGTCAATGAGCGAAAAGGTCAAGTTCCACTGTGGCGTGTTTACGAAGGAGGTCTTGAGAAGACTCGCGTCAACGTGTCGTTGACAGTTTTAACTGCCTGGCGAGTGCTTTCGCACTCCCACTTTCAATATCAATCGCTTACTCGAAGTTACCCGCGTTTAAAAGTGCTATCCTCGCGGGACAGAAGGTTCAAGCATTCCAGAATCTTCTCTGTAGTCTCTGATGACGCCCGCGGCTTATCATCGGCTGGCCGAGCCGACCCTCATCAGCAAAAGTTTTGTGAAGAGGGCCGGGCAGCTGATTGCCGTCGCGATGCTGGCGTTAACTTTAGGCATTGGCTTGGACATCGACGTGATCACAAGGTTGATCACGCACAATCAAGCCGCAGCGACTATCATCGCCTTGGCCTGCGGCGCCGTCTTCGCCGGGCTTTGGTTTGTCTATCCCCTGCTCGCGCACGATTCCAAATAATTACCTAACCTGCGTCATCCCACCGTCGACCATCAGCTCGGCGCCGGTGGTGAAGGACGAGTCTTCCGAAGCCATGAACAATACGGCCTTCGCAACCTCGAGCGGTTCGCCCATTCTTTTCATGGGGACCATGTTCTTCATGAATTCCAAGATAGGCTCGAAGGCTTTTTTGTCCGCCACGTTGCGGTTGATGATCGAAGTGGCCGTCGGGCCGGGCGAGACGCTGTTCACCCGGATACCTT
>Ga0137397_10001479_pt1 | contig 16410 bp, 23 predicted proteins | sample czorhiz116metaG_FD_106658 | JGI IMG/M metagenome (GOLD analysis project Ga0137397, IMG submission 106658) | Vadose zone soil microbial communities from Angelo Coast Range Reserve, California, USA - czorhiz1.16 metaG | ecosystem: Environmental > Terrestrial > Soil > Vadose zone | place: USA... | reverse complement strand
GACATACCGCCCAACGATGCCTATTTTTTCACCTCCCTGGACGGTCATGCTGAGGCCCTTGAGGACAAGCGGGAGCTCAGGGCGATACTTCAAGACGGCGTCCTTGATCTCCAGCTTCCCCTCACTCGGCCAAGGAGCCGCAGGTTTTGCTTCAGGAATTTCGTGAGGCGGTTCCTGTTCAATTTCACGGGCGTAATAGACGATGCGCTCGACTGAGTTCATATTATTCTCGACTTCTGCTAGTTGCCTGACCATCCAACCGAAAGACTGGAATAGAGCTGGCTGAGTGCGTCGGATTGACGGAGACCCAGACACCTACCTGCTGCACCGCGAGGATGTAAGAGAGGGTGACGCCCGTTTGAGCAGGCGACACAGTAAACCGGGTGCCAACAGCGAGCATGGATACAGCTAGGATTAGCAGCATCCCGAAAAGATCAAGCCGTATACCAAGCCATCGCTGATTAGAGGTTTTAGCCTCATGATTGGTCAAATCAAGGGAAACGACAAACCTGGTTTGTGACGGTCATCCAATAAGCCCTAGTCTCGGCGTCGACACGGCCTCGGTTCTCTTTGAGGAAACGGTCTTCTTCCTTGTAAGCGCGAATTGTCGCAAGCCCCGACAAGGACTCAGAGAAATGGGAATATAGTAATGACCGTAGAATCGCTTCGAGACGCTGGTAATGTCTCTCTGTAAACACATCCGTGTATGATGTTCACGAAGCGCGCACCTTCGTCTCTCTGGCACTTGCACGATAGAAAGCAGCGGCCATAGCGTAGAGCACGGATACAACAGCAACGGCGATAAGGAACCACGGAAGGATGATGGAAATTAAGACGACAGCTCCGATAATGTTGGAAAATGTCCCGAGGAACATGCGGAAGGAATCTGCAGTAATCAAGTTAGAACAGATAACATGACCATGTGTCAGCCAGGCGAACGAACCGGCCAGCATGTTATCGATCGTGTCGACATCTTTTGAGAATCGATTCATAATACGGCCAAGGGGCTACGGACAAATTTCAGTAGGAGAGATGCAGCCAGTTACATTGTGCGTACTGTCGTCTCAAAGAAAGACATTGGACTGTGCATGACGCGGCTGATGGCATCCTGTCATATCGTTAGGAGAAACAAACATGGACCAGAGGACAGCCTACATGGTGTAGCCGCCTGGAAGCGGAGTATATGATGAGCGCAATGATTGTGCCCATCAAGAACGAGGTGAGCGCTTGTCCCACACCAAGCAAGGCGTAAATCCCCATCTAGCGGGAGGGTGAGGGGCAATATCATAAAGACACCAATGTAATGCTTACATAGAAGCCCTGAGGTCGTTTCCAATGGCTAAGCGAGGGATGAGTTTGGGGGAAGCATCAGCACTACACAAATACGCACCGTTCTTCCCACCAGACAAGCCTGTGAGCATTAACAGTCATTAGTATCTCCCAAGGCATTAGCGTCAAGGTCATAACACACCAGTATGTCGATAAGACGACCGAAGCCTGCAAGAGTACAATCATCAAGAACAGGGCCGGCAGAAGCACTACTCCGTTTCCGGAACGGAAATACTGTTTGTACACTTGGCCATTCACCGCCCCGATGTTACGCTCTTCCGCCTGCATGAGCGCGGCGCCGGGCTTCGCAGATTGTCGCTTTTTGGCATTATCGTCGACACCCGCGTCTTCAACGTTTACAGCATTTTCACCTGCGGATTCTTTCTGGTCCTTCGTGACAAACTCATCGAAGGTGCGTGCGAAATCGCCTCGATTTGCCATCATCTCGTCGAATGTGCCGTATTCAGCGATCTGGCCATCGACCATGAAATAGATGTAATCGACTCTCGGCAGGAAATGGAGAGCATGCGTAACGAGTATCCGTGTAGCGCCGGCAGTGTTGTCGAGGAGCACATCGTTGAAGACAGCCTCCCCAACATGAGCATCGAGAGCCGAGAGCGGATCCTGAATAAGGATAAGTCATGTTCACTGCAGAGTAAGAGAATAGGCAACTCACATCAAATATGAGAATGTCCGATCCAGAGTAAATCGCGCGACAGATGTTAACGCGTTGCTTCTGGCCACCAGAAAGTGAGATGCCCTGCAACAGTATCATGCTCATTAGCCATTAAGCAAGCGCGAGAACGAATGAGACCCTTCCGCACCCTTTCGCCGACCTCAGTCATGTCGCCGTTAGGCAGTACGTCAAGGTCAGCCTCCAGGCACGCGTCATGCACAGCCTTCCAATAACGTGCAGCCTCAAACGGCCGACCGAAGCAAATATTGTCGCGGATTGTGGCATTCTACACGTGAGTTCAGCACGTTGCGCTCCGCCATTTCAAGTAAGAGGAAGACAACCGACCTGGATCCAAGCACTCTGCGAGCTGTACGCCACGGATCCGCCGAAGCGGACAGAACCCTCCGTCTTGCGCATGTCCCCGATAAGGCCTTGGAGCAATGACGTCTTCCCGGATCCTACCGCTCCCACGAGGGCCACGAACTGCCCACGCGGAATCTTAATGTCGATATGTCTCAATTTGAACAGGACCTCCTCTTTGACCTCAGTTGGTGCCGAGACCGGCACCTGTTTAGACCTGCGACGGTGCTTCTTCTTCTCCTTCCCGTCCTTACCCTCTTCCGGCGGAGGGCCGTCCCAAGTGAAAGACGCATTTTCGATTTCGACCGCATACGGCAAATCCGGGTCTCGTTGATACGCCTCGGAAATGAGTTCCGCAGTGAAGCACTCCTGGAGGCGGTGAATCGCATTCCGCGCATCGGCGATTGAACTAAAGGACATAGCTAACAAAAGCGCGTGAGTAGGCTTTCTGCGCAGCGAGTCAAAAATAAATTGCTTGACTCACGTAGCATCATGAGAGGCAAGCGCAGGAGCTGGAACCAGGTCAGAGAGGAGAAAATGACGGCAGCTGTAAGCTGGTGCCCAGATGCTGCATATACGATGAAAGCGACGACTGATGCCAGCGCAGGGGCAGACATGGCAACTCCCATATTCGCTGCGCGAATCAACAACATTGTCCGCACGTAGCTGAACGAAGACGGTCAGATCAGCTGCCATCCATCGACCGGGAACTAATACCAAATCTTACCTCATCTCACGCTTCCTATATCCAGCGATTCGGCTCAGGAATGGGATTTCCCATGCAAAAAATTTGATCAGTTTCATGCCTCCCAGAAGTTCCTGGAGCAGTTTCGCCCTCTTGTCTGTCCACTGCATTGTCTTTCGCCGGCTTTGGAACAAAGACTTCATGATTTTAGCCTGTATCGGCATGAGGATTATGAAGACGAGGAACCCTGCCAGGGCACTCGGCCCCAAGTTTGCCACCAGTAAGCCGAGACAGATCGCCATTTGAATGGGTGCCGTCCAGGACATGTGGAAGAAGCCACAGCAGAAATCTATTCGCGAGACATCGGTGGAGATGTGATTGACTAATCTCCCGTTAGGTAGGATTGCCCGCGCACGAGTGGTCAGACGAAGAGAACGCGAATAGATTGCCGTGATGAGACCACCTCGGAGTAGGACGCCTGTCGACATTCCCCGATAGAAAAAGTGATTTTGCGCGAGCGAGGAAATCAACTGTAGGACCACGAGGCCAATGGCCAGACCAAATCCTTTGCCTATGCCAGGTGCTCGTTTGCCATCTCGATGAGCGTAGTAGGATTGATTAGCGAAGGTGATGATAGCCTGCCGGTAAGAGAGACAAGTATGTAAGCCGGTAGGAAGAACACGGTATAAGTACAAACCCATAAAATAAACCCACCTTTAGAATGAGCGGACTTGTTATCTGAGCGGTATCGCCGATAACCTTTAAGAACCCCCCTGACCAGAACCACCATTTGACGCTGTCATTCATCGCTAATGTAAGACTGGGCCGCTTCCTCCCATCCTTCTCCCGCCAAAGCCTCAGTCGTTCTTCACGGTTACCGCGCAGCAGCGATTTGAGCCTCAAGCTCAAAGGGGGATCGACTTCGCCGTTAGCGAGACGGGCGTTATAGTCATCGGCCCTTTTCCGGCGCTCCTCGAACGAGTTGAGTATAGCCTCAGCAATTACCTCTGAGGATCTGTGCTCCTGAAGTTTCCAGAGATCTGAGGCCTCGAGAGGACGCGCATAGCCAAGGGTCATGATGCTGTTCATCCAGCCAAACGTCAGCAGGCTGAACCAACCGGCAGTCATTTCCGGAATGTAATCGGCATCTTCGATGCTCGCTTTCGGGGGTGGTGGATCGATGGGTACGAACAGGCCCCTGATAAAACTAAACAAGTGTCAGGGCCAGAAATACCTGCTATACGTCAGAAAACGCACCGATGGGCCACTCCAAGGAGCGTGGGACGTGTCCCAGTGACAGTCGTATCCGTTTGGGCCATGGGGATTGCCTTATCTTGGTCAGACTCATCCTTGGAGCCTTTGGAGGGAACTTGCGCGAGACCAGCCGTACCGTGATTCATGAGGGGGGAAATGGCGAAGATCGAACCTTGGGCTGTAACTTGCGTCCTGCAAGTGGAGTCATGTTGCTGGAGGGCAAAACCTATTAAATAGAGGATGATGGGGGTGATGACAAAAGTGATATGACGAGGCTTAAATAACGGCGCCGGGCGCCATCCACAAATTCATGGCATGAAGCCGCAGCCGCGCGCATGCGAACCTCGACAGCGCGGTTGTTGTGGCACTCCCACACTTATTTCTGACGTTTTGTAGACCATTGACTTTGATGTCGTGGCTGCAACTCGCAGTCCCACGATATCTACATTTTGGGTACGAAAGGAGGGTTACATAAACCTAAGCCGAACATGTTCCAAGGCAGCCAGATACGGGTACCCGTCCGTCGGATCCGTCGGAACATATGTTCCCCATACGGAGACATTGCAACTTGGCGCCAAACCGAGAAATGCCGCCGGCAAAGGTCTCACGTCGACACCGTCGAACTTCAGTTTGCACGAGAAAAAGTGCCCTTCAGTTGTGCAAGGGCCACCTGGAGATGGTAAGCCCTAGCGAAAAGAAAATACGAATCTGCATTCCTCACATGATAAAATGGGACAAGCGGGGCAAGCTGCTGGTCAGTCACCCTAAGCTTGCTTACGAAAGCGGCATGATCGGCGGCCCTGATCATATTTTTGAAATAGCGTGCCTTGACAAGTCAAGTCAGTGAGCGGGAGCCGCGAAATGAGTCAGTTATCACAGCATACCTCTTGTTCCTCGACTAAAGTCCAGGCATCCCCTGATCTACCCGCGCGGGCAGTCCTCCCAACGCGATGCACGTACTTGCGCATATCTACGGGCGCGTCATAGTTGACCACATGCGTCACGTGCTTGATATCTATGCCCCGCGATATGAGATCGGAACAGACGAGCCTATGGATCTGTCAATCGCTATCTCAACCTGGATACGATAATCTCTGACATGTCGGTCTCCTGGGCCTTGAATCTTTCCAAAATCGACTTGCGTTCAGAAGGGCTAAGATCACTTGAATAGGCCTCGACTACCACTAGTTTCTTGTGCTGAGTTTCCCCCCCTTTGCCAACAGAGCGAGCGTTCTCAAAGAACTCGAACAGTCGAACGAGTCGCAGCGTCGACTCAGCGGACTTGGTAAATACCAATGCATTCGCGACCCCCATGGAGTGAACCAGGTGGAAAAGTACCAGCGGCTTTTGCGAGGAATCGCACACAATCATGTGTTCCTGTACATCACCTTAATCAAAGATACAACAAGTCGCGAGATATCCCGTACCTTCAAAGTAGCAGGCATGCTGAACTTCTCCATCACAACATCTAGAATACCTGATTCTTGATTTTCGTCTGAGGACTGCACCACTACGTATTGCGGATTTCTGAGCTCCAAAGCAGCTATTCTTCCAGGGTCGTTCATTAGAGTAGCAGAGAATAGGAGCTTTTGACAAGAGGACTCTCGCTTCTCGTCTAGGTCTGTGTGCACCGCGGACCCTCCGCGGAGAAGGTGTAAAAATGACGGAGAAAGTGTGTCCGGGAAAGGGACCGGCGCCTCTTCTGACATGGCGCCTGCCTCGACGTGGGCCGGGGGGCGCGTCGCAGCCAGTACCTGGGTTAACCAATCTTGGAACGATTGGGCGAGCAATCGATCAGCTTCATCGATGACCAGGAAACGTAGGTGCTGCAATGAGAAATTTGGGGTCCCGTTCAGGTGATCCATCAGCCTCCCAGGGGTGCATATCAAGATGTCCACTTTAGAGGAACCTCCCTGGAGACTATCTCGGGCCATTATAAATCAGCGTTTCCTCTCAAGGAGAAAATCATGGCTACCTCGGCATTTTTTCTACAAGTTGCGATTGTTCGTGAGAGAATGAATGCTGCCCCGTAACAGAAGCTATCTAAGGATGGAAGACTTCAGAAGTGAAGAAAGAGAAATAAGACAAGAATCCCTAACCTTTAGACCGCGACCTTTCGCGATGGCTTCGAAGGTCTCCCGGACCTGAACGACAAGATCACGTGTTGGGAGCACGACCAGGGCTCGTAAATGGGTCACTGCGCGGGTAGATAATATCTCCTCTCTGACTTCACTCTCCAAGGTCATGCGTCACGGCGGAAAGCACATACCTCCACGATCGGGAGAACGTAAGCGAGTGTCTTCCCGCTCCCAGTGGGAGCAGACACACATATGTCACTGGGAGGATCATACGGGAGGTACAGAGATCGCTTCCGACGTTCTGGAGGAAGGAGTAACGGGAGCAACGTAGTCTGGACTACATCGTGCAGTTTAATACTGTGTTTCCTGTGAAGCGAGACGATACGCACCCGCGAACAACTCCATTATGCCTAAATCCCTCAACCTTCGGATCATCCTCGTACTTAACCCGGCGACGTCTCCACCACCCTCATCGAGCGAGAGCGGCGTACTTAGCAGGGGATCGACCAGCTGCGCGCACGCAAGAGAGCGATCTAAACCCTGCGAGACAAGCTCAGATATTTCCGGCGCACGCGGGCGAGAAGGGAGGGGGAACCGCGGCAACGAAGAAGGGAGTGGCGTGTGTGTGCGCGCGCGATGGTCGAGGGTCGGAGGGTCGTGCGGCGGCTCGGGGGAGCCCGAGACGGGAGAGGACGTTGCTGACGGCGACGAGTCTACAGCCGCAGCTGGAGAGCGAGAAGGGCCGGGTCTAGGGTCGCTTCTGTCCAGCTTCCGGCGTTTGCGAGGTCGCGAGGCGTCCCCCTCGTCCGCGGGGGTGACAGTACCAGTGTCGCTCTTTCCCTTCTTCCGGTGCTTTTCCTTCCGCGCTTGACGTTGACCTGCGGTCTTCTCGTGCTCGGACTGCGCACCCTTTCCGTCCACGTCTAGGACAATATCGGATTCCACGTCAGGTTCCGACGCGCGTCCCTCCTCCCCTTCGTCGTCTTCATCTTCTCCTCCGTCATCGCGTCTAGCGATTCCACCAGCAGGAGCAGACCTTGCGGCGGCGACTCTGCGATGTCTTTTCCTTTCTTTTTTCGCCCTGAGGTATCTCTTCTTTGCTTTTGTCTGTCCTGGGGTGAAAATCTCGAAAAGAGAAAGATTTGTGAAGGGACTGACTTTAACGGTCGTTGACGTCATGAGCTAAGCCAGATAAGCCGAACCCGGACGAGAGTTCAATTAATCGTACGGTCGTGCCAGCCACCGTCTACTTTTGCGAGATAAACTGCTTCCAGGCACCCGAACATCGCGCACTTATTGTCCTACAACTGTATTAATCGTGGCCGTACGTAATGTTCAGGGTTCGACCCAACGTTTCCTGAGCGTAAACGGCGTTTTCTATTCTGAGGACCGCGTAAATTTGGGAATGCATAGAATTGCGACGATACAACACAGGTAAGTAATAGTCCATAAGATTCCAGTGATATCCGTCAGTATTCTCATCGTGGCCCGTCAACGGTCCTACAAAACGTACAGATCCCAACCACCAGCGACGTTCAGTCGTTCGCGAAAAGCTTCTTCAGATAGTCCCCGGCGGCTGCCTTGACGGACGGGTCGACGTTAGGATTGGACAGAAGTTCGGTCGCGAGTTCCGACTTTTGTTTCATCTTCGCATTCTGTTGCAATCGCTCCGAATCCGCTGCCTCGCGTTCTTGGCGTTTCTTTTCCATCTCCATCCGCATGCGAGAGTCTGCCTCCTCTCTCTCCTCCCTGCGCCGCAGATACTCGAGCCGCATCTTGCTATCGTCCGCCTGGGCTTGCAATAATCGCATACATGCGGTCACCAGCGTCTGCGCCATGGCGCCAGAATTCTGAGGCAGTTGGTCGGCAGTAGCGTTCGCAACGGGTGTCGCGGGTGTCGCATAGGATGCCAGATGATGTTGCCCAACTGGCGCCGTACTCGGAGTTTGTGGGGGCGATGGGATAGCTTCACCAGGATCAGGGGCAGACGAATAAGGTATGTCGTACGTCCGTTCAAAGTGGGTGACGGGAGGTGGGTCCGCTGTTGCACGCTCAAGTACAGGAGAGTCCTCTGTACGAAGCGCAGGCTCTTGCGGCGGCTCGCTCGCTTGGGCGTGCTGCAAGGGCAGCGATGGTGGACCCATTGGTCGCGCGCGCGCAGGGGGGCGACGAACGTTCGGGTCGCCATGCCACCTGAGTGACGTTTTGAGACGTTCGGCGGTAATGGCATTCATTTAGAAAAAACGTCTTACCTGGAATGGAATGTAGCATACCATCCCATCCGGTGCCAGTGGTCCAGGATCCGTGAAGACAAGTTGCCCACATGAAAGCCCGCCTTCCGAGCGGCATAAATCCGACGTTCGTACTCACGTAGACGATCCACTTCGCTGTCGGAATCGACGTCGGCTTGTTGCATGCTGGCTGTAAACGTTTCGAACGCGTATATCTGTTTGAAGACCACAAAATTGCGTTCGTAGCAGCCCTTGACCGCTAGGAAGGTTTTACGACCGCCGAATGCATCCAATGCGCACTGTGACAAGACGTTATGGAGGGTAAAGGGCATGCATGACCGCCATGCAAAAGTGACTCACATCTCGGAAACACGTGTTCTTCTTAGTCCGTAGTGCATCGAAGTGTTCATCTTCGTTCGGGCCCATGAGCCAGTTGAAAAGCTTCGTTTTCTCCTCGTCCGTCCAATGTCTCGCCCCGCCGGCCCCGCCGTCCTCGCCCACCTCGGGATCATCCGCGTCGTCGTCATAGACATCGGATCTTCGCTTCTTCCCGGCACCTTGAGTATATTGCGATTCGAGCTGTTTGCGCTTGGACGAGGATGCGGTCGCCTGACGATCGACGGTCTGCACGGGCATCTCATGGGGAGTGGTATAAAACGACATGTGGGGGTCTGTATGATGAGGTGCCCCCGCATGGTCGGGGGTTATGATGTGGGGACCGGGGTAGTGACTGTGGTAGTGCGAGCGAGAATCGAGGCCAACCTGGGAGAGGTGTGGGTCTAGCGCTTGGTCCAAAGACTGCTGGGGTCGGATATAAATGACTTCGGTGATAGTGGGGGTTCGCTCACCTGGCCGTTGGGATCTACATGACCATGGTCGACGGCGTTGTCTGGGAGAGAGGAGTGACTAGAGGGAGATAAAGGTGAGAAAGCGGATATATAGGTGACGGGAGATCGGGGAAGATCTTGCCTCTGAACTTGAGCAGCCATTCGACGAGCTCGAGCAATGGATTGAACCACGCCGCGAACGAGTTGATTGTCGTTTCAGTCGCCCTGGTCCTGGTCTGGTCCGTTTCTCCCGATTTGGTCTTACGTGTCACACCCCCTTGTCACGACCCCGCATCCAATCCCCGTCGCCTATCTACATCCAAAAGTACCGTCGTGACTATCTTAAACCAGATGTCTGCTTTTTCCAGTCCCTCGTACACCCTCTCAAATCGCCCCTCCACCTTCTTTAGGTAATATCGTCTCAATAGCTCCGTATCCGTCTCTGCCTCCGCCTCCGCCCCATCGCCATCCTTCTCTATCGATGCCAGTGATGATATCGAAGACGTCGTAGATCGAGTCGTCGGTGATTCGGTTCGAGGTATGATCACACGGAGCGGTGGGGAGGTCTGATACCTCCCCTTTTGCCCCGCTGGAACTTCCCCAGCCTTAGGGGCAGAATCTCGTGCCCCTCGGTAATCGTGAATGAGTTTTCTTCGCACCTGCGAGCGGTCAAGGCCAGGACCTTATACATATGTGAAAACAGACCTGCAGGGCCCGTCTCATCTTGTGTTCAGCACGGTCAATTGCGCGGTGCGCCGACCCGAGGAGCCTTTCCGTCTGTCGTACAAGAACGGTCAGCACGACATGGGGCTGCGAGTCGCCATCATAACCAAGGCACGCACATTTGACATACACTCATCGATACGCGCGAGATCTTTGCCAACGGTTGCAAGCACGCGATATTTAGGATGTAACGGGGCGTTCGGGATTGTCACGTTCTCATCCTTCTCCACTAGCGTCGTTAAAGACGATGGGGGTTCCTCGACCTTCGGCACAGGCCCGGGCGACCTTGGCAATCGTTCAGGAAGGAACGTGCGCTTTAGCCACGCCTTTAATCGTGCACGCTTTCCCTCTCCTTCAGTTCCTACTCCAGAAAGTTGGCGAGATCGTCCTCCTTTCGCGCCAAGGTCCGTCAGGGTATCCGCTCGTGCCCGCCTCAAAGGCTTTGAAGTGGTACCAACGTCATCCTGAACAAGTGGTGGGGTGACTCGGCGCAGGTCACTCATGCTCTTGTGCGAGCGTAGATGCGATATGGAGTCCGTAGGATAACTTTCCTGTGAGATTGATAGGTTAGATATGTCTTCAGAATCACGGGCGCGTGGCCATGGCTTGAAAAGGCTGCCATCATTCTCAGCCACGTCGAGCATCAAGAACTCCGTCGCAAACCCAGGTGAGATCGGCAAGTCGTCATCGATATCTGAGCTACTCCGACGCGTTGCGATGGATTGGCAGGATGAATCCCCGGTTCCCGGTTCCTGAGCGACAGATGGTCCCGTTGTCAATCGTTCTTCGACGGCCTGCGATATGGCGTCCAAGGATGTGTCTGCGCTTGTCCATGACTCCCTCGCGCGAGAGACTTCCTCACGGGCCTCGTCCAAGCGTGAGTAGAGCTGTGAAATTGCGCCTTGACTCACGGAGGATGCGTCACGGAGAAGGGCGTCAAAGCGGTCGAGGGCGGCTTCTGATGATGTAAAACCCGGTGAGAGTGTCAGGCCCATTGTGATTGCATTGAGACTATCCAGCACTTTCTCGAACACCGACGGGCTAATGTTGTCATCCAGCGGCGGAGAGAGAGCGGTAAGGGTCGATAAGCTCATGTTTGAACCGGAGTAACGCAGGGGCCTGACAGTAGCGTGAGAGGCGGACGACACCGGGCGCCGTTCTTCGTGGAAATGGCTGAACAATGAGCGGAATTCTGGCTTGGCGACCTCAAAAGGCGTGAGTCTAGGTCGAAGACTTCGGCATCTGTTATCCATCTAAAGGAAGACGAATCACGTACCCCCGTGAGTCCCGCATCTCAGACACCGTGTGGTCGGGGTCCGAGTCGAGCATGGCGCGCAGGACCTCGGCGCTATCTCCATGCTCAGCCGCAACGTGAACACACGTCTCGTTGTTGTTATCCCGAGCCTGTAATGGAGCACGGAGATTACGGACAAGGTGAACGACGAATCGGTACAGGGCGTCATTAGAAGCCTGATCTCGAAGCGCGTCGGGTCCACGTTTTCTTCGGGCCAGACAGTGCAAAGGCGTACAGTTGCCCGTTTTGGAAAACAAACTGACATCGGCGCCAGCACAATACAGGATATCCAACACTTCTATGGAAGGCTGCTTGAGAGAAGCGCAGTAATGGATCGGAGACCACGCCTCGGCATCTGGAGCGTTCACGAGTGAAGGAACGCTCTCCGAGGACGAACCGGTCGAGAGTGAAGAGAGGAGGGAGTACAACGTCGTGACGTCCGATGAGACAACGGCCCGGACCAGCGCGTTCGTGCTTTCACGGACCTCGGCGGGGTTGAAATGGTGGGGTGAGTGAAAGGGTGATGGTAATGAACCTGCGGCAGGTTGTAGGGCCGCTTCAGGTGTGTCGGGTTTGATCCCCCCATTCGCGGACTACAGTAGCAGCTCACGTTCAGTGAGAGAAAGGAGGAAAAACATCGAAGGACGTGCCCTAATTTCGCGAGCTCGGTGATGCCGGAGTGCTTCCTCGCAAGCCCAAAGTATCTGGGGATGTACCAAGGCGTATTGTATGGAGGTTCGGTGATTTCTATCTCGGTGGTCAGGGTGCGCGCCATGGGAGAGCTATACATTCGGGCAACATGAACCAGAATGGGTGTATGGCCCAACAAAGGCAAAAATGCTCACCAGGCAATCGACAACCTCCGTGTTGCCGTCACGCGTCGCATCTTTACGGAAATTCGTCGGATCTAAGACTGACCCGAGGGGGGAACCCGACTTACACATGAGCGGCGTGACACCATAAGCATCTTTACCGTCGACGGACACCGCGTCCCCGCTGGCTTCCAGCAGAACCTCGACCGCTTTCGGGGAGTTCATCCAAGCGGCGAACCCCAGCGGCGTAACCCCATTCATCGCCTCCTGCGGGGCGTTCAACGTGTATAACGATACGTGGCGGTCTTCCACGAGCATTCGAAGGGTGTTCAACCGGTTCGTCGTCATAAATGAAGGATCGACGGTCTGCCAACTGCAGAGGACCCCGCGTTTTTAGCCAGCCATCATCTTATCGCACGACAACCGCGGGGAAACACCCGCACGGTGGCGCACCTCTCACCCGCGAGCACGCACGCGACGGCGGAGCGTCCCGTCGCGTCCATTGTATTGACGTCTGCGCCGCGCGCCAGGATAGAACGCGCGTAATGTTCGTCTCCGCGCGTCACAGCATTCAGGAATTGCGCATTGATCGATGACGATGAAGATGTGGTGGTGGATGGCTGCGCGACTGCCGGCGTGGACGGGGTTATGTCGGGCATGTACGAGAAGGAAGAAGGGAAGACGAGAACGGCAAGGGGGAAAAAAAATAAAGGGAGCGAGCGCGACGACGCGGCGTAGGTGGTGATGGAAGACGGAAAGGTAAGCGGAACGACGGACAATAAGTTCCTTGGGAAACCTTTGGACAAATACCCCGCAGGCGTCTTTTGTCACATCGGGAAGATTTGACCACATATCTGGAGCGCGAGGCGAGGCGAGCACTGATGGTCGGCGCCTGGGACGGAATTTGGAGAAGTAATCATCAGGATGACCCGGATATTCATGCCTGTAGACCTGGGTCGATATCCCGCTATCCGTCTGAATCCCGAGTTTGCCGGACTGAGATACACACCCAACGTTCCGCGCTCCGCTACGCCCACACGCATTAGGGTTTACCTCCGACACGTGGTCCGCTTGTCCCGTAAGTCTTAGCAAACATCGCTCTCGGAAAAACCTAATAGCGTTGGAAAACAATAAACAGATTATGATAGAAGTTGAGAACGTAGTTTTCCGTGCAAACTTTAGATTGAGTGCGTGATTCAAAAACATGACTTCTCACGTGACTTGAACTTCATGGGATCAGTGCAGCTATGTCCCTTGCATTTCAAGTATTGTATCGTACGACGGGATTTCCCCCATGTCCGGGCACCAACTTGCTATGATTGCGACAAAGTCGGTGTTCGCTGATGTAAAGGCTACAAAACCGGCCAAGTATGCGAGGGTGTGTGCAAAAGGCAAGACCAAAAGTGACAATTATCGACCATGTGACAACACGAGGCGGAAAAAAGGAGGGATGGTTCATATAGGCAGAATAATTATGGCATGGGAAAAAATTCGTTAGGGTCAGATGAAAGCCTCTCGTCCGAGTGTTCCCTGCAAACACGGATGTCAGAGCATACCGAAGAATGACAATATCAAAGCATACCTTGACATGTTCAAAATTTGCAACGGCCCGATCAATGTCCCAGTTGTTATTTTGGAGACAGTCCACAGCAAACTGAACATTGAGGCGTGTGAGCGTGCATATTTGCGTTACGAGTGACCTTTGCGGTTCGGGCTAAAACAATTCATTGTTCGGTCTCAGCAAACGGTGTATATCACGATACCAAAGAGTACGCACAATCGCTTCGAGTTCTCGCTGGACGGATGGCGGTAACGATGGTGACTGACTACTGGATGGAGCTGCTTGTACAAGAAGCAATCCAGGAGCCCACGCGGCGTGACTGGAATAACCCCGGATGACCAGTTGATCTGAGAGTATTTCTACGTCCCACCCGTTTGCTTTCGCTCTGATTGACGGTTTGGAGAATAAGTGACACGCGATCGTTTCCATATATTCACACGCACCCTGACCCTTCCGGCGCAGGAACCAAAACGAACGAACGATCAAACGAACGAACTCCTCCAACCGGTTCTGTTCCGTCCCAGAGTCAGACGTTAAGCCTTCCACAAAGAAATGCGACGGACCTTCGATAAACTGTCCGTGGATGGACAAGAAAAGAGTCGTCCGGTTTTCATGAGTGACTGGCCATGAATCGATGCAGAACTTTTCTGCCGCGCCGACGATATCGTGCTTCGTTGGAGGGAGGGATGACATAGCACCGAGAACGTTCTCCCGTCCCACATGAATGCTCTTCAACATCTTGTCGACCGCACCCCCTACCCTACTCAGGTTTCTGGATCCCGCACCCAACCACGGGGACCACTCCAGATGGCGTTGGTTAGGCATCTCTTTCGAGTACTGGAATCCTTGGATTTTGGCACGGGCGGGGATGGACGTGTTGGCTTGGAACGAGAACGTGGCGAATTCATTATACACGTTTGAGAGCGAGGCTCTTTGTGTATCAAAGAGTGGGAAGAAGCTGAGGGTACTATGAAAAGAAGCCAAGAGAAGGCAGGTAGCATGCATACCGAGCGAAAAATGATGTGATAATGCCACCGTCCACCCCGGCAATAAGGGGGGGCTGCATGGGTGCGGGGAAGTCTTTGGCTGTCGGATGAGAATCAGAGGAGCCAATTGGATGGGATGTCTGCGGTGTATCGAAAGATATCTTTGTGACGGGTTCCTTGTCAAGTATTTCAAGCGTCGGAAAGCGTCGCATGATATTACTGGATCACTGTAAGCACCATCTGACAAATAGATGCTACAATACTCACTTTCTGTAGGTGTCCATGCGATTATTCTTATACTCTAACTCTCGTATGGGGTTTCCAATAAGGATCAGCTCGCGCAACTTCAACAACTTGTCCTTCTTGTCGGACAACTGTGATATCGAGTCGAGGTCCTTCCACACACGTAAATTATTGTTCTCGAGCGAAAGATTGGCAAGATTTGGTAGGTAGTGGGCTATGGTTGTAATGACGTGTGTGCTTTGAAGGTTGTTGTTGGCGAGAGAAATTGTTCGAACCTGAAAGAATAAGAAAGGGTAGGTGAGATGAGTGAAAGTGACGCACAGGTGGTTTGAGTTGGGATGCGAGCTTGAAAATCACTGCTGCCTCCTTCCCTGTACCCCCGGGTACACCAGGTGGTAAGAGGCCAGCTCTCATGACTATCTCATCTTCAGACATTCGCTGTCCAACGCGTGAGCCAAAGGCAAGTGATATCAAGAGGAGTTCTACAAACTTCGAGGTTAAGAAAGCGCGATTGGGGGTCCCAGCGCTTTTGAACGAATGATCTCCATATTTCGAGAGGTTTTCCTACAGCCACTCGTGTCCCTGGTAGTACTTTGTCGCCATTCAGCGATATTGCGTTCCGACGGACACGCCCGAGCGCTGCACCACGGATGCTAAGGGGGCCCGAGGAAGGAGCAGCGACCCGGGTAGCAAGCTGGTGGAAGACCACGAGGGAACGAGTCGATGAGCAAGATGAACAATGTGAGCTTGGTATTCTCATTCGAAATTAGGCGAGCACAAGACACCGGTTGTATGTGGGGGCACTGCGCAAACAGGAGGTGGTGGTAAAAGTAACCTGATATTTACCATGGCATTACGACTAGGTCCTACTTGACCTTTGACAGTGTCGATAAGACGAGGTCGATGTGAGCGTGGCTTAGCGTAGCCCTTGCGACCACCTGGCTTGTCTGAGGCTTCGCGCATGCGTTCATCTCGATCCATGAGACCGGCGTTGCGTAAAGCAGTATTGGCCAGAACGCTAGAGCCAGAGGAGGAGGGGGTTTGAAGCATTTGAGGTAGAGTAGTCTAGTGCCAGGTGATGGCAAGACTGGGATAAGAGGTTGTGGTGGTGGACGATGCTGTGCGACAGGAGGATTTCCGGTGCCACTGATGTGGGTGACGGTAATCACAACGTGTCACAACAATAAGGGGGAAAGTGATGACTAAGCTGGTGCGTATGTTGTACAGTACTACAGTTCAAGGCGGAGATTTCCGGCATCTGACCGAGCACAATTTTATTTGTGCAACTCCTCCATCAAATTTGCACCAAATCACTTAAAATAATGTGCATTAGGACCGCATTTAGAAGTAG
>Ga0137397_10001478_pt1 | contig 16411 bp, 18 predicted proteins | sample czorhiz116metaG_FD_106658 | JGI IMG/M metagenome (GOLD analysis project Ga0137397, IMG submission 106658) | Vadose zone soil microbial communities from Angelo Coast Range Reserve, California, USA - czorhiz1.16 metaG | ecosystem: Environmental > Terrestrial > Soil > Vadose zone | place: USA... | reverse complement strand
TCGGCTCGCTCTACGATAACGTGAAGGATGTTACGTTTCAAGTTAGCTAAGCTCTTTCATGACAACACGTCCCAGATAGGACTCTACACTATCCTGATAGATGGCTGCTCCATTGTAGTGTAGAGGTACACTATACCAGTAACCATACTTCAATCTGAGTCTCAACATGTTCTTGATACCACAGTAGACGTTATCATCGTAGGAGGCTTTGATACGCTTCAAGGAGCAGCGGTAGTCCTTCAGGAGTCTTTGCCAGTTGATACAGGGATTGAGTTGCATCCTGCCGATCTCTCGGCAGTGATGGACTCCAAGGGAGTCTACTATCCCCTGTCCACGGGCTGTGTTACCTGTTCTGCCACTACGAGTTTCCATCCAGGCTATCCCGTAGACCAGCTTTTCAGGGACCATCTGACTGTCAGCATGGGCCTTGAGTCTATAGGCATCTATCTCGCCTGTGAGGGAAACCAGGTTGATACCCCTAGTAAACTCAGTAGCTGTAGCTACAGGAACAAAGGATAGCTTCAGTGCTAGCATTAAGGATACCAATAGCTTACGCATGTGGAGTTCTCAGGATATAGACTCTAAGGTGAAGCACCCGAACGAGCCACCAGCGAGTGAATGCTGGATTAGCTGGATGCTTGGAAGCATACTGGAGCAGTCTGGCCCAGAGCATCTCATTCCCTGTCGTCCCAGCCAATACTAGCTGGAGAGCTTCAGCCTTGCTCTGGTTAAAACAGGTATCGAAGATGATAATGTTCTCGGGCCATTGGAACTTGTCACAGCCAGCATAGAGCCAGTAGCGGCTGTAGGCTAACGTCTTAGCCTCGTCCCACGTTAGCTTCGCCACATCAATATCAGGATTGGACTTCTGAGCGAAGCCGAAGTTCGTGGTACCGCCAGGATCTCCTGGGGTCGTATTCAAGCCGGTGGAGGTAATGTTACCTTGGGCATCCTTCTTGACGCCCTCCTCCTTCATGGTGAACTCGAATGCCAGATCGAAGTCAGCGGTCAAGGACATTGGCTTGGACGTTTTGGACGGCGGGGATGTCGTGGCTGACACCGTTGTTGAGCCTGCTATTGCCGATGGCTGTGCCCCAGAAACCGATGACGAAGGTTCCGGTGGCGAGGTCGATGTGCTTGTCAATCCACCAGCGAATAGCTGCTTCAATTGTGAGACCAGTTGCCAGAATGTAGTGGGCATCTATCCATGTCTTTGGGGTGAGGGTCATTAGAACTCCAAGCTTCGGGCGAGTACACGATCACGTTGCATAATAACCTTGTTCTGTCTTATGTCAAACGCATACTTGCCGTACTTGGAGGAGATAGGAGTGTTGAAGAACCACACTGCAACTTTAGGACCTGCTACTTTGGTGGGGAGTCCTACTCGCATGTCCTTGATTCTCCAGCACATATACTCTATTGCTCTCTTGATTGCATCCCCACGAAACTCTGCATCAGGATTGACAATGGTCATCAGCTCTCGTTCTAATCGTCTTACTCCATCATGGCCTAACTTACGATGCCATCTATGTTTGAGTCTACGTTGGGGGAGATGTTTGTGAAGCACAAGAAGTTGGGTGAATGGAGACTCAACTCTCCAGCATCCTCCCTTTGTCCAAATAAGTGCATTGAGTTTGGGTCTATGGTCATTGTGGGGGTTGGTCCCGGCACGTCTAAGGAAGTTAAGATACTGTTCATCAGAGAGTTTAGTTCGTAAGTACTTGGCAGCAGCGCGGATACCGTTCTTCGAAGCACGCTTAGCAAACTCATCCCAATACTCCTCTAGATTTGTGGTGACCAGGACGTTCCACCATCGCCATGACCAGTCTCGGAAGGGGGCGCGGGGAAGCCGAGTTCCTGTAGCCACTTCGAGTATTCTCCTGCCAAAATAACGGCTACAGGCAGCAAGACCAAGTAAGCGTCGTTGTTGAGGAGGTAGATCACTGTTGGATTCTTCGTATCTGCGAAGTGCTTCTCTAGCACCTTCAACAGTTCTTGGTAAACCACTGGATGTGCTCGGGAGATTGGTGAGTTTCATGGATTAAGGAGGAGTAGTATCACTAGTCCAGCCGCCACTGCGTGCTGGACGTGTGTCATTATAGTCCAGCCGCGTTGAGTTGTCAAGGGGCATAGTGTAACTCTTAGCGGCAGTTGTGTTTGCAATATTCGTATCCAGCTCTCACTAGGGCGATGTCCTTCACTACTTCGAAGCTAACTCGTATCCACTTTGGGGGAGGCTTCAATCCTTCGATCTGGGAGGCGAGACTTTGTAGCCGTAGATTCACGTCACCAAGGACCTTGTTGAGGGAATCACCACGGGCACGTTCAAGCGCAATGATCTGGTCGGATTGTTGTAAAGCCTGCCACAGGTTGAGGTTAGATTGTTTCAAACTCTCGTTCTCTGCTAATAGTATTACGTTAGAATCAGCAGCAGTCTTTTGAGCAACGAGGCTAGAATCAAGACGTGCTGCCGTCTCAGAGTCTCTACGAGCCACGATAATGACTGGCTGACGTACTTTGGTAAGCGAATCAGCTTTATGGCGCTGTGAGTCAGCCTGGGCACGATAAACTTGTACCTCGATTCTTGAGGAATCGCTAGCCGCTTTGGCATAGTCCTGTACAGCTCTAAGGTGCTTGTCGTAGCACACTGCCCCGGAACCCCAGCCAATGAGTAAACCAGCAATCAATCCCGCCACGATGTCGAATAGTCTTCCCTTCATTACTCGCTCGCTAGTGGAGTGTTAGAGTTGTTGGGCTTACCAAGGGAGCCGTCGTAGGGCCATTCACCAAGCACCCTGAGAGCTGAGATCTTGAGCTGTGCTGCGGGGTTGATGATCGGTCTGTGCTCCTTCACGTACTGCTCTGCTTCATCCCAAGATAACTTCATACGCTTCATGATGATAGCTATGGTAATGGTGGCGGAACGGGATATCCCAGCAGCACAGTGAACGAGAGTATTGTAACCTTTGTCCTGCCAATCGTTTAGGACATCTATGGCTCTACGGATTAGGCCGTCTTGATCTGGGACACCATCAGCTAGAGGGATACGAACTCGTTCTATGTTCTCCCACTTAACACCCTTGAGAAAGTAATCCTCTTGGGAGGGCTCCAACAAGGAGAGTATGGCCTCTATCCTGTTCTCGTTGATAGCTTTCTCATCTGTTGAGTCAGTGATGTCTCCCAGCCACAAACGATCTGTTATTTGGTTCATATGTGTTTCCTAGGAACCGACTCTCCGCGTTCCGATTTCTTAATCCAGTTACAATTGGCGCAAAGAACTTGATAATCTTGCGGCTGCTTTAGAACCTTTTGAAGTCTAGCAATAGGACCGCGCATAGCCATTTCTCTGCGTCCACCACCGTGAATATGATCTATTTGCAAAGCTCTCATATCATTGAATCCGCAATGACATTTACCTCCAAGGAACATCAGAACAGCCACATGTAATTGACTATATCTGCGTCGAGCAAATAAAGCGTTAGCTCTCTTTCCTTTTGGAGTTGCTTTGAACTTTCGTTGTGCTCGACGACGACTTTCCCTAAGTTTATCGAGAATCTGATTCATGACTTAACCTTAGCGAATGGGGGTCTTGTAAGCAACCAGTGGATGAGATCACCAGCTCCGGGCATATCTTTCTCTACCTTCGTGGAGTCTGTGAAGCCGTGGCGTCCAGACTCCAGGGCTCTAGCGAAAGCTTCGGCTAGGTACTCCCTTTGGTTATGGCTCCAGTAGTCTCCTGGATGGGGATAGAACTCCCGCTTAGCATCAACCAGTTGCATAGCGTCCTGGGCTACTCCACGCTCATCTACGATGTGACCAGTCTCATGGGCTATGTCGTGATCGGACATTGGTCCCCAGAAGGTCACTGCGGTGTCTGGATGAGTTCTCGTCCCTGCTGCTGCCGGGATACCTTGCCACACGATAGGGGCTTGGGACTGGGGCTTCTCTTCGATCTTGAAGGGACCACCAGCGACCTGGAATAATGTGTCAGTTACAAAGGACGGTAGCTTCTTGCCTGGCCCCAGGCTGCTCATGGCGCGGAGTACGTTCTTCAGCCGCTTAGCTGGTGGATCAATGACAGCGGGGCCTTGATTCATTATTCTCTCCAGAGAAAATAGACGCCGGGGTGAGGCGGACAATGACCTTCAGCCCAATCCTCACCCCGGTTGGAAGGTCCTGCCACTAAAGTAATGGGTTCATCAATTTTCCGCAAGGGGCACGACTAGCTGCAATCAAAGCGGAATGGAGTTCCCCACCATGGATGTGGATAGCACATTGTAGCCTCCTTGCGCTCAATCTAGCTGATCGTTATAATGGCGGCAACTTATTCTTCTCGATGATTCTGTCTTGCCACTCGATACGGTCAGCCTCGGTCATGTAGCGCGTGAAGCCTATCCCTGGAGGGATAACTCGTGGCGCACTAAAGAGATCCGTGCCTCCATCCTCTTGGGCCATATCCCACTGCTGAGGGTATCTCTGCTGAGTCGCCCAGGTTCCAGGGATCTGCCAGTAGTCTTCCTCGACAAAGGAGATAGGAGGGATAGCACGTTCGTCACCTTCGCTGAAGACGTAGTAGTTGTTCTGCTGCCATGCAGGAGTAGAAACCTGCCAATAGTCTTCATCGACAAACAGTGGCGTGAAGGGCGTGAAGGTCTCTTCGTCCGGGAAGATGAACGGAGTAGCCGATTGTCTAGACTGTTGTGGTGACTGGACTTGCCAATAGTCACTATCGTCAATAGTGACGAAGACCATATCCCCCTGGTCGAACCATTGCTGTGGAGCAATGTTCGTAACTTGCGGCAGGGTAACGACTTGCCAATAGTCTTCATCATATTGCGGGAACGGTCTATCCGCGTCATCAAAGAAGTAAATAGTCTTCGATGGGATAACTGGCTGGACAACTTGGTACCATTCTGTCTCGTCCAGCGGTGCCCAGTAGCGATCATCTGCTGAATCGAACCAGTAAAGAGGTTGCTGAATTGAAGACTGGATAACCTGATTCCAGAAATCCGCATCATCCACATGAATGAATATCGCGTCGTCGTGGAATATCCACTGTTGCGGATAGACGTTGCTCTGTGTCCATTGAGCGCTGACAGGTTGATCTGTCTCGTCCAGTGGTAAGAAGGATCTCTCGTCCTGATACCATTCAATATAGACGTTGGTGGTAGCGGACTGTGGCTGCCAAAGCTGCCAGTAATCAGCATCATCAATGTGGATGAATACCGCATCATCATGATAGGTCCATTGCTGCGGATAAGTAAACGTTATTGACTGCTGATTGCTGACTTGCCAGAAGTCCTCATCATAGACGACATATAGCCCTGTAGCCTGCTCACCCTGTTCCCCTATCCAAGGTTGCGGATAAGTGAAGAGCTGAGACTGCTGACTTGTGGTCCACCAATACTCTTCGTCAAAGCCTGGCTGTGGTCGAGCTTCATCATCGAACCAGTACAGTGAAGTATTGATTGCCGATAGGACAGGCACACTAACTTGCCAGAAGTCCTCGTCGTACTGGCCGAACAACGTGGTGGGCAACTCGTCATCGAACCAGTAGAGCGAGAGATTTCCTGCTGTGCTAATGGGATAGATAATGCCGCTAACATCGGCAGAATCTTCAACAGCTCCACGCAGTAACCCTGCGGGCGGTTCGTCATCGAATAGATAAAATGGAAACTGGACAGTCACCCATGGAGAGGTAACCGTCCAGTAGTCTTCATCAAACGGAAGAAGGAACTCAGCCTGTTGAAACGGAGGAAAGAATACTAGCCCTTGACCTGGGTTCGGAATGATAAAGGGCATGTGAGTTTCCTACCAGTCTAGTTTATAACCCCACAGCAGCGCCAAAGAGTGTCTTTGTGTCTAACGCTCCAACAGTTGATCCTGCATCCGCTGCTGCGGCTATAGCTGCTGTTTTGATTGCAGCGTTGATTGTTGAGGGTACAGCGTTCCATGAAATATCGACACCAAAGCCAATGATGTTAGGGCTATCACTGACGTAAGCTGTACAGCTTAAATGTAACTGACCGCTGTTAACACTAGTGCCATCGACTAGGATCGCAATGTCTGCCATTAGTTCTCCGAGGTTACTTTGTACTGTTGAATCTGAACACCGTTACCTGCATTGCTGATAGTGAATCCAACGAAGAAGTCCAGCGTGTTCGTTTGCGCCGAGTTGAATCCTGTGCCGACGGCAGGAGCTATTGCCGGAGCTAGAACAGATGGCATATCTTGTGTATCATCCGTTAATCCTGCCGTCGTTGTAAACATCTTACCCGTAACAATAGCTTGGCCCATTAGGTTAGCTGCTGTTCCGTTACCAATAGCGCGGCACGTAAGCTCAATGTCTATCCAGAATGGCAGCGTCGTATGGGCTGTAGCATTGAGCTGGATGTTCCCTGTATCGAATGCCGCTACACCGCCGATCACGACTTGAAAGTTCATCAAGCCAGGAGTCGTGGCTATGTTCGAGATCCCACCGCTAGCACGGACTCTCAGCGTTCTGCCAACGGAGAAGAAGTTTGGTGGAAGCGAGACTAATGCTTCCGGCTGGATGACAGTCTTAGCTGTAGTGAAAGTGTTGAACAGCGTTGCAGCAGAACGCTGAATCGCTATCGTTTCAAGCCAGCCCTGGTAGCTCATGATTCTCCAGCGTCCTTAGAGCACAATTAGGTCCATGAAGAACTCGTACTTCATTGAAGCCGTAGCGGAGCTAGAAAATAGATCAATGCTGCTCGTGGCAGCGGAGGTTAGCTCTATGTATGAATCGGCGTTTGGTCCGGTCCATCCACCAGGTCCTGTAGCACCACTAACGAAGCCACCAATAAACGTAGGGCCACCTGTACCGGAGGTAACCGCTCCTGCGTTGGTACTACCGAAAGTGAAGGACATGCTAGTGTTGGAACCAGGATCTTTGTTTGCTACGTTTGGATTAACGCCGCCAGAAGAGGCTGTTGTGGTCCACTTCTTTATTCTATAAGCTATACCACTTATTACAGTTAATCCTGGATTTTTGCCACCAACGTAAACTGCCGACAGTCCCCACGTTCTAGCGCCAGCGGTGTACTTTATGTAAGCATCATCGGTCTCGGTGTTAGGCGTAGCACTCGTAACAATGTCGAGCGGAAAGCTCACGTTGCCGCTAGAGAAATTGGTAATAAATGGCATGTGCTTACCTTACTCCGTATGCTCTACGTTGAGTTCGAAGTTCAAGCTTAGCGTACCGGATGCTGAGAACACGTCCAGGCTTTGGTTTGCTCCGCCTTCACAGACGGGCATGGAGTCCCCATTTGCCGCCACCCAACCACCAGGGCCAGCCGCGCCGGAGACGCAGCCACCAATGTAGACGAAGCCTGTGCCAGGTGTCGTAAATCCTGCTGAGGCCGAACCCGAACAGGTAGCCTTAGCAGCTTGAGCACCGGGGTCCTTTGGTGTCGGAGTAATGACTGAGCCACCACCTGTCGTAGCCGTGGTACGAGCAGCTTTTATACGGTAAGCAATACCGCTAATGGCTGTGAGTCCTGCTCCCTTACCGCCTAAGTACATAGCTTGGAGTCCGATAGTTCTTACTCCGGGCTTGATAAATAGGTGGTCTACTTCTGTATTGGCTGTACCGCTAGTAGTAAAGTTGGTAGCGACTACAGCAGAGTTCTCGCTATACAGGAACATGTTGGGATACCTTTTCTCTCATGAGTTTAGCCAGTGGAGAATTGCCCTCTTCGAGTATGCGGAGCAGTTCTTCTGGTCCTAATAGTTGTGCGTAATGCTCTAATTGGGCTTCTTCCACTTTCTTCCAAAATACCTCATCCGGCATTTGGTATGTCCCTGCAATCTCGCCGTGAGTCTCCTGACACTTGTTGCACAGCCAGCACGCGAAGTTACAGTTCTGTTCGGGGACATAACCATAAGGGACACCACAGTTTGCACAATACACCGGCACCCACCACATCCCCGCATGCCACTTCCCACCCTTACGGCCCTTGGAGCGTTCTCTTGTCCTACTGTCAGGAAGGATATTATCCATTTCCTATCCTTTTGGCAAGTTAGTGGGAAGCCTAGAGATAAGCTTGTCCATGAGGTATTCCCTGTCCTTCTCGGAGAGGGAAGGAGCACGGGGCAACGTAGGCATCACGGGAGCCACAAAGTTCCCGGAAGGGTTATCAGGATCTCTACTGTCCTTTGGCATTCTTTAACTCCTTCAAACTCTTAAGGTTAGACTTAAGCTTCTTTACGGCCCCGGCCAGGGTCTTGGACTTCACCTTGAGCTTGAGCTTCAGCTTGACTCCTTCGCTCATTTCTTTGCTGCCTCCGCAGGACTCATGTAACGGGTCTGGACATCTTGGTGGCGCTGCATAGTATTTATAGCCTCTGTCGTAAGGTTACGCAACTCGCCTTCTACATCGTTCTCCGTGATGTAGATACCTAGGTTCAGGGCTCTGTAAGTAGCTTCCCATGCTGCCTCGTTGTCTCCTTCAGAACGATGGAACGCTATCTCGCGCACGAGGGTCTGCTTCTCGTTCTGGTAACGGGCGCTCTGAGCTGCTCCAAAGGAGGCTACAGCACTGTTCTCCTCCCTACGGATTGACTGGAAGCCGGTAAGGAGAGCTACGGCCTCCTCAGTACGATTGGCCGCTGGGATGTACATTGGCTCACCACTCAAGTTACGGAGGGAACCTGTAGAGAAGAGTTCCGCTGTGCGTTCAATGTTACGCCATTCAGCAGGGTACATGGAGAGTAGGGCTTGTCTTCCCTCAGTACTGGTGTTGAGGAACTGGGAGAATGGATTATCTGACTTCATGCTGGCAACCATAGCGCCAAGGAGCCCTCCAGCAGACCCGGATAGAGGCAGTGCGCCAGTACGGCCCTGAGTTGCTGCCTGGAGCGCTAACGAACCAACCAGTCCTCCTATCACTCCTTTGCTTACACCTCGCTGTCCTATGTACTTACCCCACGCGCTCATGAGCTGAGCATAAGGACCAAAGGTTGGGCCTAGTTCTGACTTCACAAACTTCCCTGGATCGCTGAAGTCTGGAAGCATGTCTGCGCCAGAGATCCCGATACGGCTGCCGATTGAGAGATGGAGAAGTCCTGGAAGACCGTAGTAGAGGATATCGTCCCAACGGTAGTTCATGGAGTTCGTGAACTGTTGCTCCGGGCTCATGTGCTGACGACGGTTATCGTCGGCCATAGCCGCTACGGCTTCTGATGTTAGCGGGACCGTGTGGCCAGCAATAGAGATAGCATCCCGCTTTGTGAACATCTTTATCGCTCCGCCAACGTAGCTGAACAGAGGATGGGCTGTTGCGAACATTGCGCCGCCAAGCATGGTGCCTGTTGCTAGATGCACTGCAAATTGACGAGCTGCGTTAGGCTTACCTTGAACCATGTCGCGCATTAGATCATACTCGAATCCCATTTGCTGGATCATGTAGGGCTTGAACTGGAAGAGCAGTCTTCCTAGAGGGCCAAGCTTTGAGAATGCTTGTGGCATGCCAAGGGCGTCGTAATGGAAGAAGGTCTTGGAGACGTTACGCTGGGCAAGGGCGGAGATCGTGTCCATGTCTCCATGGTGCTTCATAATTGCCGCAGCGTCAGTCCAGTTCACACCTACTTTACGAAGCTCTTGGCGGTAGGTAAGGAGAGCGGTAGCGAGTCTTCCTGTCTCTTCCCCAGCGTTGAATGGAGCCATTAGGACCCACTTTGCCATGTCTGCTCCATGCGCGAATGCTGTGCGTCCAGCAGGGGAGGGCTTGGAGCCGGTGATATCTCCGAATCCCATACCACCGCCTGCGAGCTGTTTAGCTGGCTGGAGATCTACTCCAAGCTGGCGTAGGTGAGGATAGACCGCTTGGAGATGCTCTGGAACTTCCTTACCAAAGGTGAGGGCGTACCAGAGTTTATGGGCATCAGCCCAGGCTCCTGCGATATCTCCCATGGATTGATGGATAGGGATACCTTTCTGGAAGCCTAGTTGAGCGGCATTCTGGAGGAACTGGAAATAGTTCACCACCGCCGAGGCTGGATTACCGGCTAACTTTCTTGCCGCATGGAATGCAATCATGTCCGATGCACGGGCACGGCCACCAAACTTCTGGTAATAGGTCATAGGGTTAACGATGTCACTCCAAGGAAGCGGGCTGCCTTCACCTAGGCCGACCAAACCAGCAGTCTTCTTTGCTAGTCCAAGTGTCGCTGCGCCAGGAGTCTTCATTGCCGCAAATAGCCAGTCAGCTATCTCGTCCTTCGCGGTATATTGGCCTAGGGCCTCGCGGATGTAATCATGCATGAAGGACTTCAGCTTTGGCATGTCGGAGAGCTGCTGAACACCATGCTGTGTGGATAGGCTACGATCCAGTGCTTCGTCATTGAGCATTGGATAGGCTATATTAGCTACCTTGAACTGATACTGGTTACGAGCTATACGACCAGTGTAGGCGGCTAGGTCCTGCATCAAGTCGGCAAAGGGGCTCTCTAGTCCCAGAGTACGGGGCTTAGCTGAAGTTAGTGTACCCTTACTTGGACCAGGTTCCTTCTCTCCGCTCTGGCGCAGATATAGGGCCTTGATGTCCTCCCCATCAGCTTCGATGTGGTCGCCAAAGAGCTTCATCATCTTGTTCCAGTTGGAAGCCTTCATTCCTCCCATGACACGACTCATTACGTCATCGTACACTGGCTGACCGCCAGCACGGAATCGAATCTTCTCGTTGGGTAATAGACGACCTTCCTTCACGAGAGCTTGGTAGGCTTCAGCAGCATCGGCTATACTTGGAGCGAATGCTGCTAGGACATCCTGGCCACCACGCTCTACACTAATAGCGACATTGCCGCTATGGACAAGAGGGAAGTAGTTCTGGCGACCATAGCGCTTCCAGAAGTCGAAGTCCTTGATGAAGCGGGGATCTGTGCCAATTGGAAGCTCTTCCTGTTTGTTGTAGCGGTGTAGGAGATCCACGAAGGCTTCGATGTCACCATGATTCCAGCGCTCTGTTTCTCCACTGAAGCCTAGCTCTGGATTACGTTCCTTGGTCAACAGCTTGAATCCATCTATGATCTTGTCTGGATCAATACCTTGCTTCTGGAGGAACGTACCGAGCTTGCCGTGGACACCTTGAACCTTCTCGGCTTCAAGTTGCTCAAGGCTGATGGGCACGGGCTGGATCTGTCGCTGCAAGAAGTAGCGAATGTGGTCATCACGGCGATCCGTCAAGTAGTCACGGATCTTTCTGAAGCCATAGCGATACTTGGCGTCCACACCGGCCTTCTCCGCATCGTCCCAGGTCTCATGGGTCTTCAAGGAGTTGCGGAGAATCTCTGAGTCTTCAGACTTAAAGGTGAGTTTGTAATGACCATTCTGCATCAGGTCAGCGGAGAAGTCCTTGAACTGTTGAGTGTAGCGCTGCTCTTCCGTCTCGAATTGACGGATCATGTTGTCCACGAGCATGGTGATTGGATGACGGCGAGCCATCTTCCATGGGGTAATGGCGTAACGTTCTACGCTACCAATGTCCTTAGCCTTCGGGTTGACGATACGCACGTTGCCGGGGATCTCTGCTTCTTCAGCCTGAGCGAACATTGGGAGCAGTGTTGCGCTAAATGATTGCATAGTACGGGCTACGTTAGGCTCTATGAGCTTGTTAGCCACGGCAGCCTCGAAGACCTTGTGCTGTGGGACGTTAGCACCTATAGCCATCATGTGGCGAAGCTCTTCCACTGCTGCACTCTGGGCCGGGTTGAGCATGTTTGCCGCAGCGGCAGCACGTAAGTTACCAAAGGGAGTGTCTCCATATAGTGCTCTAGCACGGTTGTAGGCCGCTAGACGGAATGGATCTTCAAGCTTAGGGTTTATAGCCTTGATAGCGCCTAGGACTGCTTGCTCTGCATCCAGTGGCACAGCAGCAGCCTTAGCCCCTTCAAAGGTAAATGGTCCCTTAGGAGTGTCACCCTTGATCCATTGTGCTCTGTTAAAGAGATCTAGAAGTTCCTCTACTTGCTCCTTAGGACCTTGGATGTCCGAGACACCAGGACCATGTTCTCCTGGGAGTCCACCAATGAGATGCTGAGATAACTCCATGGCACGGTTAGCCATAGCGTTCTGGACTACGGTTGGGGAAGCACCAAGTAAGCCTTGTTCCTGCTCCCACTTACCGAAGCCCACAGGAGGCTCTCTCTTGAAGTACTGGTCGTAGCGGCCTTCCATAACGGCTCCAGCCAGGGCGTAATCGTGCATGTCCCTGTCGTAGTTGCGGGGACCACGGGAGGTGTTTACAAGGTTTTGGTCTACGTTGAGTTCAGAGCCATCCGGGAGGCGTACCCTCACCTGGCCACCCTTCATGGCTTCTGATGCGTCTACGATGAGCACAGGCTGTCCTGTGGCCGTGTAGCGGCCTAGTGGCAAAGCTTCGGGAGAGAATTGCTCCAATCCGTGGATAGGAAGGGCTAGGGACTTCCGGTAAGCCTCGGACCACTTGTTCACATAAGCGAGCTGGCGAGCTGCCAGGGCTGCCTTATCGAGGGCAGGGAAAGTAGGACCTTTGTTGACTCCAATGAGATCGGCGTAGAGCACATTGATATCGTCAGGAACGTGGCCCCCTGCCTGATGCATGTGCATCTCTGGGAGTACTTCAAGCAGGTTGCCGTCGGCATCATGGATGTAACGATCCAAGCTTATGACTTGGGCAGAAGGAGCATTCATCCCCTTGACATACTTCACGTTAGGAAGATCGGCCAGGTCAATGTTCTGTGGAGAGCCTGGGTTAGGATTAGGAGCCAGGTCACTAGGACTTGGGATACCGAGATCCATTCGCATTCTCTTGTTGAATGGAGCTTCGTCCAGGGCCTTCTCGTAGAGCTTGGCAAAGTCATGGGCGTATTCTATCACAGGATCTGGGACAGTACGCTGGGACTTCACGAAGTCCTTGATGACATCTGTGAGATGAGCCTCCACAACCTTAAGTGTTGGGACCTTGAATGTCTTACCTTGAACAGTCTTCTCTATCACAGCATTAGGGTTACTTTCCAGTTTGTCCATACCAGGAAGAGCGGCGAATCTTGCAGAGCGGGATTGCTCCTTGCCTTCGATCTGCTCGAAGTCATGGCTTAGCGCCCAAAGATGGGCTTCTTCCTGCGTTGCAAAGGGAAGCTCAGGACCTGGGAGGAAGACTGTTTCTCCCGGTACAGCATTCAATCCAGACTGGCCTATGCGAGCTATCACCTTAGCTTCTTGAGGGGTAGGGCTACGGCCTGACTCAGGGACTTCAAAGCGTTGTGTCTGTAATGCTCTTACACCGCCACTGGTGACTGGAGTGATACGCAATTGAGTGCTAGGCTTGCTCTTGTGAACGTAAGAAGCTCCAGCATTCATCACTGTGAGATCAGTAGGAGTGTAACCATTAGCTTGGAGGTAGCTGGCTACTTCATCCTCTGTATTAACCTGGTGAATAGCGTCGCGTAGGACTTGGTGCTCTCCACTAACTGGCACTAGATCATAGTAGTTCTCAACTGTGGGTAGTCGAGTTACCTTGTCGTAACCTGGACGCTCTCTACGGAAGATACGCATACGCTGCCCAGGAATGTTCTTCGATGGGGCGATAGCGAACTCATCGTCTATCCCGAGCTTAGCTACTGAAGGAAGTTTCTGGATCGTTCTACGGAAGTAGTCCTTGGTGGAAGCCACTAACCCTTGTTTCTGGAATGCTTCACGTTCTACGTGGTTAGGATCTAGGCTAGCTGCTTCACGGTACAGAGCCTTGATACGGTTATGGATAGCTTCAGTGTTGTACTCGGCCATAGCCTCCTTCTCCACAACCTTCTTCATTGCGTCAGCACGTTCTGCCTCGAACATAACGAAGCTCTTGCCATCGTTAGCTTCGAGAGCCGTAGCAGCCTTGTTGTGGGCATCACGTACTTCTGTCATCGCTTGAGCTACTTCGTGATCTACGTGCTCATTGAAGTTGATGAGGTTACGGAGATAGTCCGTGTGCTCCCCTTGTGCCATACCCTTGAGTGTGCCTTCAGGACGCTGGGCTCTTTGGACTAGCTCGTTGGGGATACGGTAGATTCTGCCAGCAGCGAAGGTTTCTGGGTCTACTCGGACTGGTGAGCCGTAGCTATCTACTTGTCCCTTACCCTGGAGGGCCTTAATAGCGTCCTTGGCTGCTCCTGTGTAATTGTCCTTAGGGAGGGCTTCACCAGGAAGCTCTATACCGTAAAGGGACGTCTGGCCTTCCGTGGTCTCGGGAGGAAGGACGTGGGGCATCATGGTGAGTTGACCATTCTTGTTGGTTGAATGGTCAATCGTGGTGCCACGGAGCATGTCTGGAGTAAGTGTACCATCCTTGACAGCCTGTTCCAGTGCCTGAGCAGATTGGGTAGCAGCACGGAAGAAGAGGAGCTTGTTGCCCTCGTCTGGGAGAGTGCCTGGACGGAAGGTGGTGACAACTCTATCACCTTCTATTGGCTTATCATCCGTAGATCTCGCAATCTCCGTTCGAGGGATAGTCTTCACTCGGCCAGAGCGCGTCTTGACCTTCACGTTATCCTGGTTGGCTCCTACAACCTTGACTGGCTCACCAGTTGTGGTGACAGCATTCGTTGGAGGTACGTCTACCATATCCTTGGTCTTAGGAGCAGCCATCATCTCCTTCTGAGCCTGCATGTTAGTCTTGGATGCTTCAGACTCAGAGACTTCCAGGATGTTGGATAGTGGGAACATTCCCTTCTGGCCAGTCTCCAGGTTTACACCACTGAAGAATCCTTCCTCTGGACCTACCTGTTCGACATGGTAAAGTTTCTCATCAGGAAGCTTTACGACGCTACCAGCTTTAGGAATAGGCTGGAACTCGGAGACATCGGCTAGGCCCTGTGCTAGCTCTCCTGTGGTCTCATCCTTGATTCTAGCGAGTCCATATTCCACATCCCCTACCACTTGGACTACCTTACCCTGGTAGAATGCACTAGAGCCGGTCTTGAAGCCACGGTTAGAGGCAGTGTTGGCCTTGCTGAGTTTCGCGCGGATCTTAGCGTGGTCTACTTCAGGAAGAGGAGACTGCATCAGCTCTCGAACTCGTTGAGCTAGCTCAGGCTGCTCTATGCCTAATTGTCCAGCAGCCATACGGATAGCTTCATCAGAGCCGCCACGATCACGGATACCTTTCACAAGGTTGAGGGCGGCATACTCCACATCAATAGGAGTCTTACCGGCTTGACCAGGCTGCTGCTCTCGAAGCACACGTTCGAGAGCTTGGACTTGGCCACCAGCCGCTACACGTTCGTCTTCCGTGAGCGTAGGATCGAACATGAAAGTCTTGAGGACCTTGAGACGAGCGCCCAGCAGCTCTGTACCGTCGGGGTTGTTCTTGATGTAGTTATAGAGCTTGCCTGCCTGGCTGCGGTAGTACATAGCCCCTACCGTCACCATTTGGGGCTGCTTCTTCTGGATGTCAGGAGGCAGAGTTCGTGGATCGTTAGGATCTACTCGCGCCTCCGCCTGTTGCATAGCCTGTCCTTCTGGGCTCGCCTGGGCGGTGTTCTGAGCCTTCTGGAGGAAGTCCTTGGCGTAGTTACGGATGGCGGTAGGATCAGGCTCCGAAGCCCACTTCCAGCGTCCTGTTTCAGGATCACGAGAGCGCCAACGAAGCTGACCATTCTTGAGCTGAATGGCCTGCTTGTTGTCAACGAAGAATCCTGGACCAGGGACGAACTGAGGAACCTCTCCTTCAGCCATTCCTGTAATTGCTTTGGCGAGCTGAACCTGGGACAATGGATTCATCGGACGCTCGCCCATGAAGAACTTGAATGCTGCTGGGGCGATGTAGCGTCCAAACGCACCTAGACCTAATCCCAACCCTCCACCAATCGCCGCTCCTCCTTCTGCGCCACGTATTGCGGCCTGACCCAACTCCATCGGCCCACCACCCCCGAACTCTTCTGGGAGTCCCTTGGCGCGCTGAGCTTCCTCAAGCATCGAGATAGGAGCATTGAATGCCGCACCGATACCAGCACCCTTGGCTGCGCCACCGAGGAGGCTTTCCCCCTCTGCAACTTTAGCTGCTGCTCCTGTTGCTCCGAGAGGAGCGAAGACTCCCATGCTGGCAAGCAGAGGAGCAATCTGGTAGATCATGCGTTCTGTATCGTCGGCTGGGGCCAGCTCACCGCGCATCTGGGCCAGGCTGACTCCCATGCCCGTTACTCCAGCTCCACCGCCTGTGAAGGTCTCCTTCAAAGCTCGACCCAGGACTCGTGACTTACGCACAAAACTATCAAGGGGACTCATCTTTGCATCACCAGGAGTCGTCCCAGGATCGGTTGGATCTATGGTCGTGCCGGTAGGAGATGGACCAGCAAAGTTAGGCGGAGAGCTGCCCATGCCGAACAGTTCGGCAAAGAACGGTCCAAGGGTAGAAATAGGGTTCAG
>Ga0137397_10001477_pt1 | contig 16412 bp, 19 predicted proteins | sample czorhiz116metaG_FD_106658 | JGI IMG/M metagenome (GOLD analysis project Ga0137397, IMG submission 106658) | Vadose zone soil microbial communities from Angelo Coast Range Reserve, California, USA - czorhiz1.16 metaG | ecosystem: Environmental > Terrestrial > Soil > Vadose zone | place: USA... | reverse complement strand
ACGATTGGCGGAGTTGCGAAATGGCCCCATGAAAGGGGCTTTTAGCGCGAACTGCGCTTGTGATGATATTCCACACAATGAACTTTTAGACACTCTCGAAGCCGCCCTGAAAGTGGTGGAGGCGGCGAAGGATGTAATGACCGTCGTTAAATTACAAGATCAAAGGTTGACCATGATGGAAGAGTTGCAATTACAAGTGTCTGGAGCGTTAGCCTATAAAAGGTTGAATGATTCTCTCGCCCGCTTCGCCGAGGAGAAGAAATGAAACCTTCCTACCAATGGTGGATTGACGACCTTGTAGAGGCATTGCCTAAACGACTATCGGTTAAAAATCTAGTGGAATATTGGTATGACCAATCAGATCGCAAGATCGGAATTAGGCTAATGGATCTTCTGTTGCTCGAAGCGTTAATCAGAAAGTGGCATAAAAGATGAAAGGACTATTTCTCAGATTGATAAAATATAAAATAGACGCATGCTCTACCATGACCAACTCCCTTGGTTGCGGGAATTTTTGCTTAAGCATTGCGACAATCCATCTGATCACGCCGAGATACGTGATATCCTCTACACTTTCCAAAAGCTCTGGAAAGTCGCCCGATCCGCCCGCCTGAATCCTTACCCCCGTTCGCCCCGATTGATAGAAGCCCTTAAGACGGTATTTGATGAGAAGTTTCTTTAAACCTGCAACATATACATCCTTCGATTAAACACTTGCGGGGGGCATACATAGAGTGGTCAATGTGTGTATGCATGCACGATAGACACTGGACTGGTGGTTTTTTTACGGATTTGGAACGACCGATGGTTCCTCTGCCGGCAGGTGATGGATGACGTAGACTTTCTTCTTCGACTTCGGGTGTTTCGCTTGGCTGATTCTCGCCTCCAAAGGGTCTATCTTTAGAAGCGTGTCCCGTATCTTTACGAAGTTTGTCAAGATCATCGCCGCTGATGTGATGATGGCTACCACGATGGCTCCCCAGAATTGCCACTTCAACCCCCGTGTGCTGTCTTTCTCATGCCTGCGGCCCATCAAGACATCGACATCATGCAGGAGCCCTTTTTGACCTGTCGGGTCTTGGAAGATGACGGCATAGAGGCGGGTCAGCTTCTCGTCATGCCGTTCATATTCATTGATGAGCCCGCCCTTGCCCTTGATGATCGTGTCGAGGTCTTTAACGCGCTCGCCAAGATCTTCAATCTTGTCATACAGAACATGGCTGTCGATGATACCGCGCCATTTCTCGTCACTTTGCTCATCCATTCATCTCTTTTGTTTTCCTTGGACAATTTGTGCAAAATTTCCCACTCGATCCATAATGACTTTAATGGTTTCTGGCGTCAGGCCTTTTAATTGGTCTTTACGAGTCATACGGGGGTCTCGACATTCAATATTGATACGTTCCTCTGTGTCATTCCAAAAAATATCGATGACAATATGGGCTTGTTCAAACTGATATTCCAGCTGAACCACGGGGCCGTCTTCGATGCGTGAAGCCATCTTCCATTTCTTTAGCGCCTTTTCAATGCTGTTTTCTAATTGCGCAATGAAGTTCCGCATGTCGTACTTTTCCATAATGTTGTCTTAAAGGTTTTGTCGCTTGTAAACGTCTTTCCATAACGGCAGTTGAAGCTCGACATCATCAATCTTCATTTTGCCTTCGCAAATTTGTTGATGCCAGTAGTTATCAATCTTGTCCTTTTCCCGCGCTCCGAAACAGGTCTTTCCGGCAGTACGTTCAGGACAATAAGGTTGCGGAGAAAGGTTATCAGAATCTTGCGGATCGCCTCCCGCTTCAATCGGCCAAACATGATCCTCTTCGCATCCATTGGAACAGTCAACTTCAGGGTGTTCCTTGATTTGGATAGCTTTTAGTTTTTCGGTATAAGACGACGAAGGCCGAATATTCCCTGTCCGAAACGTTGCACTACATAAAGTTTTTTCATCCATCTCGGCATTCCGCACACCAGGAGCCCAAGAATAAGGATAGATGAAGACACCGGCTAAAAAGACAATGGTTTGTTTCATCATGGTGTTGGTTTAAGAGTCCCTTCTTCTGGTTGTACGATGGTTGTAATAGGTTCTTTAGGCTTGCTTGATATGTCTTCTTTTTCAGAGGGGTTAGGGATAGACCCTCCAAAGGCATAAGAGACGGTAAATCCCCACGACCATCCCGTCAAGGCATTGGAATAGCTCCCTCCGATGTTTAGATGGGCACTTTGGTATTCCTTGAGGATAGGGATATCCTGGGCAAAGTCATGACCGAACCCGCCGTAGAAGTCCACGGGATCGCTCTGGACAGGCCAGGCCCCTACTACCCCCAAAGACCCGTCAATGATCCTTTCACCACCTGGCAGACGACCAAGGGTGAGGATGGGCAATGACGCTCCTGCGATCTGATGCCACAATCCCCCTTTAAGAGGCCGCATCACTCCGTAGACAACCTCGGTGGCAGACCATGGAAGCTGTAGAGAACCGATGCCGTAGGGAAGCGGAAGCGATAAGTTGTCTGCAAAGGCCGGACGCCAAGAACCCAATAGAGCCGTCAGAATAAGTAGTTTCTTCATTTCGGAGTTCCAGGGAGCGGCGGTGTTGGCAGAACAGGAATAATAGGCGTTACCACATGATGCTCAACGGCGCGGCTGGCGAACGTCGCTAGGCCGATAACGAGAGCGATCACGGCTGTAGAAGTCGTATCCAGTTCAATAAGGAGAACCGGCCCCGTGATTTGATGGGCATTCAGCCAAGCACTTGACCAGTCGGCAATATAATTGACACCCCAGGATTCCAAAAGCCCTTGATGAGCGGCCAAGAGCGTTCCAAGTGCGCCAATTCCGGCCATTGTTGCTATCGGGACGTAACGCTTTAGGGCAACGTTGAAAATATAATCCTTGATCTTATCTAGCATACAGCCTCCTTATACGTTTGGCATTCCTTCGCGTTTGATCCAAATCACTTCTGTGACTTTTTCGGGGTCGACATCAAGATGCACGTGAGTTGGCGTTCCGGCACTGTTCACGTAGATACCACGCCTAGTGATCCCGACGGTCTTGGCCGCATCGACAATCAAAGAAACCTCGTGATCGTTAGACACTGCCAAATCCACTGCCAAACCCTTGAGATGAGCGGAGTCTGGAACGGCTCCAACAAGGGATTCATTCTGCGTAAGTGTCCGGAACCCAGACGTAATGACGAAGGGAAATCCTGCGAGATTCCTTGCCTGATCGAGTTTGGCGACAAATTCTTCATCTAAACCCTCCACTTCCTCAGCTCTAAACCACTTATATGTCGGCGGCATCGGATTCTCCTTTATTCCCCAAAATCTCAGACTTATCAAAAAATTCACTCGTCTCCCGCCCGCAAAGAGAGCACCGATAAAGTCGTCCCAAAGGCTCATCCTCGATCACATCCATCGGTGTTTTACATGTCTGGCATTCCATTATTCCACCGTCATTTTAACACCATTTACGGATACTTTGCCGCCATTAATGATGACACCAGGTTGTCTCGCCGTGGTCGCAACGGCGCTGAACGAAACGATATTGATCGCCCAGTTAGCGCTGTTGAGGGTGAAGGTCCCAGTAATAGAGCTTTGAATAGCCGAGACGATCAGATCTTCGCTGGCGGCGAACTCCGATCCGGAAGCGGCATCGGCCACGAGATTGGTAGCGGAAACACCGCCAATCGTTCCTGCCACATAGCCCTGCGTTATTTGGTTGTTGAAAGAAGAAGCCACAATGACTTCGTTCGCCTGCGCGGTAGAGAAACTTGCGGAAGTTGCCGTGGTGCCTGCGGCTCCGTTGGCCGTCGCATCGGCAACGTCCGCCGAAAAGGTGCCACCCGAATATTGACGCACTATAATGGCATCGAAGGCGTCGTTCTCCGAAAAAGTAACCTTCACGATATCGCTTGCATTTCCAATGGCACTTAAGACATAAAAGACGGAGAGAAGACCACCGCTTCCACCGCCATTAGTGATATCCGCTCCAGCCGGATGAACAAACGTATTGCCTGCCGTATCGGTCACCGACGTGGGAACATTGGCAGTGGTGGCATGGCCAACTGTGACAACCAGCATGTTTCCTGCCGTGACGTTAAGAGCCCCAGCCGATAAAGTGGCGATAGGAGTCCCCGTGACGTCCTGACCTTTTGCGCTGTTCACAAAACTGATGGCTGCCCAAGAGATTTCATTTACGCATAGCAGGATCGCTAACGCCTTTCTAACCACTGCGCCCACCTTCGCAATGGTAAGTGAGCGTACCTCCTGTGATAGTCGAGAAGTTAAAGACTGGCCCCGTTGCGGCAGGCGGCTGTGTTACTCCAACTGCTGGGCCAGTGGAATTGACAATACAGAAAGGAGTAGCCGCAAAAGGCGTTCCGAACGTCACGGTACACGTCGTCGCCACACCAGTCCATGTAACTCGTCCGTTCGTATCGGTCGAGCCTGTGCTGATGGTCGGTGTTGTGCCGCAACTGGAAACGGTCGGGGTAGTACCTGACGACACCACATGCCCTGCCAGATTGACACCCCATATCAACGGCGTGGCCGCCGTGGGACTTGCTATCGTCAAGATGTAATCGGAAGGATTAATGGCCACCACAGAAGAGACCTGCACCAAGTTGATGCCCGTCGAGTTACTTGTGATCACGAGCGTATTTGGCGAGGTCGAATTCGTGAGTGTCAGTGTTGACCCAATTATGCCAAGCATAGAAGTAAACCCTCCGTTGCCAGTAATAGACATGCTGGATTGAACGGTCACGCTCGACGTGAAAATGGCTGGCGTAATAATCCCGGTCGAAAGACTGACGAGCCCTCCACTTCCTCCTCCTGCTGTTGGGCTTGCCACCTGAACGGTTCCGTTCGGCCAGTTGATAGCGCTCACCGTAATGGAAGCGATCTTAAGCGTCTGTTCGGCGCCCGAGCCCGTAGCTCCTCCGATCAGAAAGACATTGTTACTGGATATCGTCAGGTTCACGCCTATAGCTCCGGAGTTGGCGATGCCTGACGAGATAACAATATTAGAACCAATAGCCGTAACATTTCTAAGGGTATTGGTACTTTGATCATTGCCGAGAGCTATCACACCACTGGAAGCGTTGTAAGTAAAGGGCGTTATATTATTCACGTTGTTACCGAAGGTGTTGACCATGATCTGGCCGCCGACTTGTCCACCCTGGGCATTCAGATGAATGCCATCGGCATTGTAATAGGAGGAAAAGAATGGCTCTGACGAGAAATAGGATGAAAAATCGACGATGGCACATCCATCCGTAACAGATGCATTTAACAAAGCCGTCGAGTAGGCTTGTATAGGATACGTGTGACTTGCACTTCCAATATAATCGGGAGGAGACATATAAGCGCAGTCAATCTGTGGAAAAACATTTCTAAATCTCTGAACCAGGGCTCGCACGTTCGCTATATAGGTTGTCGTAGAGACATTTGTGATTGATTCATTGACACCAAACTCAGCCATTACGACGGATGGAGTACTAGGAAGCATTTTCAAAAGATTTTGATATTGCGTCTGATCTTGAGAAAGATAAGAAGCTGCTGGTTGAGCACCCATACCGGCTCGATACATGATGGCACCTGGTGTCGAAGATGAAAAAAAGACGAAATCCAAAACATCAATTCCACCCGTAGTCGTCGAGACGGCATAACTTATCGAAGCGGTATGTACACCGTAGATCAGCCCTGTAATGAGTGCGGAAGATACATGCAATGTCGTATCCGAAGAAGCAAGAACGATATGATTAGCGCCATCAACCGAGAAATCTATCTTTCCAGCGCCAGGTTGACTGACATAATGCAAGATCACTTGATCGGCTCCAGGGCAAGTCCCCGTCAATGTCGCCGTAGGTGTGCTTGTGTGTATCTGGTCGTCATCCAAGCCTAAAGCAGCGGCCTGTTCAGCAAAATTTATCCAACTGCCAGATTTGATATATTTGCAACCATTTGGACGATCCACATCCCCGTCCGTTTGGCTATCGTCGAGAGTTAAATAAGTTCCGGCGTTTCCGAAATTAGAGTACATCCAATCTGCGAATGGCTTTCCGATGATATTATGGGAAAAGTGAGAATCACCGATCACGAAAAAGCTAAGTTTATTTGTATTGAGCGGAGTGAACGGTACCTGAAGAGACGCCATCTGAGAAAACCACTGATTGAGAGTCGAGCGCCCGAAGTTCTGACTGTTGGTAGGTATAGCGGCGGAACTGATCACGACGAGATTAGTGGTCGTGACGCCAGAACTTGAGTTGAATACATTCCCGCCTGTCCAGGTCTGAGTGGACGCAAGGTTGCCGTATGTTACGGTGGCCGAAGACTTCTGTAGATAGGTGGCGGTGGCGGAGGACTGTTGCAGATACGTAGAGGTTGCTGAGGAGGTATACAGAATAGCGGCAGAGGAGATATAGAGAACACCTGTCGTGGTGCCTTGAAGATTGGCGATAAACGTGTTGGAATCTACGACAATATTACTCGTCGGGCTGGAAATAATGACGGAGGTTATCGCAGAGCCGCTCGAAAACGCAAGTGTCGATGCACCCCCGCCTCCTGACCCCGTAATGCTCTGGCACGTGAACTGGTTGGAGCTGTTATAGCCCAAGCCATGCGTCGAATCGCCGCAAGTCCCAAGACCGCCGCCAGTGACGCTTCCGACATTGACCGCGTATGTGAACGAAGATGGGGATGGGGTTGTCCAGCTATTTTGACCTGTCCATGTTTGTGTGGATTTTAGCTGTCCATAAGTAGCTGTAGCAGAAGACAGTTGTAGATACGTTGCCGTAGCCGATGATTGTTGTAGGTACGTAGCAGTAGCACTCGACTGTTGTAGGTATGTAGCGGTAGCCGAAGAATTTTGAAGGTATGTCGCTGTCGCTGACGAGTTCTGTAGGTAAGTTGCTGTGGCGGAGCTTTGCTGTAAATAGGTCGCTGTTGCAGACGAATTGGTAAGATAGGTCGCTCCGAGGCTGTTTCCTTGAAGAGTAACGCTATCTGACCGTAATGTGAAGAGATAGGTCGTATTCGACAAGAGTTGCCCGTTGGTGGTATTGGAATCGAACAGCACAACGGCTGTTGGCGTTGAGATCGCCGCTCCTGTGTAACCGGCAGTCGTGCCTGTTGTGACAGCCAAAGCTGAAGCCCCGCCACCACCTGAACTACAGGCCCCACTTGCAACTGATAAAAAACCTGTATTGTCTGTCTGAACGCACTTTGTCCCGTTCCCTGCCAGTGCCGCGTCAATGAACGTATTGGCTGTGCCGGAGGATACATAGAAGGTCGCTCCGGACTGAAGACTAGAAGTATTTTGGATATAGGAGGTCGCCCCTCCTGGCAAGACGATAGGGGCGTAAGTACATCCTGCAATGGAAATAGGAAGCGGAAGCGGGCTCGTGATCTGGCACTGCTCGGCCCTAACAACCCCTACAAAGGCCGCCAGAATTAAGGGTAGATAGCGGCGGCTCTGTTTGTCCACGATACTCCCTTAACGTATGACACGTGAGTCATCACGAAGACACTCGCCGTGCCGACAGAAATCTGCGTATAAATTCCCTTGGCAATCACCCAGTTGGTATCACTATTAGATGCTGACCCTGGAGCTACGCCATGATACAGTTCGTTGCCGTTAGTATCGAATTCGATGTTTTCCTGAGAGGGTGTCTCAGAAAACATATAGCGGTAAAAGTGTTCAGGGATTGTCACTGTAGACCCAAAAGGCTACGAAGCTCGGCGATCCGAGCCATGCGTTTATTAATGCTGTCTTTCCCGATAGCGCTGATCGACAGATAGCCTGTTGTCTGGCCGATGAGGGACGCGCTTGTGGTCGAAAGCTCAAGCGTATAAGTTGCAATCTTGCTCTGGTTATCTTGGCAAGCGGCAATTTGAGCATTAACCTCAGATTTACTCGGGACGGTAAAAGTACTCACATCGACAAATTCAAGCGTCGAAAGATCATTATTTACCATGTTCCAATGGGCTCCTGGGATAAGAGTAGCGACCGCTGAAGAAGTCGTACAAGGGTCCATCGCCCAGGAAGGAATAGAAAGAAGAACCAAAAGGAAAACTTTTCTCATGGCTGGAATTCGATCAATATAATAGTTTGAATTTCTACTCCACTTCCCCATTGAACTGTTGATGTATTATCTGAATTTGACATTGCCACATAATACGTGATGGGTGATGTCGTAACAGGTGCGTCCACAGCAAAAACAGTGGCAGGGACATCAATTCCACTGGCATCGCCACCAGCGTCGACTACTCCAGAAGTCCCTCCAAGTCCTATACTGTTCCTGAATAATTGAAAGAATTGAACTTTATTGGGAGGCGTATTCCCGACACCGACTGCAAGGATCATGATTTGATCGCTTGCCGAAAGCGGCGTAATCGTCATGGACGTCTTTGTTTTCTGGAAAAATTGGGATGTCGTCGTAAACGCCACAATCGTAAAAGATGAGACCACCTGAACGACTTTCATCTGGCCCAGGTTGATCGCATCCGTTGAGGCTGTTCCGTTCGCGAGCCCCGTGATCTTCCGACCAGACATCGGGAGTGTGCTCGTCATCGAAGCAATCGAAATAAATGCTCCTACCGATTGGTAGAACGTTGCCCCAGGAAGTATCGTGTTTGTTGATACGCTAACAGATGACGTAAAAATCTGGGCCGCTGTCCAGGTATTCGTGGATGACAATGAAGCTCCTCCACCCCCACCGCCTCCTCCTGCGGTTGTCTGTGTTGTTCCATCGGCGAACTTGATACCGGCTGATCCGCCAGCTGTCGTAAGCGTCATACTCCCGATGGTGATCGTCGGATCATTCTGCTGGACATGAACACCCCCGAAAGCCAAGCCTGGAATACCCACAACAAAAAGAAAAAGCTTTTTTATCTGCATGATGCCCCAGAACACCCACACCTGTACCAAATAGTACCGCCTCCGATACTGATGCTAAAACTGGAGGTGAAAGCTGTGGCACTAACACTCGAAATATCGCCTGTGGTGGCCGTGCTATTGTCTGTTATCACACACACCGGCGCGACACCCCACGTTTTTGCGAATGTGAGCGTACAGGCCGTAACAGCCCCGCCGCCTACTGTGATTGTTCCTTCGTTATCGTTACCTACTACACTTCCATTTGGGGTAGTTCCACAAGACGAAATGACTGGGGTTGTCCCTGCATTGGTAATAAAGTGACCAGAAGTAGAGATCAATACCTGATCAAAGGTTGTTGTAGATGAAATGGAAACACCCTGACTTTTAATAATGATACTTTCGGAATTCACTGTTGAGGAAGTATCTTGTGCTTTCAAAGTCAGAGGAATAAACGTCGAATCAGGGCCCGCAACGGGAAGAGAATTTATGAGCAATCCACTTCGGGAAGTAAGATCCAATGTCATAGTCATCTGATCCACTGAATTTTGGGCTACGATGGGCAATACATCAATAGTTGTGTTTGTGGTAATCAAAATGGATTCTGCTCCCGACCCACGAATACTGATTGCTGAAAGAGAAGACCCTTGATTGATCGTCATCCAACTACTCGTATCGGAAGCACCACCACCCAAACGTAATACTCCATTAGTGTTATCCCACACCATAGTTTTGGAAGCTCCAAAATTGGCATTTCCTAGCACATCCAATTCCGTTTTTACAGTCCCACTGGACACGTAGAATGTCGCACCGGATTGGAGAGATGACGTATTGTCAATAAATGTGGTCGTTCCTGTCATTAAAGACCCATCGGCAAATTTGATGCCATTCCCTGTCCCTTCGATCTTAAAATTTCCGACAATATCAAGAACTTCTGAAGGCGTATCAGTGCCGATCCCAACTTTGAATGTCGAGTAGCCTCCGCCCGCACAATCCGTCGCATTACAACCAAGACTTAAAGAGTTGCTTTGACCAACTTTAGAAGCGTACCCAATCGCGCCGGAGTTTGAAATATAAGGAGTTGTGGAAGTGGGGCCTGAAAACTGGCCAATAAAAAGATTGTTTTCGCCATGTACAAAACCATTCCCATTAAGAGCAACTCCAGATAGATACCCTAAAAATTCATTCCAATTCCCATACGTGAGATATGTACCAGCAAAATCACCAATGGCTGTATTGGCCGTTCCAGTAGAACTCGCCAATGCGCTACTTCCAATAGCGGTTTGACCGCCGGTTTGACTTGTGTTTCCGCCATCGACAAAATTCGCTAAAGCATTTGGACCGATGGCGACATTCGGACGTCCACTATATCCAGATGTCTTAAATAGATTAAGAGATGAATTGCCTATGCTGACACTGTTACTTCCGCCTGCCGTACCGCCAAGTTTCGTGGCAATCCGATCTACCGTAAGATTAGGAGTCGGGAAATTCCAACTCAGACCGGTAAATGTGTTGGCACCCGTAAAAGTGTTTGTTCCTGCCAGAATAGATACTGATGAATCCACAATGCTCCAATTCGCATTTGTAGCCGCCCCCCAGGAGCAGGAATTGATCTGCGGTTTTTGAAACCCTGCACGGGTTGTGTAAGTCGGGGCTAGAGAAGGATCACAAGTGGCATAGCTTACACTAGTCAAAAACACTGCGAAAAATAGGTATTTTATAGGCATTGACAAAGTGTTGAACTGGTGCTACACTTAAGTATGCCAACAAAACTACCAAGAGTGATGGCGACCGTTCCGAAAGAAGTGTATAAGCGTCTTAGGGGCAGGGCCAAAAGAGACAAAACATCAATGTCTAAGATCATCGTTTTGGCTATTCTCGCGCTCTTGGCTACAGGATGTAATCGCAAAGAGGACGCGCCGCCGCCTTCTTCTGTCATCATGCCGCCAGGACAGCCGCCACCGCCGCCTGATCCCTGCAACCGAGGCGGGACAATTATGATTTCAAATAACGGCGGTATCAGTTCCATGCACACCCTCACAGTCCCCATACACAACCTCATGCCTTCCTGCGGCGATACCATCAATGTCTACTTCTCGAATCCTGGTCAAAATAACTGGTTTCCTGTCCCCGAAGCTCCTACCGCACAGCCAAATTGGTACACCATCGGCGTTGGATCGGTCACGTTCCATAATGGCTCGTATGTCCAACAAGACTGGGAATTTCAGGCGACGGAGAAATAAGTTCCATTCATTTATGACCGATACTTCCCAAAGCGCGTAAAAGTGCGTCACCCCCAACACCCGTAAGAGCAAGTTTTGCCCACGTAGGCGTTGAGCGAATTGCATTCCCAATAACATTTGGAACCATTTGAGAACGAGCTAAATCTGCCGCTAAAGGTGCGCGACCAGGGACCGCATTGTTAAGACCTTTCTGAACTTGAGCACTGAGATATTTAAGCTTCCCTTTGTCTAAATCCGTCAATTTGACATCTTTCCCAAGCCCGTAGAAAGAATCTACCTGGTCTTTTATTTGCTTCCAAAAAGAAGGACTTCCCATCCCTTCGGATTTTGCCCGTTCTACAGCTTGGATCGTATTATCAAGGCCACCCGAAACAGGCTGTCCTGCCATAGGTTTTGGAAGGCTCGAGATTTGCTGTGGCGGCGGAACACCAGCCGCTTGTTCGACAGCCCCAATTTGCTTGCCAATTCGAGCCCTATTGATTGCTGGAAAGGCTATTACATCCCCCAAAGCGGCCCCTCCAAGTTCCAGACCATGCTGAAGCATAGAAGGAACGGGTTTCTTTAAACGGTTAAGAATTAAATCTCGGACTCCTTGTCCTCCCGCCATTCCCATAGTCGCCCCACCAGGGACAGGGGAAACCGCTCCAATTCCACTAGTTACCAAAGGAAGATTATTTAATAGATTCTTTGGATTTTGAGGCAAGATATCCCACATAGCTTTGGCTGTTGCCCCTATTGGAGAAGTTGGGCCATTCTGATCTACTGGAATAGCGCGAGATCGCCAATCGCCAGAAGTAGATGGAGATGAATTTACAGGAATCGCATTGTCTTTCCAACTCATGAAGGGATAAACCCGTCTTTCTGGGCATTCGGTACTTCTGCCGGATCAATGTAATACGATTCGCTCCCCTTCGATACCTTGACCTTACCTTGCGGTATACCAGAAGAAATGTTCGGATTTTGAGATGAACCAGAACTAGGATCAAAAGGGATGTCAGGAATAGTCATTCCAAGTTCACGCTGTTTCGTAGCATTCCAATTTCCTCCAAATGTCGAATTTGTCCCATTTGCCTCCATATTCTGAAGATGATTAAGAATAAATGGTGTAGCTGATTTATCTAGTTCATCAAGCGTATCGTAGATTTGCTTCCTAAGTTTTGGAACGTCAGGACTTGAAGGGTCGGAATCAAGAGTCTGCGTCAATCGTCCAAGGAGCGTTGGCAAGGAATTCCCATAATTGGACTCTCCAATTGTTGCCGCATCAGGAGCCATTCGTGCGACAGCTCTAGTCAAATCTACAGAAGCCAATTTAAGATTTTGCGGAGAAGTTGCTTTTGCAATTAAGCTTTTCCCCTGTCTTGCAGCCATCTTAACTCCTGCCGCCGCACCTGGAATTGTCCCTGTTGCCATCTGCGAAGGAAGTTGGCTAAGTTGCATGGTTCCTAACCGACCCTCATAATAACCACTACGCGACGCTTGCGATTTAAGACCTAAATTCGCTTTAAGTTGATCCGCATTCTTGCGCGGGATCATACCTGTTTTGTCCATGTTTGCCTGAGACCAGGAATCAAATGCTTCAGGACTCATCTGGCCGCTTGCCAATACGGAAGCTTTGAATGCTTTTGGTTCCTCTGGCCCTGAGAATTCCATTCCTTGATATGTTTTTGCTTTTTCGAGTTCGTTTTTCGCAAATACCCCAGGCATCTTAGAAAGTTGTTCGGGTGTATAAGCTGATACACTAGGGTTAGAAGTCGGCATGGTCATCCCGACACCTTTGAACACAGGAGCCATGATCTCGGCGGCTTTGTCCGGCCCGTATTGTTCGGCCAACTTAGAAAGATGGTCGTAGAGAGCCGACTGTTTTCCGGCCAATTCAAGCGGATATTCCTGCATCTGCCGCTTCATTTGAAGGCCGCGCATGTACCCGCCTGCTGTGTCTTGGACAGCCCCGACACCTGCGTTAAGATCACGTGCCCATCTGTCCGGCTGAGCCTTGGCTTGCGCTAACATCTCAAAAAGGCGGTCGCTCGCCACGACTAACTCCTCCCATACATCGGATAGGTAAATGGCTGATACATTGCTGTGTCACCCCGTGGGAATGCAGAACCAGGAGGCATAGAAGGCGTTCGATTCTTTCCGTACGCCCCATAAATCCCCGCCGCCGTCCCGCCGACACTACCAATACCTCCTAAAATCTGCGAAAGAAGGTCTGGCTTGTTCAGCCGTCCAGCCTCTTCCGCCAACTGCCTGTTTTGCTCGTATTCACGTTGATCTAGAGTGTCTTTATAGGCCGTATTTCCAACACCTCCACCAAGCGATGATTCCAAGTTTCCGACATCAAGTCCTTGTGTCTGGCCTAGGCGTTGCGCTCCATAGCTGTTTGATCCGGCTGGCCTGCCAAGAACTTGTCCCTCCTGTTGCATCTTCTTTTTAGCCGCGTCGTAATTAGAACCGATTGCGTTGTAGGCACCAGTTCCGACACCGCTTAAAGTGCCGGAAAGTGTAGGGTCAATTTTTACGCCGCTTGCATATAGAGCCATAGGTTCTCCTTACAGAAACGAAGCTGTCATTGCGGCCATGGGGCCGAGACTACCAATACCACCCAAAATCTCCTCCAATGTGCTCGGCTTATTCATACCACCAATCAACTGCGCAAGGTCATAAGACCGTTTGAAGTTCTTTTGGTTTAGCCAGTCCTCCTGTGGAACAGCCGCCAGGGAATTCGCCAACTGGTCTTGAATTCCTGACTTCCCTTGCTGAAAATTAGACTCCAAATCCCCCAAAGGATAATCAGATACGCCCGACATCAACCGCCCACTGGCCGCTTCGCGTGAAACAGCCCGCTTACGGTTCTGTGCATATTGATCTGTCAGATTATTAGTCGCAGATGTAGCTTGGCCTTTCAAAACATCTTCCAAGTTTTTAGGATCATATCCCGTAGGTAAAAGTGCCATGCTATTTCCTCAAGTAAACTGCACGTAGCGAAGCGTCTGATTCGATACCGTATAAAGCCTATTTGCCGTCCTGTCCCAAATCATCTCACCCTCATGAACATCAACATTCAAGACGGGTGGGCTCGGCCTAGAAATCTTCATAATGCGCGGCTGAAAGAACCGAAAGAGATCGCCAAAACTGGTGAATGTATTCCCTTCCTTGAAATACCCGCCCGCTTTGTCAACGCTAGGTTGAGGTGTTGGACTTGTCAAACGATTGACCCCCGAACCGATTCCATTTTGTAGTAGAAAATGAAACGGTGAACTTCAAAAGGCTCGTCAACTCCATTAATTCGAACGCGAAACCTGATTTGATCTGTCGTCAGTGTTGCAATACTGATACGTCTAAAATAGTTCAAGCGTTTGTCAGTCACGAGAGTAAGATCAACGTTGTAATCCGTCCACGAAAGTCCACCGTCAATAGAAAGGCCAACGGTCAGGTTATAAGAACCCTTGCGCTCCACCTGAATCAGGATTTCAATGGGATTGATATAAAACCCTCCAAAGGTGAAATCACCTGTTTCAAAGAACGCATCAATAGCTGATCCGGCCTCAGAATAGCCCGTATCAACCTGATAGATGTTCCCATTCGTACTTGACCCCGCGTACAATGAATCGAGAAACCGAGAGAAAGAAAGAAGTGAAAAATCTTTGAGTTGCCACGGCGAGCCAAATGTTTTCTTCCCGCGTATCAAGACCGTGTCATTGGCAGTTGCCCCTGGCCCAGCCGCCGCCAACCAATAACGATTACGCCAATAAGCTGAAGCGACGTTTTGAAGGGTTGCTTGCTGAGTGCCGGAACCCGTCGTCCAGTTGATTGTAACGCTTGTCACAAATGGCAAATGCGTCGCGTCGCCACCCGATATCTCAAATTTGAATTGAACGTATTGATTCGCAACGGGATCGCTAAGCACACCACCAGGGACAATCAGATTCCATGTAGCCCCTGGAATGCCGCCGGAAGTTGTTGCTGTCCGGTAGTAGAAATTGATAGTTTGACCAAGAGCTTGCCGATCTGATTCAAACGGCCCCCAAGCAAAGATTGACCCCCCTGTATTATGAATAGCAGAGATATAAACCGCCGGAAGATAGACCGCGTCAATCTGAGGTGTATTAAGCCCATCTGACGTAAAATTGACACCCCACCGCACATATCGCTTTGGCGTTGACCCAATAGCCCCGCCATTGGTACAAGACACTTCCACATCCCAAGAACTTCCGTCCGCCGAACTCTGCGTAAAATAAGCCGTGGTTTCTCCATTCAATGTCTCTGCCGCACTAAACGTCCCAAGTGAGGCAGGCGTAATCCCAAGATCAAGCGTTTTGGAAGTGAATTTTCCGGTTGTGTAATATGCGCTCGCAAAAATTTGAATTTCAGTAATGGTTACCTGTTTATATAGTGGGACACTAAAAGCAAAAATTCTATATGCAGTACCAGACTGAACAGGAAATGTAATCGTATAATCTCTTGGAACACTATCTGATGGCATATGAGCGTGATTGATTCCTCCAGAATTAACTAAGGTAGCCGGACTAGAAACTGATGATAATGAAATTTCAATTCCATCAACAATTAAATGTATCTCTCCACCATTATTAACAAGTTGCTTAATAATGAGTTCAGTTGTTTTTATCGCTGGAAGAGTAATATCAAAATCACAAGTTTGTGATCCACTTTCCCCACACGAATTACTCAAGTTCCCATCCGTTATAAACGAAGAAACACCGATAAGCGATCCGCCAGTCCCACCTGTGCTTAATACGCAAGGCTGATTTAAAGCAATATTGACACTCGATGCCCCACTATCTGTATTTGCTAATTGAAGAAAACCTGGATTTTGCACAAGATCAAGATTGGTCTGCGTCACGCCCGCTTGAAAATCAGCCTGAGAGTCATCTGCCGCTACAAGTGTCGCTTGGTTGGCAATAGCCAAGTCAGAAGGAACCGTTCCCGCGTTCCAATCTGCTGTATCCGTCACTTCCCAAAAAAGATTCGCCGTACTGGGTTGCTGAAGTTGATTGAAACCGAAAGCCGTCTGAGACGCTGTGGCAGGATCAATGATGTCGGAAATCCGCTCGGTCTCTTCTCCGTCGAAGATGTAAATGCCGTCCACACCGATCAAATGGACAAGGGAATCAAGAATCTGGACGGATTCGTTAAAGCGCGTGCCCGTCGAAGCGCGGGTCTTCACACGAGTGTAGGTGTACTCGTCGTAACCCACAAGCCGCCAAATCGAATACTGCTTGAAGAAATGCAGATACCCACGGTAAAGGATGATCCCTGTCCCAAAATCCGCGTCACCTT
>Ga0137397_10001476_pt1 | contig 16415 bp, 16 predicted proteins | sample czorhiz116metaG_FD_106658 | JGI IMG/M metagenome (GOLD analysis project Ga0137397, IMG submission 106658) | Vadose zone soil microbial communities from Angelo Coast Range Reserve, California, USA - czorhiz1.16 metaG | ecosystem: Environmental > Terrestrial > Soil > Vadose zone | place: USA... | reverse complement strand
CGCGTCTGGCAGGTTCAGGTGCAGGCCGAGGCCGCTGACCGGGCAAGAGTTGACGATATCTATCGCATCAATGTCCGCAATGTCGAAGGCAAGATGATTCCGCTCCGCAGTCTGGTGGAGGTGCGTCTCGTCGTGGGACCACCGGCGGTGATCCGCTACAACAATCGCCGAGCCGTTACTGTTCAGGGTGGCCCCGCCCCCGGCGTCTCGTCAGGGCAGGCACTCAAGACGATGGAAGAGATCGCCGCGCGCACGCTTCCGCAGGGCTACGCGGGCGAGTGGACCGACACCGCCTTTCAGGAGAAACGCGCCGAAGGCAAGACACCCATCATTCTCGGCTTTGCCTTACTGTTTGCCTATCTGTTCCTCGTCGCGCTCTATGAGAGCTGGACTATCCCTGTTCCGGTGCTGCTGTCAGTGGCAATCGGCATTCTCGGCTCATTTGCCGCGATGGTGCTTGGCAAATTGACGCTCGATCTCTACGCCCAGATCGGCATGGTCGTTCTGATCGGACTTGCAGCCAAGAATGGCATTCTGATCGTAGAATTTGCCAAGGAGCGCAGAGAGAAAGGCGCTCCATTGCTCGAGGCCGCGACAGAAGGAGCCCGCCAGCGCTTTCGCCCGGTCATGATGACATCGTTGGCCTTCATCCTCGGTTTGCTGCCGCTCGTAATCGCAACGGGGGCCTCTCAGCTTGCGCGGCGCAACGTTGGCACACCCGTGTTCGGCGGCATGATCCTCGCCTCCCTGATTGGCATATTCGCGATTCCGCCGCTCTATGTTTCGTTTCAATGGCTGCGGGAAAAAATCAGGCCGGGAGCACGGCCGCAGATTGAGCGAACGCAGCCTGGTTCGGAAGCAGCGACGCGCGCGGAACCGCCTGGTGTCTCAGAGGCCGCCGAGTAGCGAAGCCTTTTGGCCGCGTCCGCGCGGCTCGGCTCTCGTTGCCGGCCGCGCGCCCAGTGCTTCTGGTGGCTAATTCACGTCTCCGGCCTCAATCGTCATCGTCTGCGGCCTGGATACGACGCTCTTCCACGCGATCCCTCAGTTCACTGAGCACGGACATTGCGAGGAAGCCTAACCGGCGTTTCTGGTCTGGAGTGAGGGTTTGGTAGAGTGGCTGCCACGCAGCGGCGAGCTTCTTGAGGTCGGATGCTCGTTGAGCCAAGGCATCGGCATGCCGATTCAAGAAATCGATGGGACTACGGTCGCGCAAGTTTTCCAGAGCACTACGCTCAGCCCGTTGGGCCACGCCTGTTGTCACACTTTCCAGTCGGGTTTCCCGATTTTTTGCCCGGGAGCGGATAGCATCTTCAATAGCCGGCCAGTACTTTTCCTGGTCAGCTGTAAGCTGCAGGGCGCTCTTCACGATGGCAACTCGCGCATCCGTCAAGGCATTCAAATCGGCTGCGGTTACACGCTCTGATACAGCCTCTCGGAACTGGCCTTGTGCATGGGTTATGGAAGGTGCAGCAATAACCGCAAGTGCCGTCATTCCGGCAGATATCGCTTTTCGCATTGAATCCTCCATCAAAGCGTTTGGCCCACTCGGGGACGTGTGATTGGCCACAACGTGACCTTTACGGGCCACAAGTATCGCGGCTCAGAGTAAGAGCGTAACTGTCCTTAGGAGCAGGCTCGCTCTCTTTTAGAACTAGATTCGTCGACCAATGCCTGCGATTGAGCCAAGCACTCGAGCCGCTGTGAACGTGTCAATGCGCCAGCCGTAGTGCGCGAACAGAGCGGGAGGCAAGATGATCTCGCTTGCTCACGGAAAGACATCAAACATGCGGAGTTGTGTGCAAACGTGGAGACATTTGCAGGGGTTCGATCGCGTCTGCAGCAGCACTGCAAACATTCTGATCGGACGAGCAATTCGTTTCAGAAGCGGCGAAGACGACCCGCTCTGTGAGAAAGCCCCGGCGCCGTCCGCCCCCACGGCTAGCCGGGGCCCTCAGGGAGCGTGCTGAGAGTGCGAACCTATGCGCTGCCGCACGAGGGTCAATTGTCTCAAAGTTTAGAATCGACGGCGGCGCTGGTGAACCGTCCGGCAATGCAATTCCTGTTCAGAGTCCAAGCGGCCGCCCCGATAACCGCCAAAGCGGTTCATGCAAAAAGTAACCCCCGGCGCCGGGGGGGCAGCGACCGGGGGTCGGCAGTGTTGAGGAGAAAGAGGTGTCGTCAACAATTGAAAATCTAACAGACACGCTGACCGACGCAATTATCTATAGGTTTAGGCGCGGCGAAGGGTTAACGCGCCAAGTCTGCGAACCATCTTTGTCACGTATCTGCTACACCGGTGCAATTGATACGCGGCAAATTCTCGGCTGCCGAGTCCAGCGGCGGGCGCATAGCTCGTTGATCGCACAAACCGTTGTTAAGATTTCTGTGAAGACTTTCTGGCCCAGGCTTATGCGACAGACCGTGCACGATCGCGATCGTGATGGGACATCACCATGACCAACCGGAGCCCCAATCTCGGCGCTGTCCAGAACGTGTGTCATAAGCGAAGGGGCTGAGCTGAAACCCAGCGGGCCGGTTCGCGGGCCTGTTCGCGAACGAGTCAGGCGGGGCAGCCTCGCGGGCACGCTGGCGCGCATATGAACTCGCCGTTTTCACCCTCTTCCTAGAGACGGGCCGTCCCTGTTCGGTCCCTCTTACCGCTGCTGTGCGATCGGAGGTCACCAGCGGAGCGGCTCGAGCCGGTATCTCGCCTTGGGGATGTGCATCGTTGGCTGCTCCGATACCGGGGCTTATGGTCGCACGCTCTGGCAGCTGTTTGACGATGCCATCAGCGGGGACCCGCTTGGCCGTGTCAGACGTCGCGGCAAGGGAAGACGGGCCAGAACCCGAGACCGAACGGCTTGCCGACTCAGCAGGCGCCGCAGCCAACGCAGGCTCGGTCCATGCGATATTGTCGCTGTGCCTCGGAAGCAGGACCAAGGCGGCGCTCAAGCCGGTGATGAGACCGAATGCCGCGGCGGCCAGCCCGACGCGCACGTTTTGCCGCAGTTGACGGGACGGCCAAAGATAGCCGAGTTCCGGATGAAACAGGTGGGTGGGAAGCTGCGGTGACATTGCATGCTCCTCTGAGGTTGGCCCCCAAGCGGGCGTCGCCTACTCGATCCGCGAATGCCCCATAACGTGCGCTGCCAATTGCTCCGCCTTTACGCCAAGGCGACGGTGTCACATTAGATTGCCTGATTGGCCCCAAACGAAAATTGCCCGTTGGTTCAGGTGACTTCACCATTGGTTTATTGCCGAGTCGCTTGCTACGGCAGCCTGGGTCCAAAACTGTCTCGCCGCCGGTTAATAACAATTCAGAGCTCGGGTGAGCCTCGGCGTTAACACTGCGAATGTTTTCTTATTTGCAGCAGCTCTGCATTGCGTGCAGTGCGTGGTTAGTAAACGCAACGTGACTTACTGGCAGTCTGCTCAAAGTGCTTTAATGCAGAGTGAAACTCCCTTTGTGGGGTGGGAGGTCAGGATGCCAACTCGACAAATGTTCGGAAACCTAACGTTTGAACCCGCCGACATTGAAGCGATGAGCCGAGCTCTTGAAGCGGCTTGTGTCGCGCTTCGCTTGTCCAAACGGGAAGAGCCGCTGCGCCAAATCGTAGCGCGCAAAGTTATCGAATGCGCGGGCACTGGCGAGCGCGATCCTGGAGTCTTGTGCAGAATGGTCGTTTTTGAACTCCAGCGCGAGGCTCTGGATGATTTCGGTGATTCCACCAAGGCTGGTGTTGCGTAGCGAGAGCCGAACCTCGCCCTCTGTCATCGCAATTTAACTCGATGTGAGATCTCGGCCTTCTTTCCGAGGCCGCCCTCCTCTTTGATCAGCACTCCATCGCAACAACCGTTTTGTGTCATCGCTCCGAGACGAATTGATCGTAAGGGCGTGAAACATTCTGATTGGAAACACATTCGACGAGGGCCTTGCACTTCTTTTGCCAGAGCGAACGATCCGCCCGGCTTGGATGTCAAACGGAATGTGCCAGGCGATATACGAACGGCTATCGCAATGCGCTTGAGTTTAGGTGCGAAGGTTTCCAATTTGCACTACTAATCCGGCATGAGGGTCAGCTCAACAAAGTCAGCATTCAATAGCGCCCCCGCTCGATCTCACAACGAGACACGTTGAGCATGACTTTGGGGGCGCACTGGGAATCTTATTGCGGAGCTTGGAGCGCGCGCACACTTACTGCCGAGATTTATGTCTTTCCGATCAGCAACCCGGAGAAATGTCATGATGAAATTCGTGATGGTCGTCGCGACAGGAACACTATTGGCCCTCGAAGTCCGCGCGCAAGTTACGCTTGACCTCTCAAAGGTCACGTGTGACCAGTTCGTGGGCTACAAAATCACCGATCCACAAAACATTGCGATCTGGCTAAGCGGCTATTTCAATGCAAAGCGCGGCAACACGATCATTGATACGCAAGGTTTCAAGGAGAATACCAAGAAGCTGCAGGACTATTGTTTCAGAAATCCTGCGACACCGGTCATGCAGGCCACGGAGATAGTATTCAATATCAAGCACGACTAGGCTGGACCGCACGCGCAGCCGCTTCTTGGTCCGCGCTACGTCTGCGCCGGACATTTCCCGCATGGTCGGTGGACAGAATGCAGGCGCGCCGATCAGCCCGCGTACCGTATATTGCATGCAGATATAAGTCGAACCGCCGCAGGATTGCACTGCCTCAAACGAGATCCTCGACGCATTCGTCACGTCTCGGTTTCACCTGCTCACCAGTATGCATAGGGATACGGCTGGTAGCAGACGTTCACCCACCGATAGCCGTCCCAGGACAAGCAATCGCTGTAATCGGAAGAGGCATAGCCGTAGTAGCCTAGACCAACACCGACTGCGAGCGGAAAGCCCCAGCCCCATCGCCGGCCCCACCCAGCATGAGCCCACCCCGGACGCCCCCATCCAGGCCGACCGGCAACACCCCAGCCCTGGCCCCATCCTGGACGTCCGCCAATGCCCCATCCTGGACGTCCGGCAATGCCCCATCCTGGACCTCCGGCAATGCCCCATCCTGGGCGTCCAACGGCGCCCCAGCCAGGTCGACCGGCCAAGCCCCATGCGCCGCCACGGAACGCACCACCGCCAATCCTCATGCCACCGCCATGGAACGCACCGCCGCCGAAGCGCGCTCCACCGCCGAACCCATGACGCTGGGCAGAAGCCCCATCCGACCACGCCGACGCCAGAAGCAGCGTCACAGCAGCGGAAACAAGAAACCGTTTCATGTCGTCTCCTTGCTGTTAAACAGTAGAGATATCTCCTGTATAATTTAGCCCTCCCACCCTGGGCCGCAATTATCCAAACGTTCAGAACATGCGCGTGCGCATCGAACAATTTGGCTGAACCGAACGGCCCACGGCGAAGTTCCGCAGATCACACTCGCCGCTCACTGCGAACGTTTCTTTCTGCTCGCGCTCGATTGCGACGCCCTGGACAGCGGCTTTGCTAAACCAAGATGCATCGCTCCAATATCTTTCGATATGTGCGTGCTCCCTATGCACACTGGATGCATGTAACGGACATCCGTTATGTCAGTTCCTCGGACCCGGATCCGCGCATCCGCTCCATGTTGGCGCGCGACCCACCAAACAGAGATTGATCGTTTTGGACTGAAAGCATGTGAAGGGCCTCGAAGTCATTCCCGAGGCCCTTCGCTACGCCGAATGCACACTGAGTTACGCGGGAGTGAGAACAGATCCCATTCGTAAGAAATCCGTCGCAGTGAGTGAAAACCGTCGCGGTGAATGGAGGACTGCAATGACCAGCGCAACCGATACCCATCCCTCGCCAAGCCGCTCGCTCGCTCTTCAGCCCTTGCGCACCAAATGGCGCTGGATCGTCGCGCTTGGTGTTGTCTATGTGATTGTCGGCCTGGTTGCGCTTGGCAGTGTCGCTACGGCAACCGCTGCCAGTGTGCTGCTGGTCGGCGCCATGATGGTGGTGGCCGGAATCGCCGAAGTATTCAACGCGTTCCAGATCAGAACCTGGGGCAAATTTGCTCTCTGGCTTCTGCTCGGTGCATTGTACATCTTCGCGGGCATTGCCACCTTCCAAAATCCCCTGCTTGCGGCCGTGCTCCTGACATTCTTGTTGGGACTGGCGCTGGCCGCCTCCGGAGCCATGCGGCTCATTCTCGCATTTGGCATGAAGGAGAGCACACCCTGGATTTTGGTGGCTTTTTCCGGCGCAGTGACACTGCTCCTTGGTCTTGTCATCCTGGCGCGATGGCCCGTCTCTGGTGTCTATGTTCTGGGACTTTTCCTTGGGATCGATCTCGTGATCGCCGGCGCAAGCTGGATCGGCATCGGCTTGGATCTGCGCGCCCGCGCAAGACGCGCGATGTGAGATCACAAATCAAACAAAGAGGAGCCGACCATGCGGTGGTTTCATCTGGCGGTCATCGTCTTGTTCGCAGCCGTGACCACAATCTTCGCGGTGCAAAACCTTCAGATCGTCACCGTATCTCTTCTTCGCGTTAGCGCTCAACTCCCACTCGCCTTCCTGGTTGCGATCATCTATCTGTTGGGTGCTGTGACCGGCAGCAGCCTGTTCGCACTCCTGCGTCGGGCGGTGGAGCGGGCAAGAGGACGGGCTTTTGCCACCTAGAGTAAGCCCGACGCTACATCCGTAGCTACCGCTTAGCTTCGAGGACCGTGGCTACGCCCGCTCGGCGGAACCGCATGGGGCGGCGGCACAATCATGGGCTCCGGGAGTGTTGCTCGCTGCTGCCCGTCTCTCCTGCCGCTCACGCCCGTCTCATGGCCGCTGCGGTTCGGGGAAACAATGGGCATCTGCGCACCTGATGCAATCCAGTGGTCGTATGTCTGCAAGCGCAGGCCAAGCTGGTCGTACAATACGATCAGGTACCCGTCCCGGCCACGTATGACCGCCTCAGGCTTCACTGTTTGCACCTCCTGCGCGATCACGCCAACATAAGCCTTGTTGCTGCCATAGTAGCTGAACCGATAGAAGCCGAGGCCATTGTCGAGATAGCCGAGAAGCGCAATGTCGTGCTTGAGCATGACATCGGACCGTCGACCGCCGCCACGTCCTCCCCCGCCGCCCCGCCCGCCGCCGCCGGCGTGCATCCGCGCGCCTCCCCCGCCGCCACGGCTCATCCCCGATGGCCGTGAAACACTAGCGCGAGCGTGGCCTGCGCTCTGTCTGGCCCCCGCGCTTTGGCCGCTCCTCGCACTCTGTCCGGCCCTTGCATTCTGTCTGGCATGCGTCGTTTGCTTGGAGCGTGCAGCCTGCTTTGAGCCTGCCTGTTTGCTGCTCGCTGCTTTCTTGCTGCCACCCGCCTTTCCGGAAGCCTGCTTTGAGGTTCCACTCTTCGCCTTCGATCCACCTTTGCCTTCGGCTGCCTTCGGTCCGCCCGCTTTTCTGTCGCCGGCATTTGGCCCGCCTGCCTTCCGTTCGGCAGCCTTGCCAGCACCGCCTTGCTTGGCGATATCGCTCCGACCGGCATCCGCCTTACCTCGAAATGCCTCGCGCGCCCCCGCTTTGCTCTGATCGCCGAAGCGCTGGGCCACATTGCCGTCGCGATACGGTACCGCACCGCGGTGCGCAGGATTGTGGTTCCAGGTATTGTTCGCAATGTTGGTCCGGTTGAATTGGTTGTAGCGAAGGGGGTTGATATTCACGTTGCGGCGCCACCAGTCGACGCCTCCCCAGACCGCCGCACCCGCGATCACACCGGCCGCAAACGAGTACGCGTTGCCCGCATAGTAACCCGACGGGTACCAATAAAACGGCTGATAGTCGGCATAGGGCCATGCACCATACACGACACCGGGATCATAGATCGGCAGGTAGTATTCGTCCGGATTCGCGCTCTCGATCGTGTACACATATGCTGGAGCGTCGCCTGACCGCGGGGACGAGGTGCCCGCCGGCGCCTGGGCCATCGAGGTCTTCGTCACCTTCTGCTGATCCGTCGTCTTCAAAGTGCCATTGTTGTCGGCCCGCTCGCGTAGCCGCTGCACTGCATCCAGCACATCTCCTTGTTGTGCAAGAAAAGCGTCGCCGAGCTGCTGCGTCCAATCGAGCTTGTCATTCATCATCTGCAATGTTTGGGGAATCGCCGTGAGCGACTTGACGCTCGGATCCCACTGCTGCTTTTGCATCGCATCTTCCAGCGCCTGGCCCGTGACTCCCGAATTGCTCTGCACCCAGCGAGCTGCCTCCACGACCTCCAAGGGATAGGTTGAGGCCATCAATATCTGCGAGAGCACCGAGTCTGGATAAAGCGCGATCGGCGCCACCAGCTGTTCCAGTTGCGCGGCAGTACGGGGCGGCGACGCGGCGGCCTCCGCCCGTGCCAAGTTCGGGCTCCCTGTCAGCAAGCACAACAAGCCGACAAAACAACAGAACGTGCTGACTGCGCGCAGCTGTCTCATGATGGCGCTCCATCCTTTTGTAGTTTTCGCCACCCCACGCTTGCTGGAAGGCCCGGAGGTGCTTCGTCGTGACCACGTTCCTTTCGGGCCGCCCTTTCGATCAGTCGGTAACAACCGATCTGCTCGCCCCCTTTTCGACGACGTTGTGATTGGGACCCTTCACGCCTGCCCGTGGCGCCGTCCAAGTCAAGCAGGCGCGGTCCGCGTTAACCCAGGATTGCTTTTCGCAGGGCTCGAACGCAGGCTCTGGAAATAGCGCCAGCAAGTGGCTCGGTCGCCACGCCACAAGCGAAACCAGGAGAAGCACCACGACAAGCACCAGAGCGCCGGCGACCGCAACCTTGAGCGCGGCATGCGCGCGGCGCGCGAGAGCCATAGACCTTCTCTCTTAGTCGCCGATCCCTTATCCCCTGACGGCTTGCATCCTTTCACGCAGGCGGCTTGCAGGACCATTGTCTATAGGTCTACGCGATCTGTTCTTTAGTGGAGTCACATGAGACAGTCCTGAGCATTCCAGGGATCACTCGTCTCGACCGAGCACCTGCTGTACGCAGGTACAATCACGCCAGCTTAACCAAGAGATATCGACCTGAACGCGGCTTGATCTGCAGACTTCTTCGAAAGGTTCAACAATGCATTGATCTGAAAGCTTCAAAAACATCCCACCAAATGAAAGAACGGCTACCGAGCGACAAACCAGCGACTACGACACTCGCGTCCGCATCATATAAACCAAGATATATCGTTGTAGAACATTTCGGCAGGCGGAATCTCCGTTCGCATAATGGAACTGTAAAGTTGGCGGCGATAGCGTCCCATGGCTTTGGATCGTGCCTCTAAGGGAGAACCGTCATGCGCCTCATACTTGCCGCCGCTGCAACCGCGCTTGCGGCCACTATGGTCGCTCCAACTGCTGCCTATACACAAACCAAGAGCGCCCAAGAAACAAACAATCCCGCAGCGACGAGAGCATCGCTGAATGACAGCTACAACAAGTGCGTCTCGCTCGCGCGATCGCGCGGCTTTACAGAGAGCGACCTCGATGGAAATCGATCGTCTGCGCGAAACTTCGTCCTACGATGCATGCAAGGCAAGCAGCACTGATAGCTCGCTTGCCACTGATTAGATGGAACCGGGCCTCCACGAACAATCCCCACTCCGCCGCAACACCCTGTTCGCCGTTGCGCGATCCAGATGCGCAACGGCGCGGCACCGGTTGCACCGGGGTCTCCGTCAACAGCAGTCAGGCAACCTGGATCGCACATGCTCGGGGCCAGAGAAGGCGCTTATGGCTCTCTGATTGCCGGCGGTTGCATCTCGATGCAACAGGCTAGCTTGTGAGATCAGAGCTGCAGCACCAGCCGCCGTCTCCTCAAAATCGTGTCCGCCGCAACTATCGATCGTGACGGCGTTCTTGTGATCAAACAGCTCAATCCAAAACGGGATGGTGTCACCTTGCGGATCGAGGAGCGGTTCAACCAGGCGAACCTCATACGAACCATGACGTGCGACGGTCGCCACCCGGCAACCATCGATGGATCTCTTCGCGTTTATGGACCAGATATAAAGCTGAAGAATCTTCAATTCGAGAGCCTTGCCCGGAACCATATGATTGCACATCCTTCTGTTTGCGAGTGCACTTCCTCTCGGATGCTTCCAGCCTGCGCGTTCACGGCCCAGCAGCCTGGTAGCGCTCCGTTCTTGCGGTCATTGGTCGTGCTTCAGCATGACCACTCCGCACCGGCGCGTATGTAAGCGACGGCACGTGCCCTGTCCTGACATTTCGCGCCAATGTTTTGATTGTGACTGTCAGCACTACTCGCGGGACCCGATTCAGGCATCACAAGCAATGCGCCAGTCCGACGATCTCCGGTTCGATGCGATTCCGACTGCTACCGGTTGGATTGCAAGGGCTGCATTCGCGCACGCTTCGGCGCAGTTGAACGTCCAACCTCTCCTCAAACGGGCAGGATTGACGCTTCAACAAATCAAGACTCTGGACGCCCGTATCGGAGCAAGAAATCAAATTCGGTTTCTCGAGGTTATAGCATGCGAGCTGTCAGACGAAATACTCGGATTCCGCCTTGCCCAGAACTTTGATCTTCGGGAACTGGGATTGTTATATTATGTCCAGGCTTCGTCCGAGACCCTCGGCGACGCGCTGCGAAGAGTCGCGCGATACTGCACGATACACAATGAAGGAGTGAACATCACTTACCGACAATCCAAGGACATTTCAATGACATGCAAGTACGTCGGCGTTGCACGCACGGCCGATCGCCACCAGATGGAATTCTTTTTCGCTACGCTTGTGCGCCTATGCCGGCAATTGACCGGCCGTCAGCTATGGCCGAGCCGGATCAAGCTTGTGCATCGTCGGGCTGAAGTGCCTCTTGAGTTCAGGACGTTCTTCGGCTGCGACATCGTATTTGGCGGCGACATTGATGAGGTCGCGTATCCAAAGGCCTACGGACGCCTATCTGTTGTAGAGGCAGATCCGTATCTGAATTCCCTTCTGGTCAAGTATTGCGACGAAGCACTTTCCAGCCGTCGGCTAAAGTCAACTGCTTGGCGGCTCAGCGTTGAAAATGCCATTGCTCCGTTACTGCCGCATGGCCAAGCCCGAATAGCGGAAATTTCTCAAAGGCTCGGGGTGAGCCCGCGAACGCTCGAACGCCGACTGGCGTGTGAAGGGATGACATTCAGCAGAGTTCTGGATGAGTTGCGATTTGATCTTGCCGGACGCTACCTGCAGGAACGGGATATGCCCATTTCCGAAGTCGCGTGGCTCCTGGGCTATCGCGAAAGCAGCGCCTTCAACCACGCTTTCAAGCGGTGGACCGGCAAGACGCCAAAACAGGCTCATTCCGAAAGTTCCATCGTGTCACTTCCATTGGCCAGCTCAGCCTGAGCAACACGCCTAGGTCAGGTTACCGACATGCGAGCGTCGACGGAGATCGTTGGCGAGAACATGAGCGCTCAGCAAAAGAACCCAAAGCGGAAAGACGAGAAAGCTCCACTCCAGATAAGGGTTTCCAAACAGAAGGAACAATCCCAGCCCGTAACCAAGGAAGCCGATGTAGCGGGGCGCGAACCCGGTATAGATGGCAACCGTCGAGATCGAAAACATGAACACCCCCGCCATCTTGACGGCGTAGACATTCATGAGATCGGATATCAACGTCCGCGCGAACGCAAGCATGCGAAGATCGAGTTCCTGAGATGGGGTGGAACTATATACGGTGAGAACCGCGGACGCCACTGCTGCGGCCGAAAAGAGCATGGCAAGGAACAAGAGGCCGCTTCCGAGAAACACGGTAGCAAGAAGTCGATCTTCGCGTTGACCTAGCCGATCACGTAACACACCGATCAACCACAAAAATGCAATTCCGCTGAATGGAATAAGGCTCAACGAGACCGCAACGGTACTGGCATGATCGCCAAGCCACGCATTTGATCCCGGTGACCCGGTTGAAATTGATACTCGAAGCAGCCAGAAAGCTAGAAATAGCATGATCGAAAAAATGATTCCCGCCACTGCGGCGGCCCTTGGGGTCCTAAGATTAGTCTTCACCAGGTTATCCTCGTCCGAGCCAGGGATAGAAACATGCGGAGACCATATCTCTTGGTTCAGGCGCCACGTTGGGCGGCTTGGTCTCCGGCTGTCAGACGCAATTAAGCGTCCGTCCCAACTGCAGCCGATGGAGATGCGGTTTCATCCTGCGTGCCGCCAACCTCCGGCACTGTTCGGATGGGATCGCATGCGGACAGCACAGCAAGGGTGTGTCGGGCGATCATCAGCTCCTCATCAGTCGGCATGACAAAGAGCTTGACCAGGCTCCCTTGTTCCGAGATCAAGGATTTTCCCGCAGCATTGGCTGCGGGATCGAGCACCGCGCCCAGCCAGGCAAGCTTGTGCGAGATTCGGGCACGCATTTCAGCTGAGTTTTCGCCGATACCAGCGGTGAAGACGAACGCGTCAAGCCCTCCGAGGGCGGCCGCCAACATGCCGGCGTGTAGCGCAACTCGATACACAAAATAATCGATCGCGAATGCAGCACGTGGATCCTTACTATCGAGGAGTTCACGCACGTCATTGCTGATGCCGGACAGGCCCTTCAAGCCGCTGCGCCGATAGAGCAGATCTTCGACCTCCGTAGCCGTCATATTTCTCTCGGAGATGAGGTGGAGGACGACGCCGGGATCAATCTGCCCGGGTCTGGTGCCCATTGGAAGTCCGTCAAGCGCGGTGAACGCCATTGTACTCTCGACACTCCGAGAATTTAGGAGTGCGCACAGGGAAGCGCCGCTTCCGAGGTGAGCGACGATCACTCGCTTTGCTGCCACCTCGGGCGCGACCTGCTGCAGCCGATCGGAGACATACTCGTACGAGAGTCCGTGAAATCCGTAACGGCGAATCCCATCCAGATAGAATTGTTCAGGAATCGCGAAATGATCGGCAACCGCACTGTGGCTACGGTGGAAAGCTGTATCAAAGCAGGCGACCTGGGGGAGATCTGGAAATCTCGCCAGTAGCGAGCGGATCGGCGCGAGATTATTCGACTGGTGCAGCGGCGCGAGGCCCACATATCTTTCCAAAATTGCAAGCACAGACCGATCAACCAAGACCGGCCGGTCGTAGTCGGGTCCGCCGTGGACGACACGGTGGCCGACGGCAACGAGGTTGAATTTCTGGTTCTGACGCAGCCAACTCCCTGTTTTAGCGATTGCCGCAGCGACGTCAGCCACCTCGTCGCGCGTATACTGTCTGTTGATCAGGACAGTCCTGTCATTGGACTCGGCGCGCAACCGCGGCCTGGCGCCGATACCGTCCATCTGTCCTTTGACGAGCCGCGCCAGGCTTGCATCTCGATTAACCCCATAGACTTGAAACTTGACACTGGAGGAACCGGCATTGATCACAAGTATGGCGTCCATGGCGCATCACACTGCTGGTATTGCCACAGCGCGACGGCGGGCGTCGGCATGAAGGACTGCAGCCGCACAGGATGCCATACGGCTTCGCACTGAATCAGCGCGCGACGTCAGAATGATCGGGACCCGCGCGCCAAGGACGAGCCCGGCTGAATCCGCCTTGGTTAGGAAAATGAGATTTTTAGCAAGCATGTTGCCCGCCTCCAGGTCCGGAACCACGAGAATTTGGGCGCGGCCGGCCACCTGCGATTTGATTCCCTTGATCTTTGCGGCCTCGACGTCGATCGCATTGTCGAAAGCAAGCGGCCCATCAAGTAGGCCTCCGGTAATCTGTCCCCGATCTGCCATCTTGCAAAGCGCCGCCGCCTCGATTGTCGACGGGATTTTCGTCGTGACGGTCTCAACGGCAGAGAGGATTGCGACTCTCGGCGTGCCAAGTCCGGCCATCGTGAAGAGATCGATCGCGTTTTGAATGATGTCCCGCTTTGCGTCGAGGTCAGGAAAGATATTGATGGCCGCGTCGGTAATGAAGAGCGCTTCCGGATGGCTCGGCACGTCCACGACGAAGACGTGACTGATCCGCCGGGCCGTTCGCAGGCCAGTACCGGAGCTCGTTACAGCCCGCATGAGCTCGTCGGTGTGCAAGCTGCCTTTCATGAGCAGCTCGCCCTTCCCTTCATGCACCAACTCCACCGCCTTGGCGGCCGCCGCCTCACTATGGGCTGCGTCCACAATTTCGAATCGGCTAATATCGAGGCGGTGCTCGCGGGCAACCGCGGCAATCCGATCGGCCGGCCCGACCAGAATCGGAACGATAATGCCCTCCTCCGCAGTCTCCAGCGCGCCGCGCAATGATGACTCATCGCACGGATGCACGACCAGCGTTGCTGCCGGCGACACCTTTCTGGCGCGAGCGAGCAGACGATCGTATTTGCTCGGCGGCGACTCAAGCGCGCTGACCTGAGACATGACCATTGATGTCTCCTCCGATTGAATAAAGGGCAATCCAACGCCTTGCTACAACACCTTTCTGCTTTCCTTCGTCCTCGCCGCCGGGACAATGGCTGGGCTCGCGACCGCCGCCAGGTCTCGATCGACACGAAAGAATCGCTCAATTTGTTTCAGCCGCTCCGCCGCCTCGCCCACAATTTCACCGGGCGCAGTCAGAATCCGCTTCACAAGATCGAATGTCCCAAGACGGATTTCTGGATCGGCGGGAAGCATCGACGGAATGGCTGCCACCGAAGCTTCTGGATCAATTAGCAACATCAGATATTGCTCACGAACCAGAGCTTTGAAATCTGCCAAGGGCAGCTGGGGCATTCCGCTCTGACTGCGGCGGATCCGCCGCACCATCTCAAATCCACGCTCATCCACCGCATTCCTGGATACACCAACATAAAGGACCGAGCGGACCACGGCCTCGCGCAATCCACCATCGGGAATCCGCGCCTTCAGGTCAGCAATACGGCCTTGCAGAAGCTCATTGTGCAACCAGCTCTTCGGCGCCTTTCGCATTGGACGCGTGGCCGCGGCATCAACCCCCGCCATCGCCTGTACCGCGGGAGAGCCATAGACCGAGAAGAAAAACTGTTCACACCAGGCGTCTCTCGCGTCTCGCCAAGCGTCGAGCATGGTCACAATCTGGCGAGATACGGCTTCCTGCATAGCAATGAATGGATTGTCATTTGCGTCCGGATTGCGATGATCCTGCACCCATCTGCTCAAATGGCCGACGCTCGCCATGAGCGGATTGGCGTCTGAGAACAACTCATAATGCAGGCGCAAAGGATGGAGCCTTTTCGTCCACTCGGCGGCAGGAGCGCTCGCGACGGCGCGTACCGCCGGTTGGATGAAAGCGCGATAGAGTGAAAGGTTGGTCTCGGATATGCGAGCAGCGGTCTCGAAGCAGCGATCATCCGTGGGATTGTTTCCGCCCATCCGGCGGATGTCTTCCAATGTCCTGGCCTCGCATCGCATGACCCAATCGCCCGATATAAGATCGGGACTCGTGCTATCCGCAGCTTTGCGTTCAAACACCGCCTCGTAGAGACCGGGCGGAAGCATATCGATGAGGTCGATATTGCTCGAGAACTCGTCATGTTCTTTGCGAGCCACGCCGGAGGAAACGAAGATTCCCAAATGACCGACGCTTTCGTGGACCGTGTAGACGATCGTTTGTCCGAAAGAACGGATCTCGGTGACATCCTGATACAGATCGAGAATCCAACCGAGTGCCTGCGCGGGCGGCGTAATGTTGTCCCCTTTGGAGCAGAAAACCACGATGGGCGAGCGAATGTTGCGCAGGTCGACGGTCATGCCATTGCTGGCCTGTATTTTGCCCGCCGCGAGATTGTTGCCCATGAATAGCTCATCGACAATGAATTGGATCTCCTCGGCGTTTAGATTGACGTGGCCACCCCACCAACGCTCGAACTCAAGATAGCGTTGGGCTTCCGTGTCAATCTTCGAATAGAGATTGTATTGTTTGCTCCACAGGGTGTTGGACGGATTGAGATTCTCAAAATTCTGCACGAGCCAAGCACCGTCAAATTTTCCATGACCGAGATCGCTCATGAGCGCAGTGAGCCAGCTGCCGCCCACCAGCCCGCCCGTGTAGCGCATGGGGTTTTGACCATGCACACCAGCCCAATAGGAGAGCGGTGATCCGGCAACTATGATGGGCCCGAACAATTCGGGCCGAATGGTCGCAAGCATCATGACAGCCCATCCGGCCTGACAATTCCCAATGACACAGGGTTTGCCTTCCGCATCGGGATGCAGGTCGATGACCCGTTCGAGAAAGATTGCCTCCGCCTGCGCCACATCCTCAATGGTCTGGCCCGGCATCGGTTCAGGCAGGAACCCCACGAAATAGCACGGGTGTCCAGCTTTGAATGCCACACCGATTTCGCTGTCGGCCTTGAATCCGCCTATGCCCGGGCCGTGGCCCGCGCGCGGATCGACGACAACGAAAGGACGGCGCGTTGGATCGAGTCGAACCGACTTTGGCGGAACAATCCGGACAAGGGCATAGTTGACCGGCCGCT
>Ga0137397_10001475_pt1 | contig 16419 bp, 17 predicted proteins | sample czorhiz116metaG_FD_106658 | JGI IMG/M metagenome (GOLD analysis project Ga0137397, IMG submission 106658) | Vadose zone soil microbial communities from Angelo Coast Range Reserve, California, USA - czorhiz1.16 metaG | ecosystem: Environmental > Terrestrial > Soil > Vadose zone | place: USA... | reverse complement strand
GCTCAGAACTCGGCTCAGCTTCCGGTCATGTCGGGCAATTGCCCGTGCCACGTCCAGTGCTGTGCTGTGCTCTACATCTCTCACCTTTTGTCCTGTGTACGGTCAGTGTATTCATTTCTCTCTTCGTATTCGATAACGGGCTCACATATCGTCTTCGTCACGCTGAAGACGTTCTTATGGTCCGAGCGCCCGTGCAGCATCGTCATTGACATTTATATCAAGCGTTTACTGCATTGGGCCCGCTTGAGCATCCCCGGCGCAGCGTTTGCTCGAATCGGCCCACCGTTCGCATCGTGCCACTTTGAAACGTAGTCAGTCGTCCTCGCGCTGTATCTTGCCTCTGGCATTCCATGGATACTCTGGGGCCACTCCTACTCCTCCGTGTTCGCACCACCGGGCACAAGCTCTTCCATCGGTTTGGACTGTATGTTATAACTCTACTCCCCCTCACCATTGACTGAATTTTGTTGTCGAAAAGGCACTGCGCAACGCACCAAATTCGCGTTATCCTCATCTCTGCCGTCGTCATCACCTCTCTTTTCTATCCCGCCCTCGCTATCTACTCGTCCTCCCAGCCCCGCTTCCTCGCCCACTTTTCCTCACAGATTCTAGACCCTTTCCTTTTCGCGGATGCCATCTCCAGCTATGACGTCCAACACCACTTTCGCGACATATGGGCGGCCCACGACAGCTTCCACGTTCGTGACGACTCTGTCGTCCGCGCGCGGTGTGGCGTCGAGCAGACGTTATGCATAGAACGCGTGCTTGTTCACAGCACCGCCTCTGCCGATTCCGCGGCGCTCAGTCACCGGCTGCTGCGCGCGACCCTGCGCCTCGAACGCCAGATTTCAGACACCCTTGCTGCCCGGAGGGAACCTTGTCTCCGGCAGCCCGACGGACAATGTCTCGTGGTCTCTCCCCTGATGTTCTGGCACCATGAAGAACACGCGCTTATGGCTGACCCAGACGTACTGCACACACTTGCGCTTACGAGTAACGTTTCCTTCGCCGGTGTCCCAATCGAATCACAAATGGTTGTTGCCTGGCGCGACAAAGGCGAATACCCAAGCGTAGACGCCGGATCCACAGTGTTCTTAGCTCTAACGTACTTCTTTCCAGAAAGAGACTGCCTTGGAAAGACGGGACATGCTCAGTGGCTCCAGATATTAGAGGAGGCGTCCAAGGATAGTGCTGATTTAATTACTGAGGGCCAGGAGCCGAAGCTCATTGCTTTGGAGGTATGTCGCACCCTTCCGCGTTGTGACCTGTAACCTCACTTGTCGCTACAGTACACGACACGAAAATCTTCCTCGACCAATACATCCGTCTTTAACGTGTTCATATACCTGGCCTACATGGCGCTCGCAATTACTTTCTTCCAGTCCATACGGAAAGGGCTTCCAGTGCATAACGGAATAGGTCTGATCTTCACCGGCGCTATTGAGATGCTCGTCAGTACTATCACCAGCCTGAGCGTCTGCGCCCTTGTGGGCTTCCGGGTCACTATGATACCTTGGTAGGTGCCCGCCAGCGTTGACAATCTCCTCTCTGACCACCCACCACAGGGGAATCTTTCCTTTGGTCATCATGTTCATCGGGGCAGAGAATATGTTCAGTCTGGTCTGTCAAGCTACCCGTTAGTACTGTTTTATTCTGATCAACTCCCAGGTCGAGGCTGTTGTCAGGACGTCTATCTCTCTTCCTGTGAAAGAACGCATCGCCGTGGGTCTCTCACGAGCTGGTACTTCCAACTCACTCAAGGTACTTACATACAACATCATTCTTGGGATCATCGCTTTTTTTGCACGTGGGGCGACGCGCCAATTCTGCGCATTTGCGGTTGTCGTGCTTGTCGCGCATTGGTTCCTTGTCCATACGTTTTTTGTAGCCGTTCTCTCCATCGACCTTCAGCGACTGGAGCTCGAGGAGCTGTTGCAGCAAAATGCGAGTTACACGCCATCAGTCCCGCCTGCGTCTCCACCGCAGACCGCCCGAACCGATGGGAGGGGTTGTAAAGTCGTGACAGCCCTGCGAGGGCTACTTCGTGGACGCGCAAATAAAAATATTAGCCTATTCTTGGTACGAGCCAGATTATTCAGGTAGTATTTAAGGTCCTGATCGTCTATGTTCTTTTAGCTTCTCGCGACGACTGGGACACTCTACTTTGTAACATACCCTGCTACCCGCCTTTCTGATGCCTCCATAATTCCTACGTCTATACCCCACGCTCAACAACGCAAACAAGATCTTTCTGGCGCAGGGGACCCTGCGTGGCATACCTGGCGATTGCTAAATCCGAGAGGAGACCCTCTCGTTCACCTACGTACCGAGGCCCCTACTCTTCTCATGTTTCACCCCGCAGACGCCGCCCAGTCTGGAACACGTCTTCAGTCATCTCATCGCGCTCGCCCGTCATTATCTTACTCCTGGATCATGCGAACCTCTGCGTGGATGGCACGCATCGTCGTATTCCCCATCGCTGCTACTGTCGCTCTGCTCTACGCTCTCCTTCTATATCTTCTCAAAGACGCCGAGCGTCTTGAGGCGCAGCGTCATCGTGCTGAGCCTGAGCCACACTCCCCAGAAAACACGGATCCCCCCAAGGCACCTCTCGCTTTCGCTGCGCTTCCTCGCGCTCATTCGACGGACATTGAATTACTAGCGGCAAGTAGGGATGGACGAACGGTCGCGGCCGTGAGCATTGGGAACGAGCTCGTCTTGTGGAACAATGGGTCTGCAGCGCCGATTGCGCTTGGTGCAGCTGACGTGCTCGGTGTGGGTCCGTCAAGCTTAAGTGATGCTATTACCGCACTTATGCTGGATGACGCGGGCTCCTTCTGCGCGGTGGGGACTGGGGCGGGCGTTGTGGCGATTTGGGCTTTACCAGCACCTGCAGGCGGATCGCCGCAGCGAGTGTTGCGTGGAGCATCGTCGGCGGTCACTGGAATATACTTTGTGAATACCCGGGTACCCGGAAGGTCAACTTCCATGCCTCTCTCTCGCCCGGACCAATTGCCGACTATCTTCGCAACACATGAAAATGGGAAGATTGTCGAATGGGATGGCGAAAAGCCTGACTCCCGCATTGTAGTGTCTCCACCCCAAGGATGTCGTGTGATCCGGTCCACCATCCTGCGTATCCCGGATAGCAATCGCTTCGTGGGGGGCTTCGCTTACGAGGATGGCTCCCTCGATGTCGTGGACCTCGTGCCTGGCTTTGACCCACCCCTCGCTGTCGAATGTCACCTACAGGCAGGCAACCCGACCGACACAGTCGCTAGCTTTTACGTGTGCACAGTGGAGCTAGGCAGCGTGCGTACCCTCGTGATCGCCGCTGCAACAGAAGCGGGCGTCGTCTCGCTGTGGGACGGTAACACTGGCTCCTGCATCGCCCTACTCGACGAACCATATGGAACACTGAAGGTGATGCGCATCTGCACTGCCGCGTGCAAGCCATGCACTCGTTGCGGCGCATTCCTGTCGAATACATTCGCTCTCATTCTCACGGCTGGAGCCGTTGTGCACTTTTTCCGCGTCTATCTTCCCTCTGACAATTCGTCGTCGACCGCAACCTCGTCTTCGCGCCGCACCTGCCGTCACAACTCACCATCACCACCCGAAGCTCCACCTTGGGGCTCCTTACTAGAGGCCCACTCCCACACCCCCAGCACAGTCTCCACAACACTTGTACCCCCTCCTCGTTCACGACACGCGTCCATGTCGGAGGACAGCGCACCGTTCCCCGTTTCCGGACACGGCTTACTTTCGCGTCGTGCGTCTGAGAAAGACTTCCTGCGTCGCGCAGCTGCAGCAGATACGCTGGTGGTCCCAGAGAACGCCGCATCTGACACGCCGTTGGGTCCTTTGGACCCACCACAAATATCGGCCCGGTGGCGATCCCTCGTTATTTCCCGAATTGCTGACACTACGTGCGAACGTGGCTCATGGGACGTCGCTGGGTCGAGGGTGCTCGGCCTGCGCCGACGCTCGCGGAAGCCGCCAGATTCGCACCCAAATGCGATGGGGCCAGGAGATGCTGCGTGTTTCTTCTCCGAGCATACGCGACACGATTGCGGACTCAGTGCCGCGTCCCTCGAGCGGTGGGAGGCGTGGACCTTTGACCCCGTTGAGGGACGCGTCAGCGTGTCGCCCCTCGCGGCGCTCGAACCAGCCACCGCTCCTGCGTTCGCCGTGCGGCCTGCGGTCACGCGGGAGATGCCACGGCTACCGTTCACTCGTGTTCGTCCTCTTGTAAGCGGGAAAACGAGTTTTCTCGCCGGGTTCGGGAACACGGTGTGCCTGCTGATGCCGACAGACACGGATAGGGAGATAAGCTGATGTACACTGCTAGGGAACATTTCCCACATTTTCATCTGCTTCCGTCTTTTATATACGTTGTTGACTATCTCACCCCCTGCCAGTGTTTTCTTGCTGATGAACTAGAACGAGATTTCACCCTAGTTGGGCTATGCTGGGGGCACATCTACATCTTGTAGTACTTCGGACTCACGATACACATCATACAATGAAGATTTGCATACGTTATATTGTCCATTGCTACGTTATTATGTAATATATCGAAGAAAAAAAAATCCAACTTATCTCGCCAATCGCTTTCAGGCTTCGGGCATCACAAACATGCCTCACAAACGCGCAAAACGCTCTATACGCGAGCAACAAGGGAAGGAAAGGTCAGCACTGATTATATCTCAATACTCATCTTCAAGCTTCCCTCTCATCGGCCTAGAGGCACCGATCTCGCCCCATCCGGCGGCATCCATGGCACGAGCATCAGTACCGAACGCATCCCCAAGTCCGCCGCGCGGGTGTTGGACGCCGCGAGAATCCGCGCAGAATATCGGCAGAAACGTGCGCGTCTCCAAACCGACGAGGCGGACGCGAACGACGGTGTGAGCGCATCGAAGCCACCACCACCCAAGAAACGTCGCACGAACGCGGGGAGGGCTGAGGCAGGGAAGAGTGGTAAGGCATTGGCTAAAGGGAGTGATAAGCCGGTTGGCACGATTGAGATCCAACCTGGAGAATCACTCAAGCATTTCAATCGGTGCGCTTTCCTCGCTCCCCTCAATCCTTCAACATTCGAAGGGAGAGCCCGTTTCTCATGATTGTGCTTCATTTGCGTTTCTTTTTCTTGCGCATTCAGGAGAGTCGAGGACCATATGCGTCCGCTGGTACGATCAGCTGTGCAGGCTTCCGCTGCGACCGAGCGCAAGGCAAAGAAAGCAGCGACCGCGGCTGCCTCCTCCTCCAATAAGAATCCAAACAATACTCGACAAGCCTCAAGAGCGTCGCCCCCCTCCATCACCCGCAATCCATCAAAAGCCCACGCGGAGGACGCATCACCATTGTCGCCAGAGGCGAGGGCACGCCATGACGACGACGATTCGCCAAAGGAATTCGCGACCACGTCCAGTTCCGCGCCGCGCCGTCTCAACGACGTCGCCCTGGCTCCGCCGGAGCTGAAGAAGCTCCCGCGTGGCGCGGCGAAGCATTCCTCGTCGGGCGGGAAAGCCAAGGCGAGCGCGGCGGGGGTGCTTTCGATGGCGCAGCGCGCCATGATGGAGGTGGAACGGGAAAACGCGATCCGGCGGTATCGCGAGATGAAGGAGCGCAAGGTGAGGGTGGGTGATCGGACTCTCATACAGGGCGAGGAACGTGTCAACAGAGGTTGATCGACGAATTGCTGTTGCTGGATATGTCATGCCAGGGGTTTGACGGCTTGAGACCTGGGCGCTTCCACTCCATAGACTCGGTAAGAGATAGTTCTAAACGAAACGAGTTTTTACTGAAGAATGGTGCGGATATGGGACGCCGTATAGTACTGAGATGGACATCCTCTGTACCGGATTTCGCTGTGCGAACTGCAAATAATGACCCAACCCAACACTGCGCATGTCTTCGAGTCCATCATTCTCATGCTGGGCGTCTAACATCCATATCGAGTACTAGTATGCACAGAGACCAGGCAACCTGCGCCCTGTTCCCCTCGAGATCTTTCCTGCTATCGTCCCTCATAAGTGAATGCTATGTCCCAGACCCCCACTGCGAGCACTTCGAGCCAAAATTATCAATCCATTTTCGACAATGCTCTGGAAGCATACAGGAAGCATACAGAGGAAGACCTCCGTTCAAACCCACTATTCGCCAAAATCCAAACCTGCAATTCCCCTGATGCCGTCCTTACAGTCCTCCGAGAGCAAATCCCCGTGTTCGACCAATCCTGCAGTACAACCGGTGTCAATGCCAGATTAACTAACTGGCTCAACCCGACTGTCAATGTTCTTCATACATTCTCCGTAGCCATTGGCGGTGGTATCAGTCTGGTCAGTATCAGAGGGTCCAATGTCAACCCGTTCGAGATTTGATATTCATTTTTATGCAGGTATATCCACTCGCGGGAATGATCTTCACAGGGATAGGCGTTCTTCTCTCAGTGAGTACCTTCTTCGATTCCGTGGCGTTGGCTGATGTCACACCCAATTCTCCAAGGCCGTCACGGCAGTTTCAGATTGCCAAGATGCGCTCACTAACGTATTTAGGAGAATCGAGAACTTTTTTCGACGACTCGAGACGTATATCGAAGTGCCACCGACAGCAGGAATGACGGACATAATTGTAAATATTATGGTTGAGGTGCTTTCGATCCTTGCCATCGCGACAAAGGAGATCAATCAGGGCAAAGCGAGTGAGTCGATCTCTGGTGGTAGGAATTGTTTTCGTCGACTTACGGCGATATAGAACGATATGTCAAGAAGCTTTTGGGGAGGAGAACTGATATGGAGGATGCGCTGCGTCGACTGGACCAGCTTACTCAAGAGGAAGTTCGAATGGCGACTACACAGGGTCTAAAAGCCATTCACAAGGTTTATCACAAGGTGCAGGTCGTCGATGGTAAGGTGCAGAGTATCGACGACCATGTGCAACAAGTAGACGACAAGGTGGAAGGTGTCGACAATATGGTACAGCAAGTCGCAGATGAAATAGACGATCAGAAGCGTTCGTCATCCTATCGCATCACCTCATTCCTCATGAACTCTAACAGCTCCTACAGGGATCCAGCTACGAAAGGACCTCAGTAACTGGCTCTCCCCCCCAGATCCATCTGTAAATTACAACACTATAAGCGATGCTCGTCACGAAGGTACCGTCTTGTGGTTCACGAAGAGCAACGCTTTCAAGGCTTGGAAGGCGTCCGGTTCATTGCTGTGGATCTACGGAAAACGTACGTCTCTTTCCCTCCGCTCCTTCCGTTTGCCTAAGACCTTCGTTTCTATAGCCGGTTGCGGGAAGAGTGTCCTCAGGTTCGTCACACCCACCGCACGCAGATGTAGAAGGATTATTGACCGTGCCCTAGTTCATCAGTCATCCAGGATATCGAACACATCTCTGCCACGGGGTCAGCATACATGGCCTACTTCTTTTTTGATTTCAAGGACACCGGAAAACAGGATGCCCACGCGTTACTTTGTTCTCTCGTTGTCCAGCTCAGCCATCAATCTGAGTCTTCCTGCGATATTCTCTTTGCCTGTTATTCAGCCCACCAATCTGGCTCACGACAACCGAATGACCGCACACTCACACAATGTCTCGTAGACATGCTTGAGATCTCACCACATGTCCCAATCTATCTCATTTTTGATGCGGTCGACGAGTGTCCCAAAGCGACTGGGATCCCGTCATCACGTGACAAGGTCCTGGCAATTGTGGGAAAACTTGCAAATCTGAACCTTTCAAATTTGCACCTATGCGTTACTAGTCGCCCAGAGATCGACATTCGGACCTTCCTTGAACCTTTGACATCCAACTGGATATCTCTTCATGACCAGAGCGGACAAAAGAAAGATATCATTGACTACGTGAAATATGTGGTTCATTCGGACATGAACATGCGGCGATGGCGTGAGGAGGACAAGAAGGTGGTTATTGACGTGCTGTCGGAGAAAGCAGATGGCATGTAAGGACACCACGTATATATTCGGAGCCAGCTTCTCATACTTTCACTCAGGTTCCGTTGGATATACTGTCAACTGGAAATATTGCGCCACTGTCTCCCGGCCAGTGTCCGACGAATTCTCGCGGAATTACCCGAAACATTAGATGAGACATATGAACGGATACTGCAGGAGATTCCAAAGTCAAACAAAATACATGCCCATCGCCTCCTGCAGTGTCTGACGGTTGCCGTTCGCCCACTTCGTGTGGAGGAGCTAGCTGAAGTTCTTGTGGTTGACTTCGGTACATCGGAGGGCGTTCCGAAGTTGAACGAAGCATTGAGGTGGGAGGATCAAGAACAGGCAGTGCTTTCTGCCTGTTCCAGTTTGATCGTTGTTGTCGAGGACGAGGATTCCCGTGTGGTCCAATTTTCACATTTCTCTGTCAAAGAGTTTTTGACTTCGGATCGCCTTGCCACCTCAAAAATCGACACCTCCCGTTATCATCACATTCGCCTCGAGCCGGCACATACGATCATGGCGCGAGCTTGTCTCGGTGTGCTACTCAATTTCGACTCCGACATCGATGAAGCCAGCATCGAGAACTTTCCTCTAGCCCGATATGCCGCCGAACAATTTGGCGACCATGTGGAGTTTGAGAACGTTTTGTCTCATATACGAGGTGGGGTCGGACATCTCCTCGACGCGGACAAAACCCATTTTGCTTCATGGCTCCGGATGCTCGGACTCTATCTTAGCGGTGAGCCCCCGTACAAAGCACGAGTAACACCCCTGCATTACGTTGCACGACGTGGATACCATGCTATGGTGGATTACCTCATCTCGAAGCGTCCCGAGGACCTAGACTTCATAGGTGAACATGGGACTCCATTGCACGCAGCGTTGGGTGGGGAACATGCCGATGTCGCCCAGTTGCTCCTTGGCCACTGCATAGACGTGGATGTTCGCGACTCTCGGGAACAGACCCCGCTGCATCTGGCAGCGGCTCATGGTTTTGTCGGTGTTACTCGCATGCTGGTTGAGCGCAAGGCGGACGTAAATGCGCGTGACAGCGCTGGCCGTACACCACTTCACCGAACGATGTTGGACCTTGACATCACGTCTGAAGACAGACATGTCGATGTGGCAAAATTCTTACTAGAGCATGGTGCGGACCCAAATACGAAGGATGGTGGCCACTCGAGCGCGCTTCATCACATAGCGCACTTTGGCCAGGTCAAGGCTGCGAAGTTGCTGCTCGAATATTTTGCAAATGTCCATGCACGCGACGAAGAGGGTCACACACCGCTACACCGAGTTTTCGTCGGTTTGTATGACGACAACTCTTATATGGAGCTTTTTTTGGATGTCATACGATTATTACTGGAGCATGGCGCGGACATTGATGCACTGAATAATAACTACGCGACTCCGCTCCATGTAGGAGCATACTATGGTTGTACCATAGCTGCACGGCTACTACTGGAGCACGGCGCGAATGTGCATCTCCAGGATAACGAGGATAAGACCCCCTTCGAGGTTGCTTCGGCGCTAGGTTCCGAGAAGTTAGCGCAGTTGTTGTCGGGGTATTTGCAAAGTGAGCAGAAGACATGACATATATTTACCGAACCAGTCACCAGTTACCTTTATCCGTGTCCCACTCGAGATGTGTCATCCCATTTATGTTGTACTGTAGCTTGTAATCTGATTCTGATACGTGGATACACCCGAGGTTGTAAGCCCTATTACAGTTTGACTTAGTACAGGTGAGGGCCGTTTCAAAGTCTGACTTGCTGCGAGCGGCTATCACTTGCGGCGGAGCGGTCCTTAAGGAAAAATTCGCGGAACGTGTCGATGGAGGATGATCGACGAATTTCTGTTGTGCGCGGTGCGGACAGGGATTTGATGGCTTGAGTTGCCACTGGCACTCCGTAGATTTTGTACTGGAGAATGGCGCGAAAACCTAACACTGCGCAACGCATGTAGAATCGCTGAGCGTCTAACGTCTAACATCCATATCGAGTATGACAAGGCATGTCCTCCTCGAGACCTTTCCTGCTATCGTCCTCCATAAGTGAACGCTATGTCCCAGACCCCCACTGCGAGCGCCTCGAGCCAAAATTATCAATCCATCTTCGACAATGCTCTGGAAGCATACAGGATGAAGACAAAGAATGACCTCCGTTCCCACCCACTACAAGCCAAACTCCAAACTTGCAATTCCCCCGATGCCGTCCTTACAGTCCTCCGAGAACAAATACCCGGGTTCGACCAATCCTGTAGTACAAGCGATGTCGATACCAGATTAACTAACTGGCTCAATCCGACTGTCAATGTTCTTCATACATTATCCGAAACCATAGGCGGTGGTATCAGTCTGGTCAGTATCAGAGGGTCCAATGTCAACCCGTTCGGAATCTAATATTCATTTTTATGCAGGTATATCCACCCGCGGGAGTGATCTTCACAGGGATAGGCGTTCTTCTCTCAGCGAGTACTTTCTTTGATTACGTGGCGTTGGCTGATATCACACCAAGGCCGTCAAGGCGGTTTCAGATTGCCAAGATGCGCTCACTAACGTATTTGAGAGAATCGAGAACTTTTTTCGACGACTTGAGACATATATCGAAGTGCCACCGACAGCAGGAATGACGGACATAATTGTAAAGATTATGATTGAGGTGCTTTCGATCCTTGCCATCGCGACGAAGGAGATCAATCAGGGCAAAGCGAGTGAGTCGGTCTCTGACAGTATGAATTTTTTTCGTCAACTTACGGCGATATAGAACGATATGTCAAGAAGCTTGTGGGGAGAACTGATCTGGAGGATGCACTGGGTCGACTGGACCGGCTTACTCAAGAGGAAGTTCGAATGGCGGCTGCACAGGGTCTGAAAGCCACACACGAGGTCGATAACAAGGTGCAGGGTGTCGATAGTAGGGTACAGCAAGTCGCAGATGAAATAGGCGATCAAAAGCGTTCGTCATCCAATCTCCTCGCCTCATTGGTCGTGAAGGCTAACAGTTCACACAGGGAACCAGTTACGAAAGGACACTAGAGATTGGCTCAATCCCGCGGATCCATCTGTAAATTTCAACACCGCAAGCGATGCTCATCACGAAGGTACCGCTCTGTGGTTCGTGGAAAGCAGTGCCTTCAACGATTGGAAAGCGTCTGGTTCACTGCTGTGGGTTTATGGAAAACGTATGTCTCTGTCCCTCTGCTCCTTCGCTCTGGCTAATCGACCTTCGTTTCTATAGCTGGTTCAGGGAAGAGCGTCCTCAGGTTCGTCACATCCCCAACCCGCAGTTTTAAAGGGATTATTGACAATCCTCTAGTTCATCAGTCATCCAGGATATCGAATGCATCTCTGCCACGGGGTCAGCTTATATGGCCTACTTCTTCTTCGATTTCAAGGACACCGAAAAGCAGGATGCTCATGCCTTACTTGCTTCTCTCGTCATCCAGCTCAGCCATCAGTCTGATTCTTTCTGTGACATTCTCGTTGCCTGTTATAAAACCCACCAATCTGGCTCACGACAACCGAGTGACCGCACACTCACGCAATGTCTCGTAGAGATGCTCAGGGTCTCACTACAAGTCCCAGTCTATCTGATCTTTGACGCAATCGACGAGTGTCCCAACATGATCGGAATTCCATCACCACGCGACAAGGTCCTCTCACTTGTCGAAATGCTTGCCAAGTCGAACCTTCCAAATTTGCATCTGTGCATTACTAGTCGTCCAGAGATCGACATTCGAACCTTCTTTGAACCTTTGGCATCCAACCGGATATCTCTTCATGACCAGAGCGGACAAAAGAAGGATATCGTCGACTATGTGAACTTCGTGGTTCATTCGGACGTGAACATGCGGCGATGGCGGGAGGAGGACAAGAAAGTGGTCATAGATGTTCTCTCGGAGAGAGCAGATGGCATGTAAGGATACCGGCTATATGTTCAGAATCAGTTTCTCATCACTTCACTCAGGTTCCGTTGGATATTCTGTCAACTGGAAATATTGCGCCACTGTCTCCCGGCCAGTGTCCGACGAATTCTCGCGGAATTGCCTGAAACATTGGATGGGACATATGAACGGATACTGCAGGAGATTCCCAAGTCAAACCAAGTACACGCTCATCGTCTCCTGCAGTGCCTCACTGTTGCCGTTCGCCCGCTCCGTGTGGAGGAGCTAGCTGAAGTTCTTGCGGTAGACTTCGGCGCATCGGAGGGGGTTCCAAAGTTGAACGAAGCATTGCGGTGGGAGGATCAAGAACAAGCCGTACTTTCTGCCTGTTCCAGTTTGATCGCCGTTATCAAGGACGAGGGTTCCCGTGTGGTCCAATTTTCACATTTCTCTGTCAAAGAGTTTTTAACTTCGGATCGCCTTTCCACCTCAAAAATCGACACCTCCCGTTATCATCACATTCGCCTCGAGCCGGCACATACGATCATGGCGCAAGCTTGTCTCGGTGTGCTACTCAATCTCGACTCCGACATCGATGAAGCCAGCATCGAGAACTTTCCTCTAACCCGATATGCCGCCGACCACTTCGGCGACCATGTGGAATTCGAGGACGTTTTGTCTCATATACGAGGTGGGGTCGGACATCTCCTCGATGCAGACAAAACCCATTTTGCTTCATGGCTCCGGGTGCTCGGACGCTATGTTAGCGATGAGCACCCATACAAACCACAAGTAACACCCCTGTATTACGTTGCACGACATGGATACCGTGGTTTGGTGGATTACCTCATTTCAAAGCGTCCCGAGGACGTAAACTTCAGAGGTGAATACGGGACTCCATTGCATGCAGCGTTGGACGGGGAACACGCCGATGTCGCCGAGTTGCTCCTTGGCTACTGCATAGACGTGGATGTTCGCGACTCTCGGGAACGGACTCCACTGCATCTGGCAGCAGCTCGTGGTTTTGTCTGTGTTACTCGCATGCTGGTTGAGCGCAAGGCGGACATAAATGCGCGTGACAGCTCTGGCCATACGCCACTTGACCAAACAATGTTGGGCCTTGACATCACGTCTGAAGACAGACGTGTCAATGTGGCGAAATTCTTACTAGAGCATGGTGTGGACCCAAATACAAAAGATGATGGCCACTTGAGCGCGCTTCACCACATATCGCACTTTGGATACGTCAAGGCTGCGAAGTTGCTGCTCGAGTATGGTGCAAATATCCATGTACGCGACGAAGAGGGTCAGACACCGCTACACCGAGTTTTCGTCGGTTTGAATGACTCCAACCCCTATATGGAGCTTTTTTTGGATGTCATACGGTTATTACTGGAGCATGGCGCGGACATTGATGCACTGAATAATAACCACGCGACTCCGCTCCATGTAGCAGCCTACTATGGTTGTACCATAGCTGCACGGCTACTACTGGAGCATGGCGCGAATGTGCATCCCCAGGATAACGAGGGTAAGACCCCCTTCGAGGTTGCGTCGAAGCAAGATCAGGAGGAGATGATGCGGTTGTTGTCGGAGCATTTGCAGAGCGAGCAAAAGACATGACTCATTTACTGTACCAGTTACCGTTATCTATAGCCCATTCAAGGTGTCCATATGACTCGTGACAGTGAACAGAGTTTTGGTACATTTGAAGAGTTGTCTCGACTGGCTGTCGGCGAGGTGCCAATCCCTTACTGACTGCTGTGATCAGCAGAGAGAGGCAATGCTAAGGAAGGCTTGAAGGAGAGCAGTCAACTTGAGACCCCTAGGGAAAACCGATTAAACGATGATTACCGATGATTCAGGATAAGCATTCGCCGGTGTACCAAGGTTTTTAAAAATATGGTGGTCGTATAGTAGACGGAAGGGCTGACTCGGAGCACACAAAAAGAAAATAATAACCCCAAAGAAAGCACCGCTGACGATGCCTGTATCTGTCCCGTGAATCATCCTTTTTGTTCGAAAAAATCACGAGAACGGTCCCGGTCCCAATCCCAATCCCGTGCGCTCTCTCGGCGTGTGAGGACGTTGGAGAACGTTCACGATCCCTCCAAAAACAAAGTTGTCGATGAGTCCGCACAGCCGGGCTCTGCAACGATCTTGGCCATAATTTGTCGCAAATTTGGGAATGCTATAAGAATTGTTGTGCTTTATAATACACATTTAAGCCCTATCATCACGTAATAAGTAAGTTATAAGGACGTTATAATCGTATTTCGAATTATAAGGGCCTTATAATTGTAATCTAATTCCATTACAGGAACATTTATACCATTACATCATAATTAGCATGGTTATCATGGAGGCTTATCATATTATATCGTTATAATATATTATGATATTATTAGCGGCGGATGCATCTCCTATCCAACTGAGAGCGCGCCCGGAATGAGACATCTGCTCTCCCCCAATCTCCTCGCCGCCCGAATTATCTTGTACGCGGTAGGCAGGTTCCATGTTATCTTGAGCTATTCGTACTGATGCAATCCAGGCGCCTGGTACGTTGGATTCTATGGTCGTCTGGCGAACGTTCCCTGAGAATCGTTCAGTCTAGTTTTGTTGGCGTGATTGGCGTGATGAGCTACGTCAGTTCGCTTTCGCTTTCGCATTCACTGCTGCGATATCGAATTCATTTTCAGGGAGTTTCCACGGGCAACGCGTCCGACCCCGATTCAGAGTCGGAGCCGAAAAACGTATTGGAGAAGATGAAATTGAATAGACATGAGGGTACGTTCGCATATTCTCGGACTGTCGGACAAGATGATAGCGCCAAACTTCACACATCTCTCCAGAGAAAGTTGCGTCCGAGATCATCCACCCAGATGCCATCGATACTACATTCTCAGGTACGCCCTTGATGAACAGTCCCGGCGCGCTCTCACCTTGAGCATGTCCCGTAGATATCGGTGGTATGGACGACATCATATCTGCATTGCAAGAATCCATCATCATTCCTCTTCGATATCCTTCCATCTTTCGTTCATCTTCGACTCTGATAGCGCCACCCAAGGGTGTCCTACTTTATGGGCCGCCAGGCTGTGGTAAAACGATGGTTGCCAAAGCCCTCGCGAGGGAGTCTGGTGCCACCTTTATCAACGTCACAGCATCAGTAATACAGGATAAATGGTACGGCGAAACGAATAAATTGGTTGCCGGGCTATTCAGCCTAGCGCGAAAGATACAACCAAGTATTATCTTCATAGACGAGATCGACTCAATCCTTAGTCAGCGGAGTAAGAATGACCACAACGCCACTGCCACGATGAAGGGACAGTTCTTGACGTCTGTCATTTCCGCTTGTTTCTTTCTGTTGTGTCTAACATCTCATGTCGACTGTAGCCTATGGGACGGTCTTCTCTCGGGCTCCGATCAGATTTTAGTCTTGGGCGCGACGAATAGGATGCAAGATATTGATCCAGCATTCCTCAGGCGAATGCCAAAACGAATTTCTATATCTTTACCCGATGCTGTACAGCGCGAGAAGATTCTTTCGCTTGTAAGCCCACCCACTGACGCTCCTCTCAAAATCGCGCCATTCCTCATTAAAATCTGTTTCTTCGCTGGTTGTCAATGTTCTCGACGTCTGACTGAGATTAATTAGACACTCAGAGATGTACGACTTGCGCCTGGTTTTCCTATGCGACGTCTGGCCGAGTGTACCGAGGGAATGTCGGGTTTCGACTTGAAGGAGCTGTGTCGGAACGCTGCCATGTCGCCTGTCCGTGAAGCTATACGCAGGGTCAATGGAGACGTTGAGAGTCTTGCGTGTGACCAGGAAAAAGTACGTTTACCTTTCCAACGTCTCGACTATTCAGTGACAGTGACATGTTGTACTTATCAGGGCCTCATACTCCGTCCTCTTACGACTGAGGACTTTTTTGGTTCAGACGGTTCGCTCCAAATAGGACTGTGAGATAAACTGAGCGTCTGGGCTGTACATGGACCGATACACATCGGAGAGCCAGCGACGTCATTATGAACGAAATTGCAGTCATCTTTTCCTTTTCATCTTGGATCGGTTGTTTCGCATCTGACATCGTGCTCTGACTCTGAACACCTGCTGTGGTTATTGTTGCGACGGTTTAATGAGAGATATGTCGTTCCAAGGGGGAGTGGGGGCTAAGGGATAAAGGAGGGTAAGACTGAGAGCAAGAACGGAGGAAATATACCGGACGCACGTCCCACACAGTTGAGGTCTGGCGGAGAAGGAACGAGATGAGTGGTCACCCGGTCACGATCGATGCTTCTCGTACAGTAGGCGAGGACAGTGGAGAAACCATCGAACAGAACGGCTTTCCGGACTTCCAGCTACTAGTAACCTCGGCCTCCACCAAACGTCTCATTTCGGGTTCGAGACTGAGCGCTGAGCATTGGGAGATACCTCATAAAACGCGCAAAACGCGCTATACTTGAGTAAGAGGGAAAAAATGTCAGCACAGATTAGCTCCCGATTCCCAACTTCAACGCCCTCTCATAGGTCCAAATGCGCAGATCTGGCTCG
>Ga0137397_10001474_pt1 | contig 16422 bp, 13 predicted proteins | sample czorhiz116metaG_FD_106658 | JGI IMG/M metagenome (GOLD analysis project Ga0137397, IMG submission 106658) | Vadose zone soil microbial communities from Angelo Coast Range Reserve, California, USA - czorhiz1.16 metaG | ecosystem: Environmental > Terrestrial > Soil > Vadose zone | place: USA... | reverse complement strand
TGTCACAGATGACATTCACGAAGCACCTCAATGCACTTCAAGCTGTCAACATCGAACGCCTTATCGATATAGCAGACATCGAAGACGGTATCAAGTATTGTCGAGAATTACTTGCTTCTTACCCCAGTATTCGACTTGCCCACACTGCCCGTAAGGCCTTATGTCACTTCTTCCACCGCGCCTTTGTGTGCACCTCTGATGTCAAGTATCTCGACAAGGCAATTTTAGCCGCTCGAGACGATGTCAAGTTCAACGCCTCATACCCACTCCTGCGACGTATTCTCTCACTCTCCACGCTCATTTCATTTCTATTAGCTCGTCTCGACCTCCTCCGTCGCAGAGGAGACTTGAAGGAACTCATGGAACTGTTCCCCATCGTGGACGAATATGAACATGCAGGCTTCCTTGACGGCTTGCCGAGCTCATATGCATGGGCGTTGGTCGCGCACACATTGGATCACCCCTCCACCTCGACGGCATATGACCGTGCCATGTCCTCGATGCAAGCTTATGTTACATTTTCTCCAACTCTTGACGTACAGCATTCCCGTATCATTTCAAGGTATAATATTCTCGAAACGCTGCCGTTGGATTATGCATCTTATCAGATCCACACGAGTCGACTCGAACAGGCGATCGAGACTCTTGAGCGAGGAAGAGCACTAATGTGGTCCGAAATGCGCGGCCTTCGAACATCCGTTGATCGAATTCATTTGTCTAACCCCGGTTTAGCAGAAAAATTTGCAGCGGTCAATAGGAACCTCTCGGCGCTCACCTTTTCCTTCTCACCAAGTAGCAACATTGATTGGGAAGATAGTGACATCAAGGGATTGGATCCATATGGTCATCTTGTGCTACGGCAACGAAAGATTCAGGATGACCGCGAGAAGCTCATTTCACAGATACAGACCTTGCCGGGCTTTGACACTTTCTTGAAGCCTCCCGCCTTCGATATTCTCCGTTCTGCGGCATCCCACGGGCCAGTAATCATCATAAATCATTCCAGGTGGCGTTCCAACATCGTCATCATTCTCCACAATGCTCTACCCACTCTCGTTCCTACCAATGACGACTTCTATTCCCGCGCGAACAAGCTGCAAGATCAACTCCTTGGAGCACGAATGAACGGCCTCGAGTCGGATAAATACGAGGGTGCGCTACGTTCTATACTCAAGGAGCTCTATGAGCTTGTTGGTCAGCCAGTGATCAAAAGGCTGAAAGAGTTGAATGTACCTGAACAATCACGCGTATGGTGGTGCCCGACATCTGTTTTTTGTTCACTTCCACTTCACGCAATGGGCCCTATCCCGTCAGACATGAGCCCTCCACAATATTTCCTTGACCTGTACACCCCTTCATATACCCCATCCCTCTCCGCGCTCATCGAATCCCGCAAGCCAGGCTCGCATGCAAGCGGCAAGCCTTCAATACTTCTCGTCGCTCACCCAGATGAAAGAATGCCACAGGCATTGAAAGAGATAAGAACCGTACAAGCCATCGGTACACGGGTGACAACGCTCTTCGCAGCAAGGGCTACACCTACCGCCGTGCTGGCAAGCCTCCGGGACCATCCGTTCGCCCATATTGTGTGCCATGGGATACTCGAGCCAGGGAAGCCATTCGAGGCCTCCTTCAAGCTTCATGGAGGGAAACGCGTTCTGCTGCTCGACATCGTACGGTCTCAGCTTCCCAACGCTGAGTTCGCCTTCCTGTCCGCTTGTCACACCGCAGAGCTGACGGACGAGTGTATCGCGGACGAAATGCTCCATCTTGCCGCAGCCATGCAATTCTGCGGGTTCCGAAGCGTTGTTGGGACTATGTGGGCGATGGCCGACATAGATGGACGGGACCTGGCTAGACACTTTTACCAGACACTTTTCTCGGACGAGTGGCAAGGAGTACGCTATTATGAGAGAACGGCAGTAGCGCTTCGAGACGCTGTGGCGAAGCTGCGGAGAAAGGGCGGGATTACTTTGGAACGTTGGGTGAACTTCGTTCATTATGGTGCATGATTTACGGCTTTCGGTTCGTGATCAAGTTGTCTCTGTGAAGCACTGGCACTTATTACTAGTACTGACCTACAGCGAGGCGCGGCGAGAAGATTGCTTGTTCTCGGACATCGTGCTGCTCGGTTTGATGCGATGATATACGCTCATTGTGAGGCCTTACCACGCCACCTATTTATGGGTATGAATAACTGAGATTCTTGGCATGAATCTTCTAACGAATAATTGGAGAGACAATCTGGGGGATAACCTAACTTTCTTTCAAATTCCCATGCTTTGCATTATCTGTCACTGACTGTCAGCGTCCTCTTACCGCGCATTGACAGGGAATGGCTTCAAACTTATTGCCTCATTAGGCCAGTCAGACTGCAGATATGGTACTCTGTCAACGTTTACTGCAGTAACGGGGTTGAAAGAGTCAGAATCCCGCAGGAGCGACCACGGAGCACCTACGACCACCAATGCTAAGCTTGATTTTTCCTACTCCTGAACTGACTTCACGTCTCGTTGATCCTCTGTGATCGATCTCGAGCTATGTGGGTCGCGCGGAGGCTTTGAATGGTCCTGTGAATTCAGAAGACATAGATAATATAATTCCCCAGATAGGGGTGCAGATAATTCGGCTTTTGAAGTCGAGTGTGGTGCACACACGCGCTCCTCCATCTCGCCTCGGGCAGCCAGATTTCCCAACAAGTGTCCCATGGGGAGGCACTCCGCGGAGGCATGAGTTTGGAGGAAAGGTGTGCGTTTGAAAGAGGTGTTCAAGAGGACTATCAAGTTCAACGACTCGGAGGATATCGTGGCCTGGGTTTGATACCGATGGAGTGTCATTGTGACGACGATGACAAGACGCGCTGGCTGTCGTTACGGACTTACGAACTAACTCGGCCACTCCGACGCATACACCTCACTGAGAGGGCAGGCGGTGACGATATTAATTCTGAGATCGGAGAGCATACCAATACCGTTAGTTGCGACCTAAAGTCCAAACAGTGTCCAAACAGTTTCCAAATACGCACGGACAGTTCCGGCCCGGAGTGCTCAGGCATTCTCGACCCTCTGCTCCCACTGGCAGCACCATAAACCAACCATAAACTCGCTCTGCTCTAGGCAAAGAACGACAAGCGCCAGTGTGTCAGAGGCGGCACATCTACCGTACCATACAACAGTCTCTGTGCCCTTCGGAAATGACACGCCCCGCAATCCGAGATGCGGTAAGACGTGGGAGTGGTCTGCCAGTGATCGCTGCCTGGACCGGCTACGTGACTCAGACCCCAAGCTCTCTGCATTCAGTGACAGGCGATGATCGATAGTGACTCATATGATGGAGTAGGAACAAGTCAGAGAGACTGTTGCGGTGAGCGTCATATATAGGCAGTTGGAGTACGGCAGCAGTACGAGCGTCACTATGAGCTCCTCGTGCTTATACTAGTATCTGTTTGGTCAACCTTTCCCTAACATACTCGAATTTGAAGAGAGCAACTTCAATCATTCGGACTTTGAAGTGGGTGAGTGTGTACCCGCATTACTATGGCGAATCTTAACGATAATCATACATAAGAAGCAGGTATCGGGTATCAGAATTGTACTGTAGATCGAGCTCGTTTGGCTCGCTCGAGGCACCCATGTGGAACTCGCAAATCATTGAAATTTCTTTATCGCCTTGTAAATATGCATAAGTACGCTTGGTCACCTTGACGCAACAGTCGAGCGTTTGTGCCCCCACGACGTTCATTTTGCCCCCGTCTGCTCTGCTTTGCTCGGCATGAAATTCTACATTGGTTTTTGCGGTCCAGAAGATTCTACGGGAATATTGCTTCGAGTGTGTGTTGGAAACTAATGGATCAAGGTCGTCCGACACAAGGCAAGTATCCAGGATTCTCCGCACTGCGACCGTGACGTAGATCAAGATCAAAAACACCGCTTCGATCGCGTGATCGAGCGACTGGTTGCAGACGTGAGGCGGAAGCAAAGGGTGCGGAAACAGTTACCGGATGAGGAATTTGGCTCCGTTCTACTGTAGTCTAGGGCTAGGCAGCGAAGATTATCGGGACCGAAAACAAAATTGCGATGATTATTCAATACGACGATTATTCAAGAGAGTGCTGTATGGTAAAGTTGCGCGGGATAACGTACTGTGCAGTAATAGAAAGCGGTATGCAAGCTTCAAATCGTTTGATACGTATTGTATTCCGATAGCAGTTCAACGACGACGACCAAGACCAGGACCAAAACAAGGCCAAAAGACAAAAGACAAAGACAGCACAAAGCACGACCAATGCCCACAGAGAGAAGAAACGATTCAGAGACAGAGACGATTAGAAGGCGAAAGTACGTATAACGATGAAGGGGGTTGGGATTGAGGAAAAGGTGAGAAAGACAGAAAGAGCCCATGGATGGATGTTGACGTTGGCAGAGAGGACCCTCACTATAACGCCTGAACGATGATGGTCGTGTCGTCCATCCATGGCGAGTCCATATCGAGCGTGATCATCTGCGAGATAGACACGAGGTCCTCTCCGCCGAGCGCATGGCGCAACAGCCTCAGCGCGAGGTTGTCGTTCTCTCCATCCTTGGCGGCCTCGGCAACGCAGCGCGCCCATTCGGCGACCATGTCTGCGCGGCCCGCGCCGTCGAACAGCTCGCTGAGGCCGTCGGTGGCGAGAACGAGGAAGGAGCGCGGTCCGAGGCGCCGGTGAACGACGTCCGGCTCCGAAGAGATGTATGGCGGCGTGCGGTTGCGCGTGAGGAAGGTTTCCCACGGCGTCGGGTCCGCCACGCCGGGGTAGAGGTTGTATAGCACGCGGCGGGTGAAGAGCGCCGGCTGCTTGAACGGCGAGTCGCCGATGCCTGTCGACACGTGTTGTGTAAAGGAAGAATCCAGATGGATGAAAAGACGGGAAAAATGAATGAGCCGGTTATGGTTGTGCCCGCTTGAATCAACGCGGAACGGTATGGATGGGGACGGGAGACGTACATCGGAAGGGGGCGATCGTGCCGAGCACGCGGCCATTCATCACGCTTTCCGGCTCGCCCGGGTGATCGCGCCGGACACGTGCGATTTCCGCGGGGTTGGTGCCGTTGTGCAATAAGTTGAGCACCTCGTGACGAGGTGGGCGCCGGCCGTCTTCGTCGGGCGTTACAAGCACTGATGGAGGAGTCCACCGGGGGTCCCGCACAGCAGGTAAAAAAAGGGAAAAAAAAGGTGTGAGATGGGCGGCGTACCGGCTTCACAGTCCCCGAGATTAGCGACCCACAAGTTCTCGTGCGCGGGATCGACGAGCGCGACGAGCGCGGTGGTGCCGTAGAGACAGAGCCGGGCCTTCTGGTAGTTCGCGCCGGCACTGGGACCGGTAAAATCGTTGACGACCGCCTGGATCTCTTCGTCGGTGCGGATCGGGAGCGAAGCGAGACCGCCGGGGAATAGCTCTAGCACGTCGCCGGCGATGGCGTCGTCAAAGGCAGTGATGCCGCGGGAGAGCATGTCGCGCACGACCTCGGGCGAGGGCATTGGCGCGCCGGGCCCAGGGATCACTTTGTGCAGCGACTCTTGGACGATGATGGGCATGTGGTACGCGGCATGCTCGACGGTGGCATCTCCGAGGTGGCCTTTTGGTTGGTGTTGGTCACGAGACAAAACATAGACATATCCGGACTATTCATCAGCGCCGTGTCCCGACCGCGTGCCAAGGTGTCCACGCGCAGACGCAAAAGAGAGACGCACCATCAAAGACACCGGTGAAGGTCCACTTTGTACCGTGTACGTCGATCTGCCGCACGACGAACCGGTCCTGCGACTTGTACCGCGTGCAGGGCTGAAACGCGACCGCGTCTGCGAGGTGGCCGCGCCCGCCGTCGAAGACGGTCCGCTCGGGCTTTGCAAGGGTCTCCAGGCGCTGTGTGATGTCGTGTTCGGAGAGGGATTCGAAGGTGCAACGTAGTGGAGAGTCGTCGGGCCGCTCTGCAAGCTCGACTTGCACTTCTGTGGCAACGGCGGGACTGCCCATGGTGTGTGTGTTGAAAGTGTTCGGTTCGGTGGGAGGGTTTGTGGTATAAGTTAGAGGAGTGGGTGTGTGAGCTGCGCGGCTAGTAATACTGCGGCAGGTCCAGCGTGCGCTGTCGCCCTTGGCTATATATTATAATGATGATGGCGGTAAGCGTGGTTGAGTTGTCGTTTTATTAAAACCGGACAGGTTGACTACAGGGCTGTCGTAGGGGAACGCCACAATCACAATTAGCAGATTTGGATACTGGTTTGGACTTTCCGGGGCTGGTAAGTTGAAGGGATATTGAACTGTCACAGCGTCGCTGACCGGTCCCGGTGAAGTCGGAATTACGAGTAAGTTGCTCCGCTCGCACAGCGACCTTTCGTTCGTGTTGAGTGGAGAAACGGTTGAAAGCGGGTGATCCAAGGAGCCAGCGAGACACTTGGAAGGACACCGTGACTAGGATACGATGGGACCGGTGTACTTAAATACCCACCACAATTTGACCCGTGCCAGTTGTGACTGTCAAGTGCCGCGCGCCGGGAGCGGTGCAGACCCGTCGCATCGGTCCATTGTGAACTAATTTGGTAATCAATATTATCACAACATCCACACGTGATCGCGACCGTGGGTTGCATACATAAGGCCTATGCCGACCGTTGCTACCGTCGTTGGGCTGCGTTCCGTTACACAACGTGGGTTTGTACACACACTCTCAGTGTCTCGCGTACAGTCTGTAACACCATACCATGCTCTGAAACAAAGTGTACTCAACAGCGTGTTTTCAGGTACAGTACAGTACCACATGATTAACATGTGTCTGCATCAGCGCCTGCTCTGGATTGCGTCACGGGTACTGTACTTCTATACTCGGCCTTGTATATGAGCGTTCGCTACAAGTGCATGAGTTGAGGCCCATGGGGGCAATACGGTTAAATGGACAGCAATGCACAGATGCTTGGGTTGCTGCCGTGTTCCACGTGTGAAGACGGAGCGAAAGGAGAGAAAAAACAAGAGATGCGCGGGTGAGCGCAAGTGCTGGTACAGTATTGGTTTGCAGTTCCAGCCCTCTGTGTCTTGTTCTTGGTTACGTTACGTTACGGACACGGACTCGGAAGTGCGAATTATGCAGCGTTGTGTCCGTAAAAGGAAATCTCGGATAATGAGGAGCCGAGGCCTCTTTTGTTTCGAGTCTGTGCAACTTGAACAACAGCGTCCTTTGTCTCTCATACAAAAACACCAGCTGGGGAAACCGTGATGTTGCTCCTCACCCATCTTCTTCTCCCAGTGCAGCGCGGGCGTTGGTCAACTCTCTCCTTCGTCTCTCTCTCTCCTCTACACTTGTATCGACCTCACGACCCTTGGACGATTGCCCGATGCTGTCTACTTTACTACTCATATTTACTTCCCTCTTCGTGGCTCGGGCAGCGCCTGTAACCACCGACTCGACTGTTGTTTGTTTGGCTGGGCAGTGTATGCAGGGCTTTTCCAACACAACTAGTACGCACCGGTCTTCTGCCTCGGCTGCTACAGTTCTTACTGACACCCGTGCATAGTCGGCACCGTATTATCATCCCCCAATGTAGCTTCCAGCGTCATTCTTCTTCCTGGCCAATATACATCGACCACTAATCCACAACTACTCCACCAACTTCTTACGACCTCTTCAACTTCGTCGTCACCTTCAACAGGCTTCAACGCTTCCACGCTTTCTCTCCCTCTCAACGTCGAGTTACAGCCTGGTCTCGCCATCTATCCTCAGGCGCTGTATGCTGGACAGGCGCAATTTGCATCCCTTCCCACCTCCCCGGCGTCCGGTAACTCGTCAACTCCGTTATCCGCTGGCGCGCTGGCTATTTCCTCCAACATTTGGGTCGCAGTGACAACTGGCGGCGCCTCATCCAATCGCATCATTCTTTGGGACTCTGTCCCGGACATGTCCCAGCTTCCTGGCGCAACCTCTTTGTCCCTTTCCGCCATGGAGTCCAACGCCTGCTCGCCTCAGTGTTCTGGTTCGGGCGTTTGTTCTGCATCCGGTCATTGTACGTGTCCGCCTGGTTTCAGCGGCTCGTCATGTGAGGTTTGCGCGAAAGGTTTCTTCGGACCTTCGTGCCAGGCATGCCCCGCAGGCTGTGCAATATGCGATGATGGAATATCCGGCTCAGGTCGTTGTCTCTCAGCTACGGCTGCCAATGCGTCTGCTGCTTGTAATTGTCTCAACGGCGTTTGTGGCGCCAACGGTCAATGCTCGTGTAATGCAGGCTGGACCACGGCATCAAACGCCACCCAATGTGCGACTTGCGCTCCCGGATTCTTCCTCGATGGGAACGGCGACTGTGCCGTATGTCAACTGGGCTGCCAGCAATGCGCGGATGGAAGTGGGATCTGTGTTACCTGCAAACAAGGCTTTACTCAGGACGCCAACGACCGCACAAAGTGTGATGCGGTGCAATCGGTGACAAGCTCTGGCACGGTATGCCCGGATGGCAGCTTCAGCAACGGGTCGAGCTGTCAACCTTGCTCTTCTTCCTGCTCGACGTGTTCTGGCCCTACGTCGAATAACTGTATCATTTGCGGAAACGGTCAATTCTCCCTTGGCGGAAGTTGCGTACCAACGGATGGCAATGGCGTCTGTGCTGGCTCAAGCATGATCGCAAATAACAATAAGCATGAATGCGACAGTGAGTATTTTGACGAGCTTTGTTCTTCAAGGTCAGATCTGATCGAAGGTGCAGGCTGCCCAGCGAAATGTACCTCCTGTGGAATTCCGAGCTTCAACGTTGCGTCGACCATCAATCAATTGCAGTGTACCGGATGTCTTCCTGGCTTCGTGCTGTCGAATGGTCAGTGCGTCGAGAGTTGTCCGTCAGGAACGTTTCTTTCTCCAAAGGACAATTTGACGTGTACTGGTATGTCCTTTCTCCACACTGTCCTGATCCGTTCTGAGAACCATCACAGCCTGCTCGTCTCAGTGCGGCACCTGCGTCGGGGCAGTCGACTTTTGTTTGACATGCAATGGTGGTCGGTTAGCGTCGGGCGGTCAATGCGTCACTTCTTGTCCATCCAATACAATCTCCACTTCCGGCACATGTACCGCCTGCCACCCGGACTGTGCGACATGTTCTGGGACGTCGTTTAACCAATGTTCAAGCTGCCCACCTAACCAACCCGTGCTATCGAACGGTCGCTGCCTTCCGACGTGCTCCAAGACGGAATTTTTCGATAAGACGAGTGGAAGCTGTCAGGCATGTGACGGCAGTTGTTCGAGTTGCTCCGGATCTGGCCCGAGTAACTGCCTCGCATGCTCGACCTCGACCTCCGTCCTTCGGGGAGGGTCTTGTGTGGCAGCCGACTGCGGCGGGAATGCGACGGCTGTCGTCCCCGGACTCGGCGTGTGTCTCTCGGAACTTGTTTCCGTTCCGCAAGTCTCAGGAACTTCGGTTCCCGTCCCGCTCCCCACAATCACGGGGCTCAACACGCCGGCCGTGACCAACAATGGCTCCCGACGTCTCACGTGGTGGGAGATACTCCTGATGACGCTCGGATGCGTCTTCATCTTCCTCTGCGTCCTCGCGCTCTTCCGCCGGCGCATGCGCGGGAAGCGCGTCAAGCAAACGGCCGAGTTCGCGGCGGCGAAGAACATCGATGCGCGGGGCGTCGGGTGGCGCGGAAAACTCGGCGCGTTGTTCTCGCGCGGACCGCGGATCCCGAAAGAGGAGAAGGTCGCGCTGCGCGTCGCGCGATTGCGGAATCTGGAAGAGGAACGACACATGGCGACGCTCGGAAAGTTGGGCGTACTGGCGCCGTCCTCATCGGTGCCGCCGTCGCAATATGCGCGTTCTGTGGCTGGCGAGACGGGTTCGTCGTATTCGCAGGTGACGGGTGTTCCTCCGCGCGTGCCGATACCGCGTCAACCTGTACTAGGCGCGCGCAGCGTCGAGCGCGGTAGTGAGTCGTGGAGATATTCGGGCACGACGATCAGTAGCTCGAGGTCAATTACCGATGCGCAACGGTACGTCAAGTCCGTTGAGGATCGGGACGGGCTCGATGAGGGCGGTAGTCATGGTGGGTATTCTGGGCATCCCGCGGGAACGGGGTCTCGGAACCCATTTCGGAAGTAGCAAAAGTGTGATGCGGTGGTGATCACTTTATTCTCATATCACTCATAGCATTCGCATCCATCGCATATTGACATTTGTCATAGTCTAGCTCTTGCATACCTCTCTCGTTACTGCTGCTAGCCCTATACATAATACCGTATTTTTCTTAGTCTGACTAGAATCGTAATTTCGGATGTCCTTGTTGCCGCCCAGGATCGTTGTCGTTAACAAGAACGTCGTCTCTGCTGATATTCGTCCTGCTGTGGCACTGCAATCGGTGATCTGTGACTTCTCTTGCGACGCTCTTTCACTATATATCATTACAAGTAAGTCTCTGATATCTGTAGAACGGAGACGAGGTCAGAAGGACACACGATAACCCAGATTGAGGCCAGGAATAGCGGCCGCCTCATTCCAATTGTGCAGTGGTTGGTTGGCGCACAAGGTCCTTCGCGGAGGGCTGAGTGTCGAGCATGAACCAGAGCAACTCGAACACTTACGCATATCTGACAACTCCACTCGAAATCGTCGCGGAATTGTCCCTTGACTCGGAAGCGCGTCAGACTCGGACTCAGTCGGAGGCAGTGGTCGTTTCGTACAAAGTGCAAGCCGTATGCGCGGCAACATCCTAAAGTGAGGTCCTGGAATGGGTCACACAATCCCTGGCAGGTGGCAATGGTCCGCGGGCCAGCTGACCGCCCTTACACGTCAGCGAGATGCAGGCTCAACGCATTTGCCTCACTGAGACGAGTACCAGACGACCGTGACGTCCCTCAGCACAAACTCAGGGGAATAGAGAGAAAGAGCGCACCAATTGCATGTCAAATTGTCCCTCATGGAAAGGAAGGCCCTAGGACAAACATTGGGACCGTGACAAAAGTAACTGCAAGATCAAAAAGAGGCCGGGTTGAAGTCTAAACTAAGTCCTTTTCGGGCATAGGGCCCGAAGGTATCAGATCCTGCCCAATGTGCGATCGCTCACGCGGCAGATGCTGTCGGATGCAAGGGTGATGCTCGAGTTGGCCTTCCGCGGGGAACCTTCAAGTCGTCGCAAACCAAGTTTAACCAACTGTCCGTGAATCCGTGTGGGTCCGCACATGTCACGCTCACGGCGAGTCACGCGTCTGTCACACTGGTCACACAGCTAGTCACAAATCCATCAACGCGCCCATCAACATAATGCGGCGGCCGCGCGCTGCTGCGCAGGCTTGCTAGTGGCGCGGGCAGATGTACGGACCGAGTCATCGCTCTTTGTTCACTGCCTGGGCTTGGCGATGCCGCGAGGCATGAGCCAATAGCGTGGCCCGTCACGTTGACTCAGGCCGGCTGCAGTGCTTATAACTATGCCGCTACTAGTATTCTTCCCCTTGTTTTTCTATTCCCACACCAACGACAGCAAGCATCCTAGACTCCCACTGTCCTGGTCGTCATGAGTTAGTCGCTTTCCTGGCCTGGATAATGGTGATATCGTCTTTCCTTTCCTTTTGGGCTGATTTTCTTGCGAACTTCATTAGGCAAGCACCCAAATGCAGTGGACGATCTTCCGTATAATTATGTCCCGACGGAGTGGGTGTGTATCGTGTTTGTGGTGCTCTTCTCGCTATTAACCAGTAAGCTGCTCTCCGACCAAATCTCTTTCTACTATGCTGTGAACCAACTCACCACGATTATATTTTTTTCTATAGTCGTGCATGCTGTGCAAGCCATCCGTTCCCGCATATGGTGGTTATTCCCAACGGCTGTTGTCTGCGGAGTTACCGAAACCATAGGCTGGAGTGGCCGACTATGGTCCAGCAAGAGCCCTGACTCACGCACGCCATTCCTTATGCAGTGCGTCCTAACCATACTTCCCCGGCTTCACCGCGATGCTGATTGCGAGGCGAGACAGGATTTCCACGACAATCATGGCACCAACATTCCTTATTGCGGCCAACTTTCTTATCTTGGGACGGATCACAAGGCGGCTAGGTCCGCAATTCTGTCGCCTGAGCCCCGTACAGTGTGAGTGAATTCCTCAGAAATATCCAGACTCGGGATTGTGCTGAGCACGCTCCACATAGATGCGACATTTTTTCTTACATGCGTGAGCAATGGGTTCCGTCATGACGCTTTTTCTTTAATTGAGATTTTGTTCGGCGTCAGGACACTGTTGCTCTTATAGTCCAAGCGATCGGTGGTGGAATCGCATCGGGAACGCAGCCAGTCCAGGGCGGTCACATAATGCTCGGCGGGATCGCCATCCAGCTCGGTTCGGTTTCTTATCATATCCGCCATACCAAGTCTCACTGACCGAGTTTGTAGTGGTGCTTATACTATATGCTGCTCTTGCAGCAGAATTTCTGCTTCGGTTCACCTTGGATAGGCCAGTGCAACGCATTCGTGACAACGACGTCATTCTACCGCGTGGTGCAATGGAAAGGCCGATCACATTGATGCTGATCGGCTTGTCAGCCATGCTCGTGCTGCTGCTCACTCGGTCAATCTATCGGATGATAGAACTTTCAGATGGCTGGACAGGCAATGTTATTTCGACACAGTGGCTCTTTGGTCTGTTTGCAAGTCCTCTCCATTCCTGGACAGAGATGCTGATAACTAAGCAGGCATGTTTGATGGTGCCATGATTTTTTTGGCGATGTTTGTGCTTAGTCTTCTCCATCCCGGTGTACTGCTTCGTGGACCGGACAAAATCGAGACGGACCTTGATGACTCGGAGGAGGTGAAGAACCCGGAAATCCAGAGTCCATAGATGGTCTTCTAGCTGCTCCATCGAGGAAGTCTGCTGGCTCGGGGTTGAAGCAGGACGGATACTTCTCTACTGTAATATCAGCACACGATTACTTACCAGCGTGAGATACATGCTGCTCGCCATGCGCAACGGCGTAAAATGAATCTAAATTGCCAGATTGTCCAACAGAAATGTCCAGTTTCAATGGCTAACTGCAGTAACAAGAAGGCCGCACTGCACAAACAAGAAAATAGCAGACCTCTATACGCGATGATGCTATCTACATATAAAGTAATCAAATCAGCACAACAGTAGTTTGATAGATTTGAAGTGTTAGTGTGGTACTGAGGCTCTTAGTCTCTCTAGAACCTGGAATATCGCTGTCGCGTTGGATCTCGACTCTAGGCTGCTGATCGTCGTGCTAGCAATCACACAACCCAGTGCGCTTGACAATTTGCGAGCTCTCAGGTTGGTCCGTTGGGGAAGCAGCCGCACGCGGCGTTGGGGAGCAGTTGCGTTCAGCGCAACCGTGACCGCATTCCCAATGGAACGTGCGATGATAATCTTGTTATGGACAGACACTTTCCTTTTGAGATATTATAGTAGTTTCGTGTCTCCTTATCGTTATCACAAAGATGGTACGCGCACATGCTAAGTATTCAAACACAATAGTATTTTACTTCCGAAAGCCTCATTCTCTTTATTCTCGACTAAGCATCCACGTCTCTCTTCGACGGGGCTAATTGCAAGCCCGCATATAGGATTGCCATGGGCTGATTCGCACCTCGTGCGTTCACTATGCTCAATCCAACAATATTAATCTGCCGAGTGAAACCACGTCTTGCTCTCTTCGGCTGTTGATACGTTGATAAATGGCAACACAACAAGTTGAAAGGAAGCGCACCTTCGACGCAGTTATCAACGTGTACAGCCTACATGGAGACATAGCCCAATCGCTCTGGATATAAGTCACACAACACATTCCCCATATGGCAGTCGGCCAGGCGGAAAGCCTCTTCAACAGTAAGTCGTACAGTACCAATTTATAACGTGAAAGGCGCCGAGTTGACAAACCAGGGATGATGATGTCGCTCTCGTGGCACACGGATACCGCTCCCGTGTGTACTCATTTTCCTTTGTATGTCCTCGTGCTTTTCCACGGACGCAAGCGCTAAACACATGGTCAAATTTTTCACAGAGGGATAATAACGGTGCGTAGGGTGTTCGGTGATGCACGAAAATCTCGGCTCGCTCGATATTACTGCATTAATGAGGAATGCTGAAGGTACATCACGCACCGCGTCGCGGATGCGCAAAGTGGAAGGGAACTGCCCTTGGCTGCCTCGCCGAAACAATTCGTGCTGATGGATATGCCTATCCGCGTCGGGTGGTACGGGCATTGGGAGATCTTGGTTAGCCATTGACTTTGAGCGGACAACTGAATGGGCAACAAGTTTTCAACAACACAAGAGAAATATAATAGAGAAATGGAAAGAAGTATACTTAGTAGTATAGGAACTGGACCAACTGGTTGGGCCTCGCCGACTGCAATCGAATTCCACACTTTTGCCTGGTCCGCAGGTGTAACGCTAGTATGTGCAAGAATAGGACAGAGGTGGCAAGAATAGCATGCTGCCTGGGCATTTAACCTGTCTCTTCCGCAGTGGCAACACATGTCCTTCAATTGCTGCCCGGTCAGGGCAACAAGGTGCAGGAATTTGGAGAACGAAATCGGAACTTGAAGACAGACGACATGCAACGACCCAATGGATCCATACACGATACAGGATACTATCCCGGCGCTAAAGACCCATAAAACGACGAAGCATTGTCGAGGTGCTGAACAGTCTGGACCTGATAGAGGCCTGATAGGTTGCGCTTGCCGAGTCGATGGTGCACGCAGCCATGAGAGCGCCTCGGAGAAGCCCGAGCGCTGACGGGCCGGGCGCCGGAGGTTCGTCCGGACTCGGATCCGTGCGGCCCGTGCCGTGCCGTGCGACGCGAACATGACGGCCTGGCCGCCAAACCAGGGCATGCGTCTTTCTACTGTCTCATCTCATGCTTCCAGTCCTTCTGGCTTTCGATTTCCAACCCGCTTCTCACAGTAATTAGGGTTGACTTGCAGTCTGTAGTGCTGCAGAGGTCTCTCATGGCGGAAAATCACGCTTGGATGCGTATCCATCTTCCTCTGTACCCCCGCGCTCTTCTGAAGATGCGCGCACATGGACTATGCCGAGAAAATGGCCATTTTCACAGCAGAGAAGAACATCAAGACACGAGGTATGGCGTAGCGCGAAGGGCTGAGTCAGAGCTCGGTATCCTCTCATAAGTCGTAAATCCCAACAAAGGAGAGGTGGTCCGCCTGGACGCTGAAGGCTACGGGATCTCGAAGAGAAGAACACATGGCTGTTACTAGGAGGTTGAGCGCAGCGACCAGCGCAGATGGGAAGTAGCGCGCCTGGAATCATTGCAATTTGCGCGCCCGCAACGACTCTTGGCCATGCCAGTGGGTGTCGATGGGTCCTCGATATTATTCGCAGCTGATTGGTTTGCCGGTACCAGCCTGACTTCGAGCGAACCGAGTCTTGATGTCATCCTAGCGCTCTGACCGGGATAATGAGGTCGATTACCGAGGCGCAATAACACACGAAGTAGAGCTTATGTTCGACACGGCTGCTAGTTTCCACCGGCACTGGTGCCTACGGCCCACGGGCCAGGAGTCCCGGAACCGTGACATCGCACTGAAATGTCTGGCATTTCATGTCCGAGTCGATGTGCTTGAGAAGTGGCAGGCCGCCATACCGACACATGATGCAAGACATTAATATTGTCGATCGAACGAAGTATACAATATATCAGAGATTCAATCTAGCTATTCGGCACATCATCTCTATATCCGTGAGTAGATATACGTCAACAACTTGAAACTACTACCATAACTGACATTCATGCCCATACATAGATCGTGTGGACGAACGTCACAAAGACGAAGAATAATCACATCAAACGTAGCAGCGTGTTATCCGACAAAAATCCTCTCCTCTCGCTGTGCCTTGGTGCAGCTGAGTACTAGCAGTCAGTGCCGACCGACGCTTCAAAGAAAGAAACGTAATCACTAACCGAACAAATGGAAATCATGCGCCATAATGAACGAAATTCACCCAACGTTCCAAAGTTATCCCAGCCTTCTTTCTTCGCATCTTCACCACAGCGTCTCGAAGCGCCTCTGCCGTTCTCTCGTAGTAGCGTACTCCGAGTCCTTGCCACTTGTCTGAGAAAACAGACTCATACAAGTACGTGGACAGGTCCCGCCCATCTATATCGGCCATCGCCCACATCGTCCCAACGACACTGCGGAACCCGCAAAATTGCACGGCGCCGGCAAGATGGAGCACCTCGTCCGCGATGCTCGCCTCGGTCAGCTCTGCAGTGTGGCAAGCAGACAGGAAAGCGAACTCAGCATGGGGGAGCCGAGACCGTGCAACGTCGAGCAGCAGAAGGCGTTCCCCCCTATGAAGCTTGAACGAAGCCTCGAATGGCCTACCCGGTTCGAGTATCCCGTGGGACACAATATGAACAAACGGATGATCCCGAAACCCTGCGAG
>Ga0137397_10001473_pt1 | contig 16422 bp, 19 predicted proteins | sample czorhiz116metaG_FD_106658 | JGI IMG/M metagenome (GOLD analysis project Ga0137397, IMG submission 106658) | Vadose zone soil microbial communities from Angelo Coast Range Reserve, California, USA - czorhiz1.16 metaG | ecosystem: Environmental > Terrestrial > Soil > Vadose zone | place: USA... | reverse complement strand
TGCTGTGTGCAAGCCCTCGACACCCTCAACAATTTCGGCAGCATAGAAGCGGGCACGGTCGCGCCCAAGGCGACCCCACCGTGCTAGCTGCGTGGCAAGATCACCGCCAGGGTGGAAGTCCTATCACCATAGATTTTAGCACCAAACACCTAGAAACAAGGCATACCATGTGGTACATACCATGACCAAAAATAGATTCTCTTTATCGTGGAAACTCCACCAAAGCTTGACTACGAACGGATCCGTCCCCTCTGCGGCCATGCGGCGCAATACGGCTTGCTCTGTGAGCGTGTGTTGGAGTTCTTGATGCGCGAGCACATGTCGCTTGGTAATTGCCTTGAGGGCGTACAGATCCGTGCTGCTTTTGTAGCGCACAAGGAGCACCTTGCCCGCGCATCCTTTACCAAGGACACGCATCATTTCAAAGTCGGACACCTGCACTTTACGCGAGGCACGCTCCTTGACGCGCGCTGCGGACTTGGAGCGTTTCTTGCGCACGCGGCGCTCGCGTGACGTATTGACCGAGGATTCATCTTCGGTTGCGGAGGCTGAGGCAGAGGTCTCGGTGCCACTGACACCGACAGAGGCGGCTGATTGCGTGTACACACGAGAGAGGCGTGCGGCTTTGTCAGGGTCCGCGGACTGTGAGCGAGGGATGCGGGAGTGGTGTTCCGGGGTCACTGGAGTGGAGGGAGCAGCGTCCACGACTGGGCCGACGGCATCAGTGGCAGCTGAGGAAGGAGAAGGCGGAGAAGGCGATGTCGGGTGTGCGATCGAGCCAGCATCTGAGGCGTCAATTTCGATCACGGAAGTTGCCGAAGCCGAGGTCGAGGATGTGCCGTCCAATCGTGGGCCAGAAACATCCTCGGAGTTGACAAGCGAAGGGGTCCGTTCATTTTCTTGCATCATTGAACTATCATCCTGCTGATGTGTCTCATCTGTTCTCGTACCTGTGCGCTTCCCGTCATGCAACACGCTCGAGTTGTGCATCGTCACATTGACGGTGCTAGGAGACGAGATGTGCGCAGCAATGTCAGAGCGCACCCGCTTGATGGCTCGCTCGACCCGTACGCTCTCGAGGTCATCGGTGCGCACACGGACGAAGCGTTTCCACGGCCGCGCTTGGCGAAGGATTTGATCGTTCGAGAGTGTGGTGAGGTACGCAGCGAGACCCGTGATCGTCGGGTTGGCAGTGTTTGAAGCACCAGCGGCAACTGCGCCCAAGTCATCGAAGAAGGGGTCGGCAATCTCTGCTTTAGGAGAGACGACAGGAGTGGGGAGGGTGGAGGGGACGGGGCTGCCCGGGCTTGTCGTGACGGAATGTGAAGCATTGTTACGGGCTCCTGTCGACTTGCTCGCAGGGGAAGCGAGGCGTGAGAGCGTGTTCAAAATGGCGGACTTGCGCTTTGCGGGCTGTGGTAGAGCAGAAGGGTCGATCGGGACAACAGGCCGTGGCACAGTGGGGTACGCGTCATGAAGTTTGTGATCGAGCTCAACGATTTCGCGTGCGGTGCGACTGAGCGTCAGGTTGTGCGTAGGGGCTGGGAAAGGGAAGCGAACAGGCCGCAGTCAGCCTTCAGCTTTGCCATCAAGATCCAAGCTGGGTGGAGGTAGAGCTGCGCCCAGACCAAATCGGAGCAATGAGACTCCCGAGAGTCCCTCCCCACACGGTAAAATGAAAGGGGAAGTGTGAAACCAGAACGGGACGGAGAAAGACAACAGAATTTTCGGAAAGTTCCATAGCAAACGGATACTCACTTTTGACGTACAACGTATAGGAGGATGCGTGATGAGGATTCTCCGCAACGCTCACTGTCCACGGACCGTCTTGCGCATCTACGCGCAGCACTTGTCTGCGGGCAGGTCGGGACTGCCGTTCCCGAGTAGCGGTCATGCTTGGAGTGAGAGAAGGAGTTTCGTTCTCGACGTGTACGGTTGAATCGGATTCGAAAAAGGAGAGTGTGTTGATATTCTGAATCTCCGCCCTGGGCTTGCGACGTCGCCTGGGGGACAAACTCGTTCGGGCGAAAACGGGTGGCTTCGTTGGTGTGGGGCGAGAGCGGACTTGGGTGTTGTCGGGACGTTGTAATAAGATGTTGCTTAGACCTAGGACGGTCCTAGTACTTCTCTTCTTTGAGGGGGAAGCGGGTTGTAGAGGGGCCAGTAACAAAGGGCCTTGGTCGATGCTTGGCATACAATGAACGGTGTCAATCGGACCCTTCTACCAAGACGGAGGGCCGAAGGAGAGGGAGGTGGGTCGGTAGAGGGAGAGAGCGAGAAAAGGAAAAAAGGAAAGGGAAAGGCTTGGATATAACTGGGACGTGATGGAAAAAAAGAGGGAGCGGGCGCGAGGCGTGCGGGTTGCGGCGTGTTAAGGCCACGAGTCTTGGAGAGACGGCAGCTAAGGCCTTGAGGCTCGCGCTTCGATCGCGGGAATGGGGCCAATTGTATATCCTTGTGCGGAGGACGATAAAGAGGGCAAGGAGCGAAGGATGAGTGGGTGAGTCGAGAAGAAAGGGAAAAGATTAAATAATTATAACTGGAGCGATGTGTTGCGTCTGTCAGGAACTTGCACCGCTCCTCGTCTGGCCAGATCTCACGCCCTCCCACTTTTGTATTCCCCATACGTAAATATAATTCGCAGACACAGATGGAAACCTGACAATTGTCCATCTCCCCTTGTTTGTCCACTTGCACACAACGAGCGCTCCGTCGAGAACATCTAGCCCATTGTCCCCGACCTGGTTCCGTCGTATAAGGACCCTAGCACGGTGGCAAGGTGGCATTCTCGACGCAAGCACCCGCATCAGTGCATCACACCATCAGAAGAGATGATGACTCCCCCGACCGAATAGAGTTTTGCCTCATGGCAGGGTGCGTCACCCTCTACTCCCAGGGCGGGGGTCTCATCACCTTCGTTATCTGTGACGTCGAACGGGCGGGAAGCTTCTGCATTTATTTTTGTGGCTCATGATAAGCTGTTTAGGCTCATCGCCAGAGTGATACAAAGGTATCATTCTCCCCGCCCGCGCCGGAAATTGATGTCGCATCGAAACCCTGACTTCCGCGGCGTCCCTCGGCCTTCTGCACTCTTATCACATGAAATGAGCGCGCATATCCGCTGTCTCACTGCCGGTGTGGGAAAACGATGCTGGGGGTGTTCAGGACGTTGGCTCGGGACGTTTCCTAAACGGTGAGCTCATATGAAAATGACCTGATTTCTTTCCGCCGTCGTGCGCACCAAGGGCCGATTCATCGAGGGGTACACGTGTTTTGGTGAGAATCGGACGGCATGCAGGGAACGCATGGTCAGAGACAGCTTTTCAGGAGACATGTCACCGAACACATGCCACTGCACTCACCTTTGCGCCTCTTGTCGCACGGAATACAGTACGGTGACAGAAGGCCGAATGCTTTTCCTGGGCAAGGTCAGACTACTGTCAGATTGCGACGGAAGTGTTTTGCTTGCATGTTACGCCACGCATGAACGAAATGTTTGAAAGAGTGGAATCATGTGGGACGTCTCTGTCCGTAGCAGTCTTTAGTTGGTGTCGATGTTACCCAACTGCAGTATTAAGACTGGGCACGGATACTTCACTGCGATGCGGGATCATCCAGTTGCAGCACAACATCGTCAGTCAGAAAATCACAATAAAAATGAGACTGGACCGCAACCGCTGGATTGGCATCGTATCAACCTTAACTCAGGGGACGCAATAAAACAGGGACTCAAACAAGGTTAAGGCGTATCCAAGAACAATACGCAGCTCTCTCAGACACTAGCATGTTCGCAAACTCGACAGATTGGCACGCTCGGGATCCTCAGATCGGGCCTATGTGCGGCGCGGAAGAAACTTGATACAGCAAGATAACTTCCGTACATGCACGTACCACTACCCCTCATGCAAAGCTGCCTTGCGGCCTTTGCGTCTGTATCCACCACCCCTTTCCTGGGTTACACCCAGTCTCGCCCCAAAATCCAAGACCCGAAGGACCATAGGAAACTGCTGAATCTTCTTACATAGGTTTGGCCGGGAGCTGCGTCAAAAGGATGCCATGACGCTTTTTTATGGTCACTCGGTGACGCGAGAACTTATCATCTGGCGAGAACCTCGCTATTTCCAAAGAGCGGGATTTAGTCCAGATACAAAATATGAAGCCGAAGGGTGGCGCACCAGGATGGGCAGACTTGGTAATTTTCCCCGCAACGGTGACTTTCTAATACATGTCACCTTTCAATCGCTACGGTGAGAAAAGGTATACGTACTTTGAGAGTGTAGACCCTATTGCCTTGGTCATCGACCGTGTACATTAAATGCATGCCGTGCTATGGTGAGAATGTTGATTTCGATAAAAGTGACTCAAAGCCGGACCGCCGGACCCGTCACCCGCTGGCTCATCGAATTTAGGCTTACGTGTTCAAGTGGTACTGTCCTTATGTCCTACAAGCTCGGATTACGACGACCAGTCGGCTCGGGACGGAGGGTCAATCGGGACCAGGCTTGCCAAGAATTCTTTGTCAAAATCTTTGTCAAACACTCCATCAATCAATGCCGCTCCCGTAAAAGACCCACCCGCCTCCTCGCGGGCAGGTGGCTTAGCAGTGTCATCCTTTCTTTTATCACCATACCTAACCCCGCAAGGTCGCGTTTCCCTTTTATCGTCGTATATCTCTCGCACAGCCATGGTCAAGACCACCGAGTTGCTCATGAGCCCCGCGCCAGGGACTGTCGTGAAGCCTGTGTTTGTGTACGATGATGCGCAGAAGGAGAAGTTGCGTGCCCTACGCGAGGTGCGTCCTCGGCAACCACGTTCACCCCGCCGTCGGTTTCATCTTTGAAGCCCTCCCCCCCCAAATCTCATATTCCCTTTTGTTGTTTTTAGTATGCCTACTCGCTTCGCCTCCCCGATGATGATCCCTATGCGCCATGGGAGCGCCGCTGGCTTGATAGGCCAGACACCGTCGCACGCTACATGCGCGCATCCAAGTGGAAACTCGAAGATGCGCGCAAGCGCATCAAAGGCACCATCGAGTGGCGCCGCGAGTTCCAGCCGGAGCTCATCCCACCAGACGAGGTCAAGATCGAGGCTGCGACGGGGAAGATGTGAGTCTGTGCTTCCCTTCCCTACCCCTACTACTCTTCTCTGTCGCGCCGACGTGCGCGCACAATTAGAGGACCGGTCTTTATCCTTCTCTGCATTTTTTGACGTCATGTTACGATGGACAGTATTCTGACGGGTTTTGATGTGGATGGCCGGCCGATTATCTACATGCGTCCCGGACGCGAAAATACGGAAACGTCTCCACGTCAGCTTCGGCATCTCGTATATATCCTGTACGTCCCTGCAGCTTCTTCCTTTGATCTGACAAAGACTTGCTGACACATCGCAAAATTCACAACATTAATGCCACTTCTAGAGAACGCGCAAAAGACTTGATGCTTCCTGGCCAGGAGTCACTGATGATCATCGTTGACTACAAGAGCACGACGCTGCGCACGAATCCTTCCATTTCCGTGGCACGTAAAGTGCTCACGATCCTGCAGTATCACTACGTCGAGACCCTCGGCCGCGCGATCGTCGTAAACCTCCCCACGATCCTCTCCTTCTTCTATAAGGGCATCGCGCCCTTCCTCGATCCCGTCACACGCGAAAAGATGCGCTTCAACCCGGACCTGTTCGAACTCGTACCCCGCGAACAGCTTGACGCGGACTTTGGCGGAGACTATGAGTACGAGTTTGACCATGAGACGTATTGGAACCAGATCATCAAGTATGATTTACTTCACTTCCTTTTTCTTCCCCGATTTCCAAAAAGGCGAATGTGTGATGCTGATGCGGTGCTTGACCGACAGGGCATGCGGCGTCGCGCCTGACGGTACACGCATAAGAGAAGCACTGCCTGTGACAACGTCGAGCGCGCCAACCGCGCCCCCACAGCCTACCTGTATCCCTGGCGCCAAGGATCATAGTCCTAGGTATGTCCGTTAACCTCATGATCAGCGCGCTCATGAGCATCTGTTGTCCTGTTCTGGTGTCCCCGTGTCCCAGTACGACGGTCGTTGGCACGCCGGATGACAAATGCATCATTATCCCTCATCACGAGGTCACCGTGGGCGCACTGGCCGACTCGGCCTCATAAACTCTAGGCGCCTGTGCCTGCCGAAACAAGTCACGCGTTCAGCATGAACGCCCATTTCTGGGGCCCCACAACCCCTCTGTCATTTCTTGTTACGTGTAATAATCTGGAGTGGTACGGTGGCTGCAGTTATTTCAAGCAAAAATCTGTTTGTTGTCAATTACCCCGCATATCTTGTGACATAGTAGTAGATGTTCCCAATGAAATTGGTCGTACTACTGTAGCTTTCATCAATTTGATGGTCGAGCGGGGTCGAGTTTTTGGGGAGCGAAGACCGTCTCACGTGGTTGCGGTTAAATTAAATTGAGACCCGCCACTTCCCCCATTCTGCACAACGCATGCTACATGCCATAGCTTCGCTGTTCCACGCGTTCTCTGGTACTCTAGTGATCCACCCGTCCATTGGACATGACGCGCGCGTCGTTCGACGAACGGAATAGCTAACACTACCACTGCAGGTCCCTCAATGGACAACGGAGTACATGTACTACTAACTTGAAGCGGGACGTCGAGAATCAATCGAGAAAACACCCGGCGGCATGCGGTAGATGCCAGCGGATGGGTGAATCCATGCGTAAAGCGTGAAGAAGAAGCTCGGCCAGTGACTCGCTCGATGTGCCCTCCGTTTACGTGTCGCGCGCGAGTTTTCCCTTCTATCAGGTTTTGCTTTTTCATGGCCGGCCAACTACGAGACTAAGCCTGAGTCATGACCGGTCGGTTGCCTGGGGTGTTTTCCACTTTCCACCGTCGTCTCTGACGTATTGTGTTCTCTTTCAGGTTTTCGGAATCGGGTAGACTGATTCTCGGTGCAGGTACTAGTGTGTCTGGGGGATTTGGGCCTGCGGGAATGTATTTTTTTGGAACATTCGTGGATGCTTCGCTACCACGGGCGGGGCACCTTATGTACGTCTCTCTCTCCCCCAGAGCCTGGACGAAGGCCGCCGGAAGACCGACCAGTTAGCTCCTCAGGCCGAAACAGTTCTACAGCATGACGGAAGCAGCAGTCTCTGGCCATTCCACTCAAATACTAGTAGCTGATCTAGTCTTTTCACCCGACATACGGCGCCGGGATGAACCACGCACGGGAGGGTAGATCAAGAAAGATGTCGATGTCAAGGGTCAGAGTCGATTATGTGCCACTCATAACCCTAGATCCTTTGCCTTCACATACTCAGTACTCGCCCTCGCTTCCAACCGTTTTCCCTTTAAGACCCATTCCTTCTTCCGTCTCATACGCGCCATGGATAAAACCGACGCAGTGGTAATCATGCTCTTCAACGAGCAGGTAAAACGTGACCATGGACGAGTTCGAGACCTGGCTCATCCACGAAGCCGCGTGGCGGGCACGGGCATCGGGATCGACAACGAGCGGCGCGTTGGAGAGTTTGTGCAAGAACTCAGACAAGAAAGGGCACCGATCCGACAAGGTGCGCACTTTCGCTATCTCTCCTTTTCCCATCCCGTCTGTACTGTATCAGGAAGTGTAGCAGCGACTGAACGTTTAAAAAGAGAACATGGCGCATATTCACAAAGTGGGCAGTTGGGTTTCTCCGCACCCGCATTGCTTAGCACATCAGGAAAACCTTGGGTTTACTTATCAATGCTTTTTTGTTGCTTTTTGTACTTTTTTGCAAAAAAAGTAGAAAAAGTAATCCCCTGTACTTGCCAAAGTGCTTGCCAGGCACATCATGCAAGTAGACTGTTTGCACAAGTAGAAAAAGTAAAACAAATACAGAAAGTATAATTGATAAAGGAAAAGTAGATGTGACATGCAGTCCAATTTGCACAAAAAATAGGTTGATTTGTAAAAAGGAAAAAAAAGTATGTAAAAAGTACAAGGGATTGCTTTTCCCAAGCAAGTGATGCTTTTCAAGAATTTACTTTTTTTGCTTGCCACAAGCAGAAAAAGCAGAAAAAGCATGAATAAGTAAACATGGGGTTTTCCTGATGCATGCTCGAGTTTTATCCTTATTGAGCCTTATCGCACCGTCTAACCAAAATCGGCCTATACGACCTTCAGTAAAGTTGATCCCTTGCACCCCTGCTGTCTGCCTTCTGAAAATCTATGTCTGGCAGATGTATAGTTGCTACATACAAAGAGTCTGAGCCACGGGTTTTCAAGTGCAAGGGATGAAAGGAAAATATCCAAGTGAATACCACAGTTATCTTTGCTGTCTGAGACAACTGCGGGAATTTGGCCAGGCACGCGTCCTCGTGATGAACATCTTCTCTCGCAAAATACCGAGACGTGAGGCCGTGCATAAGGCTACTAGTGTATGAGATAGATAGTATCCTAGGATTGCTTTGGAGTCTTGTCGCCCATCGTTTCACACCACACCCACAGCGCTCGCAATCACTATGATGCCACAGACTTCCTGGGCTCCTACACCCGCCGAGCACATGAAGTATCGATCCATCTTTGACAATGCCCTGAATGCCTATGAAGAAAAAACTGGAAAAGTTCTCTCCTCGAATCCACTGCTTCGCAGACTTGAAAAGTGCCATGCTCCCGATGATATTATTACCATACTTCGGCAGCAAATCCCGGGGATCGACCAGTCTCGGAGTAGCCAAAGTAGCCTAACAAGGTGGCTGAATCCGACTGTAAACGTCATCAACTCATTTTCTGAAGTCATTGATGGGGCTATTGGCCTAGTAAGTCCCACTGAGACCGAAGCGATACATCGGCAATATCTGGCACACTGATAATTATTCTGCAGGCACATACACCCGCAAGGCTGATCTTTACGGCCATTGGCGTCCTCCTTTCAGTAAGTCTTTCCACAATTTCCTCTCAAACGCGCTTTGTAACGCCTTGACATCTCAGAGCGCCATAAATGCTGCTCCAGGCGCGCTCCTTGAACTGCTCGAGCGCATAGAAAATGTCTTCAGGCAGCTGGAGACATATATCAATATCCCAATGAACGCAGGAATGATGGACGCAATTGTCGAGGTCCTGACTGAAGTACTTTGTATCCTTGCCATTGCGACGAACGAGATCAACCAGAACCGCGCGAGTGAGTTCATCTTTGAAGCTAGATCGACTCGCTTGGTTTACCTTTCAACAGAAACGTTTCTGAAGAAACTAGTAGGGAGGAAGGATATCGAGGATGCCATACAGAGGCTAGAGAAAGTGACATCGCAGGAAGCTCGAATGGCGGCTGCAGAAGCCCTGAATTGTTTACATGGGTCCGATGACAAAGTAATGAGCTTCGATCACAAGAATGGGATCCAGAGCATACCGAAAGCATTAGAGGGTGGGATAAAAGGTGTCAGGGAAACACTACAGGATACTGATGTCAGAGCGAAGGACACCAAAATCAAAGCCATAAATGGTGCGAGTACCATTTCCGACTGGTCATGTCCACCTCTCAATGCCTAGAGTATTCCATTAGGTGTCGAGAAACAAGGACGACAGATGACAACCGACTTTCACGCGGTGGCTACGGAAGGTTCAAAGGCCGTGCATGGTATCAGTGACAACGGTCGGGCTGAAGAATTACAAGGTGGCTGGAATAGAGCAAGGATCCCTGATGAAACAAGTGCCATGCAAGGCTTTGTGGCTCGAGCGGTTGATAGTAAGCAACTCATTCCTTGAATTAATCGCCCTCACCACGCTGAGTGTCTTGTACGTTTAGATGTTGAAAACATGAGTCCATCGACGGAAGGTAACTCGGCCTATCTAAGCTGTCCGTGATGCTATTGTCACCCCTTGTTTGTTGGAGAGGCTAAAACATGCACAGGGGGGCTGTCTAGTTCAAGCACCACGGAATGGTTCTCTCTGCGTGATTCATCCATAATGTCGCGCTATTTAAGCCGTTCGTGATCGTATTACCACATCTCGTTGGCTGGAGAGGCTAAAACATTATCAGGGCACCTGTCGAGTCCAAGGACGACGGAATTGTTCTCTGCGCGTGGTTCATCCATAATTTCGCGCTGTGAAGATTGCCGAGACTTCGATAGTCAGACACTGCCCCATTGCGCAGCATCGAATGCCCTTGTCGATCTGACCCGGCTGATTTCCCAGCAGGGCGTGGATATCAATTCCCGGGATAGCCAGGGAAGGACACCACTTCACCAAGCGCTCAGTGAATACCCACTGGTCGATGACAAGGAGTTAAACATCATCAAACTTTTACTTGATCACGGCGCCGACGTAGGAGCACAGGATGAAATGCTCTTTACTCCGCTGCACCTGGCAGCCAGAAAGGGGAAATCCACTGTCATTCAGCTTCTGCTTAAGCGTGGCGCAAGTATTCATGCTCGTGATACAAGTTCTTCGACGCCACTCCATCATGCATCGTGGCATGGACATCCGGACGTCATACAGCTCTTATTGGAGCACGGTGCTGACATCGAAGCACAGAATAATGAGGTCAATACCCCACTGCATCTCGCCGCGTGGCGGGGAAAGGTTGCCGCCACGCAGAAGTTGCTCGAACACCGTGCGAGGATTCATGCGCGGAATATGTATTCAGGGGCGCCACTCCATTATGCATCGTGGCATGGACATCCCGAAGTCATACAGTTCTTATTGGGTGCGGATATAGAGACACAGGATTGCGACAACCACACTCCGCTGCATTTCGCAGCGAGGCAGGGGGGGGTTGCCGCGACGCAGAAGTTGCTCGAGCACGGTGCGAGGATCCATGCTCGGGATACGTACTCCTGTACGCCACTCCATTATGCGTCGTGGCATGGACATCCCGAAGTCATCCAGCTCTTACTGGAGCACGGTGCGGACATCGAGACACAGGCTTGCGACGACCACACTCCGCTGCATTTCGCAGCAAGGCAGGGAGAGGTTGCCGCCACGCAGAAGTTGCTCGAGAACCATGCGTGGGTTCATGCTCGGGATATGTCCTTCTGGACGCCACTCCATTATGCGTCATGGAATGGACATCCCGACGTCATACAGTCCTTATTCGACCACGGTGCGTACATCGAGTCACAGGATTGCGACAAAAACACCCCGCTGCATCTCGCAGCGTGGCAGGGAGAGGTTGCTGCCACGCAGAAGTTGTTCGAGCACGGTGCGAAGATTGATGCTCGGGATAAGTACTTCGGGACGCCACTCCATTATGCATCATGGCATGGACATCCAGACGTCATACAGTTCTTATTTGACCACGGCGCGGACATCGAGACACAGGATTGCGACAACAACACCCCGCTGCATCTTGCGGCATGGCAGGGGGAGGTTGCTGCCGCGCAGAAGTTGCTCGAGCACGGTGCGAGGATTCATGCTCGGGATAGCTACTCTTGGACGCCACTCCATTTTGCATCGTGGCATGGACGTCCCGACGTCATACAGTTCCTATTGGAGCACGGCGCGGACATCGAGACACAGGATTGTGACAACAACACTCCGCTGCATTTCGCAGCGTGGCAGGGAGAGGTTGCTGGCACGCAGAAGTTACTCGAGCACCGTGCGAAGATTGATGCTCGGGATAGGTATTTCTTGACGCCACTCCATTATGCATCATGGCATGGTCATCCCGAAGTCATACAGCTCTTATTGGAGCACGGTGCGGACATCGCGACACAGGATTGCGACAACCACACTCCGCTGAATTTCGCAGCATGGCAGGGGAAGGTTGCTGCCGTGCAGAAGTTGCTCGAGCACGGTGCAACGATTGATGCTCGGGATGGGTATTCCTGGACGCTACTCCATCATGCATCATGGCATCGACGTCTCGACGTCATACAGTTCTTGTTGGAGCACGGTGCGGACACCGAGACACAGGATTGCGACAACAACACTCCGCTGCATCTCGCAGCATGGCGGGGGGAGGTTGCCGTCGCGCAGAAGTTGCTCGAGCACGGTGCGAAGATTCATGCGCGGGATGGGTATTCCTGGACGCCACTCCATTATGCATCGTGGCATGGACATCCCGACGTCATACAGTTCTTATTGGAACACCGTGCGGACGTCGAGACACAGGATTTCGGCAACTACACTCCGCTGCATCTCGCAGCATTCCAGGGGAAGGTTGATGCTGTACAGATGTTGCTGGAGCACCACGCGATGACTCATGCACGGAATGAGTATAACTACACACCAATCCAACTCGCATCGCAGAACAGGCATCTCGACGTTGTACAGCTCTTATGGATAACAGAGCGTCATAGAAACAGGACGGCGCCATCCAACTCTGTATGAAGGTGCTGTATGGAAACTGGCCACATATATTCTGTATCATCTCAATAAGAGGAAATTAGGGAATTACTGTGATGCAGCTTATCCTCGAATATATATATGCATATATCAACGACATGTGCCCACAGAGCTTCTTATCATTCTTGTATGTCAGCGGCAGCCTGATTCCATTTCACATTTGTGATTATGATAAATACCTCATATCAGGCTTCGCCTCCACCTCTATAGCGCCCCACGGAGGTCATTCAACGTGCAGAAATCCCACCTTCACCCTTTGTCCCGTCATGTCCTTCCACTCCTGGACGTCGTCACTTGGCCTTGACATGAACTGCCACCAGACGGGGAAAATACACATTTACAATCCTATCTCATGGGAACTTTACTACCCCTTCTGATTCCCTCTCGCACATATCCTCCTATGGCTCTCGTATATGTCCGTGGCGGCTCCGTGCCTGTGCGCGCTCATTCTCCCAATTCCCTTCCTTGAACATTCGAGATCATTCCCTCCTTATTATCTACTGATCGATATCATCACCCGTTTGTTCAAGTACCTATCTTAAGTCGCGACCGGACCGCTGCATCAGATCAATCATCGTACGCTTTACGCATGCCTCCGCGAGGTGGCCAAACGGCGCGCGCGAGTCGGAGCGCTTGGCCGTGAAGCCCTTGCGGTGGGGCGAAGAACAGGGTGGAGATGACACGTCGCGCGGCCCAGGCTACCACCGAAGAGGAGACGGACGGACGCTACGAACTCCGAGGCGAGGCCGACCGTCTTGTGCTTGGGTGAAGCCGGCACTGCCACGGGGATACCGATCGTCGAGCTGCGCGTCAGCGACGGTACCTGCGCCCGCTGGCTGTCGAGGTGGCGTTGGCCGAGTCCGAGTCCTGCACAGACGCGTTCGGAGAAGAGGAGCTGCACCGTTTGCGAGTCCGACTAGGTTGTGTGGTAACCAGCAGTGACGGCGAACGCACGCGTCGTCGTCGGGGTCGGTACGATGGACGTCGTGAACATCTGCAGCCCGTTGGGCAGGTGATGGGGCCGGGGGCTTAACGGTGAGACCGGCGCCGCTGCCGTCGCTGCTCGCCGGCAGAGTCTGGGGGTGAGAGTCCGTCCCTGGAGAAGAAAATGACGCGGTGACGTTTAAAAATGAACTGAGGGAAGTGCTGGAAGGGCGGGGGGGCTTACAGTAGATGATTCAGATGAGGGGATGCGAATTGGTTTACGGTAGCTGGTTTACCGACGACAGTGACACTCCGTCCGTCGCCGCCCGAACAAGTTTTGGGCGCTCGTCTATTGCAAATACCGACTATCAAGCTTCCCAACAGTTTCCCTTTGCCAGACCGACGAGCGACTCAGACAGGAACTCGATGTCGCTGACTCTGATGGCAGATGACGCAGCCTGGACGGACGCGGACTTTGGTGAGCCATCATGATGAGTACAAACCCAAGCCAAGGTGTGCCCATTAAACGTGTTATCACCGGCGCACCAATAATCATTCCGCAGATCCGTCTGTTCTGCCATCGTTGGCACGTACGATGACAATCCCTCTATGTCCCTTATTACGAGTTCAGTGTGGATGTGTTGGCCGCACGGCCTCTTAAAATCCTTACTCGCCGCGCCCCCCGACGATGATCCCTATGCGCCATCGGAGTACACTTTGTATGCGTATCCAAGCGGAAGCTCGACGACGCGCAAGCTCATCAAGGGCACCGTCGATGGCGCGGCGAGTCCCAGCCGCCGGAGTTCATCATGAAGCTGTGAATCCGCTCTTCCTATGCCACTATTCTTTGTCGCGCCGTCGTGTGCGCACAATCAGAGGGGACAGTACTAGTGTCCTGACGACTCTAGTTACCGAGTCACCTATTGACAACGAGGCGCACGACCATCTTGGCGAACGGAATGACTGACGTTGCTACTCGGGGCCTCGATGGACGTACGGTAGACGTCAGCGGATGGGCGAATCCATGCATGATGCATGAAGAAGACACTTTGATGTGCCACCCTCTTACGCGTCGCTCGCGCGTTTTCTCCTGTATCAGGGCGTTCGTTTCCGGACAGCGAGGGAGCCTGACCCGCTGCCTGGGGGGGTTCCTCTCTCTTCCTCTGTCTCTGAAGTATTGCATTCTCTTTAAGTTCTCGGACTGGGTAGACCGATACTCGGTGCACTGTGTCGGAGGGATTATGGGCGCATCACGCCGTCACGGTACTATATTATTTGCTGCTACGGACGTGGCATCTTGTGTACGCAGTTTCTAACCATACCACTCCCTATATAAAATGTCCTTCCCAACGTTTTGGATAAAAGACTTGGTGCCGTAGTGAACTTTCCAAGACGTCGGGAAAGATGTAACGATGACAAGCTTCTTACTTGGCTATAACAGAAGGCAAGAAGCCGTCCGCATCTACGAGTCTGGTAGTTGATCTACTGTTTTTCAGCGCGGAGAGATGAACGACGTGTGACTAAGAAAGATGTCGATGTCATGGGTCAGAGTCGATCATGTGTCACTCATAACCCTGGAATCCTTAAAATATTAACACCCGCCGTCGCATTCCATAGCTCTCCCTTTAACATCCATTCCCTTCTTGCCTTTGTTTCTCCCATACGCCATGGGAAAAACCGACGCAGAGGTCATCGCGCTCTTCAACGAGCAGGTAAACATGACAGCAGACGAGCTCGAGACCTGGCTCGACGATCCGCAAAGCCGCAAGGCGGGCACGGGCGTCGGGATAGAAAGTGGGCGGCACATCGTGGAGATTCTGCGTAAGAACCCGGACAAGAAACCGGACGGGTACGTCGAGGTGCGCACTTTAGTCCTCCCTGTCATCCCTGTCCTCTCCGTATCCGAATGGGTAGCAGCGACTGAGCATTTCAACAGGAGGACATGGCACATATCCGCAAAGTGGTCAGGTGAGTTTCTCCTTCCCGTGCGCGTGGTGTGCCAGGTGGGGAAGGTTGGGAAAGGCGGAAGTTTACTCACGACGGTCGTGTCAGTTACAATAGTCGCCATCTGGCACAGGAGGATCACTTGAAAGAAACGAAGACAACGGAAGAACTAGAGAGGGCGAAGAGTACTATCAGGCAAGAATTCCCCACTCCCGCTTTCACTACCTTCCAGAGCACATACTAACGCCGACTGTAGTCTCAAGAATTGGGGTCATGTACGTCTTGAACGGGACAGGGTTGGTTTAGAGGGAAACTGAGTCATCGCGAAGGACCCCGTAAAAGTCAAGCTACGGATGCAAGCCGAACCTCCAAAAGACGGCGCCAACGGTGGAAATGGTCCTGGTGATGGTAGTAGTCGCAGTGGTGGGGCCGACGACAGCAGCGCGACACCGGACCGGGGACAAGAACACGATTCCGACGAGGATGCAGACGGGGAGGCCGATACCCAAGCTACCAGCAGCAGCGGAAATAACGACACGGGATCCGAGTCAGACCCGTTCGAGGATGCAGAACCCGGTCGAAAGCGCGCGCTGCGGGAACCACCAGCAGGCTCAGAACGTCGTGGACATAGCGGTAAGCACACAGGAGATGCGGATGCTAGTAGGACCGGCGTTGGAAGAAACAAAAGAATACACAGGGATGAGAGGGACATGGACGAACACCCTTATGACGGGTAATCGTGCGGTGAGATCGAGTGTCGCAAACTGGAGCAGGGTTGGGCCGTGTACTGCGTAGAGTAGAGAATAAAACCGGTCTATTGCAACACACGCGCAACGACCACACAGGCTGGGAAGGAGCACGAAGGGGAAAAAAGGATACTATTACTCTGGGCTCACTGATTAACCTTTTGTTGTCGGATACAAGCAAGCCACAATAAGTCGGTTAGAGTGCGTTCGGGAAAATGAAACGCGCGAGAGAATCCAGCCAAAAAAAAAGTTTTGATTATGAAAAGAATCAGGGGCAAGATGAACTGTTCGGCAATGAATCAAATCAAAAAATCGAACAATTCTTGAAAGAATCCCCCAGCCAACAAAAGAATCAGGGTCTGACTTGATTCTTTGAAGAATCCACTGCATGCAAATCAGGCTTTTCTCACGGAAAAAAGTCTGAGGAAAGCTTAGATAAGTGTTAAACAATACTTAGGCTTTACTTGTCCAGAAAACTTTGGAAAAAAAGT
>Ga0137397_10001472_pt1 | contig 16424 bp, 13 predicted proteins | sample czorhiz116metaG_FD_106658 | JGI IMG/M metagenome (GOLD analysis project Ga0137397, IMG submission 106658) | Vadose zone soil microbial communities from Angelo Coast Range Reserve, California, USA - czorhiz1.16 metaG | ecosystem: Environmental > Terrestrial > Soil > Vadose zone | place: USA... | reverse complement strand
CCCCTCTCCCCCCTCGTTCGAAGTTCCCTGATGAGTATCCGTCCATTCAAAATCCACCCCCTCCTCCCCCCCCCCCCCCGCCCCCTCCCTCAACACATTACTTCACGCGGGTGGAGTTTGAAGGACACGAGGTCATGGTTATGAGCTTATGGAGACAACAAACGAAATCGTTCACGATTCCATCAGAGTTCCCCCTGCTGCGCGGCACAGCGCCAAGGGCCCGGCCCGAAATAACTGAGGTTAGCGCAATCAACGAGGGTCCTCAAATGACAGCGGCGGCAGAAACGGGGGAGCGCCATTGGGCGGTTCGGGTTCGGATATACATCGAAGCCAATCCGGCCCTGCATCCGTGACAGTCTTTCATGGGGTGAGTGGGCGGTGGGGCGGGGGTGTGGTGTGTTGACGAAATCAAGGGTGATGTTGCTGCTGTTCCACCTGCGCGTTTTCTCGCAGAAGTAGTTGCATCTTGTCCGATGTGATGCGCGTAGATTAGGGTGGACATCGCTCCAGAAAACGGTGAACCTTGGAGCTATGACGCGCTAGTGGCGCGATAAGATGGACATGGCCATGTGGATTGGCTTTTGGTCGAAAATAAGGGTGGGTGTCGTCGACACTCGGGCGCTGTGTCGAACCATAGATAGTGCGGAGTGGGACCCAGTGCACAGCGCCGCCCAAAGGGAGAACACAATAAGGTAGAACGCAGGCGGATGCACGGGCGTTCGAAAAGTGCCTAAAGTAGGGACCCAAATTCATTTTATCGAGAAATTTACAAAAGGAGGCAGAGCCAACACACTGAAATTTTAAGTGTACGCCGGCGGCTTCCCCATATCCTGATGGTCACTGCAATATATTAATTGCAGTGAGAAAGAGATGTTAAAATAACTGACATAGCCTAAAGAACATCACCGTCGTTATACTGACTACCGCGAACCGAGAGCTAAGGCGAGAAGAACCAACCATTCTTGACGCCTACCAATAGCGACGGCATGCCCACCACGTTAAGAAAAATCGGTTTGCCTGGGCCGATGGCCCCACCTCATATATCATAACGTTGTCTGTCATGTCGCGATCATCCCGGGCGTCTTATTTCGACACGGTGTGTGGCGTCTGGGCGTGGGAGGTCAGGGAATGCAAACAGAGACGCTGGAGAGCGGGGAACGAAGTAACAACGAGTTTTAATACCCAACTGCGCCCAGCATGCCGCAACGGCAGCTCCTTAGGGAGCGGATCAACAGGAGACCAGGGTTAGAGCCAGGTTAGAGGGTAGAAAAGTTTCACAGGCTTACGTGAGATAACGGAAGTGTCACCACGTCGTCGAGAATATCATCATCTTAGTTCTAGGAATAATCGTGAGAGGCCACAAAAGCCAGAGATAGCAGAGGTCCTGCAGATCTACAATGTCTTTGGGGGTCCCCTAAAGGTGATCGAGGATTGGGTGTAAGCCAGGAACATCTGTTCTAGAAATTGCCTCGACAGAAGCCAGTAAGGTCAAAAGATCTCCATCGACAGACGCAGCTCAGTCATTGGGCGAGACACGGCGCGTATCGATGCGTTCAAGCCCCCAGAAAGGACGAAGATAACGTCAACCGCGAGAATTTTTTTGGATTTTGGCCGAAGGTTGACGGTTGTGGGCGCATAATGTGAGAAAAGCCTTGGTGGCAGGCGATCGACGGAGAGCTTCTTTGCGCTGTCACTAAAAAGTAACCTCCGGGCACCTTGCGATCAGAGCAATTCGAGCAACTTCTGTCTGCAGCCGAGAACCTGGAGCAGGGCATATGATTGGGATTGGAGGCTGTGGGAAGGACGCATCAACGAGGCGTATTGGATGGGAGGGCGTGTGATCGCCCGTCAGCTTCCAAGCAATGCCGTTGTGTTCACATGGTGAGGTTACTTGTGCGCAGGTCGCCGAGTATAGTAGAGAAAACCCGGTGTGGAAAACCCGCGGGACATAGCCTTGAGAATCGGGGGTTCAAACCACTGCAAACGACAGGGTGCTAGAACGTCATGGAATGCCGCAGCAATATCAGATCCTAGATTTTCTTTGGAGTCGTGCCTTGATGTCCCCATGGTGTGGATGGAGTGGCACAGGACATGTGAAACGTGAAAAAAAGTCAGAGGTGGACCCCACGTGATTGCGGCACGTGGCACGACGATTTGGTCCCGAGCTCGACGTACGTTCAACCTCTTCGCAGAAGTACAGTAGTACTGAGGCCGATATCGTATCTCGGACTTGATCCTTCTGTCCGATTCCTCCTCTCACCATGAATAACCCCAAGAGTATGGTAGGTGACCAAAGCCGAGAAAACTAAAATGATTTTGCCAAACGGTGACCTCTGCCACACGACACACTGGTGTCTCTCTCCAGGTGCTTGGCTGGGTCGGCCTGATCACCGTGGCCGGCGTGAGCTTCTATTATGCAAAACAGAGCATCAATGAGCGGCGACGGCAGCAGGATATTGCCGGTGAGAGGCCGAGTGCTAAGGTGGACTGTGAGTGATATGATATTCGTATTTTTTTTTTTGCTTACCGGCGTCGATCACCACTAGGGAAGGAAAGGATTGCCCGAGACGATGAGAAAACTCGGCCGGCACCGAGAAAAGAGCACCCTGTTAGCCCGAACTCGACCCCCATCGGTGGCTCCCCGGTCTCCAGTTCAACGGATGATACGACCTAAGGCGTAATGTGTTTAATGTGCAACCTGCTGTACCCCAGCGATTGGCGAGAGTGTGCCATCGCCCGGGCTCCATAGAATCCATTCTTTCCGCTTTCTTCCATTCCATCTTAAATCTTCCATTTTCGTCCTAAAAATTTAGAGCATGAAAAAGCGATGGATACGCAAGTCGCCACACTGACGTCATGGCTTTTGTCTTTTAGAGCAGAGCAACCCGCTGTGCAGAGGTTGTGTTGAGAGGATGCGACGTGAACGCGTGAACCCCTACAGCACCTACCTCGTGAACACTTCATTTGAAACATCGACGCCCCCATCTGACAACAAACTTATCAACAAAATTGGCATAGCTTGACACCTGACAATCAGTCCAGTCAATTATCCATCGCTATACCAACTATATACATCCTACAGTATCCCGGGACTACCCGTGGCCAGGGAGAGTGAGCCTACGTTCTGGTCCTCTATTGTGCATCGAGTCATTGCCAATTTAACGCGCGTCTTGCCGTTACGGATCCTCCTGGGTGGCGCCGCCATCATCGGCCGAATATTTATAGGGACATGAACCTACACGAGCACAAAAGCAAGCCCGCAAAGTGAGCCGCGAGCCCGGCGAAACCGGGGATCACTCCCAAGCTGTTGAGCAACCCGCTCCCCTCGCCCTTTTTTTTTTTCCTGCTGACTTGACATGCCTTACAGGGGAATACCGAATTTTCCAGACCGTAGGTCCCCACTCACGGAGCAGGCTCTGGTACCACGCGTCAGAACACGCGCACCGCGAGCGCCGTCGAACCTCGCGCGGTGCCTCTAGACGCGCCCAATCGTGATCCGGATCGCTCACAGCATCGCACGCTATCTGTGGACGAAGAACCGCTTCGCGCAGAAAACGATGCAATTAACGACGCACCCCGTGCCGCAGCGAGATCGGGGCGACGGCCTGGCGTATACGAGCTTTTACAAGTAGTAAACAATCATTACCCAACTCGCATACCCTCTCAATTGGCGAACCGCGTGACTCTTCGTCTTCCGTGGGAGTTGGGTGGTTTGCCTAGTATACGTTTCAGGGCCCCTGATTCGTGCATGGAGTCCAGCGGTCCACAAGGAATGGAAGTACGTAGCTTAAGCCGGTCGCACTCAGTCGCATCGACGAATTTGTAAATGAGAGCGTGTAATACAGACGAGGAATGAGCAATGAATTTGAGCGTCGTCACACGGTCGTCACCTACACTGAATGAATGGTAGATAATGTATGACATGCACTGAACCGGTCGTGAAGAGAGAAAACCCGTGGGAACGAACATCGCGAAAGATGTACTCGTCAAAGAGCGTACATGTAAGCACGGAAGACAACAAGAAGTGGGGTGCGATTGGTAGAATACAGTGATAGAGCATCGGAGATTGGAGATAAGAAGCATGCATGCTGACCAGCATACAAACCATGTCATAAACGATAAATGGGAATAACAACTACATGGAGCAATCCTCGGACCCTCCTCGAATGTAAAAAGTGGGAGAAGATGGGCCCCAAGTCGGGATGATGTGAATTATGGGGATGGTAACAGATACGTTGAAAAACCAAAAAAAAGGGGGGGGGATGAAAACGTGTGTAGGTCGTTAATCTTGGAAGTCTCAGCGTCAAGACGACGACGATGTTTGAACTTGGGGGCGACGCCGCCGACGCCTGAACCGAGGTCAAAATCGATGAGCACACGAGAAGTGCCGAGTAAAAGCATACGGACTCACCGTGGAAACAAGGGCCCTTTCGGCATGGGTCGCTCATCTAGATCCAAAGCGATATTTGCGGCTGCCTGGAAACCCTGTATACGAATGATATCGTACCAATCAGTCATTCAGTCAATCCATATTTTCCGGCCATCCCCGCACAGCGGGGTGACGCACCTCGATCCAATCCACGACGCTGGTGACATCGCGGGCTTGCAGCAGAAATTGCTGCCCCTCCACGCGAATGCGGATCACATTCCGCCGCTTCACGTAGTCGCTCCCCAGCCCGCTTTCCGCGTTGCACAGGGCGTACGAGTGCAACAGGTCCTGCTCCTGAGGTTGCGGGACGGCGGGGTCATCGACCCAGAGGGATCGCCGCTTCATGCGCGGCGTGCCGGTTGCGCGTGGTGAACGGAGTGCCGGTGAGGTGGACTCGGAGGGTGTCCTCCATGGTGGACAGTTTACAGACGCGGCGAGGGTAGTGGCCCGACCCGAGCTTGAGTCTGGTGCGACCTCGTGCGGATTGGAGGACGAACGACGCGTACCAGACTCGGACGGCGACGTCAACGACTTGTCACTCGCATGGCGGTTCTTCCTGCGGAAATTAGATGGAAGCAGCCGCGAGCGAGTGGAAGATGAGGACTGGAGCTCCAGTTCGTCTGGTGGCTGTGACGACGGAACGTTGGAGGGCGAAGTAGGCGATATGGGAGACTGTACCATCGTGCCATCCGCGGAACCAAACTTTCTCTGCCTTGCGTCTCGCTCCTGTTCCCTTTCCTTCGCCTTGGCGGAAAAAGGGCTAGTTAGAGGGGGTGCGACAGCAATGTCGCCCACACCAACGGTCTTCTCCCACAAGTTCCCAATGAGACCTCTTCCGGCAACAGTTGCTGGGCATTTATAAACGCGAAACGCGGTCCCTTCTAGAACGCAAAGTACTCGCCGCCACTTACGGTCACGCGCTTGCACGCCGGGCGCGGAGAATTCCATCTTGCGCGGCATGATCGCACGTAAGTAGATGTCATTCGTGTAATGCGGGAGGCGCTCGTGGCCTTCCTCATCACGTGGCTGAATTGTCGGACCACGCTCACCGAAGCGGAATTGCGGGTATGGTGGTGGTGCAGAAGAAGGTCCAAATGTTGGCATCGAGAGTCGCCGGCGCAGAGATGGCCCGAGTTTGGTGTCCGGCTCCTCCGTGTCCAGAGCCCTATCGACTTCGGAGACAGGGTTGCGTAAAGGGCTTTTGGGAGTTTCAACCACCACTTTCGATGTGCGGTGCGATTTTTTAAGAATCTCGGACATGTCGGACATGCTGCGCGAGGCTTGGTGGTACATGCCGGGGCGCATATTAATGGTGGGAGTAGTCGGCGTGGGCAGAATTCGTGACTCTGAGATTGTCCATGCTGCGGACAACACGCTAGGGGAAGGTAATGAGGTAGGGAGTACAGGAGTAGTCCTCGTGGAGACCGAGGCGGCCGGGAACGGTCGGAAACTATGCACTGGCGAATGCCTTATCGGCTCGGTAATCTTCAAGGTAAAGTAATCGCTCATCCGAGAATCTTTTGGCGTCTTGTCGTTCCGTCGAATAGTGCCAATTGTGTTGGCGCCTACGAAGGATAGATCCAATGGAGAAACATCAATCGCTGGTAGGTTGCTTGGGCGAGAAGGTTCGGATGATGGTTGGCTGGAAGTGCTTTCGCCATCTTCGCTCGCCGTATCCGGGTGCTCCGCCTCCGCGTCTTCGTCCCCGTCAACTACGCCATCCTCCTCTTCGTCAAGATCATCCAGGGCTGCATTATGGTGTTCAGCAGGCTCCAGGTCTTCTGAACCCTCCATAGGCAAGGCGGGCACGCTTCGCAATGAATGTGAACGCAGACGGCGAGAATCAGTAGCCGGGGAGAGTGTAGGGGATATAGGAGGAAGTGACAGTATAGGGTGTTGAGGTTGTCGCGTAATAATGGCAGGAGAAAAGCGCGCGGGCACACCCTCGATAGAGAACTTGGTAGGGAGGGAGGTCGATACGGATCGCTGTGGGGCAGTCGGATTTAAAGGGGAGCCGGGTATTAAACAAGCTGGGTGACGCAAGGGTCTTTCGATAGGAGGAAGAGAAGCATCAAGTCCGTCCGAAAAGACATGCAATGAGCTCACATCACAGGCCTGCACACACGCAACAGATTGTGGGGACCTCTGGTAATAAGAGAGGTGTGCAGAATTATTAGGTGAGAGGGGGGGGAGAGATAAGGTAGTGGGTGAATGAGTCTTCAGCGGAGGTTGAAGAGTTGAGTCAGCCACCGCAGCATGGGCGGCAATTGCTTCCGCACAGAAAGAGCTCGAGTAGGCGTCGAGTCCGATGCTTGGTGGGCTCGTTCGTGAGCTTGTGGTGGATGTATGCGAATCGAAACTGCCGAGGAAACTCGGGGACACAGGCCTGGCCATGGCCAGTTGTGACTGTGATGGTAAAGGATAGGGGATCACCGCGGCCATTTTCCGATTCGGCACGGTCAGGAAGACCTCATCTGATGTCGGCTGTGTAACCCCGTTCGGAGACGGAAACAGTCGGGCACGCTCGGCATCTATGCCCGCCTTTTTTCGACTGCTTTCGGTTTCGGGAGAGCTCCCGGAACGTGTAGACGCGGGGGAGTCGGGACGTGGAAGATGATGGCTTCGGAGGGCGCGTGCTCCGGAATTAGAATTGAGAGGAAAGGCGGCCAGTTGTGTCATGTCCATGGATCGTGAATGCCGGAGCTTTGCTTCGATCCGGCGATAAGCGTTGCCAAGCCCTCTAGGAATGAAAGTGGGTTTAGTCTGGGACTGGGGTGAGCAGGCGAAAGTATAAACACAGGAATGTTAGGAAGGCGTACGGGAGTAGAGTTTAAGCGGTCCGTGGCGGGATGTCTTATAAACTGCGGCTCCATTGGCCAGTGGGTGAATGTGTGCTTGTGCCGGTGCAGCACGGGGAACGAGACGGAACGTTGTCTGCAACTGAGCCTCCAACTGGGTCACAGTCCGCGGAATAATAACGTGAGAAGCGTGGTATGCGGCTTATGGCTGCGCTCAGGGAAGTAACGCAACCAGTGCGTGGAAGCGAGGAGATGTCGAGGAACCCAGTGGGAAGACAAGAATCAAACGAGTGGTGGCGGAGGGGGAATGAAGGGAGTCGGACACTACTCGGACAGCTCAGGCAGACCACGCCAGCAATGGGCAGTGGCGCCATCACCATCATGGTGCATCATGGTGGAGTTGAGCACTCCTTGCTCTCGTACAGGTCGATCCGTAAAGGAAAGACTGCCACGTCCTCATGCTGTATCACTGGATACCTTGTCGTGATCACTCTATAGTACTCGTACAGACTGACTGAGACAGTTCGGCTCGTTCCAGTCGTCCCAGTAACGTCAGAGTCAGCCGTGGCGTTGGCCAGACGACTCAAGTTCAAACTCGTGTGGTGTGACCTCATTTGAGTACAAAGGGCACAACGAAACAACAAAATAACTAGACGTTCCATAGCGTAGACATACGCCATCATTCAGACAATCTCTTAACTGCCAGCTTAAATCCTGGTCCTCCTTTCTCGTCCCAGCAGCCGAACGCTCGACACGTGAAGCTCGTGCGGAGCGCGTGGAGTACTAGTGCTAACACTTTTTCGCCCTATGACCAAGTCCAAAGAGCAATGTTCGTGCTCGCTATCCCTCGTACAGTAACGTAACGTATGTGCTTTACTGTACAGCAACCCCGAACAGGAACGCATGGTTCAGGTGAAACAATCAAATTTAGGACGCCACCGTGACTGCCCCTCAACGTTGTTAGTACCGTCGCATCGTTCTGTCACAGTCAAGCCAGCTATTGTGAAGTAGCCCAGTTTTCAAAGAACATACGCGTAGTCCACGCTGATTGCAGGGCTTTATAAAGTCACTTAAGGGCCTCGTCAAGTGGCTGCAACATCTATGCGTCTCTTTTGAGGATCTCTGCTTGCTTGATACGCATTGGGACACCGAAAACGTAACGTCTCTCACGGTCTCACACTACACAGGTTCCAGGAACCACTGCATCGTAATCGTATCTAACCTGCGCCCATCTGAAGCTTTGTTGTGAGATACCATTCATGTTTTCTACCAGTAGTCCCTCATGACATTTTTTATGTTAGAGCCAAAAACAATGAAACGCTTGGAATATCTACAGGAGTCACCGTTTCATACCCGCCAGCTGGTGAGCGACTCATGTCTTCTGCAATGCGCGAGTTGCGTGCCTTGCAATTATTCCCATCGCAACAATAAGACCCGTGACTTCCTCTTCAAGTCATACAGTACGTCTATCTCGGGGGCTTTCCGGCAAAAACCTGCGCTTTAAAACCAGTATGTTGTTTCCTATCGTCGTGGCGTCACGGTGTGCAACGGCGTGATGATCACAGCAAACAACAGGTTCATGCTATGCCTCGACTCGGACGCGTCACATTGGCCAACCCTGTATTACTTGGAGGAGTTGTCCCATCGACTTAAATTTTCTGGCATGATTGGCCTCTACTTGTTCTCGGTCGGGCACTGGGATTTGCCAGGTCGAATTCAGGTTGTGAGTATTGTTTATGCACTGATACGAAGGGTGGGCGCCAATCACTATGAACTAGTCAAGGGCAAAACACTGGCCAAAACATGTACGCGGGAGATGGAATTTGCCTATGGTTTCCACTGCTGCCAAGGAACACAGCCATCCACAGGACAATGGGATTGGCTGTCAGATTGGCCCCTGGTTAGGCGCCCAGGCCCACTCTTCACGTCGGATGCGCGACGCGTATATAACGCCATCACGTTGCCAGTGTGCAGCCTGTTCAGGCCATACCTCGAGCAGTCCACCATGCCTTCCCTCACCTCGGTGTACTTCGCAGCTGCTGTCTCCGGTGCGGCCTTTTTCGGTAAATATTCCCTTTCTTCGTGTCACAGCCCATCGTGTTCACATCCCGTTTGTGTATTAGGCGTGTATGCTATTCTGACGTTCACGGCTCTCTACTTGCTGTAAGTTTCGCATGGTCATTCTCATGTCTACTACAGCCCACGTATCTTCACCGTAGCTCTCGGAGAGAAAGGACAGTCACAACCACCGTGATGGCGATACTGACAGTGGTCATGTTTGGAATCTCGGCCACCTACTTGGCATTGGATGTATTTCTCGTCTCCGATGGAATCCTTCATCCAAACAAGTATCCTCGGACTGTTATTGATCGTTATGGACGCGAGGTGACTGCACAGATCATTTGCCAGGCAATTAACGTACGCCATAGCCTATTCGAGGCCTCTATCACATAGACTAAAAATCCATATCTCTTTAGTTTGTTATAGGTGACTCCATTGTCATTTGGAGAGCCTGGGTTGTTTGGGGCCGCCGGCTCCCCGTAGTGATTATCCCACTCGTCTTCCTCGCAGGTGTTACCTGTATGAATAGAAACCATTTTCGTCTCCACAAGTGCCCCCGCTGACTCCCACATAGTTTCGTCCTTTGGCATGGCTTACGCACAGGCTCGGGCAGAATACGACCCGAAATGTGCAGCTGCGTTCCGGAACTTCTCCATCGCACTACCCGCCCTCACGCTCGCGACAAACATTGCGGCTTCCTTCCTCGTGCTGTCGCGCGTATTGTGTGTTACCACACTTCGTGCTTATATAATGCGTCCCTGGCTGATTGACATGTGTCAGCATGTTGCATTCGACGATGAGAAAGGCCGAGCGTCTCGACAGGTTCTCTTCGATTTTGGGCCGCGGTGGAGTACGGTACCATCGTCTACTGAAGATCCTCATTGAGTCTGGTGGAATGTACTGCCTCACATGGCTGGTTCTGCTCTGCCTCGTCGTCACCGGCTCCCCGACCGAGCGTATCTTCATGAGTATCATCAGTCAGCTAACGGTGTGTCCCCACCTTTGACTTTCCTGACCGTGTATAGGAGTCGCTGATCCCGGATATTTATTTGCTGACCGGGCGCAGGGAATATACCCGACACTGATCATCGTGCTCGTATCACTGAATTTGACCCAAGATCGGCACGGTGTTCAGGGTCCTGTGATCGACACAGGGATAAAGTTCGATGATTCGAATGTTGCTCCAGATACCACGTTCAGTCGCACGGTCAGCTTCACGGTTGGACATACCGCTGGTTCCAGCGGTGTGATCGATGGCAACGACGTTGAAACTGGTGACGCGTTTGTGCCAGTAACCACGGCTGGACGCGGATGCGCGGTCGATGCCACGAATGCGCCAAGTTGTGAGTCGCAACCCCATCTGAAGGGGTGTGTCGTACACCAGGTTACCTCGGTTCCTTGTAGCGTGTGAGGGATTGTTTGCTTGTAAAATGTACGTGTTATATCGTTGTATCGTATATGTGTGCAGGTACTGCCAGATTGCTACTGGTTTCAAGAAAGGAGAGTGTGCCCTATGGCCCGAAATGGAAAATTAATTGTAACGTTTCAAGGATTCTTGCGCCCAACATGATGCGCACATTAGCATATTTGACCATGTGCAGTCACAGCTGAATCTGACTGAAAGGGTGGGGTTGCCACGGCTCACAGGTACGAATCGAGCCCTGGCAATTTACAATGCAGGGTGAAGAGCAATGTGTCATGCAACCAAATGGCCATCAAACTCACCCGCCACCCGCACGCCTGGCGCACATGGACCATGCGATAGGAAGGACTCGGAAGGACTCGATGTCGCGGCCATGGCAAAACACGTAAATTTTATCAAAGACACATGCAAGCAGCAAGGGCAACTGTAGAGCACGAGACAAGTTTGAAGGTACATGGAAAGATTCGAGGACACTGGATCACTAAGTGAGTCCCATTCAAGCACATGGGTTTTATATACTACGAGACATTTGGTGAAAGGGGAGGGATCAAAGGGAAGAAGAAAAAGCGGTATATACCATGAAAGGAATCAAATGAGCGAAGAGTCAAGGTCATGGCGAAAGGCCTTGCGACGCATTGATGTGCAATCACTCGCTCGGGCGTGCGCATGCTTTCCCTTCAGTACACCAAGTACACCATAACTTGAAGTGTCGTCAACCAGTCAAAGAAGGATAAGAGGAAAGAAACTGCCCATTTCCGTCCAACTCCACTAGTACAGGCCAAGTAATGGCCCTTGAAAATAGGGAGGATAGTATAGTGGATAATATAGAAAAGTCTCTGCTAGGACAGTGGAGTCAAGATAGGCAATCTTCCTAGACGCACGCGAGATCTTTCAGGCCCTACCCAAACGCAGTCCCCCAGTCAATAAGACTATCGATGACACAGCAATGACGCCTGCTACGAGCGATGGGCCCCACCTCTTAGGTCCAGCATACCCACCGGTGGCCGTGCGCGCAGGTACCGTTGGGAAGGAAAGCGAGATGAATGATTTCCTCTTCTTCTCCTAGAAAGTAGGGGTGAGCAAGTCGGGCTATCCATCATCCACTGTGTGTAAGCTTACGTCGTACGGTGGATAGCGCGACCGCAAGAGGCGCTCAGTGCTTGGGAAGGAAAAGTCAGACAGTGTCCACCCCAGCCAACGAAGCGATACGAACAAGCCGGGATTATCAAGCGTCGAGCGAAGATGCGTGAACATATCGAATGAGAATTTCCCAGTATGATAACCGGCTGGGAGAGAAGGGCGCGTTAGCAGGCGGCCTTAGGGATGTTCAGGACAGACATACATCCACTAGGGCCAATGCCTCCAAAAGGCAGACCGTCCGCTGAAGGAATGAACTATCAATCGACGAAAGAAGGCCGCAAGTGCTGCAGACGAACCAACGGTATGGATGAGTGTGTCATTCATGACCACCGCACCGCTTTGAGTGTTCTCGGCAACTGCAAAGGATGATCATCGTCAATCACTTTGGTGAGGGGAAGCTCGGCACAGTCCTGGCACACCTTTGGCTTTAAACGCGGAGGTTGGGGAGAAGACATATAATGCGAGAGGGTGATCGCTAGTGTTTCATTTAACTTGACATGTCTGATGGTGCGCGGGAGTAGACGTACCGAGCGTTGATGAACTCAATCGCTTCGTCTACGTTTTCAACCTCAACAATTGGTAGGATCGGTCCAAATATTTCACTTTGGGTGATACGGTCAGTTACGTTCGTCCCCGCGCCCGTGTATGAAACGCTCACTCTCCCATCAGCGAGTCATTGGCCTTGACACCAGTAACAATCGTGGGCTCAATGAACTTCGTCTGTGGATTTGCCTTGCCGCCGTACACGATCTTCCCCTCCGTGCGATCGAGCATTCCCTTGATCCGAGCAAAATGCGATGAAGAAACAATGCGAGAAAACGAATTGGACGATTCCGCGCCCTCCGGATAGAAGTCTTTCAATCTACGAACAGGGAAGCATGACCAACACCAACTCATCAGAGACGGAGGAACGCCTACACTTCTTTGCACGCTTGAACCAACTGGCCCACGAATCCCTTCGGTACCAGAACATAATCCGGTGCAACGCAGGTCTAGATGATATGTAAGAACTCGCTAGTAGTAGTGTGACAGGAGGGCGTACTTGTCCCGCATTTGCAACTTTACCCCACATCAACCTCCGGGCGCACAACTTTAGGTCACAGTTGGGATCGATGACTACGGGACTTTTGCCGCCAAGCTGCGGTAGTTAAGAACTGTTAGTAGAGCAATGTAATGAGTGGATTCCCTAACTACCTCAGTTGAAACCGGGCTCAATGTCTTAGCAGCGGCGGTGAGCACAATGGACGCGACACGGGAGCCTCCCGTGTATAAGACTATGATGAAAAATCAGCGTCGATTCAGGTTTATGATATGGCTGACGACGAACTGTGATCCCATTGAAGCTCTAAAACCTACAAAGATGGCAATTGGTTTGTGCATGCCCTTGTAGAAGCAGGTAGCTTACCTTTGTGGTTTCAGGAATAGCGCCGTTTATAACTGTATATAATTCGGGATCGAGGTAATTTGGCAAAAGGTCCGCGAGCAAAGCGGAGAAAGCGGGTGTAAGTTCAGAAGGTTTGAGCGCGCAGGCATTGCCTGCTGCTATGGCCCCTGCCTGAAACGAAATGCATTGGGTGATAGGTGACAGACCGCTCAACGCCCGACGACTACGTACCAAAGGACCAAGCAAGAGCCACATGGGGTAGTTGAATGGACTTATTATCAAGACAACACCCTTGGGTCGTTTGAGGATAGTTGGCTTCATGGCGAAGAAGTTGAAAGACCAGCGAGCGCTCTCGGGTTTGCTCCACTTTGCGACATTGTGGTAAGCGTCTACTGCTTCGGAAAGCGTACCACCAATTTCGATGCTGGAGGAATAGTACGTATGTGAACCGGGGGCAAGAAGACTCGAGCTGGGAGCGTACACGATGGATTCCGCACTAGACCTCCCAAGGTCAGAAGCCAACGCTTGTTCAAAGTGGGCCAAGTTGTCCTTGATGAGGTACGCGAGGCCAAGGAGCTGCTGCTTTCGGAACTGGATGGATTTGGTTCTACCTGTCCTGAATGTATTCTTGAGACTGTCTCGAATCTGTGGGGAAGTGGTCTGAGCAACAGGGGGGCGTCCATGTCAGTGGCGACATACGACAGGGATTTGATCAACGGGTGTTGGAGTGTAAGGGGGGACTCTGAGGCCAACCTCGGCCTCGGACTTGGGTTGCTTATTGGGATCGTCGCTCATCTTTGCACCTTAGGTATGTGTTGCTGGTGTATTGCGAGTTCGTTGGTTAACGTTCGGGAGCACTTCAGGCAAGCGCTCATGTAACCTCGCTAATTCACATCGTTACCGAGCGTTACTGACTTGTCCCCTTTTTCTCGAACCCCTCTACATTCCAAACGCGCTATTATCTCTGAAAGGCCGTTTGGACCTTCCCCAATGGCCTACCCTTTTTATCAATTTCAACTCGGCCTTCTCACAGTAATCTGCGTAGTCCTTATTGCTCTCGAGCGTTACCTCAAGTCCAAGAAATCACCACCAGACCACTCCAAAGACATTGTCACTGAAGAAAACATCGAAGATGGCCACCCACTCCTGGAATCAAATGGCGCAGCAGTGTCAACAAGCAGTTCTTCCCGTGCTGGGGCGCTAAATGCGTTAATGCGCAAGTACCTCCTGGTCTACGCTGTCGTAATGGGTCTGTATCGCTTCGGGCTTATGACTTTTCCCGAAATGCTGATCTCTCTCAAAGGCGCCGATTGGCTCCAAGGCCCATATGTCTACTCGCTGTATCGCGAGCAATATGAGTACCCCGAACGGCTAGTTGCTGTCCTTTTCGTGACTGGCTTTCTAAGCGCCGCCGTTTTCGCACCTCTCGTTGGTGTCTGGGCAGACACATAGTACGTACTCGTCCTGACATAGGGTTTATTTTCACTCATTCCCCTGACGCAGCGGACGCAAGCGGATCTGTCTTCTGTTCTGTATTCTATACGCCACGACATGCGCCCTTCTGCTCTTCCCATACTTCCCCATACTTCTCTTGGGCCGCATTTTAGGTGGAATATCGACGTCCATATTGTTTTCCGGATTCGAGAGCTGGCTCGTATCTTCGAGCTCCAATGCCGCGCTCCACAGCGAAGACCTGAGCACCATTATGGGCCGTGCGACCCTAGTCAACGGCTTTGTCGCCACTGCTGCCGGGGTATGTAGCAGTCCTTCCGCTGAACGTCAATTACGAACTCTGAGGTCCACCTGATACAGATCTTCTCGAACAAATTGGTGGAATGGACCCACGGAGGTTTCCGTTCGCCTTTCGTCGCGAGTGGATGCTTGCTTATCCTCGCCTGGGTTGTGATTTCTGGCAGTTGGACTGAAAACTATGGTGGCAGTGGAGGCGCAGGGACAGGGCAGATTTCTGCGGACGTTTTCCAAATTCGGCGACTGGGGGCAGCATGGAGGATTGTTGCAGCCGGTACGTACAGTCAGCGCATCTCACCGACGTCTTTGAGCTTACGCCTAATGTAGACCCCATCCTCCTCGTCCTTGGCCTGACGCAGACGATTTTTGAAGGGTCTATGTATCTTTTCGTCTTCATATGGGTCCCCACGCTGCAAGAATCGTCTCTTGAACCAACTTCCCTTCCATTAGGTTACATCTTTTCGGCTTTCATGGTCTCCATGATGCTCGGGTCCCTTCTCTACACGTTCATCACTGCGCATTGGTTCCCACCTTCAAGCGCACCAGGTTCTCCGAAACACGCGCGCTCTGCGTCTGTCGCTCCACTGGCCGCACAGGGGGATTCGTCATTGGCGCTACATGCTCAATTATCCTCTCTCGTTTGTGCAGCAGCTGCGGTCACATTTGCGGCCTGTGTTAGCGTCGGGAAAGGGAAAGGCGAACAAGGTGAACACCTCAAGTTCTGGGCCTTCTGTCTGTTCGAAGCATGTGTTGGGATGTACTACCCGGTGCAAGGCATGCTTCGGGGGTCGCTAATCGCGAATGAGCACCGCGCAACTGTGAGTCCCCTTTGCCTTTGAGGGCAAATCCACAAGTCCTGATAGTATGGCATGTAGCTTTCCGCGCTTTTCCGCGTACCGCTAAACATATTTGTCGTCGTGTCCCTGATGACGGGCGTGTCTTCTGCCCGCGAAGCGGTACTGACAACCTGCACCATCGTGCTGGCCATTTCGTCAATCACGACCGCCTACATCGTCATTCCCCGGGTTGAAGCTCCGGTTCAGAGTCGGACCGCATGATAGGGAGGAAAGCGAGTCGGACGGCGAGGAGGTATCCCGCCAACGGGGACTCTCAACGACCGTATATCGGCGTGCTCCAGAGTGTCATGGTATTCTTTTTTTCTCGTATTCACAAAAGGTCTATACTACTGAGCTCTGTACGACAAGCCAGCATGGTCTTACCTTGTATAGGTTTTGGCCAGGATACCACAGTATATGTATATAGAGTAGAAAGTCCATAGACACTACGATTCCTCTGAGTGTGATTATGGCATTACCCTACCGGACCTGGCACAGTATGCGTTATCGGTGCACGTACATGTATACATGTATTTACAAAACCACAAATAACTCGATTCATTGGTTGGGTGACTGTAAAGAATAATATATTTTGTATGTATGT
>Ga0137397_10001471_pt1 | contig 16437 bp, 18 predicted proteins | sample czorhiz116metaG_FD_106658 | JGI IMG/M metagenome (GOLD analysis project Ga0137397, IMG submission 106658) | Vadose zone soil microbial communities from Angelo Coast Range Reserve, California, USA - czorhiz1.16 metaG | ecosystem: Environmental > Terrestrial > Soil > Vadose zone | place: USA... | reverse complement strand
TGAAGCTGCATGAAAGGCAGCACAGAGAGTCCATCTTCCAGTACCAACCACATCATGCGGTACTGTCCAAGGAAGACAATGGCACGAAATGCAACCCAGTAACATTGCAAAGAAAATCTACTCACCCACAACAGTGATCCCAAGACATGGGACTCTCCATCCCTTGTGGCCAGACTGGGGATTGAACCCAGGCTCCCTGAATACATGCCAGGTATTCTACCACTGAGCTATCTAGCCTTCAAGGCTATCGTAGAAACCAGCACCCTCGCATTCGATAGCAGTAGTACGTCCTCGGCTCCTCGACATACCAGGCGGAAACAACAAATCGGCAGTAGCGTACGTAGACGTCACACTGATGAAGAACAGAATACTTTTTTTACGTCGATAGCATCTCTTTTTGCAACCCTCCCTCTACACCAGCACCGGCGCGCCAGACTTCAACTCCTCCTTCGCCCGCGATGGCCAAAACTTCGCCTGCCCAACTCAGCGCCAGCACCTTCTGCCCGTCCCATACGCGCGCATGGGCAACTTCGCGCGTCGCGCTGCGCACATCCCATATTCTTACAACGCCGTCATACCCCCCGCTAGCAAACTGCGTTTCCGAGCTTTGCGCGAAGACAAGAGTGGCCGGCGTGGCAGGATGAAGGAACTTTAAGGCCGCGGCAACGCTTGTTCCCGTGCGCAGATCAAACAATGTCACGGTGCGATCGACTGAGGCTGCGAGTGCGGTTTCTGGAGTCACGGGGAGCGCAAGGTCAAGAAACGGCTTCTCTGAGACCGTCTGAGAGCGAACGCGAGTGAGCATTAGACCACCGCATCGTGTGAAGTAAAAGGGTTGGAGTGCGTACTATTGTGTGCGAACAGAGACCGCGTTCCACGTCCCACGTTCGGATGGTAGAATCAAATCCACAACTAACGGCGCTCCCTCCATCGGAGAATGACACCGCAGATACGCGTGCCGTATGCGAGCGTAGCATCGCGGAGGGCGCCTTGGTCTTTACTGGGCCACCTTCTTCCACTTTCCGCCGTTTTTTGCGCTCCGGCGCGGCGATCGTGTCGAGGGGGACCTCGTCGGTTTCGGGAATGCTCGTCGACCACAGCCCGATGAGTCCGTCCCAGCCAGCGGTCAGTATATTTTTTCCGTCCTGGCTCGACGCCACGTCCGCGACGGGCGCATCGTGCAAGTGCAACGTCGCAAGCGGCGTGGATGTCGTTTGAGTCCCGTCGAGTGAGATATGGCAGATCTGCGCCGTGCGATCGTGCGAGGCGGTCACGACGAGTAGCTTCTCTTCGTTGTCGGGGGGAGCCGCTGTCTGCGATGGCACGATGGTGAAGGATGTGATGGGGGCCGGATGTATGGGCGCGGTGTGAAAGAGGTTCTGAGCGCGGTCGAATATGCGCAATGAGCCGTCGTATGAGCCTGTGAGGAAGTGGCTACCTTGACATCATCAGGGCGGCACCCGTGCGTCAAATGAACAATCAATCAAAGCAGCGAAAGAGGTTGCAAACCCTGGTACGAAGCATGATATCGAGGAGACCCATTCCTCGTGCGGAAGCGCCGCCAATTTGGAGGGGGGCATGACGCTCTCTACGTACTCGATTTCTAGCGTTTCTTCCTGTCACTCCACTGTCAATTTGCACGTCCCCCAGGTATGAGAGCTCGACTAACCTCGCCATTGGCGGCTTCGGATAAGCTCCCTCCCAGTAACACGCCGCGTATGAGGAAATCGAACGGCACCACGCGAGGCAGCGCGAGCGCGGTGTTGATGAGCTGCGAGAGTTGGAAACGCCGCCATGATGCTGGGATCATAAACTTTTGCGGTGGGAGCTGGTATGGCGTCTTTGTACTAAATATCACCGGGATTGAGGGCAACATGGCTGTGGAAGGGGATGCGGTCATGTTTGCCTGCGTTCATCAAAAATATTTTCGAACTTGGATGGGATTGTCGGGCCGGCTTTCCGAATCCATTGAACAGAACCGTCGATAGCGATTGCGAGTAGTGTACTGTGCTGTAGATACAAACAACGATAGCAAAGATAGCAGATGTCAAAACTAGCAGCTCCCGTCCATCCACCCTCACCTTTCTACGCAAAATCCCTTCATCGTCCTCCCCTCACTTGCCTCCAAATCGCCTCCTCTACCGGCGTCAAACTCATCGGTACAGTCACGTTGACAAAATTATATTCGTACTTCTGTTTCTCGATCATCGCCTTCTCCTCGGGGGTCATGCTTTCCAGCCAGTTATGATGGATGTACAACTTTCGTAGTGGTACCCCGAACTTCCTGCGGCCAAAGACAAAGTTAATCACGGATTCCATGTCGACGTGCTGCACCTCGATCGCCTCGATTTCCGGGCAGATAGTTATCCGTGACCCATCCGCTAATATGGCCTCCTTCTCTTCCGGCGTCGGATTGAGAGGAATATCGTCCCTGAGGTGCAACCGGCCGTCCGTAAAAAAGCAGGCGAGCATGAGTCCCTTCATCGCTGCCACGCGCATGAACTTGATCTTCGGGATGGAAAGGAGCCACTGCGTTATGATTCTTATGTTTGGGGTGGTCTTCTTGACATCCACGCAGTAGAGCGTCAGGATGAGTAACTCGGGAAATTTCCCGGTCAGTGCCTTGAGAAGTGGTGCATGATCCTCGCCGACGAGATTGAGGATAGTCAACTCGCGGACGTTTGGGGCGTGTATAATTCTGGCGCAGAAGATAGCATATGAGACTCGGACGTCACCAAGGACCACGCTTTCTAGCTGGGGGAGTAAGACAGGAGGGAGTGAATGCGTAGTCCAACCCGTTGACATCATGGGACCTGCACCATCTAGGGACAGTTTCCTAAGGTTGGGGCTGTGCTCAAGCATTTCACGAAACCGCTCGAGGCTAGGTCCCAAATCGGGTGGCATGCGACGAAGGTCTAGGTTGGTGAGGTTGGCAAGATGGGACTTGTCCCAGTTAAGGTGAATGCCGTTCAGGCAAAGATAATTGAGTCGTTGCGTGCGGCCGTCGCACAAAGTTAGTGAATCCTCGTAGTCACAGAGTGGGTAGCCCGGACCATTCCAACGGTATGGGCGGCCGGTGCGATGGATTTCCACGCGCTCGAGCTGTCGGAGCGATCGCGAGGATGCGTGAAGCCGATCGAGAAGAACGAGGATGGGGGGCCACAACTCGACGACGACGATCAGCATGCGAATTTGATTCGACTTCGCCATGATGATACCCAGGATTCGTTCCATGTCATCACCGGTCATTGGTTGACCTGGGATCAACCGCGTCTTGTCGTCATCCTCGATGCGTAGATCGAGGGTTGCCGAGCCAGCTCGTTCAAAATATAGTTGAGATCGCTGATAGCCAACCTTGACGTCCTTGAACCAGATGGTGTTCCACAACGTCTGGTCGTCAAGGGCTATTTGACGCCAGCGCTGGCAAACCCACGTTAGACGGAACCGCATTAGGATACCCTCGGGTGAGTTCAGGGTGGACCATACAGCGTAGCGGAAGATATTGACGACAATTTCCACGGGGAGGCTGTTGAAGGGAAATATTTGCCAGAGGAGAAGCTTGAGCTTGCACCACGCTTGCCCGATTCCTATTAAATGGGAGGGTTGGATCTGCTGCCGGGGTAAATGCTGATATGGGGAGAGCCGAGACTTGATCTCTGCGGCCTGCCTTTGGTCGGCCAACAGCTCCTCTGGATCGCGGGCTTGGGGCTCTGGTTGAGTACGGAGGAACTCAAGTATCTGACGCTGCTCGAACTGTTCCCAGGCCATGGTTGGTCTGAAATCAGTGAGTGGAGGCGGCAGGGGGGCCTTGCGGAGGTCCATCTGCAAAGTAATCAGAAGGAGACGAGTCGGTAGTAAATTTCGGGCATACCCTAGGGCGATAGGGGATGTGTTATTTCACGAGATAGGATGTGGGTGAGTGGGTAAAGAGAGGGAAGCCGTTGCTTGTCCGAGGAAGCGCTGGCTGGCTTTATCGCGCCGCGAGGAAAAACAAAAAAACAAAGAGAGATAAAGGGAGAATGCGGCAGCAGGGAAGTAGCGAGCTGGTCGGAGAAAGCATGATTAACTGTTGTCCACAACATTTAGCGAGAAACAAGACTGCAGAATAGTTGTTTGTCCATGTGGGCGCAATAATATTTTCGTGCCAATTACGGCCGCAGCGCTTGTTCCTTTTGCCAACTGACTCATCGATCAAGGACACTCACTCACCGTTTGATTTATGTCTGGACCCAGGAAAAAAAAATCTACTTCCAGAGTAGTGGGCATGGGCATGGACAACTATTAAAGGCGGTTTAACTGTTAAACCGCCTTTAAATAGTGGTCGAAGCCACTTGGGTGCCACTCACCATAGAGAGCGGCATTCAGTTACCGTTTGGCGCGGTGGCAGAGTCAGCTTGAAATGGTGCCACCACACCTGCCAGTGGTCACTACCAGTGCGGGTGTCGTGACGGTCACGATCATGCCCACGCATACTAGTACTTTTCTAGTAGCGACAACAGGAGAGGTGGCAATGATGACTCGCATGTTAGAGTGTGCCACAGAAGCTTTTCTTTCGGCCTTGATCCCAGGCTGGCTGAGCTGGCGCACGGATTTAAAAAACGAATGCAAATAATGAACTTCATTATTTGCATCCGTTTTTTTTCGAATCCCGCGGCACGAAGATCTGTGGAGGATCCCCACTTGCAGCTACAGACTAAACATTTGTTCGCGATTATTCGCGGTCAATATCAAAAATGGCCGACGTAGAACAGATACAACAATTCTCAACCCGACAGACTACAAAGTACAAGGACGGCTACAAGTTACAGTACTACACTGTAGTACTATCCGCAAGTTAGAACATAAAACTGATAAGAGGGACACGTCTCGAGTTAAATCGTATCATATACCTTACAAAAAAACCACGATATGCATCACAGAAATTAATCTCCAGAAGCATTGACGCGCATGCAACCCTCACTGGTCTGAGGAAGAAGCGGTGTGCATACCGGATCCAGAATTCTCCAAGAGCTTCTCCACCACCTCGTTCATGACATCGTCCTCTACTTCTTTCGTAAACCCTGTTCGATCATCAGGGATATGTGACTCAACGACCGTGCGCATGGTCGGGTGCGATGCTTCATCGAAACCCATCTTAAGATGAACGTGTCAGCCACATTTTGATAAATAGCCATGAGTAAACAGTAACTTACAACTTCCAGTCTCTCCACGACGGTATGAAGATGTTGTGCTCTGTCTCCCCCACGCTCTGTCTCCCCACGCTGCTTGACCGGGCTACGTGGATGGTTAACCATCTCCAGTTGCGGGTACTTTCCCCGAGCGTTGCTGATGATCTGCCTGAGAGGTGGTGCCGATGAGCTTGGATCCGGACGACGCGAAGTCTCGGCGTCTGATCGGGGCATTGAAACAGACATATGGCCGGCCACGGGTTGAGGGCCGGGGGAAATTGGGCTTTGCGCACTTATTAGTAGGTGGTTAGCTAAGTGTACATTGTAACACTTACCTGTTTGCAACAGATTCCTTTGCGGTTCGTCTTTCGCGGCGTCTACTTTCTTGCTCCCGGCGATACCTTTCCTTCTCTGCCTTATAATTGGCCCTTGCGGTCTCGAGCGAAGCCTTCAACTCGGACGTACGCCGTGCTCCTCTATATGTAGAGGCAGTGTAATAAGACACATCGGGGGCATGTGTAGCGCTAGAGCTGGGGCCAGCACTTTGAGGGTCGGGTAATGGTTCCTGGAAAGGTTGAAATTGGTTCCACACAGGCGCACCGCCCACAACGACAGGCGGAACTATGTTCACAGTTGGGGACATCCCAGGTGGAGGTGGAGGAGTTTGGGAAAGGGGAAATGTGCCAGGAGGATCTGCGGGAGGCATCGATCTGGAGCCGAGAGCATTGGCACTGGACGGGGAGAGCCCAGTGTCACCAGCACCGAAAGCACGGAGAATATTCCCGACCGACTCAGTAACTCGCCTTGCGGCTTCTTGCTGCGCTCGCTGGCGCACATTGCGCGCCATTTCTTGGGCTCCCGCGGCGACAGCCGATTGCGCATCACGCGCCACGCGTTGTATGTCCTCCGCCACACGAGCCATGGAGTCGCGCTGTGCACCCCAATACGCCCCATTAGCGACATTCGTGAAGAGGGCACGCAGATGCTGCCCGACCTCGGGATGCTCGAGGAACATCGAATTGAGCGAATCCAGAAGAGAAGCGAGGTCATTGGAAAGGTAGATACTGGGGTCAATTGGTCCGTCCAATCGAGGGGTAGGTGGGTCGGGAAATGAGCCAGGTAGTTCCCGTTGAGTCTCCTCAACGAGATCACCATGAGATGGTACGGGGAGAGACGATGGGGTGGCTGCTACAGACTCACGGGGAGGCGTGGACGTTGCGGGGGGTCCGAATGTGCCAGAGTCCATAGGCCTTAAACCATGTACTTGTACATGGATCGGTGGCTTCTTCGGTGTCTCATTTGCTATCACCGACGCAGAGGAGGAGACGCCTTCGGAAACGGTGGCGCGTAAGCCGCGATATTTGCCCTTGCCCTCGGGGGAGGGATTACGCATGTTGGACAGATATACGTTCTCTTGGTCCATGTCCTCATCCACTACCTCGACGAAGGCATGAGGAGAGTCCACCTCGCGATCCAAAGAAGACGGAATGAACAGGTCACCGAATGGGAGGTGATCATGGTCCACGAATACGAAGGGATTAGGTCGCCCAAAGGTGTTCCGTGTGGAAGATTGTGGGGGGGACATGGGGTCGATGAGGTTGTCGGTGTCGCGACGAGGACGAAGTTCGACGACGCGGAATCTGATGAGTTGATTCCCCTGGATGGCATTGTCGACATGGGAGCTGTAGAAATCTCGTAACTCCTCCTCTGAACTCAGAGTGACCTCATCGCCATCCGAATCCACATAAGAGACGCCGAGTCGGTTGAGAGGAAAACCACAGAGTGCATGGATTCTTGTGGAGAGCTCTGTCCAAGATGGACTGTCAGAAAAAGATATACGACGGGTTAAACCGTCGGACATAGACAGCTTAAAGTGAACTGGAGCCATGGATGAATGAAAGACGGGGAGAGTCTGCGATTGAGATTTCTGGCTTATGATTACAGGCAATTTAAACTCCGACTAGAACTGCGCCGAGCTAGTGCCGAGCTGCGCAGTTCTGGGCACCCATGCACCGATCCACCCGAACTACGCAAAGATGGCCAAACGTGGGTCAATATCTGCCGGGTCATTCAGCTGTCCACCGATCAGCTTGACTCAACCAGAGTCTCGGAACCGCGCACCCTTAGATTGATATTCAAAGCACTGATGGCCTCAATCTCGGCCTCAGCTAAATCGAACGAGGTCGAGTCCAGGTTAGGTTTCAGCCTTTCGGAGTCATTCGTCTTGGGAATAACTGCGATGCCTCGCTGAGTTGCCCAGCGTAGGAGGACCTGGGCTGGCTCTGTTCGTATCTTTAGCTGCCGTCACACGCTACGTGACGTTTGACAAACGTTTATCATGGGTCTGCGCAGCCTTGACGACGGGATCCTGTTGAAACAAGGGCCTCACATCCCCTTTGAAGCCCAACTCAAGATAGCTCTGTGAACCAAACGACGAGTAGGCGGTTACGGCGATACCACGCGTCTTGGTGAGCCTCAACAAAGGTTCCTGGGTCAAATACGGGTGCAATTCAACCTGCAGAACCTGGGGTTCGATGCGAGCATAGCTGTGGATATCGACGAGCAGAGCCCCGGCGACGTTGCTGGACATGATAAAGTCAGCAAACGCTCAAAATGTGTTCCCGTACCAACCTCACACCGATATTCTTTACAAGTCCCTCGTCGACCAACTCTTCCATCGCGCCCCATGTCTCCTGAAAAGGCGTATTATCTTATGACATATGACACAAGTCAGCGAGAAGCCTTTCGAGAAAGGGAAAAACTTAAACGCACGAAGGTTCACCGTCTTCTTATCGTCCCCCCACCATTCGGGAGGATAGCGGTGCCTCGGATCAACGTATGCCAGAGCGATGGGGAAATGTACCAGGAATAGATCGAAATAGTCGAGACCCCAAAGTTCGAGCTGCATCTTCGCTGCTTCCTTTACCTAGTGACAGCACCATCAGCATTGTAACAATGCATCAGACAGTGGACGCCTTGCGTGGTGGCGCGCGTGGAAAGTGTTCCAAAGCTGGGAAGTGGGGTCAATAAGTCATTCATCATGAAGACCTTTCCTAACCTTGGATGTAATGACTGCAATCGATGCGCAAGATCAGAAACAGATGATAAGATCATTAGTGACTTACAGAGCTCGTCACGTTTGACAATACCCTCAGCTAAAGCACGCCTAACGCCTTCGCCAGCTTCTTTTTCGTTTCCATAATCACCGGCACCGTCCAATAGGCGGTATCCAGTCCTGATGGCATTGTACACTGTCTGAGAGGACCTGTCAACGAGACGTGCGCTATCGGCCAAGAGATCCGCATACATCAGCGCAGCGGTCTCTCGGGATCTGTGATCCACTTGGTCAAACCTCCCCGTTACACGAGGGTGGTGTAGTACTGACTTTCCAGAGACCCAAGCTATCCATCGCGAAAGTGGTGGTAAGCTCTAAATCAACCCATTTGGTCACAACCGTTCCTCACCCTACAAGAGGCATCTGTAAGCAAAGCGTGTCAGCGACTTGATGCCAGCAAAGTCACGACAAGGTATTTCCTACCTTATGACCGGTCCTTTTCAGAACTACACTCGCCATTACAAAAGTTGCTCAGGTATGTCCTCGATGGCAGAAAGATGACGATCAGCGCGATAAGGAGACCCAAGGGTTTATATATCCAGAGATTAGGTCGATTAGGTAGTCAGGTGAGGCGATCGGCATGTCCCCTCACTGTTATCATGGACCTCATGAAAGAGCCCGCTTCTCATATCTGATAACTCATATCAAAACAAATTGTGAATCCTCTGTACCCTTTCGGATAATAGGTTGCGTGCGCGGTGTTGATAAGGTATATGGTTTTGAATACATGCATATATAGTGCGCAAGTTAGTACCAATACGTGATCAAATTCCGCGGTAACGCGCCTAAATACAGTACGTCAATAGTGCTCACGCGATGCCTCGTGACCTTACAATCCGTTTTCCGCTCCGACGGACCAGTTGACTGGTGAGAGTCAACAACCTTAGCTTTTTTGACCTTCCCATTCTCATCGAGAAGGATGTAGACGCTCCTGAGCGCAGTCTAGCGCCCGCAATTTCTGTCAACTCGCACTGGCCAATGCGCTTCCATGTCCTCGGTCTCGGTCCAATCGGCTCTCTCGTCTCCCACCATCTTTGCAAGACACTCGACACCACAAAACATGGCGTTGTGCTCATACACAAAAATACCCAACAATTGAAAAAAGCGAACTTGGCGGGAAACACGCTCAAAGTCGAGCGCGAGGGCGTGGTGAACACGTCGAGGGCCTTCCGATCCGAGGTCTTCGAAGCCGCGACGCAACTCCGGTACGAGAAGAGAGCTGCCGACCGTCTCGCCCGTGAAGCCCTCATTTCCGAAAATGCAAACGCCGACTTGTATGGCCGCAGCTCCAAAGCGAAAGGCATTTCCCCGCAATGCATTCAGCACACCCTCCTTCCGATCGAGTCGCTCGTCGTCGCGATCAAGGCCTACACGGTAGTTGACTCCGTCAGGGCCTTGATCCCCCGATTGACCCCCGATTCCACCATCGTCCTCCTCCACAACGGAATGGGTGTCTACGAACGATTGGTCGAGGACGTCTTCCGTAATCCCGAACTGCGACCGCACTTTATCGTCGCCGTCAACGACCACGGCGCATGGAACAAACATTACTTTCACACCGTCCACGCTGGCGTTGGCTCTATCGCATTCGGGATCGTCGCTGATCCTCGGGGCAGAAATTTCGAGGCCTCCGTTGGGGATGAAGATATCCCGGCACGCGAGCGGGTGCCATCTTTGGACAGCATCATGTCACCCGAAGAGGGGGACGACTCTCCCTATCGCTCTCTGCGCAACACCGTGGCCACTCTCTCAAACCTTTCGGGACTCAATGCGGCTTGGAAACCCATCTCCCACGTCGAGACCGCAATGAAGCGTAAGCTCGTCGTAAATTCCGTGATCAACCCCCTGACGGCCCTCCTGGGCTGTCGTAACGGAGAGCTTCTCGAATCGGCGGACGCGAGGAAAATTATCCAGCGCGTGTGTTCCGAAGCGGCGCGTGCCTTTGCCATGCAGGCACAACAAGAAGAAGGGTCTTGGGACGATCGAGAAAAGGAAGTGAGGATCCGCTCGGGGTTTGGTCGCGTCTCTCCGGGCTTATCTGCTCAGGCACTCGAAGAAGAATGTCTACGCGTGATCAATCTCACGGCGGGGAACATCTCTTCGATGTTGTCAGATGTACGCGCAGGGAGTTACACAGAGATAGACTTCATGAATGGCTACCTGCTAGGGCTGGGTCGCACCTTTAATCTGCCCATGACGACGACCGCGACTCTACTGAATCTTATCAAGATGAGGACTACCATTCCCTTGGACCGCTTAGTCTACATGTAATACATGATGAGTGGGTAGTTATTTCATTGCAGGGTAGGTGGTACTGATAAATGTCACTGCTCGAACAAAGGGCGGAATAATCGGTGCATCGCGTTCAGACATACCGTACTGCCCACAGCAATTCTGGCTCCGGTCAACTGTGATGTATTCTTTCCTGTTACAGTACGGGTATATGAAAGCAATTTAATTGAAGGCAAGCCACCTTCGAACCCCGACATCGAGGGACCATCAAATGATCCCCACCGTTAAATCACCGCACGCGGATTCGGATCTGTCATAATGAAGGGGCGTTTGCTCGGCCGACTCGGAGCCACAGCACCATCCATACAGTACGGTTACGGTAATGACAATATTAATGGTTTTGGACCCGTCGGCGTAAACGCGGTGGTACGAACTTGCGAACTTGAACGAATGAACCCACATCGAGAATGGTCGCCCTTCAGCCGCCGCTCCTTCTTCCTGCCAATTCCTGGATTCGTTCGACCCTTCGTACCTCATCTTGCACCACATGCCCAGTGTGCATTCCGGGTCCCTCCGAGGTTCTTCTAGGCGTGGTACTGCCGGTGCCACGTAAACCGCCTTGCCTTGCCTCGCCTTGGCCTGCCACGCGGAATCAATTCGGACAGTCAGAGTCGGTGATCGCGGCTTGTGCTCACGGCACATCATTGCAGGCTATTATTAGAATTGTTCTGGGGTCCAGCGACAAACTGTTCTGTATCCGCCCTACTAATTCAGTTCAACTCGCATGCTAAGACAAAGGCCTTTTCGAAAACAAGCATGGCCTTGACACCTGGGTGGTCACTGCCATTGCCGTAGCCAGCTCTCATGCGGCCGGGGCACCACCATGGGGGTCTGTGAACCGCTTGCAGGGTGGCGTGCTCTCTCGCCGCGGACTACCGGCACGAGAAGCTGCTGCATACATCGGAGGCAGTTGGCTGGAATGTCACTTTTTTTGATTCGACTCGGAGTCGCACCATGAGGTGCTGTAAAACACTTGGACTCGCCATGTTGTACGTGAGTCGGCACTGATGCGGCTTTATCTATAAAGAGGTCAAACAGCTGAGTAGGTGTAGATACATAATGTACTATATAGGCAAATGTCCGTTTCGAGTCGTCTACTGGATGTATACAATACATGACAGTCATTGCTGAGGATCCATGCGGTCCTGCGATGGCATCCGCGAAGCGTCTCAATCTATCATTAGTATTAGTGGTCATCAGCATTGGGTGTCCCCCATTTGATGTTCTTGAAAACCCCATTATGCCAGTCCTGAACGCGTCGTCCAGCCAAAAGGGTCATCGTTGATCCATCCTGGCCGATCAGGCCGATGCCAGAAGACTGAATGACGGCATCGATGAGAAGAGGATACCTGCACGTTCCTTAGACATGTAACCATAGGCGAGAAAAGGAAATCACCATCTACTGCCATATTTGTTAACCGTATCTTCCGCAATGTGGTTGATCATGTACCAGCCCTCCGCGCGAAGCGAATCCCACCACGAGGGATCTTGCTCGTCGCTGAGCATGATAACGTGTTCTGGGACAAGGCCCAACCGCTCGCGTGTCTCCTCCTGAATTTCTTCTATGCGTCGGCGGTAAGTGGCGATTGACGGGAAGCATTCCTCCTTAGGTAGATTGTTGCAGTACACAGCAAAGTCAGCTCTACGGGCATGGATGGCAATATACTTGAACAATGTTAGAATGATCCGAGAAATGACCAGTGACGAGCTTACGGGAGGGATAGGCTCATGCTCGAGTACCTGGAAAACACGCCGCAAGTATCCGTCAGCAATGGTTTGAAGCCTGTGCGTCCAACGAAAGTGCTTGACGGCAAATCGCCACGCTGGGCTAAGTTCATAGCCATACTCGAAAGACTGTCATGCAGTTGAGAAATATATGGCAGGGGGGTCAAGTAACCTACAGTGTCGGCGCAGACGTAATAGAGATAATCAAAACAGGCCAAATGTTTATCTGGAGGTAATACAGCGCCGTGAACCTCGGATGGTTGGGGCTCTGCCAAGTTGTTCTCTCTGCCGGGTGAATAGAGAAGCGAAGCTATGCTCCAAAAGTGCGCATGTGGGTCATGCTCATTCCCAGGGACCTTTTGAAGTGATTTAGGACCAGCGGTAAAAGAGATGTCTGGTCACGATGCTTCATCAGTCTCGAGTCGTTGATGGAAATATGTGTTCGCTCACCGAGGCCCTGAAGGGATAGTGCGTTGGTTATCCGAGGCCGCGACTCGCGAGTTTGAACAGCCTGCCAGACACTCCAGCAGCCAATGTCCTCAACTTCCGTGCTGGAGGAATTCTTAACTTCGCTCCATTGAAGTACGGGAAGGCCGATGGTTTCACTCAAATAGTCAATGTCAAACACTTCGCTGAAGAGGATCTCTCCGGCATCACCCCCGATGTGAGAAGGGGTGAATGGGCCGACGATGGGTACGCGTTCGGTCAACATAGCGAGGTAAATGAGATTTCCCTGGACAAATTGCATCAAGTCGAGAACGAGGGGGGAAAGAAGGAACCCACGTATGTCATGACATCATTGCCTGGATAAACGAGAGTCGTAAGTAAACGAAACAAAGGGGGACACAGGACACCGACTCCATCCTGCGGATATCCATGACGTTATGTACTTTGTGTCATTGCGGAGGTTGTCTAAGTGAGTGTGTGAGAATGGAAGGAGAGTGCTAGCGTGACGTGGACGAACCTCTGAAACGATCCGTAGGGGAGCCGAGAAGAGCAGACATTCTGTTCCATCTTGAAACGCCAGGTGATGGGAGAACGGTGTCTTGAGATACAAGGAGGGGAGTTCGAGAGAAGTAAAGGCAGGTGGGGACGAGAAGGGAGAGGGCGGCGAGGGCGAAACCGATCACGAACTTGCGACGCCTGTGAAGGAAGCGAGAGGAGAGAAAGCGAGGGGCGTCTAGATGAGAGTCTGTGTGGTCGAAAATGGCAGATTTAAGGTCCCTGGCCATCTCGGTTGTTCGTGTTCGAACCAGGCACGCTTAAGAGCATTTGAAAATAGCTTCCTCGGCTAACTCCGGCCCGGCCTATCTCTTTCCCCCAGCCACCCCCAGCTAATCCCTCAAATTCAAATCCTCATGCATCCGCCTTTCCTTCTTAGTCCTCCCCTTCCCCTCCCCTTCCTCCGATAACGACTCGCCCTCCCTCTTTCCCCCTTCGCGCCCTCTAACGAACAAATCATGGACTCAACTGGCAAACATTTCTCGCCACTGCGCGTGGCCGCCGTCGTTGCATTCTATATGTTTGCCGCTCTTGTCGTATGTCCCTTCTGACTCTCCGCTACCTCATCAGGCGCTCATCTCTCCCAGATGGTTTTTGTGTACGTTTCTCCGTAGACTTCCTCGGCACTTCCTGACCACCAGCCTCAAAAGGAACAAAGCCGTGCTCAATTCCTCGCCCGACCTCCCACTTATCTTCCTGTTCATTCAACTCGTCCTAGCGGTCATTCTTCTTCATGTCGCCAATGTCTTCTCCTCTAGAGTAGAGATTCCAAACTGGGATTGGTATACGGCCAAGAAATTATTCCCAGTCGTCGCAATCAACATAATCGGACTCGTGTTCAACACTCTTTGTCTCCGAGAAGTCGAGGCAACATTTTTCCAGGTATTCATCAGCTTTTCTGATCTTCGTCGTCTAGCTCAATCTTACTCCTCAGATCGCAAGAGGCTTGGTCTTGCCCTTGACCATTGCCGTCACCCCTACAAGATTTCACCCACGTCAGGCCGCCCGTGTCACTATCGCAGCTGGTCTCGTCACCATGGGATTTTTCATCGGTGTCATACCCGAAGGCAGCCTCCCCGTGTCATCAATTCCATCGTCGAGAAGTCTAGTTTTCGGCGTATTTTCCTCGCTTTCCATTGCTGTTCATTCAGTATTGGTCAAGTCGTCTCTGTCGTACTGCAAGAATTCGACTATCCAACTTGCATATTGGACGAATGCAGGTTCCGCCATCCTTCTTGCTCCATTTGTGTTGCTTCACGGAGAGCCTGCCAAGATCGCAGAATTAATTGCCACTTCGGAGTGGAAAATGAATGTATTTGTTGTTGGGAGCCTTGTGACGGGATCTTTCGGATTTTTGCTCTGTGTTGCAGGGTTACTTAGCATCAAGGTGACGAGCCCCATTACACACATGTTTTCAAGCGTGCGTCCCCGTCCGTCACACTTCTCGTGTCTTCAATTTTCACATCATTCCCCATCAGGCTGCTCGCTCGGTGATACAAACGCTCTTGGGCGTTTGGATATTTGGGGATGTATTGACTACGTAAGGCACCAACTCGGCCGCGTCATCGTCACATTCTCACGTCCGGATATGTTGCAGTAACCGCACGATATCCCTTGGGACTATTCTCGGTGGTACAATGTGGGCTTCTACCATTTGACCTTGCGAGCGCCTTTAATTGCCTTTGTTTTTAGGTACTACACCTGGACCAAGGCGACCGAGCAAGTCCAGCCTCAGGCCTCTCCAGATCTCGAGGCGCTTGACAAAGCTAAGGGTGACATGTTTGAGGGCGATGACTGTCAAAGGCGGGAGAAAGAGACGCTTTCGGACTAATGCCGAGTTACAGTACAAGCTGCCCGTGCTGTTCAGCTGGAAGGTGCAGGGTGTAAACCCGTGTGGATGAACGTCATATCGCCACCGTTGCACTTGCCAGGGTTGACGAGTAGGGGTGACATCTATCGGTCGTTGATTATACATTCCTTGGATTTACGGTGTCCTATGATTACGCCTTGTTGTACGGACAATATCACTATGGACAATTTCAATTTCAGAGGATGTTTGGTTTACATAGAAGTAATGACAACTGTCTCCAGGCCATCGTCAACGCATCGTCCCCTTCATCTCGCCGCGCGGCGGTAGAAGGCTAAAGTAAAAGAGGAAGCTGGAGCATGGAGGGCAGGAGTCTAGGACGAAAAGGGGAGCAAAAATGGAGAGCGGGAAACAAAGGGGGGCCTGTGGCGTCGGGCTGGTCGGTCGAGGGTGGTCGAAGTTGGGCGAAGTTGGGCGAAAGGAGGAAGGAGCACAGCTGCAAGGCCAGCGCACGCGCTGTCCTTACACAGGCTCAGGACACATATCTTTCCGTACCTTTCTTATAATGGGCCATCGGTACATACTCGAGCTTGGGGTCGTCCATACGAATCTTGACACTTGTATGGAACAACGGGTCCAGCAGAATCTGCCGGCCGTGACCAAAGTTGGGCCTGTCAGCAATGGTCAGCAAAGTTCCATATCCTCGTCACACCAGCATAGACTCACCATAAAGAAGTCACCCATTTCTCCTTCTCGTCCTCGTAGGAGTATGACCATGGGATACTTTCGAAAATCCACCACAATGGTGTCTTTCATAGCTCATCAGTGATGGTCTGCATGGCATTGCGCTTGTCAAGATCTCCTCCAGGCACATTACTTGTGGGGCCACCATGGCTGTTTGTCGGGGATGGTGAATACTCATGTTGTCCGAGTTGTACAATTCCATGGGGGATTTTCCACTGGTCAAATTCATTGAGGTTGAAAATGATCTTATAATCTGTGAGGACGATCTGTTTGATCATCCACCGCAGTGAAATGTTAGAAAGAGCATGCTCTGCTGTGTCCAGGGCTGCACCTCCGCAAACATCTGACAACCATCAGTTAGCCACCCCTACACCCAAGTGTTATTCAAGTTAAACTCACCAGAATGGCACCCAGAGAACCATACCTCTTTGACATCAGTCTTGAATACATCTGTCCCGGGCCTGGTTACATGTTGATCAGATGTTTTTGATGAACCAGGGAGTGTGGTGTGATAAAGATTTGGCCGGAATCTCGTACGGTGCTGAAAAGGGTGTTAGCCAAGCAATACAAAGGATGTGCCAAGG